>Ga0334883_1003218_pt1 | contig 17993 bp, 13 predicted proteins | sample GraSluR1_MG_6_FD_207230 | JGI IMG/M metagenome (GOLD analysis project Ga0334883, IMG submission 207230) | Sludge microbial communities from methane-producing bioreactor in Wageningen University, Netherlands - Granular Sludge_09_05-R1 | ecosystem: Engineered > Bioreactor > Anaerobic >... | reverse complement strand
ATCCTGGACGGGACCCGTTCGGTGGGCACCCTGTGCTCGCTGGGTTCGGCGGTCCTGGGTCCCCTGGCCGTGGTGGCGGCCGTCGTGGCCCCCGTCGCCGGGGCCATCCAGGCCGGCCGGGGAATCCACGACCTGAAGGTAGGCCTCCAGAAGTCCGACAACAAGAAGGAACTCAACGGCCTGGCCGACCTGGGCGTGGCCGTGGGAACCACCCTGGCCCTGACCGGGGTCGGGACGATCCCGGGGATCGCCCTGACGGTCGTCTGCTCGACGGTCAAGGCGCTCTACCAGTTCCACAAGGGCTCACGCAAGCGGATCGACCGCACCCTGGACAAGGTCGAGCCGCGCCTGCAGCGTGGTCTGGAGAAGCTGGATCGGGCCACCCGCCCCCTGACCCGTCGGCTGGCCCCCGTCCATCGGAAGATCGCCGACAAGCTGGCCCGGCTGGTCAGCCGCCCCCTGCCCTGGAAGAAGGGCCCGAAGCCCCCGGCCCAGCCGGGACCGGACCCGCAGCCCCCCGCTGGGGAGGCACCCTCCCCGACGGGTGCGCTGCCTCAGGCTTCGAGACCGGCCGGGGAGTCCGCAGCGAGCTGAACAGGACGTGGCCGATCCCGGTCGCAAGAGTCACCGTGACCCCAGCGTGCAGGAACCCGTGCCCCATGTCGCGGCTGTCCACCAGGACCCAGAACAAGGGCAGCGCAACCCCGGCGACCACCCGCAACATCGGCGGAGTCCAGGCCAGCAGGCGGTGGATCGGGGCCAGCAGGCGATCCAATGGCCCGCGCAGCAAAGCCAACCCCAACAGCAGGACCATCAGGTAGCCCCCCAGCAAGGGCGTCCCGCTCAGGAGCATCTGCTTGAAGCCGAAGACCAGCAGGCCAAAAGCGTAGAACCCGCCCAACACGGCCACCACGCAACCCATGGAGCCCACTTCCAACAGGCTCAGGCGTGAAGCCAGCCCGCTGGCCCCGGCGGGAGCCAGCATCTTCCGAGGATCCCGACCGGCCAGGCCGCGCAACAGCCCCGAAGGTGGTGGGGCGGATCCTTGCGAGCCCGACCGCACGACCTGGCTGGCCACCATCGGCTCGGGCAACCCCTCGGCCGAAGGCTCTCCGGTCGAAGCGACCGCAGGTGCCGAGGTGCCCGAGGCCACCGCCGGCGCCGGAGAGGCCGAACCTGCGGACTGCCGCGAATCCCGCCCGGTCGGCGTCCTGCCCCCCGGGGGGCTCTCCCCTGGAGGTACGGCAGGACCGGCCGAGGAGCCCAGCGTCGGCAACGCCGCCCCGCAGCCCTGGCAGAAACGGGCAGCGGGAGGGCAGGGGCGTCCGCAACCAGGGCACAGCCCCGGGGCCGGTGGGGGCTGTGGTCGGCGAGGTTGGTCCAGGGGGGTCCCGCAGGCTTTGCAGAAGGAGGCGCCGGCCGGTTGAGGACGGCTGCAACGCGGACAGGTCAACGGGCTCCCCCCCTTCGGGACGGTCTTCAGGTCGATTCTAGCGCGGGGCCTTCTCCGGCGCCCTGCTCGAGATCACCCGCCCGGGAGGAATCCCGCTTCCAGCGAGAATGGCCCCTCATGCTCAAGACCGACCAGGACTCGCTGATCCAGGCCACTCTGGCGGGGGACCCCCAGGCCTTCCAAGCCCTCATCGAGCCCCACGCGCCGGGCGTCTACGGCCTGGCCCTGCAGATCACCCGCAGCCCCGTCGAGGCCGAGGAGGTCCTGCAGGACGCCATGCTGACGGCCTACGCCAAGCTGAACACCTTTCGAGGGGCCTCCAGCTTCAAGACCTGGCTGTACCGGATTGCCACCAACGCCGCCCTGATGCGCTTGCGCAAGGCCAAACGGGCCCCCGAATCCCTGCCCGAGAACTGGGAGAAGCCCGCCGACCCGCGCCCCTGGACGGGCGACCCGGAAGCCTGGTTCGCCCGCGAGGAGTTCCGCCAGATCCTCAACGAGGCTCTGGACAGCCTGCCCGAGATCTACCGGACCACCTTCTGGCTGCGCGACGTCGAAGGACTGGGCAACCAGGAGGTGGCGGAGATCATGGGTCTGTCGCTGCCGGCCGTCAAGTCCAGAATCCTGCGAGCGCGGCTCCACCTGCGGGACCAGCTCGCCCCCTACTTCGAGGAGCGCCTTCGCGATGCATCATGACTCGGGGCACGACTGTTCCCACCTCAAAGAGGCCCTGGCCGACTACCTGGATGGAGACCTGGACACCGAACTCTGCCGCGAGCTGCGCGAGCACCTGAAGGACTGCCATCCCTGCCGCGTCGTGGTGGACAGCACCCGGCAGACCATCCGGTTCTATGCGGAGGAGCGACCCGTCCGGCTCCCTCCGGAGGTCATGCGACGCCTGCAAGAGACCCTGAAGGCGAGAATCCCTCCTGCCCGAGAGACTTGAACGGTGAGGATCCGGGAGGTTCTGGCCCGGGACCTGACCCGCACGGCCCGCCGGGTCTCCGAGGCCCGGGGTTGGGGGGAGCCACCCCGCCTTCACCTGGAGGCCGGCAGCGGACCGGACTTCGGAGACCTGACGTGCAACCTGCCGCTGGCCTGGAGCCGCTCGGCGGGCTGTCCTTCCCGCCCCCTGGCCGAGGCCCTGCTGGAGGCTCTCCCTGCGCGGCCCTGGTGGCGTGAAGTCCGGTTGGAGGGCCCCGGCTTCCTGAACTTCTTCCTGTCCCCCGTGGGGTTGCAGGCCGTGGTCCTGGATGTCCTGCGCCGCGGATCCCGCTGCCTGCAGACCGGAGAAGGCCAGGGTCGGGAGGTCCTGGTTCCCCGTCTCCGAACCCTGCCCCGGACCCTCGAGCAGGGAGGTCAGTTCCTGGATTGGGAGGCTCGGGCCAGGCTGCTGGAAGCCTCGGGATTCCGGGTCCTGCGAGAGGATCGAGAGCCCGAGCCGGCTCCTCCCGTCCGCCTGGTCGGCCAGAAGTCGGCTCGGCCATGGACCTTTTCCCGGCTTCTCGAGACCCTCGGCCAGCCGGTCCTGGTTTTCTTGCTGCTGGACCGACCGGGTCTGCTGGACCTGGACCAGGCCCACGACCCCACCCTGGCCAACCCGGCGCAGAAGGTCCTGTATGCCGGCACCCGAACCCGTGGTCTGGCGAAGATGGCTGCCGACCAGGGCTTCGCCCCTGGCAGACCCGTGATGCGGTCGGACCTGGAGGCTTTGGGCACGCCCCAGGAGTTCGGGCTGGCCCGCGCCTTGGAGGAACTGCCCTGGACGGCGGCTCGCGCGGCCGCTCAGGGACGCCCCCGCCTGCTGACGACCCGGGCCGTGGCCCTGGCCGACCTCTTTCACGCCTACTACAACCATGAACGGATCCTGGGCGCCCCCCCGGCGGTCACCCGCGCCCGCCTGGCCTTGACCCAGGCGATCCAGGAGGGCCTGGAGGCCGCCCTGGCGGTGCTGGGCCTGCAATCCCCCGAGAGGAGGGCCTGAAATGGGCAACGCCGACGACACGAGGATGGACCACCTGGCTCCTCTCCGACTGGATCCGGAACAGCTCCGGGAGATCCGGGAGTCCCTGACCCGACGGATCCGGGCCGGCCTTCACGAGGACAAGAGCCAGGTCCGGGCCCTGCCGGCCTGGTTGCCCCGGCCCTGCCAGGGGCTGGCGGGGGAAGCCCTGGTCCTGGACACAGGGGGGACCAATATGCGCGCCGCGCGGGTGAGGATCCAACCCGATGGTTCCCACCGGGTGGAGGCCGGCCCCGTGGAGGCTCCGGTCCCCACCGGACGCGAGGGCCCGACCGTCAGGGCTGCGGACTTCTTCGCCGCCCAGGTCTCCCTGTTGAGCCGACTCGCTCCCCGGCCGGGCCTGCCTCTGGGTTACTGCTTCTCCTACCCGGCCGAAGTGACCCCGGAAGCCGACGCCCGGTTGATCCGGTGGACCAAGGGGGTCGAGGTCCTGGGCGTGGAAGGCAACCTGGTGGGCCGCCCCCTGGCCCGAGCCATGGAACAGGCCGGATTCGCACCCTCCGGCTTCCGGGTGCTCAACGACACGGTCGCCGCCATGTTGGCCGGCGCCGGGCAGCACGCCGGGCGCTTCGACGACTTCATCGGCCTGATTGCGGGGACGGGCACCAACATGGCGGGCTTCTTCAAGACCGCGCAGATCCCCAAGCTGCCCCGCGGCGCCTGGCCCCATGAGGAGATGGCCGTGAACCTCGAATCCGGCAACTTCCATCCACCCCACCTCAGCCCGTGGGACGAGGACGTGGACCAGGCCCTGGACCACCCTGGCCACCAGCGCTTCGAGAAGGCGGTTTCGGGCCACTATCTGCCCTACCTGTTCCAGCGGATCACGTCCCAGGTCGCCTTCGAGCCCGAGAAGGGCTCTGCCCAGTTGGTGGCCATGCGAGGCGCTCGGGGTCCCGGGCTGGCTGCTGAAGCCCTGTTGACGCGCTCCGCCCGCCTGGTGGCCGCAGGTCTGGCCGGGCTGATCCAGGCCTCGGGGCAGCGGGCCCGAGTCGGAATCGTGGCGGAGGGGAGCCTGTTCTGGGGAGACCCCGAGTTCCGCCCCGAGGTCGAGAGGACGCTGGCCGGACTGATCCCCCCCGGCATGCAGTTCGAAATCCTGCACGTGCCGGACGCCAACCTGGTGGGTTCGGCCTTCGCGGCGCTGTGCTGACCCTATCGCCCGCCGGGGACTCCAGGGGGCAGGCCTCCCCGCAGGGTCTCGGCCAGGACCCGGAAGGCGGTGGGCCAGTCCGGAGCCGCCTCCAGGTCGCACAGGGCCCGGCCCAGGTGGGACAGGTTCCGGTGCCGGGCGAACCAGGGCGGGGTGTGGAGCGTCCGGAAGGGCCCCCGCAGGACCCCCTTCTGGACATTCTCGAAGCCGTGCACGTTGTGGACGAAACCCAGGCCCGAGCGCGGGTCGGCCAGGGTATTCCCCGGGGCTGCCCCCCAGGGCAGCTCGGGCAGGCCGAAGGCCACGCCGGCCCAGGCGTTCACACCGACACTTCCGTATTCCAGACGGTGGATGGCCGACTCCAGGGCCCGGGCGTGCTGCCGTGCCGTCCGGGGGTCGACCAGCAGCACGCAGCTCAGGTTGCCCCAGATCTTCTGGTTGGCGGCGGCCACGGCGTGGTCGAGGAAGGGCAGGGCGCCTCCAGCCTGGACGGGAGCCTCGAAGAGCAGTCCGCAGAAGGCCTCCCGGGTCAGGCCGGGCTGGCCCTGCTCCAGAGGAACGTCGGGGACCAGCGTCCAGGGCACCCCGCGCTCGGAGGAGGCTCCCAGGAATTCGGCCTGCGGGTGTTGACCGGCCAGCTCGGCGTGCCTGGAGGCGGCCCCGGGATACCAGGCAGGTCGCACCGGCAGGCTGGAGAGCTCACGCCGCAGACAGTTGAGGAATGCCGACCGCTGCGGCCAGGCCCGATCGGTCAGGAGGACCTGGGCCGCCGCGCAGTCGAAGCCGGCGTTGTGGTAGATCATGCTGGCCACATGCCGGGCCTGGTAGGCCAGATCCGCCTCCGCCCAGGTGCCGGGGACCACCAGGACCGGGGTCACGCAGCCGAGTTCGGCGGTGATGGGAACCTGGATCCGCGGCGCACGGATCGCTCCGGCATCGGTCTGATTCCCCCAGACCAGCGACTGGAAGGTCTTCCGGGACCCCGTCAGGTGCACGGCCTCCACCGCCGGGTCCAGGGCCAGTTCTTCCGCCTCCCGGGGCCCGCCACGGCAGAAGGCCAGGAAACCCTCCCGCACCAACGGGGCCAGGGCCTGCTCGAAGACCGGCTGAAGCGAATCCAGGAGCGGGTTGAGCTTGACCAGGACCACCGAGTTCTCGGCGAAGAGCATGTGCAGCGCGTCACAGGCGGCGATGGACGTGATGTTGCCTGCCCCAAGCACCAGGGCCAGGCGCCCGGGTCCGCCGATCCGGTGCCAGGCCTGACCGCGTTCCGGTGACGCGCCCTCGGCCAGGACCACCTCCCCCCGGAAGCCCATCCACAACATCCGCTCGATCGGAGTCCGAGGGAAGACATGGGCCACCGTCCGCCCTTCCAGCAGGCGGGCCGGCAACGAGGCGTCCTTCCCCTCCCCACACTCGGCCAGCAGTCTCAGATGGCGCATCAGGATATAGGGGCCGGAGAGCCATTCCTCCCCCGCCAGGGGGCCCCGGGGGTCCAGTCCCCGGGCCTCGCAGGCGGCATCGACCCAGGCCTGGGCGACGTGCCGGGTCTGGGCCAGGCACTCCCGCAGCAGGCCCACGCGCCGGGGCGCCGGAGTTGCGGCCCAGGCGGCACGCCGGCTCTGCAGGCCTCGAAGGACTTCCTGGAATGACGGGTTCTGCTCGCTCACCTGGACCTCCCACAAGACGGGCGGAACGCGGTCGAACGCCCTGCCGGTCCCCTTCCCCAGCCTCCGGTTCGGCCCCTCTTCGAGGGCCAGGGTCTGCTCGGAGCGCAGCGAAGCAGGAGGCCGTTGCAGCGAAGCAGAGGGAGGCGACCGACCATGACCATCCACTCGCCGGGCCGGCGGCTGCGCTGGTGGCTCCTGCTGCTCCTGCTCGTGAACCTGGGCCTGATGCTCCCACGGCTCCTGACGGGGTTCCAAGAGGAGTCCCCGGCCAGGACGCCCTCGCCGGCAGAGCCTTTCCCGACGGTCGAGCGTCGGGCTTCAGGCGACCCTTCCGCACAGAAGAACGCGCTCGTCGAAGTCCTGGAGGGTTTCATCGCCTACCTCCAGAGCCACCCCCGACTCTCCCAGGCGGAGCGGGTCGAGAGTCTGGTCCGCTCCCTGAACAGGTCGGTTGCCGTCCTGGAGGCAACAGGCCAGGCGACCCGGGGCTCCGCGGCCATCTTCAAGTTCCCCCTGCGCCGGATGGCCGAAGAGCTCTCGGAGCTGGATCCGAAAGCCATGCAGACGCTGTCGAAGCATTTCTCCGAGCAAGGCTACCGGAACGGAGGCGAATCCTGGACCTTCGACTCCCTGGAGGAGGTCCTCTACCAGTTGGTCTTCCACGACCGGGACTATATCGAACCCGCCCTGGCCATGCAGATCATGGCCTGGGAGGTGAAAGGGCAAAAGGAGCCGATCTGGAGCGCCCTGGGGCCGGAACGCGACGAGGACCAGACCAAGGCCGACACGATCCGGCAGATCTTCAGCGGATACGCCTCCACGCGCTCCGGCCACGTGCAGATGACCCGCGCCCTTCACGTCCTGGACCCGGAGACGCTCCAGGGATGTGCCTGGGCCGAACTGGGCTATGGAACCGGCAAGATCTTCGAGGCAGTTCGCGAAGCGGTGGGTCCCCAGGGAAGCATCGTGGGGGTCGAGCTGGGCTCGGGTTACGAGGAGCTCATCGAACGGCTCTCTCGGCACCCATCGCTCAACTGGGGGCCCATCACCCTGGTCCGAGGAAGCCAAGACGACTGCGGGCTGCCGGCCGAGAGCGTGGACCTCGTCCACGAAACCGGCATCCACGTGGGCATGGGGAGCCCGGAGACCCTGGAACGCAGGACCATCCCCTGGCTGCAATCGGTCAAGAGGGCCATGCGTCCTGGAGCCATCATGGTCCTGGACGACTTCGGATCCCCGTCCATCGACCGGGTGCGCCTGGTGATGGCCAGGGCTGGACTCGAGGAGGTCCGGGTCGAGTTCTTCCCCACAACCAGGACCGACCGCACACAGCCGGATTTCGTGGCGGCTTTTCGAAAACCCGCCGAAGAGGGCCCCCATCCACCGGATCGAAAGAATCACTGAGAGCGGCCCGTTCCCGGCAGAAGCCCAGCCTCGAGGGTTGCGACCGCACCCCCACCCTCCGGTTTGGCCCCTCTTCGAGGGCCAGGGTCTGCTCGGAGCGCAGCGAAGCAGGAGGCCGTTGCAGCGAAGCAGAGGGAGGCGACCGACCATGACCATCCACTCGCCGGGCCGGCGGCTGCGCTGGTGGCTCCTGCTGCTCCTGCTCGTGAACCTGGGCCTGATGCTCCCACGGCTCCTGGCTGAACCCGAAGGGGGCTTGCCGGGCGAGCCCTCCCCGAAGATCGAGCGGCCGCCGTCCCACTATCTCCTCTCGAAGGAGAAGAGAGCCCTGATCGAGGTTCTTGAAGCCTTCATCGCCAGCCTCCAATCCTCCGACCGCCTGTCCCGGGCAGAGCGGGTCGAGAGCCTGAGCCGGTCCCTGAACAGGTCGGCCGCCATCCTGAAGCCTGCAAACCGCGTGGCCCTGGGCTCCACGGCCGTGTTCAAGTTCCCCTTGCGCCGGATGGCCGAGGAGCTCTCGGCGTTGGATCCGGAAGCCATGCAGGCGCTGTCAAGGCACTTCACCGAGCGAGGCTACCGGAACGGAGGGGACCCCTGGACCTTCGACCCTCTGGAGGAGGTCCTCTACCAGTTGGTCTTCCACGACCGGGAATACATCCAACCCCTCCATGCCATGCAGATCATGGCCTGGGAGGTGAAGGGAGACCGCGAGCCGATCCGGGCCCTCCTGGAACAGCAGAAGGCTGGAGACTACACCAAGGCCGACACCGTCCGCCAGTTCTTCACAGGCAACACCTCCACGCGCTCGGGATGGCGTCAGATGAACCGCGCCCTGAAGGTCCTGGACCCGGCTGCCCTCAAAGGCTGCACCTGGGCCGAGCTGGGTTACGGAACCGGGCAGATCTTCGAAGCCGTCCGAGAGGTCGTGGGCCCTTCGGGGGTCGTGATCGGGGTGGAGATCGGACCGGGCTACGAAGCCCTCATCAACCGGATCTCCCGACGCCACGCGCTGGCCTGGGGGGAGATCAAGCTGGTTCGGGGGGGACTGGACGACTGCAGGCTGCCCGCCGAGAGCGTGGACATCGTCCACGAGGCGGGGATCCACGTGGGCGTAGGAACCCCCGAGACCCTGGAGCGCGAGACCATCCCCTGGCTGAAGTCGGTCAAGAAGGCCCTGCGCCCCGGAGGGATCATGGTCCTCGATGACTGCGGGTATCCTTCCCTGGAGGGACTGCGTCGGGTCATGCACAGGGCCGGATTCGAAGAGCTCCAGGTCGTGGACCTCTCCGTCGCGGGAACCCCGGCCACCCAACCGGACTTCGTCGCCGCCTTCCGCAAGCCCGCCGACGAGGCCTCTGCTTCGCCGGACGTGGAAGGTCCCTGAGAACCGGCCTGGCCTCGATCGGGTCCAGGGGATTCCAGGACCGACGCGAACCAGCCCCCCATCATGGAACAAACACTGCGTCAGGTCGCCGAAGGCGCCCTCTTCACGGACATGTACCAGCTCACCATGGCCCAGCTCTACTTCCGAGCCGGCCTGCACGAGCGCAAGGCCCAGTTCGACCACTACTTCCGCCGCTATCCGGACTATGGCGAACACCAGGCTGGCTACTGCATCAGCGCCGGGATGGGCTGGCTGGTGGACTGGATGCTGGAGACCCGCTTCGGCGAACGCGATCTGGAATACCTCAAGGCCGAGACCGGCCCCGACGGCCGGCGGGTCTTCGGAGACGACTTCCTGGACTTCCTGCGCCGGGACGGGAACTTCGAAGGCCTGACCCTGACCGGCGTCCCGGAGGGCCGGGTGGTCCACGCCGAGGTTCCCCTGACCGTGGTGGAAGGGCCGCTGGCCATGGCCCAGATCCTCGAGACCCCCCTGCTGAACACCTTGAACTACCAGACCCTGATCGCCACCAAGGCAGCGCGGATCCGCCACAGCGTCGGAAGCAACCTGCTCTTGGAGTTCGGCCTGCGCCGAGGCCACGGCAAGGGGGCCATCGAGGGCGCCCGGGCCGCCCTGATCGGGGGATGCGACTTCACGTCGAACTCCGGGGTCTCGTACGCCATGGGCCTGTCGCCGAAGGGAACGCACTCCCACGCCATGGTCCAGGCCTGGATCGCGCTGGGCGGGACCGAGCTGGACGCCTTCCGGGCCTACGCCGAGGTCTACCCCGACAACTGTCTGCTGCTGGTCGACACGGTGGACACGCTGGCCAGCGGGGTCCCCAACGCCATCCGGATCTTCGAGGAGCTGAAGCGCCAGGGCCATCGCCCGATCGGCATCCGGCTGGACTCCGGAGACCTGGCCTATCTGGCCATCCAGGCGGCCCGGATGCTGGACGAGGCGGGCTTCCCCGAGACCACCATCGTGCTGTCCAACGAGCTCGACGAGCTGACCATCTGGCAGATCCACGCCCAGATCCGCGAGGAGGCGGCGCGCTACTCGGTGGAGCCCGAGGCTCTGATCCGACGTCTGACCTATGGCGTCGGGACGCGCCTGATCACCTCGGAAGGCCAGCCGGCGCTGGGCGGGGTCTTCAAGTTGGTGGCCATCGAGAAGGCCGGCCAGTGGAGTCCGGCCATCAAGCTCTCGGAATCGATCTCGAAGATCCCCAACCCGGGGCACAAGCTGGCCTGGCGCCTGTACGACAACCGGGGCCAGGCCACGGCCGACCTGGTGGGGCTGTCGGACGAGCATCCCGAGCGCATGGAGACCCTGGTGGCCCACCACCCCACCGAGAAGGGGGTCTTCCGAATCCTCGACCGGGCGGACCTCAGCCTGGTCGAGCCGCTGCTCAAACCCATCCTGGTCCAGGGGCGCCGGATGGACCCCCAACCCGGCCTGGACGAGATGCGCCAGGTGCGCCTTCGGGACCTGGAACGCCTGGATCCCGGCGTGCGCCGCCTGCGCAACCCCCACATCTACCACGTCTCGCTGACCTCGAAGCTGTTGAAGCTCAAGCAGGACCTGATCCGCAGCTTCCGGGGTTCGAGCCTTCCGGGCCCGGCCGACCAGCCGGTCGGCTGAAGAGGCCGCCCTGTCTCCAGCCCTCAGAAGCGCCTGGAGAACCCCGTGGTGACCCCCCAGTCCACCCCACGGGGGGCGAAGCCGCGGGTGAGGACCAGCAGGTATTGCTGGCGGGGGGTGGGGCTGAAGGGGCCTCGCCTTCCGCTTGCGCCCACCCTGCGGCCAGCGACACCTGGTCCCACACAGCCGGAAATTGCCTGCACGTCGACCTCGTGACTATCGTATCGACCGGACCCTTCGCAACTGGAGAAACACAGGTTCCGGAAATGCCGACCCCAGGTTGTTCCATTGGAGGTGGACGGGAGCAGAGAGCTCGATGCTGCCGGCACCAGGTCCAAGAAGCGGGCTATAGGGGAAGGCACTGACGCTGGCTATCAGGACAGAGTCACCTTCTCTCAAGAACTGTGGGGCAACGACCTGGCCGCGAAGACTGAGGAACATGCTCAAACAATCCAAGTCGTCGCTTCTGAGAGGCGAGTGCGCCTGTGTGCCGGGTTGAAGTGAGCCTCCGGACAGAATGGATGGGTCAATGCCCAAGAAGCTGAGCCGAAGCCCTCGAGGAACATGATCCCAGACCCAGAGTTCCCCTCTGGGGAATTCTGCCATTGGGAGACCAATCCACCACTGAAGCTTTGAAAGATTAAGGTTTCTTGAGTCCCTTTCTCCGGCCGATGAGTCCAGGGCGACTGTTGGAACTGGCATTCCTGGAATGCGAAAATCATCGGCGTACAACCATCCCATGCTTTGGACCCAGAGCATTCCCAATAGAAACATCGAGACCCCAATGAACGACATCCTCCAGCGGGCTGCCCAGACAAAACCAAGCACCAGGAGCAAGGGAAGCAACAGGAAAGAGTACTTCAATGACGCAGGAGTCGTATAGGCCATCAAGACAATGCCTCCGGCCACCGAGAGAAGCAGCCTGAATCCCAAGTGCCGGAAGCCACGCCAACAGGCCAGAAACGAAAAACCTGCCGTCAGCCACAAACATCCGAACCAATGAAAGGAGTGAAGAGTCTGAGCCAGTTGCCAGATTGAGGAGAGGATGGCAGAGCGAGCAGGTTCTGTCGTAAATGAATGATCCTGAATCAGTCGCATCTGCACAGATTGAAAGAGCAGGTAATATGGAGCGCTCACCAAGCCTGTCACGGCAACCGCCACAGCAACCCCTGCAACGGGGCGCCAACCCTGCTTCCGGGCAAACATCCACGCAGTGCCCAGGAGGCTGACCAGGAGCACAATGACCCCCCATGCGACATAGGGGTCCATCCATTCGGAGCCGGCCCTGCCTGCGTGCGTCTGCAAAGAAAATCGCATCCAGACAAGCTGGAAGATGAGTAGAACGATGCCTCCAGCCAGACAAGAATACCTGGTCCTGAATGCATCCGGTACTGCCATTGCGATCAGCCACGGTGCACTCGCAAACATCAGCAACTGGATGAACAAGAGCCCAACCCCAATGGCTACGCCGATGCACGCGCAGAAGACCGGGCGGGTCAGGTCCCGGGACGCGTGGCAAGCAACCATGGCGAGTGCCAGCATCAAGATGGCACCAGGCTGATAGTTATAGAATCTCAGCCACTGGTGAATCCAGGGCGAGGCTGCCGCTGCCAGTCCCAGAAGGACAGCCCCACGAAATCTGGCGAGCTGCCATCCGTGATAGGCCATCACCGCAACAAAGGCCATGAGAAGAAGGGCTGATGCCGCCCGAGGCCCAGAGGATTCCGGGCCGAAGACGGCAAGCCCGACGGCACCCAAGGCATAACCAAGGGGAGGAAAGTAATGGATGAAGGGATAGTATTTCCCGCTCGGCGAATCAGGGATATGGATATAGAACCATCGCCTGCCGTCTTCTCCAAAAAGACGAGCCATCAATTCCTGGTCGTCCACCCAGACAGGCCAGGCCTCTACACTCCCCCGTGAATACCCCACAGACCGACTGAATGAATATTTGACGGATGCGGCGAAACTCAGATACTTGGACTGCTCCCATGCAGGCTCCAGGTCAGGGGGAGTGGATGCTGCTTCCCAGATGATGGAGCTGCTTCCCAGCCAGACCATCCAGACGATTGTAAGGATGACAGCCCAGCGCCCCCATTTTTTGTCATGGAATGATTTCAACTTCACTCCATCCTTTGTCCATGACCTGGGGCGTACTGTCCGAGTCTGTCACAGCCATTTGCAACCAAACCTGCCCAGCCGACCTGAGTGCCGCCCCAATGCAGCCCAGATCTAGACCAGAAAGAGCAAAAAACAGGGGCACGAGATCTGGGGTTGCGCCTCAAGGCCTGAGCGCCTCCAGGGCGACCCAGGCCGAGGCCTCCTCGTTCCATGTGTAGACAATCTGCCCTCTGGGGCTGTTGACAACCATCGTGTTGAACGAAATTTCGTGGTCCATCCTGGTTGCCACGACCTGGGCCGGCATCTCGACGCCGTCAAATTCTATCCTGGTGCGCAGCCGATTGCTATAATCTGTTTCGACTCCTCCCCCTTCCGCCTGGCCAAGCCTCCCTTGGTAAACCCTGCTGCCCGCATGGAACTGCATGACCCCGTCCTGGCTTCGCTTCTGCATGGTCTTGGTCGCCTGGTCCCAAAGGGAAGCCCCGTCGATATCCTTCCAGTGCTCGGCATACTTGTGGTAGTCCAGGGGAGTATCGTCGCAATCGTCGTGAGACTGGCCGTCAACCCCACCGAGTGTGCCAGGCTGGGGCGAGGCCTGCGGATCACCCCGAGAGACCTGCGTTCCGGTCGGACCTCCTGCCCGAGAGAGAGCCGTTGGCCTGGGTCCACAGGCCACCATGCCCAGCAAAAGTGCCAGAGCCGGTAGCGTGGACAGAATCTTGTTCCCGACCAAGAAGGCTCGCCTGAAGCACGATTGCATTCGACAGCTCCTCTGTCCGGGGATTTCTCGCCCGAAGGGCCGCGAAATTACCCGAACAATTGCTCTTCGAGTTCTCCAAATTCACCTGCCATCCTGCTCCAAACATTGACGATCGTCTCCTTTCTGCAAGATGGGTTGATTCCGTCCGAGCAGTGACAAAGTGTCTGCGCAGCCCCCTCACGATCGCATCCAGGGTTCCAGCCTGCCGGGCCCCGCCGACCAGCCGGTCGGCTGAAGGGGCCTGCGTCGAAAAGCCCTCAGAAGCGCCTGGAGAACCCCGTGGTGACCCCCCAGTCAACCCCGCGGGGAGAGAAGCCGCGGGTCAAGACCAGCAGGTATTGCTGGCGGGGGGCGGGGCTGAAGGTGTAGCCCAGGTGGGCGGCCAGGCGGTGGATCCCACCAGGGTCCTGGTCGGGCCCATACCCGGTGCAGCTCAGCGAGACGTGGTGGCGAGGGCTGGGCGAGTAGGCCACCTGGCCGGCGTAGCTGCCCTGGAAGTAGCGGTCCCGGCTGCCCGAGTCCACCATGCTCTGCAGCCCCGCGTTCCAGGTCACGCTCCAGCGCTCCGAGAACCGGTGCTCGTGCGAGAGGACCAGACCGGGCTCGATCTCGGGATCGCCGAAGCCGTTCGAACCCGTGGGCAGCTCGACCACTCCCAGCAGCGCCCAGGAGCTTGACCCCTCGGCGAAGTTCCACTTCAATCCCAGGCTGAGGTCCTTGAAGCCGGCCTGATTCCCCTGCCAGGTGAAGCCCCCCCAGCCGACGCGGAACTCGGTGTCCGGCCCTGAGTCGATCCGGTACAGGAAGGGCAGGTTGGATTGCCCCACGGTGCCGGGCTCCTTCTTGCCCTCCCAGTTGAAGAGGACGTCGATCTGCTGGTGGTCCTCCTCCAGGTCGTGGGGGCGGACCAGGATCTGTTTGTCCTCCTGGGGGTGGAGGACCTGCTCGGGGCCCTCCACCTGGGTCTCGATGGGGTCGGTGCGGTCGGACGCGTCCTGGGCCAGGACGGGCCCCGGCAGGAGCAAGGTGACCAGCAAGGCCAGGGCGAGACAGCGCTTCATGGAGAACCTCCGGAAGACCTCGAGAGCCCCTCCGTCCTCTCGCAATTCTGGGCCGGAATCCGCAACCTGCCGAGGCATGCGGCCACGGATTCAGGCTGTGTTCCCGGGGGACCGGTTCGCAACCCGCACGCCGGTCCCCTCCGGAGCGCCCTTGCCGAAATCCTCGTGATGGAGGAATCTCCCGACCGAAACCTAACCCTTTCAGATGAACAGACGTGCCTTCCTCGGCGTCGCCGGCGCCGCCCTGCTCTCCAGCCTCCTGAATCTTCCGGCCTCGGGCCGGACCGAGGTGAATGCCTTGCTCTGCGAATGGCCCGGCCCCCACGGAGGGGTCCCTCCCCTCGACAAGGTGCGGCCCGAGATGTTCGGCCCGGCCCTGAAGGCCGCCATGGCCGAATACCGCCAGCAACTGACCGCCATCGCCGAGAGCCCCTCGCCGCCGAGCTTCCAGAACACCCTGGAGGCCCTGGAGGATGCCGGCCGCACCTGGAAGCAGGTCCGCAGCGTCTTCGACGTCTTCACCAGCACGATGAACGGCCCCGAGATGCAGGCCCTGGAGCGGGAGTGGGCGCCGAAATTCGCCGCCTTCCACGACGAGATGGTGCTCAACCCCCGGCTCTTCAAGCGGATCCAGGCGGTGTATGAGGCCTCCAAGAGCCTCAACCCCCAGCAGAAGAGGCTGGCCTGGCGCTACCACAACGACTTCGTGCGCTCGGGCGCGGCCCTGGACCCGGTCCGCCAGCAGCAACTGGCCGCCTGCAACGAGGAACTGGCCGAGCTCTACACGCGCTTCGGCCAGAACCTGCTGGCCGACGAGGAGGGCCGTACCATCGTCTTGAGCGCGGCAGAGGACCTGGCCGGACTTCCCGCCTCGATGGTGAACTCCGAGGGGCCCACGGTGATTCGCAACACCCGCTCGTCGGCGGAACCCTTCCTGGCCTTCTCGGATCGCCGCGACCTGCGCGAGAAGGTCTGGCGCATGTGGGTCTCGCGCGGCGAGGAGACCAACCACCCGGTGGCTTCCAAGATCCTCGAGCTGCGCGCCCGCCGGGCCCGATTGCTGGGGTTCCCCACCCACGCCCACTGGCGCCTGGAGAACACCATGGCCGGCACCCCGGAGCGGGCCATGGAGCTGCTGGATGCGGTCTGGAAGCCTGCGGTCGAGCGCGTCCACCAGGAGGTCGCCGACATGGAGGCCCTGGCGGGCCACGCCATCGAGCCCTGGGACTACCGCTACTATGCCGAGAAGGTCCGCAAGGCCCGCTACGACCTGGATGCCGCGGAGATCGAGCCCTACCTGCAACTGGAGAAGATCCGCCAGGCCCAGTTCTGGATGGCCGGGCAGCTCTACGGGCTGGACTTCGTGGAGGCGCCGGGAATCCCGGTGCAGCATCCCGACGTCCGCGTCTGGCAGGTCCGCGACCGCCAAGGCGCCCATGTGGGCTACTTCTACTTCGACCCGTTCGCCCGGGAGGGCAAGCGCTCGGGTGCCTGGATGAGCGAGTACCGCACCCAGGAGGCCTTCCAGCGCGAGCTTCCCCCCATCGTCTCCAACAACGCCAACTACCTCAAGCCAGCCGGCGGGGAAGCCATCCTGATCTCCTGGGACGACGCCGAGACCCTCTTCCACGAGTTCGGACATGCCCTGCACGGGCTGTGCTCGAAGGTGGCCTATCCGACCCTGGCCGGCACCTGGGTGGCCCAGGACTTCGTGGAGTTCCCTTCCCAGGTCCACGAGCACTGGCTGGCCACGCCCGAGGTCCTGAACCGCTTTGCCCTGCACCACCAGACGGGTGAGCCCATGCCCGAGAGCCTGGTCCGCCGGATCCAGGAGGCCTCCACCTTCAACCAGGGCTTCGCCACGGTCGAATACCTGGCCTCGGCCCTGGTGGACATGAAGCTCCACCTGGCCACCGGCCACCCGATCGACACCCGGGACTTCGAGACCCGGACGCTGCGCGAGCTGGGCATGCCCCCGCAGATCGTCATGCGCCACCGTCTCCCTCAATTTGGCCACCTCTTCCACAGCGACGACTACTCGGCCGGCTACTACAGCTACCTGTGGTCGGAAGTGCTGGACCAGGACGCCTGGCAGGCCTTCAAGGAAGCCGGAGGGCCATGGGATCAGAAGCTGGCAGGCAGGCTGTACGAGCAGGTGCTGAGCGTCGGAGACACGGTGGATCCGGCCCAGGCCTACCGGAACTTCCGCGGCCGCGACCCGGAGATCGCCCCGCTGCTTCGGGCCCGGGGATTTCCGGTGAGCTGACGGGGCGATCCGGTTCCGGGCGCGTGTCCGACGCTCCGGCCAGAGGACAGGGCCAACCTTTCATATCGCGAAGGAGATTCGGTTCGAGAGTCTGGGGGGAGAACGGGGGACATCGGCATGACCGAAAGGACCGGCGGAAGCGGCAGGGGCCCCGCCCCGCCACAAATCCGCCTGGAATCGGCTCACGCCCACCGGTGGCTGCGCCGGGGGCCTCTGGCGGTTGCCGGGGCCTATGCCTTGATTTCCTGGGTCTACATCGCCGGTTCCGACCATCTCCTGGGCCGGCTCTTCCCGGACCCGGAGGTGCTGGTCCGCATCAGCCTCTACAAGGGGTTCGCCTTCGTGGCCCTGACGGCTGGACTGCTGTACCTGGTCCTGTGGCGCGGCGCCGCCATCATCAACCAGGCCTTCGCCAAGGTGCACCAGCAGCAGATCGAGCTGCAGCAGACCCAGATCCTGCTGTGCCAGGCCAACGAGAACCTGGAGGCCACGGTGGCCGGGCGCACCCGCGACCTGGCCGAAGCGCTGGAGCAGGCGCGACGCGCCGACCAGCTCAAGTCCGCCTTCCTGGCCACCATGTCCCACGAGCTGCGCACGCCCCTCAACTCGATCCTCGGCTTTTCGGGGATCCTGATGCAAGGACTGGCAGGCCCCCTGAACCCCGAGCAGGAGCGCCAACTGGGCATGGTCAGCAACAGCGCCCGGCACCTGCTGGAGTTGATTACCGACGTGCTGGACCTCTCCAAGATCGAGGCCGGCCAGTTGACGCTGGCTTCTGAGGCCTTCAACCTGGGGGATTCCCTGCGCAGGACCCTGGAGACCGTCCGTCCCCAGGCCCTGGCCAAGAGCCTGACCCTGGAGGCCGATTTCCAGCCCGAGCCGGGCCACATCGTGAGCGACCGACGGCGCGTCGAGCAGATCCTGCTGAACCTGTTGAGCAACGCCGTGAAGTTCACCGAACAAGGGACCGTCCGGCTGGAGGTCCGACGAGTCGGCGATCGGGTGCATTTCGAGGTGCGCGACACCGGCCAGGGGATCCGCGAGGAGGATCTGG
>Ga0334883_1003214_pt1 | contig 18016 bp, 13 predicted proteins | sample GraSluR1_MG_6_FD_207230 | JGI IMG/M metagenome (GOLD analysis project Ga0334883, IMG submission 207230) | Sludge microbial communities from methane-producing bioreactor in Wageningen University, Netherlands - Granular Sludge_09_05-R1 | ecosystem: Engineered > Bioreactor > Anaerobic >... | reverse complement strand
ATGCGTAAGTCCATGTCGATAAGCTGGGTAGTGAGGAAAAGGTTTCGCTCGAGATTGGTCGAATCAATCACATTTATTACAATGTCGGGAGTTTGTTCATAAATGAATTTCCGGACAAATATTTCTTCATTTGAATAGGCCGTGAGACTGTATGTGCCTGGCAGATCGAAAAAGTTGAAAGTGTAGCCTTTGGTTTTCAGCTGCGCTTTTTTAATGTCGATGGTTACCCCGCTGTAGTTTCCTACTTTTTCTTTCGATTTTGAAATGTAGTTGAAAAGGGTTGTTTTCCCCGAGTTGGGGTTTCCGGCAAGTGCGATGTTGATGGTGTGGGTACGTTCCGACTGATTGACCAGACTTATTTTTCGGTCGATTACCCCTTCGTAGGTCCCGTTTTGTGAATTGTCGAACTCACTTACAGGTACTACTTCAATCAGGTCGGCTTCCGACTTACGCAACGATACGTTGTAATCCAGTATTTTAAATTCAAACGGGCCTTTAAACGGAGCATTTTTTATCACCTTTACCTCTTTCCCCTTCACAAAACCCATTTCCGAAATTCGCCTCCGGAACGATCCATGACCAAGTATCTTCGTTATAATAACAGTATCCTGATATTTTACCTCACTCAACTTCACAATCAGATTATCCCCTCTTCTTTTAATTTGAATTAAATAAAAATAAGACTGCAAATATATTGAAATTCCGATGAAATGAAAGCAGGCTAATAATTCATCCCTCATTTCTTAATGTAAGAAGTTCTGGCTATTTTTGTCGCTTATTTAGACCCGATGGAAGACGAAAACATTTATAACGACATTCAGAAGATTTTTGAAGATCTTCCCGACAATTTCAATATTCTGGAAGAGCAGATTGATTTGGAAATTCAAATGGAGTACTTTGAGTTTTCGAAGAAGGTGAGGGAAGAGGGAGCGGAAAACGACTACCTCCAATTTGCCGGTGAGCTTTTTGTGTCCGAAACAGTAATTAACAGAAAAAAGGAGATTTTAATTGGTTTGGCCGGAACCGACGATGTAAAAGCCTACCGTGCACTGGAAAAGTTTCTGGAACAGGCAGATAGTGATCTCCGAAGCTGGGCGGTGCTTGCTGTGCAGGAAAACCGGATGTTGATTCAAACCTCGCTGCTTGATGAACAGCAGTTTTTTATTTCCACCGGATTAGGTGGAAAAGGGAAAAAGCTGAGGTATTACGTGGTTTTTATTAACCGAAACCTGAATAGAATGCTCACAAAAACGCAGCAGAAACTGGTGAAAGATGAACTCATTTTTGGGTTGAAACCCGAAGATGGTGAGTTTGAAACCATCGATTTCTCCGAAGGATTTTCAGCATCACAGGTGTTGTTGCCTGTTACAGCCGACATCAGACAGGTTTTTGGCAATGTAGTGGAAGAATGTAACCAGTATGGCGATTTTCTGGAGGAAGACATGATTATTACCAACGTGAAGGTGCTCTCACGTAACGAAATTCTGGACATAATAAACAAACAAAATAATCTGGAACTGCCCGATGGAATGGAAGAGGAGGACGATTAACGTGGCCATTCAGGTTTTACCCGAAGCCGATGGGAGAGTTAAATACGAACTGGTTGACAAGGCCATAGAAGCCATTCAGTCAACAGGTTTTTATCATCAGATTTGTCCGTTTGAAACAGTGGTTGAATGCACATTTGAAGATCTGCCCGTGTTGCTTGAAAAGGTACACGAAGCCTGCAACAATGCCGGCACGCAGCGCATGTTATCCAACCTGAAAATTCAGGTCGATTTTCACAAAAACGTAACAATCGGCGACAAAATGGAAAAGTACCGGTAAAGTTTGACTTCGTTTGTCAAAAAGTGTTATATTTGCACCGCTTTTTTAAAGCAGAAACGTTCTTCAACAATTACTGGACCTGTAGCTTAATTGGATAGAGCACCTGACTACGGATCAGGAGGTTAGGGGTTCGAGTCCCTTCAGGTTCACTGAAAAGGAAAGGGTTGCAGCAATTTGTTGCAGCTCTTTTTTTTATTGTTGCTGCTAACCTGGAACTGATCCCGGCACCGGTGGTTACAATTACACGAACTACCTGTTAGCCGATAAAAACAACATCTTCATGAAAGTGGCAAAATTCGCCGAAAACGACTGGGTTGATTTAATCGAGAGCAATGAATACAGCAATTGATCATTTCCGAGATACAAGATGCTAATGCGTATTCATAAGGTTCTCGATATGGTTGGTTGAATACCTGAAATTCGGAGTTCGCAAAATTTTGCAAAATTTCGATAAGGAATGTTTTCGGTACACCGATACTTTTTTGCGCATGACATTGCCCAATGCGGTGGTCCAAAATAGTTCTTGATGATAAAAAGAGCTACAAAAAATCAATTCTTCAGAGTAAAATGCGGTTCAAAAGGAAATACCGAAATTATCCACCATTCCTTCTTAGATGAGTGTCTTATCCAGAAAATAGGGCGATTTTTAGTGTCACTTAAAAATAAACTTTGTCCAATGGATAAAAGGATACAGCCATTTCTTGACTATATCTCCAAAACTTTCAGAACAATTTATGGAAGTTGTTAATAGTCGATTGTTGAAAAGAAAGAACGATGCCATGTGGTTGATTGTCAATGAATAAAGTGCATTTTTTCAGAAAAATAGTGTTGAGTAAAAGTATGATAAAAAGGAGATTTGCGCAGATCTGATATTTGAGAATGAGATGAAAAATAATAAAGTTGAACTATATCAGGTATTTGAGGCTATTTTTTATAGATTAAAAGCAGGGTGTCAAGCGGCAGATTCTCATGAAACAGTTTTTCAAAGTTGAGTATCAATTGCAAAGTGTTTTCCACCACAATCAAAGATGATGCAAAGATGGGAGCGGGGAAAGAACTTGGCAATACATTTTTGAGAAAATACAAACATTTTTTGGATATGTCCAGCATCTAGTAGGGCGTTACTCATACGCCGGTCAAGCAGAGCAGTCAGACTGTCGCATATCAAGAGAGGATGAAGTCAACAACCAGTAATATGCTGATTTTAAATGATTGCGGGACACACCTCTGGTCTGTAACGACTTGGTTGATGGCAATTATAATGATGCTTTTGACATTGACCCAACAGTAGAAAAAATGATTGGCGGTATTCAATCCAGCGGGATAGCAGTGGAAGAACATTTTTTTGATGAATTGCTGTATAAATGCAGGTTTGTTGTAGAATGCACAAATGCCTGGTTAGATGCTTCTATTGCAGTTCTGGTACGATTTGAATTGAATCCTGTACATTGCCCTTAATTTAATAACATTTTGCGTATCAACTCTAAACAACTTCATGGAGTAATTTGAAAATTGCCCATAAATATGTTATAAAACATCAGAAATTATATTTTTGATTAATCGTTTAAGCATATTTTTGTCATTGACAATCTAAAATAAGCGAATAGGTAAATCTATCATTTTTTAAGCGAAGGTATGTCAAAAAGAGTATCAATGAAAGATATTGCCAATAAGGTTGGGGTATCGACAGCCCTTGTTTCTTATGTACTGAATGGTTTGGAAAAAGAGAAGCGAGTCGGTAAAGAAGTTGTGCAGAAGATTCACAAGGCGGCAAAAGAATTGAAATATAAACCTAACCAGATAGCCCGTAGCTTGCGGAAGGGTTCTACAAATACAATTGGACTTATTGTTGCTGACATTTCGAATCCATTTTTCGGGCAGCTTGCACGGGTGATTGAAGACGAAGCGGCCAAGTCGGGCTACACGGTTGTTTTCGGGAGTTCTGATGAAAACAGTGAAAAGTCTGCCGCATTAATTGATACCCTCCTTAACAGGCAGGTTGACGGATTAATAATAACCCCTTCTGAAGGAAGTGCCGAACAGATTAAATCGCTTATGCTGGGGGATATTCCCGTAGTTTTAATAGATCGATACCTACCTGATATTTCGACAAACCGGGTAGTTCTGGACAATTATATGGCTACTTATTCCGCCGTAAATTGTTTTATATCAAAGGGTTATAAGAAGGTGAATATGGTTGCCTATAAATCGTTACTGGTGCACATGCAGGAACGAATACGCGGATACCGGGAAGCGATGAAAGACCATGGACTTGCAAATGGGGTTGTTGTGAAAGAAATAAGATACAACCATGCAAAAAGTGAAATGGAGAGAGCAATGAAAGACCTTCTTACAGAAAGAAAAATGGATGCGTTGCTATTTGCAACTAACGCTTTATCCATTTCCGGGCTGTATGCCATAAGGAAACACAATATTAAAGTACCTGAAGAACTGGCGGTTATAGGATTTGACGGGCACGAGGTTTTTGATTTTTTTGAGCCTCCGCTGACTTATATTCAACAACCGCTTGAAGAAATGGGAAAAGAGTCGGTTAAAATACTGCTCGACCAGATTAAAGGATCAAGAAAAAAAGTACAAATTGAATTGACGCACCGATTGGTTGAACGCGCTTCCTGCTAGCAAAAAATTTAATATGATGTTTAATCGATTAATTAAAAATTTATGAATTATGAAACGAATCGTTCTTGTTTTTATCGTCTCATTAGTCGCTGGTCAATTATACGCCCAGTCAGGATTTAATGGCCTCGATATGAACATGGGCAATCTTTACCGGTTGTCCGATGCCAAAACGCATTCCATTAGTCCCGAAAACTTTACGGGGGAAAAGGCAGAATGGCGATTCCGGATCCGGATGCGATCAGAAATACTGCAAACGCAACCTATGCTGCAAGGGATTTGGGACAAGGATGGAGGCATGGAGGAAGATATCTGCCGCAAAAATCCGACATTTCTTCTGTTGCATTCTGGTACCAGGCTGAACCTCATTCAAAATTTCCCAAACTGCCGGCATGGAAAGAACTGGAAGTAAGATAAACCAAATCATAATAAAGTGAAAACCAAAATTATTACAAAAAAATTGAAATGATATGAGTAATAGGTTGATAGGTCGGTTGCCCAAAGTCGGTATTCGCCCGGTTATCGACGGCCGGGAAAGAGGAGTGCGTGAATCGCTTGAAAAGCAAACAATGGACCTGGCCAAATCTGCAACAGATTTAATAGAAAACAACCTTCGCTTTCCATCGGGAGAAAAGGTAGAATGCGTAATTTCTGAAACCACCATCGGAGGTGTTGCTGATGCCGCGAGATGCGCCGACCAGTTTGAACGAGAAGGGGTTGGTGTTTCTTTGACTGTAACTCCTGCATGGTGTTATGGAAGTGAGGTAATGGATTCTGATCCGTTGATTCCCAAAGCAATTTGGGGATTCAACGGGTCTGAACGCCCCGGGGCTGTTTACCTTGCAGCTGCACTGGCAGGCTATACGCAAAAAGGATTGCCTGTTTTCAGTATATACGGGCACCATGTGCAGGACTCTGATGATACATCTGTCCCGGAAGATGTAAAGGAAAAAATTCTGCGTTTTGTAAAAGCCGCCCTCGCGGTGGGCCAGATGAAAGGGAAATCATACCTGTCCTTAGGATATACTTCGATGGGGATTGCCGGGTCGATGGTGGATGCGAATTTTTTTCAGGACTATTTCGGGATGCGAACGGAGTTTGTAGATATGACCGAAATCCACCGGCGTGTTGAAGAAGGAATTTTCGACAAGGAAGAATTTGAAAAAGCCCTTGCATGGACCAAAAGAAACTGCAAAGAGGGTTTTGATAACAACGCTGAAAAAATACGACATTCAAAAGAGCAAAAAGACCGGGAATGGGAAATGGTCGTTAAAATGACGCTTATCATTCGCGACCTGATGATTGGAAACCTTAAACTGAAGGAAGCAGGATTCGGAGAAGAAGCAAAAGGGAGAAATGCATTGATTTCAGGGTTTCAGGGACAGCGTCACTGGAACGATTTTTTCCCGAATGGTGATTTTTCCGAAGCCATTCTTAACTCTTCATTTGACTGGAACGGTATCCGGCAGCCATTTGTAGTAGCCACCGAAAATGATTCGCTCAATGGTATTTCCATGTTGATGGGGCACCTGCTGACCAATACCAGCCAGATATTCTCGGATGTACGCACATTCTGGAGTCCTGAATCGGTAAAGAGAGTGACAGGTAAAGCGCTGAGTGGGCTTGCCTCACAGGGAGTTATTCACCTGATAAATTCCGGATCGACAACCCTGGATGCCACGGCACAGCAGCGAGACAAAGACGGCAATCCTGCGATGAAACCTTTCTGGGAAATCACCGAAGCAGAAGCGCAGGCATGCCTCGACAACACCCAATGGTGCCCGGCCAATCTTGGGTATTTCCGGGGAGGAGGTTTTTCCTCTCAGTTTAAAACCGCAGGGCATATGCCGGTGACCATGTCGCGCGTGAATATTTCCAAAGGACTGGGGCCGGTGTTGCAAATTGCCGAAGGATGGACAGTGGAACTACCGGAAGGAATCCATGATGTACTCGACAAACGAACCGATCCCACCTGGCCCACCACCTGGTTTGTTCCGCGTACCGGCGGAAAAGGGCCGTTTAAGGACGTTTATTCGGTGATGGCAAATTGGGGTGCCAACCACGGTGCTATATCCTATGGGCATATCGGGGCAGATTTGATTACCCTTGCTTCCATCCTGCGCATCCCGGTGTGCATGCACAATGTGCAGGAGGATAAAATTTTCCGTCCCAGTGCCTGGAATTCCTTTGGGAGCGACCTGGAAGGAGCAGACTACAGGGCATGTAAAACTTACGGACCTATATACGATTGAAATTTTCAAAATACCTGAATAAAATGAATACAACGATTTTTAGAATAATGAAGATGACATGGGCTATTCCCCTGTTTTTTCTGCTTGCCTGTACCTCTTCCGGACGTAAAAATTCAAATGAAGTGAAAGAAAAGATAAACGGGTTCGAAAAGGGAACCTACGGATATGATTTGGCTTTTTTAAAAGAAAATCATATAGAAATTATAGAACTAACAGAAACCAATTCAAAAGCCAAAGTGCTCATTGCCCCCGGTTATCAGGGAAGAGTGATGACATCTTCAGCCAATAATGAACAGGGAACAAGCTTTGGCTGGATTAATTATAAGCTGATAGAATCGGGTGAAGTAAACGACCAGTTCAACCCGGTTGGCGGGGAGGAGCGTTTCTGGCTGGGGCCTGAAGGCGGGCCTTTCTCCATCTATTTTGAACAAGGGAAAGAACAAATTCATAAAAATTGGAAAGTTCCTGCGGTAATCGATACGGAAAAATTTGACATTAAAATGCAAGAACCTGGCAGTGTGAAATTAGCAAAAACGACATCACTAATAAATGCTTCAGGCACAAAATTTCTGTTAGATATTGAACGTACTGTTAGCTTATTATCGGGGGATTCGCTTACTACCCTGTTCAATTTCAATTTCCCGGCAGGTATTTTCGATGTAGTTGCCTATCAGTCAGAAAATACAATAACCAATATTGGTGATAATGCCTGGATCAAAGAAAGCGGTCTGTTATCTATATGGATATTGTCAATGTTTAACCCCTCACCGACTACCACTGTTTTTATACCTTACAGAACAGAGGCAGAAGGACCGGTGGTAAACGACGAATATTTTGGGAAAGTACCTTCAGACCGGCTAATTGTAGAGCCTGGTACCGTTTATTTTAAAATCGACGGGAAATACCGCAGTAAGATCGGCATTCCGCCGGATAGGGCAACAAACCTCTGTGGAAGTTACGATTCAGAGGAAAATGTTCTTACATTGGTTTGGGGGTCCCTGCCTGCAAAGTCCATGGATTTTGTGAACTCAACATGGGGCGATCAGGAATATCCCTACGCAGGAGATGCCATCAATGCATACAACGATGGTCCTTTGGAAGATGGTTCCATCATGGGACCATTTTATGAGATAGAGACTTCTTCACCAGCTGCAAATTTGCAACCCGGCGAGTCGCTCACTCATATCCAGCGGGTGGTGCATGTGCAGGGAGATCCTGTGGAAATGGCTAAGCTTGTTAATGAACTTTTCGACCTCAACCTGTATTCAATAGCCGATAAGTTCAAATAAAATATTCATCTATTTATCCTATGGAAAAGCAACAAATTATACCTAAAGGAATTGTTTGGCCATTTATTCTTTTGACTACATTGTTTTTTGCCTGGGCAATACCCAATAACATGACCGACACGATGCTGGCAGCATTCAAGCGGATTATGAGCCTTACCGATTCCAAAACAGCCTGGATACAACTGGCCTGTTACCTGTTTGGGTACGGAGGATTTGCCATACCGGCTGCCCTTTTTATCAAAAAATATACTTACAAGTCCGGGGTGATGTTAGGGCTCGGATTGTATGCGCTTGGAACATTTATGTTCTACCCGGCTTTGCTTATGGCCGGTGTCAATATAAACATCAGCTTTATGATGTTTTTACTGGCACTTCTTATTCTTTTTGCCGGGTTATCCATTTTGGAAACATCAGCCAATTCGTACGTGTATGCCATAGGGCCTGAACAAACCGGGACACAACGCCTCAATTTTGCGCAATCATTCAACCCGTTTGGTGCAATTACAGGCGTAGTGTTGAGTCAGGTCTTTGTTTTATCGCAACTGAATACTTTAAGTGCAGATGAAAGGGCGGCCCTTCCACTGACTGAGTTGGTTAAGATTCAGGGAACGGAGTTGAATGCGGTAACTACTACATATATGGGCCTGGGTCTTGTGATGGTGGTTATTCTGCTTGCCATCTATTTTACACGGATGCCTTATGCTAAAGAGGAAGACAAAAAGCTGGACTTTAAAGGCACCTTTGCAAGGTTGATAAAAAACAAAAATTATGTATGGGGGGTGATTGCCCAGTTTTTTTATGTAGGGGCGCAAATTGCCGTATGGTCGTTTATTATCAGATATGCTATGCAGCAATTAGATCTTGAGCTCATAGTTAATCAATTAGGTGACAATGCTGATTCTGAAAAGATAATATCAACGCTCAGGGGGGTCGAACCAGTTGCAGCCGGATTCTATAACTTAAGTGAATGGCTGGGTATTAAGGCCTTTTTACCACGAACACCCGAGCAGGCAGGTGCAACATACTATATTATTTCGCTTATACTTTTTGTACTTGGCAGGTTTATCAGTACTGGTTTAATGAAATATATAAAACCAAGAAATATATTAACATTCCTTGCATTACTTGCCATTGTTTGCAGTGTTGTAACAATTTATGGTAAAGGATGGATTGGAGTTTATGCTCTCATGGGAATATCCGGATGTATGTCGTTAATGTTTCCTACAATTTACGGATTAGGTATGAAAGGTCTTGGAGACGATACAAAAATGGGTGGAGCTGGTATGGTAATGGCAATTGCCGGGGCAGCAGTGTTGACCCAAATCCAGGGAATTGTCTCCGACCAGTCGGGCAGTATCAAACTCGCATTTTGGGTGCCTGCTGTTGCGTTTATGATAATTGCTTATTACAGTGCAGTTGTAACACGAAAATACTCAACTTAAATAACAATTGATTTAAGTAAATTTTACCTATGAGAAAGAAGAAAAGGAAACTGTTACTATTATTTACTCAAGTTTCCTTTTAAAATCGCAGAGAGTAAAATCATTATGACATGTAAATTTGTTTATGGTTGAGCTTTTGATTCCGGTTATTTTACAGAACAAATTTTTAATTCCGATTCTATTCATCTCATCATAAAAGTTCTTATCAGAATCTAAAATATTACCCTTTTCATCGCTGGCTCTGAATTGAAACCCAGCAGTTAATGCATCAAGAATGAAGTTAAAAGGTAGATTTTGTTCAGCGCCCAAATGAATTGCCCCTGCAAGTCTGTCATTTTTCCCTAATTTTCTGTATAAATCACATCCTACACGATACACTGTATCTTTTAAACATTTGTTTCGAAACCGGTCCAATAAATCCAAAATATGATTATGTAAGTCATTCATCGAATATTCTTCCGGATACTTACTTTGAATAATTTTTGCCGATTGCAACATCGCATTATAAGTTTTTTGATAAACAACCGGATTTTGCAATACTTTCCAAAGCATTTTCTCATCCGGAACTACCTGAAAACCAAAATAAGCCGCCGAAGCATGACCAAGATTATGGATGAAAAATTTCCGATCCACCCATGCTTTAAAATTTTCTTTTAGGCATAATCCTTCTATTTCGGGAATAGAACTTATAAACCCATTGGAATCAACTAATAGTGTATTAAATTCTTCCGCAAAGAGCAGAAGAGGGTCTTCACGCAAATCCTTTTCCAACATAACAGGTACCATTTTACCTATACTGGTTTCCACAAGCCCGACATATTTATCGATAAGAAAATCTTCTTTTAAATATTTTTTCAATTCTTTTTTAAAAAGGATAGCTGCATTCCGAATATTTTCAGCAATGATAATATCGATTAACTGAGTTGGCCTTACTTTCCTGCGAGCGGACAAACCTTCTGCCAAAATTGGAAAAACGGAATTCAATCCCTCCTTCCCAACGGAGGTTACTATAACGGATGCTGAACAAACTTCTTTGATAATCGCATCTTTTTCCGATAAAAGGAGCGCCCGGATATTCTCAACAGGTATAATTTTCTCATTTTCGCCTTTTACAACTATATTATAATTTTTCTTTTGGTTTAACAATGTAACCAACTTAAAATTTGAATCCACAAATACAATTTGATAACCCGCATGACCAAACAATTGGGCAATGAAAGACCGGCCTATTTTCCCGGCGCCGAAAATTAATATTTTACTCATTTACTTAGATGATTCCGTATAAAAAAAGAAGAGTTGACTTTTTAAAAGCCTCTGTTAGATATATATCCCCTGTTTGAGAACATGATAGATTTTTTTGAATTGTTGAAATTTACCGCGATAGAAATTCGAATTTTGGGGATGAAAGGTAGATGCCGGGCGAACCCATTTTTTTTCAATATGATGAATGTCTTCAGAGAAATGAGCGGCTTTTGCAAGCATGGCAACTCCACGGCAACCAGCTTCTGTTATATCGGGTGTGGAAATTGGTTTATCGATAATATCGGCTCTCAGTTGATTCAAAACAGATGATTTTGCTCCACCTCCAATTGCAGTCAGTTTATTTATTTTATAACCTGCCTTTTCCAGAATTTCAAGATTCAACTTTATTTCAAAAGCCAGTCCTTCCATAAGTGCCTTTAATACCTCTCCTCTTTTTGTCGATAAATCGAGCCCTAAAATGGCCCCTTTAACAAATGTGTTGAAATAGGGCGTTCCTGAAGGTGTAAAATACGGAAGAACAAGAAGCCTGGTAGGATGAGACGGCATTTGATCAAGCAAAAGCTGAAAGGGATCGGATTCTGTTCTATCTGCAATTTCTCTCTCTTTTTGCCCAAACTCATCACGAAACCATTTTAACAGGTTTCCTCCTGTCAAACTAAAAGCGACCGTAGCATACAAACCTTCGACAACATGATCATAAGTGCAGTAGTTATTTTTCCGCAGTTTTTCATTGAAAACGGGGGTTTCAAAGGCAGGTGTTACACACTCCACCGTTCCGGCAGCATATACAGCCATGCCCGGCTTCACGGCGCCTGCACCTAATGCCGAACAAGGCTGGTCATGCCCACCTGTGACAACAAATGTTTGTTCTGACAGGTTAAGTTGTCGGGCTATGCCTTTGTCCACATATCCGGCTACCGACCCGGATTGTAACGGTCTGGAAAGCTGACTGCTTTTGATTTCTGCCTTTTCAATAATTTCGTTACTCCAGCAATGCTTTACAACATCGAATAGCATTGTCCTTCCTGCAAGAGACCATCCAATCGCCGGATCTTTGATACCGAGCCTGTATTCCAAAAGGTCCTCAAAGCATAAAATCTTATATGCATTCTCCCAAATGGCAGGCATATTGTCTTTTACCCACAACAATTTAAACAAGGAAAACATGGGATGAGGTGTATGTCCTGTAATCCGGTACAACTTATCGTCCTCAAATTCTTTGGTCCAGCGGGTTACATATTCTTTTGCTCTGATATCAGATGAAACAAATGCGTTGCAAAGTGCTTTCCCGTTTTTGTCAATGATTGTAAAAGCCTCTCCCTGGCTGGATATTCCGATGCCCGTTACAATTTTGGGAGTAACTGTTGTTGCTGACTCGCGAATTACCTGAAAACATTTTTCAATCACTTCGTCAGTATCTAATTCTGCCCATCCTTCTTTTCCTAAAAAAATATCATATTCCCGGTAGGCAGCAGAAAGCTGTTCGCCGTTTTCATCGAAAACAACAGCTTTACATCCACTCGTTCCTATATCAATCCCCATATAAGAGCACATAGCCAACTTTTTAAGTGTACCAGAGATGAAGGTATTCTAAAACAATTTCCTCCATTTTTGTAAAAATGATATTTTGCCTGTAGGCCGTTGTATAGTGCGAAATTGATTTATCTGAGGACATATCAACATAATCTCCAAGCAGCCCCATTTCAATCATCTGATCTGTCTTCTCCTTTCCAATAATTTTGGAAGCATTGATAACCATATCTTCAAAAAGTACAGGGGAACTATCCCGTTCAAGCCTGGTCCAGATATTTACTTTGGCAATACCATCATTGAAAAGATTCTTTATCTGATTTGCCGGCACCGAAGAAGCACCGTGCAAGACCAGCCTTGGGCCGGTTTGTTCAGCGATCTGTTTTGCCAGACTGCCCTGGTATTCCAGATCTGCCGTATTTGCCCTATGCTCGGTGCCCAGGTTGGCAACAATAAAATCTACGTTAGTACGATTCAGGTAATTTGCAGCATCTTTCGGTGTCGTCAGGTCACTTGTTTCATTTCCTGTAGCATCAACAATCTCATCACAGGCTCCTTCCACGACAATTTTATGGCCATTTTTTTCTACAAATCGGGCGGTCTTTTTTATATTTTCCTCGAACGGTAAATGGGAAGCATCATACATAATGGATGAAAACTGTCCCATGTCCCACCGCAGCAAAGCTTCATCCGCATCCCACTGCGTGTGATCAAGATGTACCATTACACTGAGTTTTTCAAAAGGAGACCCTTTGCCAGTCAATACCTCCAATTCTTTTAAAAAAAGTCGTAAGCCAATATCCCATCGTTTTGTGTGGGTATAATTAACCGACTGGCTTCGGTGGCTGTACTGATTAGTGATAGCCACAGTGATGGGAATGTCAGGTCGGTTTATGGTTCTGCTATGTTGTAATGCAGCAGACAATATTGCCTCTGTAGTGGTTAAGTTTTCTGTGCAGATTGTAGGTATAACCCATTTGTTTTGAGCAGCCTGGGCATGAACATCTAAAACCGCTTCACGAGCTGTTATTAAAGGCATAACGATTCTGCTTTTTCTTAGTTTTACTTTATTGATTTATTCTCCAGCTAATTTCCCATTGGAACGATCCTGAAGCAGGCACTGTCAGGTATGTCTCTTTGCAGTATGATTCCTCCAAATTACTGTTGAATCCGGGTATTGGCTCAAACGCACATTCGTTCCGTCTGATTCCTTCTTCGTCCGGATAGCCGTTATTATTCCACCAGATACCAAACGTTGGAAAAAGCTTATGGTCAAAATCAATTTCAAGAGACATTTGATTACTGAAAGTTATTTTGGTTTTATCACCTTTTATTCCTTTTAACAAAAGCATCCTGTAAGCGCCGGGTGCGACACCCCGTAAAAAACCGTTCACTTCCTGCGAGTCCTTCAATTCAAGAAAAGATTGATTATCTTCATCCACCACATGACCAAATTTGGGAACATCAACCTTATCGACCCTATCCAGGCGCATTAACGGATGCATTACGTGGAGAAACTCAATTGCTTTCCCCGATCTGTTTTTAACTTCAAAATGCCAGTAAATCTTATCTTCTGTGAATACCAGCACCCTCACAAACTCTACCGGGAGTTCTGTCAATTGTGTGGAACATATCAGTTGTCCAACCTTTTTCTCAACAGTCCAACTCTGCCAGCATAATTGTCCATGATCCCTGCATTGAAGATTTTCATTTGGATACTGACAGGCAGTAACTGTGGGAAAGCAATCATCATATCCGTAAACCGGCCTGGTTTCATATTCTCCGTAGTCCTTTTTCGGAGGAATAAATTTAACAGGGGCTGTTGTCAATAATTCATATCCCTTGTATTTTAAGGATGAAATTCTTGCCCCATCCTCCGGGAGGCATTCAACCTCCCAGGAGGCATGACTTAGGTGGATCTTCCTGGTCACAGCGCAATAGCTTTTATCCCGGTTAATTCACAAAAGGCGATCAATTCCTCATACAAATGCGCCCCGTAACCCAGGCAGGCGTATTCATTATTCCAGGCCTGAAGCAAAGCATCGATGTCACAATCCGCCTTTACAAACCCGTGCGGCCAGAATGGAATACCGCATTCATTTTGTCGTTTTTCGAGCTGATCAGCCGGAGGTTCAAAAATTGAACAACGTGTAATGACCATCTCAAACTGTCCGTTATTTCTGCCTAACCTGGCAAGTACACCTTCCCCGACTTTGCATACTAATTTAATGGACAGACCGCCCGCTTCACCTTCTGTGGGAATACCATGTTCTGCAAATCCGGCAGGACCGAGTTTCCCCGCCAGTGAAGGTGGACAGGCGCCGTCGCCAATTATTTTAATTTCATTATTCGATTTATCTATATGTTGCAAATCGCCGTAATAAACCGGCTCTTCACTCAAATCGGTCAGGCATTTCACTGTGAGTGCGGTATTGAAATCACCTAAGGTCGATGTTCCTACCCCATCTTCCAGTATCATACTTTGTGCAAAGCAGGTTGCGCTGTAATTATCGCCCAGGCCGGGGAAAGATTGAATAGTGTAGAAATCCCAATTGTTCGACTCAACCAGTTGTTTAATGGCCATATAAAGACTGATTGAACGATCAGCCTGTTCACCATCGGGAATGGGTTCAGCAAAATAATGTTGTATGTTTTCTTTTGTTTTTGCAATTTCGTCTTTACTGAACGACTTTGCCACTTCCAACAGGTCAGTCGTATCACGTGAATCAATATCTACTCCGAACATTTTCATCCACTGTGACGGATCTGCCACCCCGCAAGTCTGCCCCATACCCCGACCACCAAACGTACCTATCGTACTCATATTCAACCTGTTCTTAAGGGAGCTTGCCCGGCAATACGAAACAATTTTCTCTAATTCTTTGGGGTCATCATATTTTCCATATACAAATCTATGCGGAAGCCCAATCTCTTTCATTGCGCCTTGCATTACCAGTCCGCCCACGGGCCTCCAGCCCTGGCTTCCCGGGTTAACCCACAGGACGATTCCTTTGCCGGTAGCAGCAAAATCACGTATTCCCCCGATCATATGAGCCGACCACACCCACGTTCCGGAAAAAAGAATAACTGCATCGATGTCATCCATTTTCTTGTATTTGCCAAAGCATTCTTTTACTTCGCCTTTTGTTGCCAGAATGGTGTCATGAACAACCAGGTCCAGCCCGGCTCCGGTAAGTGCATCTTTAGCGTTTTCAACTAATTTTTCGTCAATAAAAGGTGTGCCTGCCGGATCTTGCAAACCATCTTTATGTACACCAAAAACAATGAATCCAACTTTTGATTTAATCATTTTTATTAATTTTTGTTGATAGAATTTAAAATACAGATATATAACTTATTGTGTCCCATATAGGCTGTTTTTGAACTTTCGCTTCAGTCTGACAGTTTTATTGTTAATCAATGGTTTTGCCCAGTAAGATATGCTAAATACATACGACAATGTGATAAAGAGAAACAGCAGTGCCATTTTCAGGCCAACCATGTCTCCCAGCCAGCCGATAACCAAGGGGACCAAAGCGCCGCCTAAAATCCCGGAGCAAAGTATCCCCGAAAATGCCCCGTGGAACTTCCTCTCAGAATTCAAGGCCAGTGAGAATATGATTGAAAACATAACCGAGAGAAAAAAACCAGTGGCCGGAAATGCTATCAGAGACAATGTGGTTGAACCAAATAAGGCAATACCCAGGGCAAACATTGCCAATACGGTAAATACACGGAGGACTAACTTTGAATCCAAAATTTTAAGTAAGACCAACCCTGACAAACAACCTACCGACATTAATCCCCAAAACCAGGAGACTGCCGAAGCCCCCGCCCCTTCCGGGTTAACGTCATGATAAGTCATTAAAAACTTACTCATCCAGGTCGCAATTCCCTGTTCCGTTCCTACATAAGTTACTATCCCCAGGAAGAAGAATATTATATTCCGCTTTTTAAGAAGACCTTTGTAAACTTCAATTGCAGCAGGTTTTTCATCTTCAACAAGATCTACCTTAGGAAACTTCACGAACCTGATAATTAATATCATCAATACAAAAACGAATGCAAAAATCCAGTATAGTGAGCTCCATGGGAGATCTTCCGGGGTTATCCGGCTTAACCAATAGACAAATAAATTGCTGTTCCCGGCATCATTGGACAATTCGTGCATCAGGTACTTAAATACATGAGGACTTATAAACGAAGAAGCGCCAAATACCAGTTGTCCGAGAACAGAAAAAAACGCAAAATGTTCCTCTCCGCCTGCAACCCGCATTAATGGATTAATAATAACCTGCAACATGGCCATTCCAATCCCGATTATAAATAATGAGGGCAGTGCTATCTCATAAGATGGTATTAAAGCAAAAAGAAACGACCCCGTAAATGTCAATCCAAAAGCGATTAACATGGACATTTTTTCACCGTATTTTTCCATTATTGCCCCGGCCGGAACGGACATTATCCCGTATGCAAGGAACATTGAAAAAGGCAAAAATGCCGCCATCGTCAAACTTAGTTCATAAGTGCCGATTAAAATTGGCATTATGGGCCCTATAATGTTAGTTACAAATGAAATAACGAACCAAATCACAAGTATTAAAGCGATGATAAATTTACTTCTTCGCATATAATGGTTAGATGAAATATTGAAAACTCATGTTCTCATCCGATTAAAAAAGAAATTTACTAATCCTGAGAATCATCACTCAACTCTTCAATAGTAAAACAATCATTTTCACTTTCTGAATCACTATAAAAGTTATCTTTTGATGTCGCGACTGTTTGTTTTACACTTTCCACATTGGGTTCTATGTTTATCCCGAATGGGGACTGAACATAAAAATAAGAAGTTAACGCATAATTTATACATGTTGGTGCCCAATGCCACATTTCAATATTTGAACTAATCGAAGTATTAAATGGAATAGCATCGAGTGAACGGTGCCGCATATTTACAGTCATCCCCGGTACAAAATTTCCCGCTCCCGTAGGCTGCGAAACAAAAGGATTGGAGAATGGTTCCGGGTGGCCGAATGCATACCCGTAATAATCTTCACTTCCCGTACCTATACTTGACGGAAATTGTTCACCATCGACAAAAATCTTTTCATCTCCTTCACCCCACCAGGTATTTGCCATATTGAATAAAGTTACCTGGTCGCCAACATAAAGGCCTTTCGCTTTAATATCGACATAGTTCATATCGAAAAACCAGTCTTTACTGTTTCGGGTTTTCAGGTGCCGGTATTCGTGCCAGCATGCACCAAAATACATACTATTGGGTTTCCACTTGTATGCCGACAAACCAATTTCTCCTTTCACCTGAATGGTATCATTTCCGTAGTTGGTGTATGCCAGCTTGCCCTGTTTCTGAAAAGGCATTATCCACCCCGAATACATTTCCCCCTCCGCTGTGGTTTCATTCACCCAGGTTTTGTGTGGAAATATTTGATAACCTGTTCCAAAAAACTCACCCACAGGTACCCAAACTGTAGGTTGCCCGTCAAATTCAGCGGATAATACAGTGGAACGCAATGCCTGTTCCTGGTTTGAGCTTGTTATTTTTAAGTTTAAATAAGAAATCGCTGCATTTTCTTCATTGATAGAAAACAGGATGGAATCACCCGGGAGTATCACCTCATTAAAAGATTCTATGATTTTGTCCGATGAAAAATCATCCAACAGAGCGGCCTTTGTTTTATCAAACGATTGCTTTGCTTTTTGAAGCGCTTCCATTGAAAATGTTTCTATTTTAGTCCCATCTTCATATTCG
>Ga0334883_1003211_pt1 | contig 18025 bp, 14 predicted proteins | sample GraSluR1_MG_6_FD_207230 | JGI IMG/M metagenome (GOLD analysis project Ga0334883, IMG submission 207230) | Sludge microbial communities from methane-producing bioreactor in Wageningen University, Netherlands - Granular Sludge_09_05-R1 | ecosystem: Engineered > Bioreactor > Anaerobic >... | reverse complement strand
ATCACGAGTTGTGCAGGAGTTGTTTTCCACGGTGACTGCCCGCGCCCAGGAAAACCTGGCAGGTGCCCGCGTTGTCAAGGCATATGGTATTGCGGAACGAGAAGTGAAAGCTTTCAAGAAAGTCTCCCGTGAATACATGCGGGCCAATGTAAAGCTGGTTGCGTTTATATCTTTTATGTTTCCCCTGGTGGGCCTGATTGTCGGCTTGGTGTCCCTGGTGGTTATCTGGCAGGGAGGACGTCTGGTCATTCTGGGCTCGCTCAGCATTGGTAACCTTACTTCCTACCTGATGTACATGATGATATTAAATTGGCCCCTGGTACAGTTCGGATGGATAATAACCTTGTATCAGCGTGGAGCGGTGGGTATGGAACGTATCATCGATTTGCTCAAAGAAATTCCAGACATAATGGATGACGAGCATACCATTACTGACGCACGCATAACTCGGAGCAACGTCCGATTTGAAAACGTTTCGTTCGGATACAATGAATCTCCAGTTATAGAAAATATTACGTTTGAAGTCGCTTCAGGAGAAACCCTGGCGATTGTCGGAGCGACTGGTTCTGGAAAATCAACCATCATGGCATTGATAGCCAGAGAATACGACCCCACGGATGGTGAGATAACTATTGATGATCTGGATACACGGAGGTACCCTGTAAAAGAATTGCGTGCCGCACTGGGATATGTGCCCCAGGACACGTTTGTTTTTTCAGATACCATCCGCGGGAATCTGGTCATGGGACGACCAGTCTCAGAAACAGCCTTACTGGAAGCCTGTCAGGCAGCGCAGTTGGCCGAGACTATTGAAGAATTGCCCGAAGGCCTGGACACCATACTCGGAGAACGGGGTATCAATCTCTCTGGCGGGCAGAAGCAACGGATCACATTGGCGCGGGCCATCCTGGGGAATCCCGGGATATTGATGCTGGACGATGCGCTTTCCAGTGTGGATACGCAAACCGAAGAGAAAATATTGCAAGCATTACAGGCTGTGATGCAAGGCCGTACCACCATTTTGATATCGCATCGTATCTCAACCGTTCGTCACGCAGATAAGATTCTGGTATTGGAAGAAGGGCGTATCATTGAATCAGGCAATCACGCCGAACTGCTCCTTCTGAACGGCAAATATGCCGACATGCACCGCCGTCAACTGCTGGAAAATGTGCTGGAGGAGGAGGTATGAGCAGCAACTACCACATGGAAGACGAGGTACAACGAAAAGCCTACGATCATCTGCTCATGCGCCGCTTACTGGGTTTTGTACGACCGTATCGCGCCTGGATGTTTCTCGCAACAGTCTTATTGTTCGTAGCGGCAATTGTAAGTAATTTGAACCCCTTGGTGGTCATGTGGTCTGTGGACTACTACATCAACAATCCGGTGCGCATGGAGCTTGCCAGTGACGATATGGATGTGTCTGGCGATGCTGCTGCGATATCATCACAGGCGGACCTCGATATGCAGGGGCTCCTGGGTATGACTATGCTACTGGCGCTGCTGGTGATTATGGAAGGCGTGGTGCGTTACATTCAGGCCTTGATTGTTGCTTTGGTTGGACAACGAACCATGTATGAAATGCGGGTAGGTTTGTTTGAGCATCTACAATGTTTGTCGCTCCGGTTTCTGGATCGGAATCCCGTAGGTCGCCTGATGTCTCGCGTTACCAGTGATGTGGAAAAAATACAGCAGACGGTCGTTACAGGTGTTGTTCAGGTAGTAAATGATCTACTGACCATCGTAGTCGTTCTGGCGTTCATGCTGTATTTTAATTGGCACCTCGCGTTGCTTGCTATCAGCCCGGTGCCACTGGTTTTTCTAACCAGTTGGTTGTTCCGGAAATACGCGCACCGTTCATTTCTGGAAATACGCAAAAAAATTGCCCGGGTCAGCGCGAACATGCAGGAAAATGTCAGCGGTATGCGTATCGCGCAACTTTTTCTACGTGAAGATGCCAATTACGATACGTACCGTGCCTTAAATGCAGATCATCGGGATGAATGGCTTCTGCAAATCCGCAACTTCGCGCTCTATTTCCCGGTGATAGAATTTTTTGGTACCTTGTCTACGGCAATTATCTTTGTTTATTGTGGTATACAAATATTTCGCATGGACGAAATGATTAGTGGGGTGGCGTCGGTGGGTACATTTTATATGTATGTGTTTCTCTCCGATCGGTTTTTTATGCCAATTCGTCAATTGGCAGACCGCTATAACTTGCTGCTGGAAGCCATGGCGTCTTCTGAACGGGTATTCCAGTTGCTGGATACAGAGCCGGAAATCCTCGATAAACCCGATGCGGTAACACCAAAAATTCCCGGCGAACCCGATGCCGCACAAGAGGATCACCCGGAAATACAGGGAGCAGTTGACTTTGATGATGTCTGGTTCGCGTATGAAGGAGATCAACATGTGCTCAAGGGGGTGTCTTTTCACATAGAACCAGGTGAAAAGGTTGCTATCGTAGGCCATACCGGAGCCGGAAAAAGTACCATCATCAATCTGCTCAGCCGTTTCTATGATATCCAGCAGGGTGCCATTCGGGTTGATGGGGTCGATGTGCGGGATTATAATCAGATTGCGCTTCGGCGCAATATCGGCATGGTGCTCCAGGATGTTTTTCTATTCTCTGGTACCATTGAAGAAAATATACGGCTCGGCAATGAAAATTTGAGTATGGAACAGGTGAAGGCGTGTGCTGCGTATGTGAATGCGGCAGGATTCATTGATCGTCTCAGTGGCGGATACCAATATAACGTTGGTGAACGGGGAAGTAATTTGTCGACAGGCCAACGGCAATTGTTGGCATTCGCACGTACCCTGGCTCATGAACCCAGCATCCTCGTACTGGACGAAGCCACTTCCAGTATAGACACAGAGACAGAAGCCCTGATACAAGATGCTATTGCCAAGCTCATGGCGGACCGTACCAGCATCGTGATTGCGCATCGGCTGTCGACGGTACAGCATGCCGATCGTATCATCGTGATGCACCATGGCGAAATCAGGGAAATCGGTACCCATCAGGAATTACTCATGAACGGTGGCTTGTACCGGACACTCTATGAATTGCAATACAAAGACCAGGATGTGTTCTGACCAGATACACACACGGATAGAATTTATTTAAGGTATTGTTGCTATGCCAATTCCAACTTCGATACGAAACTGGATTATTGATCACGATTACAAGTGGTTGTTTGTCATCAGCTATGTCACGCTGGCTGTCGTGTTAAGTATTGCTATCAGCCTGTTCTGGCTGGTGGTGGTCGTAGCCGTACATGCTCTGTTGGAAATCATCCGTCAATATTATCTGCAACCCAACATGCGTCTGGTAGTATTGCAGGCATTATGGGAAGTTAAGCTCGACATCGCATTGGTCTTGTTTGCTTTGGCACTATCTTTGTACATGGACGTAGTACTCGGTGTCCTGGGGATACGTTCTGTAGCACAATTGGGCGGTGGCATATCTCAAGGTGCAATTCGCGGTGGCGCACGTATCGCTGCATGGCAGCGTGTGTTGCGGGGCGTTTTGTTGTCTCTGGATGATCTGGTGCAAGTATTGCGCGCCATACGACGCAGCATATTCAGGCGTAGTGAAAATGCAGAGATAAAAAATGTCTTGCCACCGATTAAAGAGACAATTGAAGAAAGTCTGGATAAGATATCCGAACAAAAGAGTAAAGACCTGGCAACGGTTCATTCTGTGAATTGGGGTGACTGGAGCGGTCGCTGGGGTATTGGCGATTGGCTGTCGATAGGACTTGGTGTTGCCTGTATCGCGTTAATGGTTTTGGCGCCCCTGACGACGATGTCCTATTCTGAAATGTACAACACACTTGTGGTTGAGTTGCACCCTTACCCGCAAATCATGTCTGCTGACTGACAGAATTCATGAGAGTTTTTCCACGCATAAAAAGAATCAATCAGAAACCAGTATCTTTTATTACCTGCCTGGTATATTTGATTACTTTCCTGCTTATCTTTCCGGGTTGTGTTGTAGTGCGTTATGTTGATTCCAAGTTGCCCGCCCCACGCCTGGACAGACCCAGTAACCAACCTTTACCAGATGCCAGTGATGCCGCTGTCATCGAAGCTCAAAATCGTTGGCAGTCAGAATTGGCGCTGGCTGAACAGTATCCGACGGCCTACCACCAGTATGTGAAGACCAAGGCAGCGGGCAGTTATGAGAATGACCCATTGATCGGGCTGGCTTTTTCTGGTGGGGGCAGCAGGGGGGTGCTCTTTAGTGCTGCTTGTATCGCTGAATTTCGTGCATTTGGAGCATTGCATATCGAGTCAGAAAGCAAGGAATGGTCCATGAATCTGCTTCAGGAAGTGGATTATGTTTCCGGTGTTTCCACCGGGGCGATTCCCGCGGCTCTATATGTCCTGGACCAGGGAGGCCAGTGTCCTGAAGGCTTGGAAGTCGACCACTGGCCGGAGGGCCTGAACCTGAATCCGATCATTCGTGGTGCTAAGGCTTTACCGCTGCGTCCGGACTGGGTTGTACGTGATTTTATCTTCGACATGAATACGCGACCAGCATTTTCTGCGGCCCTGGCTGCGACGTATTTTGAGGGCAGTCCCATTCGCCCGGCCAGTGGCCTGACGTTTGGCGATTTACCCTCGACGCCCGTTCTACTCATCGGAAGTACCATTATTAATGATCCTGGTACTGAATTTATCTTCACACGCTTGCCCTACCGATATGCCTTGAACCTCAATAGCAATTTCCCCTGGTCTGTGGATGTGCAGACCTTAGAAACGTTCCGTTCTGATCCCATGCGGTATCCCTTGGGAGAAGCATGTTATAACAGCCTGGCATATCCCGGTGTTGCCCGTTCTGGTCTTTTAAAAGTTATGGAAGATCAACCCTGGGTGCTGGATGGTCTTGACGCAAGGCAACGTCAGCGAATGAAACGTGCCCGTACACAGGAAGGGTATAGCGGTATCTACGAACTCAAGGATGGGGGTCTCATCGACAATCGTGGTATTGGCATGATAGGCCGCTTATTTGAAAAAATCAGAGAAGAGCATCCCGACCGGGGAATACCCTTAATGATCAGTATAGACGCCGGTTATCATGTATTGCGACCACCCGGAGCGGGCGGAAAGGTCTTGAACTACGGCTGGTTTCAGGAGATGACGGCATCCTTTCGTGCCAATTGGCAGGCAGGCCAAAATGCGAAGCACCGTTTGATTGAAGCCCAGGAAGCACTTGAAGTCTACGACCTGGTACGCTTTCGTTACACCGCCTGGCTGGAGCATATGCCCAATTCCGAACGTTTCGAGCTGACTCATGAACAACAGATGCTTCTGGAATTTTGTGCCGAGGAACCATTGGTTAAAACACCAGAAAATCTGCTGGATATTACCTTGGGGATTGGCACGTCGTTCTCACATCTTCGTGATGAAGAAATGGCTGCCATCAAGGTTACGGCACGCTTCGCGGTGATGCTGGCCCGCCAAGAGGTACTGGACTGGGCTGTGTCTCGGTATGGGAACGCCTGGTTTGCCCCCGAACAATAGCAACCTTCCACAAAATCTTGATGTTTTTGCATCAATCCGGTATATTACGAATTTGTAAATCGTAATACGGATACATTGTTTTTATATTCGATGCCTGTTAACGCTGTGGTGATTGTACATGAATATATTTTTTAATAATACCTGTTTTCGTGCGAATTCAACAGCACGTTGTGTTTTTGTCTCATTGTTGCTTGCCACATTGACATCAGGACTTATCACTCCTTCAGCCCAGGCGCATTTTTTTGTACTGCATAGTGCCTGGTACAAGCTGGATTTGGAGTCCGAATCGCATGGCGGAACACCGGCAGAAACCCATTTCTATCTGGGCTGGGGGCACACCTATCCCGTTGATGAGCCACTTCCACAGGAGAAGGTAACCCGTTACGCAGTCATTGCGCCGGATGGTTCAGAAACACGTCTGGAGCCTATGGATGACACTTTCCAGGTTGCGTTGTATGCGCCTGAAGCGGCTGGCACGCATATTGGTCACGCTGTATATGAAGACCATTACTTCACCTGGTATGAAGAAGAGGGCGAAGAAAAGGAATTTGCCGGGCCGAAAACAGGTTTGGATAACATCGTCTACAGCGGCTACTTTGAAATGCGTGCCAAAGCTGTCATCAATGTCGGAAGAGGCAGCGATGCATCTGCGCAACACGCACTGGGCGATACCTTGGAGTTAATTCCAATGGAGAACCCGGGGCGTAAGATGGGTGAAGCCTATCAGAAGTTGCCGGTGATGGTGCAGTTCAAAGGAGAACCATTGGAAGCCGCCGTGGTTTTTGTGCGTCATATGGGTGATCATCCACGACAGGCCTTTTCCCAACGTCTTGTGTCAGATGAAGCCGGCCTGGTTCAAGTGGATTTGCCCAGGAAAGGCCTTTACCTGGTACAAATCGAACACACGACACCTCCCGAACCAGAACGAGAAGCGCTGTGTAACATTGAACAATACTATGCCACGTTGACCTTTGAAGTGGAATAAAGGAATTACGTCATCATGCATATAGTAGAAGGTATTCTGAGTCCGCCAGTCATCGTTGTGGGTACCCTGTGTGCCGCGGCAGGCGTGGGAATCGGGTTGAAGAAAATGGATACCAATGATGTGCCACGGGTTGGTGTGCTTACGGCTGCCTTCTTTGTCGCATCCTTGGTCCACGTATCCTTTGGTGTAGCCAGTGCTCATTTTATTCTCAATGGACTGCTGGGGATACTGCTGGGTTGGGCCGCGTTCCCGGCCATATTCATCGGGTTGACTTTACAATCCTTGTTCTTCGGATTCGGCGGTATCTCGGTTTTGGGGGTGAACACCCTCACCATGGCATTGCCTGCTGTGGGCTGCTATTACATTTTCCGCCCCTACATCCAGCTGGATGTAACGAAGAAACAACGTGCCATATCTGGAGGCGCGTTGACCGGTATGCTAGCAGGAATCTTCGCGGTGGCAGGTGCGGCCATCCTGTTTTCCCTGGTGTTGTTGTCGGGTGGACCTGAATTCATGACCGCAGCCGGCGCAATTCTCGTGGCACACCTGCCCATCATGGTAATGGAAGGCATTGCTACTGGAACCATTCTTTCATACTTGCTGCGGGTACGACCGGAAGTCTTCAACCTGACAGCTATGCCGGAGGCCTCCAATGCGTGATAGCCTACGACCAGTTGCAGGCATTGTTTCAGTCTTCCTGTTGGCACTACAGATATCGGCACTCGCACATCGTATGGATTTGTATGTCTATGTGGATGGAGCGGTCATCTATGGTGAGACCCGGTATGTCCCCAGTGGCGCACCCAATGCAGGGCATGTACGTTTACGCACCCCGGATGGCGCGCTGCTCGCTGAGTTCCCACTGGAATCAGACGGCTCATTTCAATACCAGACACCGGTGCGAGGGGATTTGAATATTCAAGTGGACACCCCTGATGCCCATCGCGCAACCTTTGTGCTATCAGAAGCGGAATTACCGGAGGCACTTCCCCGCTGGGATGACGATGCAAAAGCAGTCGATACAGTTGAAGGTATTGGTATATCAGACGTTGCGGCATCAGACCAATCAGGCACGCTTGAGGCATCATTGCCGGAGCACGCTTCACAAGATTTACTGAGCACCTTGGAACAAAGTATCGACCGCGCTGTGATGCGGCAAAGTGCAGTCTTGAGAAATGAGATAGCCAGAATTGAACATCGTATCCGCTTCCGTGACATTCTCGGCGGTATCGGGTATATTGCCGGGATTGTCGGATTGTTGGCCTACTTGAAGTTCAAACCGGCCAGTCAGGGGCGGTAAATTGCTTGTCGAAGCCCTAGAAAACGCCTGTCGCCCCTGGTTGCAGGAATTGGACCCACGCGTTCGTATCTGCTGTGCCGTGAGTTTTGCCTTTCTCATTGCCATGGTGACCACTCCACCAGCAGCTTCCTTGGCGCTGCTTGTCGGCATCGTTGCCTACGCGGCTTCCAGCTTGCCCTGCCGGGTCTTGTTGAAACGGCTGCTCCCGCTGAATCTCATGCTTAGTGTGCTGGTATTTCTGTTGGTGCTACCCTACATGCGCTTTTCTGATGGAAACCTGACCTTGACCGATACTTACCCGCTGGAACGCTCTTTGTTGCTCCTGTTGAAAAGTAATGCCATCCTGTTGGTGATTACCGTTTTCTTCAGCACCATACCGCCAATTGTTCTGGGACACAGTCTGGAATGTCTGCGATTTCCAGTGAAACTTACCCGCCTGCTCTTGTTCACAGTACGTTATCTGGATGTCATGCATTTCGAGTACCGACGTTTACGCGACGCCATGAAAGTGAGGGGGTTTGTGCCTAAGGCAAATTATCACACCATTCATTCACTGGCCAACCTGGTGGGTATGCTGCTGGTTCGCGCGTTTGACCGGGCGGAACGCATTGAGGAAGCCATGGCATGCCGTGGCTTTACCGGAAAATTCCCTGTTACGCATCCCTTGCAATTGCGTTCTCATGACATGCGGTTTGGTGTCCTGTTTACATTTCTGTTGTTGGCTTTGTTTATCATGGAAGCATACTCATGGCGTTGATTCAACTGGAACATATCTATTTTTCCTATGACGGAAACAGCAGTCCGGTTCTGCAGGATGTGTCGTTGCTGCTGGAGTCGGAACAACGTATCGGGCTTATCGGGCCAAGTGGAAGTGGTAAGTCTTCTTTATTAAAACTGATAGTCGGATTGCTCACACCGCAATTCGGTACAATATCGGTATTAGGTAAAAAGTGCGATGCTCATGAAGACTATTTAAGTGTCCGGCGGCAGGTAGGTTTATTGTTCCAGGATGCCGACGATCAATTGTTTTGCCCCACTGTGTTGGAAGATGTAATTTTCGGCCCATTGAATCTGGGGAAAACAGGGGAGGAAGCAGAAATCATTGCTCGAACGATTCTATCTGAGCTGGGCTTGGCAGGCTTTGAGTCACGCGTTACCTACCGTCTGTCAGGCGGAGAAAAACGTCTGATCGCTTTGGCTGGTGTGCTGGCGATGTCACCACGGGTATTACTACTGGATGAACCGTTTACTGGATTGGATGACGCGGCTGTAGAGCGCCTGTTAAACGTTTTGGAAGAATTGTCCCATGAAATGATTGTCGTTTCACATCAAAAAGATTTCTTGCGTCGCATTTGTCCAGTTATACTGGACATTCGTGATTTAAAAGGAAAATCAGAATAACAATGTTTTGCATGACAAGCCGTCCTCATTTATAATTAAATCAACGTTACTTGGGGTAACGAAGACAGATTGCTGATTACACGTATGCACAATGGATACAGAAAGGAGCGGTTCGGCTGCTAACAGGCAACACGGGCGGACTCAAGTCCTCCCAACTTAAAAGTTTGGAACGCCTGGCCAAGCGCAAGACGCTGGCCGAATATGTTGTAACGCCGGAAATGGCACGTGCCATGACGGAAATATCGCTGGACATCCAGCGCCAGGTCGGGGTTATGCTGGACCGGCGGGGTATGGTGCGGGCAGTAGTAGTGGGGGATGCACGCGCATTATTTTTACCAGATATTCAACGGCGAGGGCTGGACCGTTTCTGTGGTCTCCGTCTAATCCATACCCACCTCAAGAACGAACCTCTGAATGACGATGACCTGACAGACCTGGCATTGCTGCGTATGGACCTCATCGCCGCGGTCAATGTTTTGGAAGACGGGCTACCCGGTGATGTACAGCAAGCCCATCTGTTGCCTGCCAATGATGGGGATACCCCGTGGGAAATACTCCCCAAAGTCTCCGTGCATGATCTGAAAAATGATTTTCTCGAAATGATTGATGCGCTGGAGGAAGAGTTTGCCCGCAACCGGAAACCGCGTCGTGCCGGAGACAACCGAGACCGTGCCATGATAATTCATGTCTCCAGGAAACCACCTTCCATTGCCCAGGATTCCGTCGATGAACTACGGGAGTTGGCACGGAGTGCCGGAATTGATGTGGTACATACGATGATACAACGCCGGGATACGGACGCCAAATTTGTTACCGGTAAAGGCAAGCTGAAATTCGCGATCATCAAGGCTATGCAACTTGGCGCTGAACTTATCTTATTTGATTTGGACCTGACGCCTTCACAAGTTAAATCGTTGTCCGAGCTGACCGACTTACGGATTCTTGACCGAACCCAGGTTATACTGGACATTTTCGCACAGCACGCGGTGACGCGGGAAGGGCAAATCCAGGTTGAGCTGGCGCAATTGCGGTATCGATTGCCGTTCCTGGGTATCAGGCAAACAGCCTTTTCCCGACTTGCAGGGGGTATCGGTGGCCGAGGTCCCGGGGAAACAAAACTCGAGATTGATCGTCGTCGAGCCCGCGATCGCATCGCGCGGTTGGAAAAGGAAGTCGTCCAGTTGGGTAAGCGGCGTGAGCTTCGGCGTAAGGCCCGTACCCGAAAAGGAGTACCAACGGTCGCGGTGGTGGGCTACACCAATGCTGGTAAATCAACGTTGCTGAATACATTGACCCACAGCGAAGTCACGGCTGAAAATGCCTTGTTCGCTACCTTGAACCCGGTTTCTCGCCGTCTGCGCTTCCCGCAAGAGCGGGAGATAATCATTACGGATACCGTGGGTTTTATCCGGGACCTGCCGGAAGACCTTATGGCAGCATTTCGCACGACATTTGAAGAGCTGCATGAAGCGGACTTGTTATTGCACGTAATGGATGCATCAGCGACCGATTTTGAAGACAAATTTCTCACGGTTCGGAAGGTGCTGCATGATCTGGAACTGGACCAAAAACCCACGGTCTGTGTCTTGAATAAATCCGACATATGTGATCCAGATGAGTTGAATGGCATGCTCGTGCGCTATGATGGTGTTTCGGCATGCGCGATGGATTCCGCGACTTTGAGACCCTTGATGGAAAGGATGCAGATGCTGTTATGGAATGTAGACGAACCATTGATTTCGGAGGCACGATGCGCCGGCTAGCTACACCGTATGGTTTTCATTACGTAGTGGCGAGTATAGCAGTGTTGTTACTCGTCGTGGTATTTGTAATTGAAGCATCTGCTGCATTGCCGCAAGATGTCACTAGCCTGATCCAAGCTGCTTCAGATGCGGAGCAGGAAGCAACAGCCAATCGACTGCAAAACAACATTACCGAAGCACGGCGCCTGGAATTTCAAGCAAGAAACTACCGTTTGGAAGCGGTCAAAATTCTGGAAGATACCGGAGTGAATTACCGGGAAACCGACAGTACCTTTCAAACACTGTTGGATGTGCTGGAATCACTGGGTTACCACGACCTGGCCGCGGAACACCTGGACAAGGCAGTGCTGCATCAACAAGAGAATGCCGAACTCTGGTTGCGACTCGGACAAAACCGGAACGCCATGGGGCCTGCCGGGCATGATCAGGCTTTTACCGCATTGATGAAAGCGGACGCACTGCGACCAGACGAAAATCCAGTCCACACCAAAGCATTACAGCCCAGCATTGACTACGAACTCGCCCGGTTGTACTACGAAAAGGGTCTCTATAGTTTTGCGCGTGAACGTGTCGAGGCTGCGTTAACGCTGGATGATTCACACCTTGCATCCCATGTATTGTTGTCCGCGCTCGATGCCCGCGACGGGAGGATACTCGAAGCCTCAAACCGTTTGGAAGTGTTGGGAAGAGCATTACAGCCTCTTGACGCGCAAACGCGAATATTATTACGAGAGAGTCTCGCGCATTTTGATCAAGCGCGAGGTGCATTCCCGGACACGGCTGAACATCACTTCGCATATTCTCGTTTACTATACCGGGCTGCGCGGATTCATGAAGCGGTGCTTGCCTTGCAGCGTTGCACCGTCCTGCGTCCGGACGATATCGAAACCTGGAACTTCCTTGCAGCCATTCATCTGCAACTGGGCAATTACCCTGCTGCGCGATATGCGTATGAACAATCACTCGCTATTAATGCGGATCAACCGTCAATTCAATCTTCCTACGAATCACTGAAAGCATTTCTCGACGAGATGGAAGCACAGCAACACAATACCGAAACGCCTGCTGTGCCCGAATCAAATGCTGCCTCCATTCCACTCCGATAAAGCTGTTTCGATGATGCTACTGGGTTCAAGTTGAAACCGGTCACAAAAAACTGCTGTAAAGTCCTGTGCTGCCTGCGAAAGATCAGGCCTGTCTGTATCAAGCAAGGCTTCCAGAGAAGTTACGGATTTATCCTGAATGCCACAGGGCACGATGAGTCCGAAATGCGACATATTGGGGTTTATATTCAGTGCTATGCCATGAAATGTCACCCATTTACGCACTCCGATACCAATAGCTGCCACTTTAGCGTTGCCTACCCATACTCCCGTATAGTTCGGCTCTCGACTCGCTTCAATGCCGTATTGGGCAAGCTGATCAATGATGACCTGCTCCAGTTCCCGTAAATACCAGTTTAGAGAACGCTTCCATTGATTCAGGTCCAATATCGGATACGCTACCAATTGTCCCGGACCATGATATGTGACATCGCCGCCACGGTCAACCTCATGAAGTGCCACACCCTGGTTTGCAATATTTTCACGCGACGTAAGAAGATGCGCTTCATGCGCGTTGCGTCCAAGCGTAATAACCGGTTCATGTTCCAGCAGGAACAACGTATTTGGTTTTTCGCCACGAACTACAGCTTCATGGCGTACCTTTTGCTTTTCCAGCATCAGATCATAAGAAACCGGAACAGTAATACGTATCACTTCTAATTGTTTCATCAGGAATTGCTTTTCCTTTTTTCAAATATATGTGGGTTGATTAATATAACATGCGTTAGCAGGTGCAACAAGACTTGTTCAATTCATTTCAGAAGAAAATCATATACAGATGCCTAGAGTATTATAGATAGTCAGATATCTTGAATCCACCTGCGTTTTCCAAATTTTCCCTGCGTGCGGCCCACATACTGTCCTTTTATGACAAGATAACTATGTCATACCCCAGAAATAGAAAACCAAGTAATTGATGATGCTTCGATATCGCTTCGCGCTTCTGATGGGTACCCACCTTAGTGAGTATAACCGAGAGGTGGGTATGATGCTGATGTGTGTGTGAACAGCGATGCGTAATGTGTGCCGCAATCTGCTCCCTATCGCGGAGCGATTACAAAACCGTAGCGCGGGGTAAGGCCAACGGTCGCCACCCAGGCTCATAAATCGTTCCAGGCATAGCTTCATTTTGACGTCAGGTGAATCCTGGTAAGGAGTTCTATGAGAATTGTGTTTCAGCTATAATTTATGAAAAGATAGATGCATTTCAAAATATAACAGGTGTGACTGCATACCTCAAATAAATAATGGGGGGATATTCGCTATGAAATCACTGAGTCGGGAAAAGCTGGCAGTTACAGTGTTGCGATGTGCCATCGGCTGGCATTTCATCTATGAAGGCATACTCAAGCTGGCTGCAGATAACTGGAGTGCGGCAGGCTATTTATCTGGTGCCACCGGTCCCTTTGCGGGCTTTTATCATTGGATTGCTTCCTCTGATGCTTTGCTGTTCATAGTGAATCAAGCCAACATGTTCGGATTACTTTTTATTGGTCTCGGACTTTTCCTGGGAGTTGCGGTTCGAATGAGTACTTTGGCAGGTATTCTGTTGCTGACGCTTTATTATTTTGCCTACCCTCCTTTTTTGAACAGCGGATTTTCTACTACCGCAAATAGTCATTTTGGGGTCAACAGTATCGCCATTGAAGCAATGGCACTGGTCGTGTTGTTCTTTCTCAAAGAAAAAGGGTATCAGTTCAATCCGGCAGCCTTCATGAGGACCATGCAGCAACATGTAATTGCGAACCAAGGGGGGGAAATTACATCCCGGCGTGAGGCACTGCTTAACCTGGCCACGTTGCCGGCCTTGGGTATCATGGGTGGCTGTGCTTATTATGATAATCAGAAGCATCAGGTTGACGGATACTCAGGTGCTACGATACAAGTAGGAGCTCTGGATATCAGCGAGCTGAAAGGTGAATTGCCCAAAGGGAAAATCGGGCACCACACCATCAGTCGTCTGGTGATGGGGGGCAATCTTATTGGTGGCTGGGCACATGCCCGTGATCTGATCTATGTGCCAGCACTTTTCAGGGCATACAACACAGAACAGAAAGTGTTTGAAACGTTGGCATTGGCGGAAAAAGCAGGCATTGACACGATCAATATTGGTTTTCCCTCCAATACTGTCTTGAAAAAATACAAGGATGAAACCGGCAGCAGTCTTCAAATTATTTCGCAGGTTGCACCTGACATGCAAAATAATAATTACTTCACACAAATCAACGAAGCCATTGATTATGGTGTTGATGTCTTGCAAATTCAGGGTAACTGGTGTGACTGGCTGGTTCGAGATAACAAGCTGGATGTTATCGCAGCCATGTTGGACAATATTCAAAGCCAAGGGTATGTTGCTGGTCTGGGTGCTCATACGGTTGATGCGCTGGTTCGCTGTGAAGAAGAAGGTATCATCCCTGATTATTACATGTTGACCATGCATCATGATCAGTATTGGTCCGCGCATCCAAAAGAGTTCCGTGAACCCTTTGAAGTGGACGTCCACAATCACTTGGACCACAACCGGTTTCACGACAACATGTTCTGCTCGTTCCCTGAGCGGACCATCGAGTTTGTGCAGCGCACACGTGTTCCTGTCATGGGGTTCAAAGTACTTGCCGCAGGCGCAATTGCGCCGCAAGATGGGTTCAACTGGGCATTCAGCAATGGCGCGGACTTTATTTGCGTTGGAATGTTTGACTTTCAGATCGTCAATGATGTCAATATTGCCATTGATGTACTAGAAGCAACGCTGGAGCGCTCACGCCTCTGGCTCACATGAGGCCAAGTCAGTAAAAATATATCCAATAGTGATCAATGTTTCCAGGCGCATTGAGGCAGGTTGCAGTGATGAAATCAGGTATTTTGTTCCAGCACTTCATAGAGCGTTTGCAGTGTGACATCTTCCAAAGTGGAAACTATTTTGTCCGCTTGTTCCAGATGTTCCGCGGAAAATGAATTGGTCACCGCGATGCATTTCATATCTGCTGCTTTGGCTGCCCGAATACCTTCAATGGAGTCTTCGATTACCACAGCATTTTCGGCAGGCACCGCTAAGGCATGGGATGCGAGGTGGTATATTTCCGGGTCAGGTTTTTGACGCGTCACCATATCTCCATGAATGAAAGCGTCAAACAGGTTCTTGTCAATACGAGCAGCCTTCAACGATTTTTCTGCTTTATGCCCGGGAGTAGAAGTAGCAATGGCAATTTTCCAGTCTGGATGCGCCTGGGCTGCCATGATCAATGCGTGGACACCCGGTAGTGAAATGTCGCGGCCTGACTCCATGATTTCAATGAATTTCTCGGTAAACATTGTGATGGCTTGATCAATATCTATTTCGATTCCCCGTAGCCGGGCAGGTGTGGAAAGATAATTTACCATTCCGGTACCAATGTATGGTGTAAAGTCATCCTTACGCATATCGACACCATACAATGCTTTATACATCGCTACGGAAGCTTCCGCGCAAGGGCCTTCGGTGTCTGACATCACGCCGTCGTTATCAAATATCAAGCCATACATATGTTAAGAAATTTTCCCCTGGGTAGTAACAACAATCAGCAGTGTAATCCGCTTCGGCAATATCTACCCGGCAGCTACCGTTGTTTCCAGGCCGATAGCATCAAGGATTTGGTTTTCTTGCGCTTCCACCGTAAGCGGTTTTTCGGCCGCGGCAATGGCACTGTCCGGGTCCTTCAGGCCATGCCCTGTAAGAATACATACGACCCGCAGCTTATGTCCGTTGCGAGGAGAAAATCCATCAAAGTAGTCGCTTGCGGCCAACTTAATCAGTCCGGCAACACTGGAAGCACTGGCAGGTTCAGAAAAGATACCTTCGGTTGCTGCCATTAATTTATACGCGTTTCGTATATCATCGTCGGTCACCATATCAATCATACCGCCCGATTCATCACGTGCCGCAACAGCACTATCCCAACTTGCGGGATTACCAATGCGGATGGCGGTTGCGAATGTCTCTGGCTTTTCAACAGGGTGTCCCAACACTATAGGCGCAGAACCAGAAGCCTGAAATCCCAGCATGCGTGGAAGGCCATCAGATTTCCCAAGGCTCTGATACTCCTTGTACCCTTTCCAGTAAGCCGTGATATTGCCGGCATTGCCGACTGGCATGGATTGAAAATCCGGGCATTCCCCATCAAAATCATCCAGTATTTCAAACGCACCGGTTTTCTGGCCTTCTATTCGATACGGATTAATTGAATTGACAAGCGCAATGGGGTGTTTTTCACATATAACTCGGACCAGGTTTAACGCGTCATCAAAATTGCCTTTAATCTGGATAACCCGGGCGCCGTGAATCATGGCTTGCGACAATTTGCCTAACGCAATTTTGCCTTCAGGTATCAGCACGGCACATTTGATACCGGCTCTCGCGGCATAGGCTGCTGCGGAAGCTGAAGTGTTGCCGGTTGAGGCACACATGACTGCTTCATAACCTTCTTCTTGTGCTTTTGTGATGGCCATGGTCATGCCACGGTCTTTGAAAGAACCTGTTGGGTTTAACCCCTCATACTTCAGCCAGATTTCAAGATTGGGGTGAATTGCTTTGCTGAGGTTGTATGCAGGCACCATAGGAGTCAGGCCTTCGTGCAGCGTGACAACACATGTAGACGCAGATACCGGCAATTGTGCTCGATATCTTTCAATAATTCCTGGATTCAGCATGTTAAAGTACAGTTCCTATGGGTATAGTGCTGATTATTGATGTCCTGGTCAGCAATTAATGGTGGTGCATTACACGAATTAATTGTGTCGGCTCTACAGTAAAATACAAAGGATCGATGTCAGCCAATGCTTTGCGTATATTTTCTTCACGTGTCTGATACGTCATGATAACGACGTTCGCTGGAGTGTCTTCACTTTCTTCATTTTGATAGCAGGATGCGATTCCCACATCATATTCACCCAGGATAGTACAAATCCTGCCCAATACTCCGGGATGATCCTGTGTATTAAATCGCAGGTAAAATTGCGACTCCATCTCGCCGACATTACGGATTGCGTATGAATTGGTATAGTGGAATGGTGGTGGGGCAGGAGCTTTTTTTCTTTGTGCGATGTCGATAATGTCAGCAACTACAGCACTGGCAGTGGGCATGCGGCCTGCGCCGCGGCCATAATACAGCGTTGGCCCGGCAACATCGCTTTCTACAAAGATTGCATTGAACTCATCATTCACAGAAGCCAGCAACAATTCTTTGGGTACCAACATTGGTTGAACCCGTGCATCTATTTCACCATTCACTTTTTTGATTACGGCAAGGAGTTTAATGACATATCCCATTTCACCCGAATATTTAACATCTGACTGAGTGACGTGGGTAATACCTTCTACATAAATGTCTTCCAGATTCACCCGCGTGTTATACGCCAATGATGCCAGTATCTGACATTTATGCGCGGAATCATGTCCGGCAATATCCAAGTCTGGCGGGGTTTCTGCAAAGCCTTTTTCCTGTGCAGTTTGTAAGACATCACTGAACTTCAGGCCCTCATTGGTCATTTTGGTGAGGATATAATTGCAAGTACCGTTCAAAATTCCATACAGCGCCTGAATATGATTTGCCGATAGACCTTCTTTTATCGATTTGATGATGGGGATACCCCCGGCGACTGCTGCTTCATAACGAAGTTCAACACCATTTTTTATAGCTATGTCATTAAGCTCTTCACCATACATCGCTAAAAGCATTTTATTTGCTGTAACAACGCTTTTTCCAGCATTCAGTGCCTGTGTGATAAAGGATCGTGCGGGTTCTGTGCCACCAATAAGTTCGCAGACAATATGCACCTCGGGATCAACGATCAATTCTTTGGCATCTTTACTTGTTCGTATATCTTCCAATTCAAAAGCATCTATCTGCTCTTGGAATTTGTCCGCGACATGCACCAAACGAACTGGCACCCCTGCCTT
>Ga0334883_1003206_pt1 | contig 18055 bp, 13 predicted proteins | sample GraSluR1_MG_6_FD_207230 | JGI IMG/M metagenome (GOLD analysis project Ga0334883, IMG submission 207230) | Sludge microbial communities from methane-producing bioreactor in Wageningen University, Netherlands - Granular Sludge_09_05-R1 | ecosystem: Engineered > Bioreactor > Anaerobic >... | reverse complement strand
CGCCCGTATTCATCTGCATGGATCCCGCCATCATCACCATATCAAGCAGATGCTCCTTCGGAATCACAATGTCAAGCCGCCCGCGACCATTTTCAACCCGGCCCGCAACACCCATACAGCTCTTCGTTACAACGTTAACGCCATCAAGCATGTCCGCAATGGCCGCCCCCTCGGCGCCCGCCGCCGACTTCACAATCCCCCCGAACCCCGATAAAAGCCGAGGAACGTTGATTGAAGCCACGAAATCCGCCTTTTCGACACCGGGCAACATCATCAAAGCCGTCCGAATATCACCGGAAACCGCCGCCGAACCCGACCCCGCCGCATCGATCAGCCTCCGAATCCCACCATCCGCATCAGGGCCGCCCGCCATCACCATAAACCCCGAAACAAACGCCACCCGATACTCCGACGCAGACCCCATCAGTTCCTCAAACATCTCCCGCTGCTGCAAATCTGCCTCCGCCGGAAGAGCCGGAACAGCCATATCCAGCTTAAATGTGTATATCTGGCTCTGACGATACATGTCTCCGGCCTCAAGCGAGACCCCCGCTTCCAGCCCCATCCCCTTGTACATCTCGTTGGCAGCTGCCAGCCCCGCCTGCATCAAGGCCTTTGCCCCATCGGCGTCCTGAACCTTGATTATTTGCCTGAAATCGGCAGGTGGCGCCAGCGATAGCGCCTGTTCGTCGCCCATAACCTGCAGCGACGATGCCACAAGTTCCGTCATCCTGCCCAAAGTCCCAGCCGGCATTGTATCCGCCAGAGAGTCAGTTAGAAGCCCGATAACGCTCATGCTGAGCTTCTCAAACAAGGGTCGATTGACCTTCGCCAGCACGTTTACAGCCGCCGACTCGTTCAAAAAGCCCCCCAACGAGTGCCCCGGCTTCATTGCCGGATCGGCAACCAGCATCGCCGCCAAATCGGTATTCGGCCTGGCGTGAAGGGTAACCGCTGCATGCAGGGCATTCGGACGGGGATCAATCACAGCGCTCAGCGAATCAAGCTGCATCAAAAAGGCCTGTGCAAACTCCATCTGAGCCATCGCGACCTTTGCGTTTGCCTCGGTTCCCGGCCGCTGCTGCATCATTGCCGTCATCTGATCGACCTGGGCAAACAGCATTGGCCCAAATACCTCGACCGCCGCAGCGATATTGACGTGTGCCCAGGCGGGCGCCGTTTGCGACTCGCCGAGTACATCCGGCGAAAGCGCTCCGGCAAGGGCTGAAGACGCCATCCGCTGTTTGACGGCGTCAACCGCCTCAGCCATGCTCGGCACAAGGGCAACCAGGGCGTGCCTGCCGCCGGGCAGTTGGCTATCTGGACGCTGCTGATAGAACTCCTGACCGCTTACGGGCACCAGCATGCCCAGCCCGACCTGCGGCATGAATGCGCCCGGCTCGGCCGGCAGGGGCATCGCGAAAATCGCCAGATCGCCCCCTGTATTGACACCAGCAAGCATTGGATCGCCAAGCAAATTGCCCAACTGCATTTTTGCGAGCATAGCCACACTCAGCGGTATTGGAGACACGCCGGCAATGTATTGATCCACTGCGCCAAGCGATGAATCGAGCTTGTTGATGCGCACGCAGAACAGGCAGTCGGCGGGCAGGAGCGCCAGAACATCGTCAGCTCCGATGGCGACCCGGGGAGCAACTGCGGCGGGCGCAGCCGGGGCAGCCGGCTTAACCGGTTCCACCTTAGCCGCCGTCGACGGCTGGGAGGCGGGCTGCTCGGTTCTTAACGGTTCCTCCGTAACCGCCTCACCCGCGTTTTTCTGCCGGGCCATACGGAGGATATTGCGACCGACGTCGTCACCGGCAACCTGGGCAAGAACCGCCAGCGATCCAATGACGACAAAAACGCCCGCTAAGACGCTGACGAGAATTCTTCTTCGAGACATGCTGCATTCTCCTTTCTTTCCAAGTTTTCCACCACCCTGTTATGACGTCAGTCCGCAAACTATGTGACAGGCGGGGCAAAGGTTTTCAACAATTCAGGATGCGTTTTCCTGTTGGCAGCGAGTATTCGGTACTGCCGGCCGTTGCAAGCGTTCAAATCGACCGGAAAAACAGACTGGCCATTAAGGTCGGTCAGGATGCCGCCGGCCCGTTCGATCAGAATTGCGCCCGCGGCAATGTCCCATATCTTTGTAACCGTCGAAACCGTGCCGATCATGGCGCCTTTGGCGACATACGCGAGGTGAAGGGCTGTCGAACCGAGGTTGCGAAAACGCGTACGATTCATCATCTGGCGGATGCCTTCAGCCATATCATCGGTGTAATGGCTGTCTATACCGAAGCTGTTGAACTGTGAAATGTCGTCTTTTCCGGCTGTTATCCGAGAGCCGTTCAATTGGGCCTCGGTTTCGACGGCGGCGGTATACATGGATTCGGTGGCGGCGTCATAAATGACGCCAACTATCGGGCGGCCTTCATAGAAGGCGGCGACGCTTACGGCAAAGCTCAGGAGGCCATGTGAGTAGTTGTTGGTGCCGTCAATGGGGTCGATGACCCACCACACCGGCTCGGCGGTTCGCGGCGGCTGAAAAAGCATCTGATCGTCCGGTCCCTCTTCGCCGATGAAGCCGTCGTCGGGATAAGTTTCCTTGATGCGGCTAATTATGAGCTGCTGGCATATGGAATCGGCCTGGGTAACCAGTTCATTGCCGTGCTTGACCGATGTTTTTATATACTTGAGTTCTTCCAAGGCGCGCTGGCCCGCAAGCCGCGCAGCGACTGCGGCGACTTCGAGCATTCGACTGATATCACTATGTGCCAGCGCCATTAACAGTCCTTTCAACTTGACAATGAACACGTGGCTTCCTATTTTATCGTAATTATGTTCGCAGTCCAATACTCAAATTCCAGCAAAAACCGGACCCTTGCGGCTCGTCATCATCGGGTTGGGGCGGGCGTTCTGCTGGCCGCAATAGTCTCTATATGGGCCTTTTTGTGGATGGCGGGTCGTGGATGGATTGATCCGGCCTATTATTTCGGTGTCTGCGGCTTCCAACAGGCTTCCGGACTGCCGTGCCCCGGCTGTTATGTGACGCGCAGCGCCATGCTGTTTGCGTCGGGGCATATAATAGAGTCGTTTTGTCTTCAGCCGGCAGGCGCGGTATTCTGTTTGCTGGGCTTTGCGGCAGCGGTTTTTTCTTTACTCATAAGCGTTTTCGGGGTAAACTTTGGTTTTTTGCAGCGACGGATAACCGGCTCTGCGGTGTGCTGGGCGGTGGCGGCGGTGCTCATTGTGATTGCAGGCGGCTGGGCGGTGACGCTGTGCCGGGCGCTTGCCGAAGGCGGTTCTCCATGATTACTGTAGTACGTGCACGACCAAAGTATAACGTGATCGGTGCTGTTCTTGCGGGATGTATTCTTGTCGTGTCGGCAGGGTGCAATGTGGGCGGTTTTCTGGCCAGCCCGACGTCGCACGAGAAGAAGGTGCCGGCCGAATACAATCTTCGGGGCGCCCAGAAGAAGGTTCTGGTTTACGTCGATGAGGCCAGGCAGGGCAGCACGCCTGCTGATGTGCGTGCCGCGATAGATGCCGCGGTGCGACGCTTGCTGATGACAAAGGTTCGCATCAAGGAGCAGTACGTCGCCGAAGCGATCGATTATGCGCCGGCGCGTATGGCGGCATATTCACAGCTATCGCCGGTACAAATCGGGCGAGAGGCGGGCGCGGACCTGGTGCTGTACGTTCGGGTTGAGTCGCACGACATGCATCAGCTTCACTCAGCGGGCTATTTCAGCGCCTCGGTAATCACCCGCAGCGTGCTGCTGGACACCGCATCGGGAGAGGTCGTCTGGCCCAAGGGTGAAGACGTGAAGCTTGCGCGAATACGCTTTGAGCTGGAAACCAAAGGCAGAGAGGCGGCGATTGAGCGGCTTGCACGCGCGACGGCGCATTGCGTCACGCGGCATTTCTATGACTGCCCGGGCGACGAGTTCCGGTCGGGCGATGAGCAGAAGGAATACGATAAGATTTACTGGCAATAATAGTGACCTCGCCACCGGGCTGAATATAGTGGAAGAAGGCGGCGGGTTCGTAACAGATGGGAGATTTTTGTGACATACCGCATTTTGATCACGGACAAACTGGCAAAGGAAGGTATCGATCTGCTCAAGAGCATCGAGGGTGTTGAACCTGTCGTAAAGACAGGCGTCAGCCCTGAAGAACTTGCTGAAATCATAGGAGAGCACGATGGATTGATAATCCGCAGCGGTACGCGGGTGACCGGCGAGGTACTGGCCAAGCCGGGTAAGTTGAAAGGCATCGCTCGGGCGGGCGTCGGAGTGGACAACATCGACGTTCCGGCGGCCACTCGCAAGGGAATCCTTGTGATGAACACTCCCGGCGGCAACACGCTTAGCGCCGCCGAGCACACCATGGCGCTCATGCTGGCTTTGAGCCGAAACGTGGTCCAAGCCTGCACGAGCCTCAAGGCGGGCACATGGGATCGCAAGACTTACACCGGCAATCAGCTCAATAATAAGATTCTCGGCGTCATAGGCCTGGGACGCATCGGCATGGCTGTTGTGAAGATGGCTTTGGGTTTCAACATGCGGGTGATCGGTTACGATCCGCTTTCCATACCCAAAGAGGCGGAGAAGATGGGCCTTGAAATCACCGACCAGTTGGAGCGAATCTACAAGGAGGCCGATTTCATAAGCCTGCACGTACCGAAGAACGAGCAAACTCTGAACATGATCGGTGCGGAGCAGTTGGCGATGATGAAGCCGACCGTTCGGATTGTCAACTGTGCGCGGGGCGGCATCATCAATGAAGACGCGCTTTATGATGCTTTGGAGGCGGGTCAGATCGCCGGCGCGGCGCTTGACGTGTTCAGCAAGGAGCCGCCGGAGAATACGCGGTTCAGCAAACTTAACAACTGTCTGGTTACACCCCACCTGGGCGCCAGCACGGAAGAGGCACAAATAGAGGTTGCCGTGGAGGCCGCTCAGATCCTGGTCGACGCGCTGAAGGGCGGACCGGTGAAGAACGCGGTGAATGCTCCATCGGTCGACGCAAAGGTCCCGCCGATGGTGAGTCAGTATTCCGAACTGGCGCGGCGGATCGGCCGCGTCATGAGTACGATCACCGTCGGACCGGTCAAGGCAGTGGAAGTGCAGTACCGCGGGAGTATCGCGGACATGCCGGTAGACTCGGTGACGACGGCATTTGCAATAGGTCTGCTTGAGCAGCATTTCGAGTCGGTCGTGAACATGGTGAACGTGAGGTATTTGGCGAAGGAACGCGGCATAAGCATCGACGAGACCAGGAACACCGAATCGCAGGACGTGTCATCCAGTTTCACCGCGAGGGTGACCACTGACAAGACGACGCGCACGATCCGGGGCGCGGTTTTTGCCGAGCGTCTGCTGCGAATTCTCGAAATCGACGGCTTCAACGTCGAAATGACGCCGGCCGGAACCATGTTGGTGATCTTCAACGACGATAAGCCCGGCGTAATAGGCGCCGTTGGGACGGTCTGCGGCAAGCATCGAATCAACATCAGCACGATGGGCGTCGGCCAAAAAGCGGATCTCGGCAGAGCGATTCTGGCGGTAAGCCTTGACAAGGAGCCGGACGACGAGGCCGTGCGGGAGTTGGGCGCACTTGATTTTGTCAATGAAATCTACGTATGCAAGCTGGATTGAGCCGGCGCTAATGGAAAGGGATTTCCGGCAGCATGAAACATTTGCCGTTGCCAAGGATTGACGCGGACACCGCACTGCACGACAGGCTGCTGAAATACTGTCGCCTGGCGCCGGGGCAGGTGTGGGACGATCCGGACGGACGGCACCGCGTTGGCTGTCTGGATGCGGCGAACGTGAACCATGTGGAGGCATTCATGGAGGGCGAAAAGGCCGTTTTGGCCGTTCACGATCCGCCCTACAACATGGTTGCATTCCAGATAACCGATCCGGCTTCGTACATCGACGGGTGCAGCCGGTGGATAGACGCCACCGAGAATATCCTCGCCGCCGACGCTTCGCTGTACGTCTGGCTCGGCGCCGATCAGCGCCACCATTTCCAGCCACTGGCGGATTTTATGGTGATGATGCGCGGCAAGCCCTTCAACTCCCGCAGTTTCGTTACACTCAGGAACCAGCGGGGCTACGGAACGCAGAAGAACTGGATGGCGGTGAGACAGGAGTTGCTTTACTATACCCGCGGCAGGCCTGTGTTCAACGCGGAGGCCGAGTATACCGATATCCCGAAGATACTGCGGGGCTACTACAAGGAAGTCGCCGGCGTCAGAACGGAAAACGTTCAGCGCAGCAGGCGTGATACGATCCGGGCCGGCAATGTGTGGGTGGATGTCCAGCAGGTCTTCTATCGGATGGAGGAAAACGTCAGCGGCTGCTATGCGCAGAAACCTCTCAAGGCGATGGAGCGAATCGTGCGGTCCGGTTCGCAACCCGGTGACTGCGTGGTTGACTTCTTTTGCCACAGCGGCACAACCCTGATCGCGGCGGAGCGTATGAGTCGCCAATGTTATTGTATCGATAGCGATCCGGTCTTCTGTGAGATCGCCATTCGCCGGCTGGAGCGATTTCGTTCAAAGGGCAAGACCGGCTGGCAGGCGGGCAATCCGTTCGAGGAGGAATTAGAAGGCAGCGGCCGACATGCGGCGGCGAACGTATCGGATCAGTCTTGCGGGCGACGATCGGCGGGGCGCACAAGGCAGGCGCATCCATGCGGGATCGCCGCGGGCAGGAGCCGGGGAGAGGTTTTGTGAAAAGGAGTTGTGGCATGGTGGTCGAAAAAGCAGCAGCCACGCAAATGAGTTTTGATTTTGAAGAAGGCAATCCTGAAGATATGGCTCGCAGGAAGACAGGGAAAAAAACCGAAACGGCGGACGTTGAGGCCAAGGATACCAAGGTCCGCATAAAGGAAATTAAATCACCGGATTTGCTCGTCCCGCCGGCATCGCCGGCCGAACCGCTCAGGCGGCGCCGCAGTCCCAAGGCAGCGACCGCAGAGTCGATGGCTGCCAAGCAGCGGGATATCAGCGTCAGTGAGTTCTTCGCGAAAAACCGGCATCTGCTTGGGTTTGATAATCCCCGCAAGGCGCTTCTGACGGCTGTCAAGGAAGCCGTCGACAACTCGCTGGACGCCTGTGAAGAGGCGCACATTCTGCCGAAACTGTCGATCACGATCACGGCGATAGAGGGAACTGAAAACAAATTCCGGCTCAATGTAACCGACAACGGACCGGGAATCGTCAAGCAGCAGGTGCCCAATATCTTTGCGCGTCTTCTCTACGGCAGCAAGTTCCACACGCTCAAGATGAGCCGCGGCCAGCAGGGCATCGGCATCAGCGCCGCCGGTATGTACGGGCTGCTGACGACGGGAGAGCCCGTGCAGATCATTACGCGGACCAACGCCAGGAAATCTGCCCAGCACTACCACGTGCAGATCGACACGGCGCGAAACAAGCCTGACGTGGTGCTGGATGAAGAATGCGAATTCGATCTGCCGACGGGTACGAGCGTAACGATCACCCTCGAAGGCCGCTATCAAAAGGGCAGGCAGTCGGTCGACGACTACATTGCCCAGACGGCGATGGCGAACCCGCACGCCACAATTACATATCGAGCGCCGGACGGAAACGTCTATGAGTACCCCGCGAGCAGTCATGAGCTGCCGTTCATTCCGGTGGAGATCAAACCTCATCCTTATGGTGTCGAGATCGGCGTGCTGTACAAGATGGCCAGGGAAAGCACGTCCGGTACGATATCCGAATTTCTGCGCTCGGAGTTTTCGCGCGTCAGCCCTCGGTTGGCCGCCGATATCGCCAAGACGGCCAAACTCTCCTCTCGCCTGAAGCCGAAAAAGATCATGCTCAAGGAAGCCGAGAGACTACACAAGGCTATCAATGAAACCAAAATCATGGCTCCGTCGAGCGACTGTATCGGCCCCATCGGACAGGAGAATCTCGAGGATGGCCTGCGCCGCGTGGTAAACGCCGAGTTCTATACGAGCTGTACGCGAAAGCCGTCGGTGTACCGCGGCAATCCGTTTCTCGTGGAGGCGGCGCTGGCATACGGATTCAAAGATGACAGCCAGGAGAACGGCAAGAACGGTTCGCACGATGACGACCGTGAACCTTTGATGCGGCTTTCGCGGATCGCCAACCGGGTGCCGCTGCTCTACCAGCAGTCGGCGTGCGCAGTGTACAAGGCGGTGCTGGATACCAACTGGCGAAGCTACGGGCTCAGCCAGAGCAGGGGCGCGTTGCCCCGCGGGCAGGTGATGCTCATGGTGCATATAGCGTCGGTGTGGGTGCCGTTTACCTCCGAGAGCAAGGAGGCAATAGCTCATTACCCCGAGATTATCAAGGAAATCAAGCTTGCAGTCCAGGAATGCGGGCGGAGACTGGGCATGCACGTAAGAAAACAAAGGCGCATTCGCGAAGAGATGGTTAAGCGAGGGTATATTGAAACATACCTGCCGCACATCGGCGAGGCGCTGCGCGATATACTTGCGTTGAAGGACAACCAGGTCGAAACCGTGGTGGAGCGACTCAAGGATACGTTGGAGAAGTCCAGGAAATTGTGAGGCGACATGGCCAGTGAACTGATCATAAGCATCAGCGGCATGAGGGGGATAGTGGGGGCCAACCTGTTCCCGGAGATCGCGGCGGCTTACGCGGGCGCGTTCGGGACGTTTCTTCGGCAGACATCGCGTCGGCAGGGTCAGGAGGGTCCCCTCAGCGTCTGCATCGGCAGGGATTCACGGCCGAGCGGAACGATGCTTCTGTCGGCGGTGTCGGCGGGTCTTTCGGCGGCGGGCATCGACGTAGTCGATCTCGGGATCGTTACAACGCCTGGGGTTGGAATCATGCTGAGGCACCTTGGTTGCGCCGGAGGTGTGGTGATCACCGCTTCGCACAATCCCATCGAATACAACGGCTTGAAGCTCTTGTTGGGCAACGGCATTGCGCCGCCGGCTCCGCTGGCCGAACAGATCCGGTCGCTTTATTTCGATATGGAACTGGAGCGAGTGGATTCGCTCAATTGCGGCAGAATCGCCTCCAGCGACCAGACGGACGAGGTGCACATCGAGAAGGTAATGTCAATTGTGCAGCCCGAGACGATTCGCGCAAAGCGGTACAAGGTTGTTCTTGACAGCGTTAATGGCGCCGGCGGCCGGGTGGGGGTCAGGCTGCTCGAACAGTTGGGCTGTCAGGTCGTGCCCATGAACATCGAGCCGACTGGGCTGTTTGCACATACGCCTGAGCCCACGGCCGAGAACCTGACGGACCTGTGCAGGAAGGTGGTAGATTGCGGCGCTGCCGCCGGGTTCGCCCAGGACCCGGACGCCGACCGGCTGGCTATCGTGGATGAGAACGGCCGCTACGTGGGCGAGGAGTATACCCTTGCTCTTGCCGCTCGGCAGGTGTTTGCACATCGTCCCGGCAAGGCCGCGGCGAACCTTTCGACTTCGCGGATGATCGACGACGTTGCCGCATCCGTCGGCGGCAAGGTCATCCGTACGCCCGTCGGTGAGGCGAATGTCGCCGAGACGATGATAAGGAACGCTTGTGTGATAGGAGGCGAGGGCAACGGAGGCGTTATCGACCTTCGGGTTGGTCCCATACGCGACAGCCTGGTTGCGATGGCCCTGGTGCTGCAGCTTCAGGCGGAGACGGGCAAGAGCATCGGTGAGCTTGTAGACGAGATGGGCGCCTACCATATGGTGAAGACAAAGTTCGCCGCAGGCGCCGCGGATGCCGAGAGGATCATTGCCGATTTTGCATTGCGTTTTCCGAACGCCGCCGTGGACACCAGCGACGGCTGCAGGTTTGATTTTGATGACGGCTGGGTGCACCTGCGCACGAGCAACACCGAGCCGATTATGCGTGCAATTGTTGAGAGCCGTTCGCCGGATGCCACTGCCGGTTACATCGATGCGGTCAATGCCATCCGCGATGAGGTTCTCGGAAGTGCTGCGGGATAATGAATACGACCAGAGCTGCCGAGAGAAAGATCCGTAGTGTGACTTATGCCGGCGTGGCAACAAACGCCGGGCTCTCGGCGATCAAGTGTGTTGTCGGCCTGCTTGCCGGCTCAATGGCCTTGTTTGCCGACGGAATCCATTCCATTTCAGACATGGCCACCGACGCAGTCGTTCTGTTAGGCGTACGCCTGGGCACGCGGGATCCCGATCCGGAGCATCCTTATGGGCACGGGCGCATGGAGACATTCGCCGCGGCCATTGTCGCGGCAATCCTGCTTGCCGTCGGTGCTCTCATGATACAGCGGGCAAGCGCTGCAATTGTAGGGGTCCATGATACCGATGTGCCTTTCAAGGCGTTGCCCGTATCAGTGCTCATTGTCGCCCTCTTGTCGGTGGTTTCGAAGGAGGCTCTTTACCAGGTAACTCGTCGAATCGCGGTCGCGACGAGCAGTTCGGCGCTTTATGCGAATGCCTGGCATCACCGCAGCGACGCGTTCAGCTCGGTTGCGGTTGTAATCGGCTTTGCCGCCACGCGATTCGGATACGAGCACGGCGACAGTGTGGCGACCATTGCCGTGGGTCTTATGATCATATTGGTGGCGGCCAAAATCATCGACGGCTGTCTGAACGAGTTTGCCGAGCGGTCGGTGGACAAAGGAACCGTAGAACAGATTAAGCAAATCCTGTCCTCTCAGGACCGGGTTCGGCAGTGGCACAAGCTTCGCACCCGAAGCGTCGGCAGAGAGATCTTCATGGATGTGCACATCCTGGTCAATCCTGATATAAGCATCACTGAGGCGCACGCCATTGCCGAGTCGCTGGAGCAGGCCCTTCACGCGCAGCTTTCCCGTCCGGCCAACATCATGGTGCATATTGAACCGGACACAGCAAGCCACCGGAGGTAATTCATGTGTGTGAAAACCGCGAATTGGCCGCCAAACGCCATTCGCCATCGCCAAGGTCTTCCAGGCGAAATACCGCCTTAAGAATGTTTCCCTGGAGGCAGATCTCCAGTCGGTGGGGTTCGGCGACGACGGTGTAAACGCCGCTGTCGGCAATTGCCACCCGGCCGGTTCCCTGGTTGACCGGACCCTCGTAGGTAAGAAATCGCAAGGGGTGATCGGCGATTTTTTGTGCCTTCGCGGATTGCTGGACAAGCTCTTCAGGAGGGACGTCGATCCGCCAAGTCTTCAGCGAGCCCTCCAATTCCAGCATGAAATCCCAATGTACTTCGTTGCCGCGGGTGTGCCGCTGGATGACATATCGGTTGAGAATATGACTCTTGTGTGGGTCCATAACGCAGCCTGCCCCGATAAGCCGAGGAAGTAATGCGCCTGGCGCGATTCGAACGCACAACCTTCGGTTCCGTAGACCGATGCTCTATCCAATTGAGCTACAGGCGCAATTTATTTTAGCACAAGCACTTACGATCGCTGTTGCCACGGTTGTCGCCAGCCACTACAACCTTGACTACAACCAAAGCATACGCTACCATATCGTGGTAGTTCCTATTTCGGACACTGTAATCGGGGCATTGAGCCATGGTACAACACACAAAGAGAAAAACGCGTTCGGACAAATTTCCGCTTACTCTACATCCCACGGGCCAGTATTGCAAGAAAATTAGAGGAAAATTTCACTACTTTGGTAGCGACAGGCGAACTGCGTTGCAGCAGTATCTTGAGCAGGCTGCCTACCTGCATGCTGGCAAAGAGGTCAGACACGCCAGTACAGGTGAGGACATGTTTATTAAAACGTTGTGCCAACCTATATCTGGAGCATCAGACAGCCCGATCCATTGCTGGTGAGATAACTGCCAGACAGGGGACGGGCTTGGGAGGGGAACTGGTTTGAATGGGGGCAGTGAAGGGGATGAAGAGAGTGGAGAGTTGATGGTGCGGTGGGGCTGGCATGTGGGTTGGTGGGATGCTGTGAGGGGGCGCCATTTCATGGCGTTATATGCAGCGGAAGCGCTTTTGGCGAGGCTTTTTCTTATATCTTTGTGTCTTGATGTGCGGGGATTGTGCGCGCATGTGCTGTTGGGGTGGCGGGATATAATGGGAGTTATTGGAGGTATGGGAGTTAGACATTTTATCATCGCACGGGGATGACCCATCCCCCGCCAATGATTATGACTATGACGACCTTGACAGATTAACCGATGTTGAGTATCTTAGTAATCAGGTGGACGTGGAGGCATTCGTCATGGAGAAACTCGGCAGCCGGGCGGGCGATCAGGTGTTGCGAAGCGATGGTACGAGTGAACTGTGCTGCGGAGTCGTTGGGTTGTGGCAGAAAGGGTCTGACCCCTGTAGTTGCTCTTCTGGAAATCGTTTGACGGGCGTATGCTGAGCCCGGTATGCTCCATCGAGAGTGGTGCCAAATTGCGAGGTCGTTGTTGATAGAGGCGAATGAGGCTTTGGGGACGGACCAGTCAAACCACTGTGCCAACTGCGGCTGCGACATTCCGAACAGCAGCGTGACGGGGCTTTGTCGACGATGCCTGCTGCAAACCGGGCTGGATGACCCGCCGGCCATGCCGACAGTCTCCCTTCGGTGTCCCCATTGCCACCGCGTTGTCGAAGTGTCTGACGACTCTGACTTGCGCAACACAGTCTGTCCGACCTGCGAGAACCGCTTCAGCCTCATCGATGAAACGGCAGGCGTCGTAGCGACACTGGGGAACTACGATTTGTTGGAGATCATCGGCTCGGGAGGCTTTGGTACGGTCTGGAGAGCACGCGATCGTCAACTGGATCGTACGGTTGTGGTCAAAGTGCCGCACAGAGGTCGCCTCTCAGCCGTTGAGGCTGAGGTATTTTTGCGTGAGGCACGTGCTGCAGCCCAATTGAAGCATCCCAACATCGTCAGCGTCCACGAAGCGGGACACGATGCCGGCAGCGTCTACATTGTCAGCGATTACGTGCGGGGACGTAATCTGGCCGATCTGATGGCGACCGAGCCCATAACGCCGCGCGAAGCGGCTGCAGTGGTGGCCCGGATTGCCGACGCTCTGCACCATGCCCACCGGGTCGGTGTTGTTCATCGCGATTTGAAACCCTCGAACATCATGATCGATATCGAGGGTGAGCCTCACATCATGGATTTTGGGCTGGCGAAACGTGACGCGGGTGAAGTCACCGTGACGCTCGAGGGCAAAGTGCTCGGCACGCCGGCGTACATGTCCCCCGAACAGGCCCGTGGTGAGTCCGACCGAGCCGATGCCCGCTCCGACATCTATTGCCTGGGTGTGATTGTCTACGAGCTGCTCACGGGTGAGAAACCCTTTCGCGGCGATCTCCGTATGCTTTTACATCAGGTGGTGCACGAGGAGGCACCGCCCTTGCGGCGATTCAATGGTCGCGTGCCGCGGGACCTGGAAACGATTTGTCTGAAGTGTCTGGAAAAGGCTCCGGAGCGGCGCTATGGGTCGGCGGCCATGCTGGCCGAGGATCTCCGTCACTATCTTGCCGGCGAGCCGATCTCGGCAAGGCCGATTGGAACCATGGGTCGGCTCTGGCGCTGGTCTCGGCGCAAGCCCAAAGAGGCAGTACTTGTCGCCTTGATCAGCGGATTGCTACTGCTGCTGGCAGTCGGCGGTCCCCTGGTTGCCATGCTGCAATTCCGTCTGGCTTCCGATGAAGCCCTGTCAAGGCGGCAAGCCGACCGGGAAGCTCAGCGCGTGACGACCCTCTACGCGACGGCCGAGGAGCATTATTCCAAGGCAATCGAATTGCTGGAGGACTTGATTGCGCTGGCTCCGAGAAACTCACCAGACCGCCGCAAGCTGGCCGATGTATACAGCGCATTGGCCTGGGTTCTCGCAACCGAGGCTGATACGAAGCTTCGGGATTCGACGCACGCCGTTGAGTTGGCGGGCATGGCCGTTCGACACACCCCCGAAAGTCCCAGAGCCTGGAGAACGCTCGGTGTAGCCCTATACCGGGACGGACAGTGGTCTGGCTCGGTGGAAGCGCTCGACAAAAGCCTTTCGCTTCAGGATGAACCGACGGGAGCGGAATTCGTGTTCCTGGCCATGGCGCATTGGCAACTCGGTCACGAGGAATCGGCACGCGGGTGGTATCAGCAGTTCGCCGGCCGGCAGCGCAGGCAGGAAGTTGACAATGAGGAGCTGCGTCGATTCGACCACGAGGTCCGCGGACTCCTGGGAATCTCCGACGCAAGGTAGCAGAAGCGTCGACAACCGTGCAGACATTGAGCTATGAGACGCAGAGAAGCACAACCCGGCCTTCCTCAGGATGGTCAGCCCGAGTTCGTGAGCACTCGATGGAGTGTCGTCCTGGCCGCAGGCAAGGGTCCATCACCGGACGCGCGCGAGGCGCTGGCGATTCTGTGTCGCGACTACTGGTATCCGCTGTATGCTTATGTTCGGCACCGAGTGAACGATGTCCATGAAGCACAGGACCTGATTCAGGAGTTCTTTGCGCGGATGCTTGAGAAGCAAATGATCTCTGTCGCTGATCCTTGTCGAGGACGCTTTCGTACATTCCTGCTGACGGCCCTTCGCAATTTCCTGGCGAATGAATGGCAAAAGGGCAAGGCCGAAAAGCGAGGCGGCACACATACTCTCTTGTCCCTGGACGTGCGCATGGGAGAAGCGCGGTACATAGGCGAGGCCATCGACAAGCTGACACCTGAGCGCCTGTACCAGCGTTGTTGGGCCGAAACGCTGCTCGACCGGGTATCGGCCCGATTGCGGGACGACTTCACGCGTGCCGGCAAGGAACTGCATTTCGAGCACCTCCGAACGTTCCTGGCCGGCTCCAATTCTTCGGTCTCCTATGCCGAAGCTGCGAGAAGACTGAACATGTCGGTAGGGGCTGCCATGGTTGCTGTCCACCGAATGCGCCAGCGATTTCGCGATCTGCTTTACGCTGAAATTGGCCAGACTGTCGCTGACCCCCAGTTGATCAAGGACGAAATACGCAGTCTGTTTGCCGCGTTGGAGAGGCCCTAGCGCGTCCTCCGCAGCAGCCGGACAAGTCCTATTGGAAAACGGATTGGGGTGGTTCAGCGTTTTTGTTATACACCCGGCGACGGGCCATGCAACGACGTGTCAAGGGCACCGCAGAGAAGCGGGCGGGTCTACTCAGTATGCAATTGGTATTCGGGGTCTTCTTTTTTGTCTGGAAAACAGCGAGCCGGTGCGGCCTTGCCCGGCCAATCTCTAATTCTGAGAAGACCATGCCTAATTTCTGTAAGGTTCCGTTCGTTTTCCGGTAGATGTCTGTGAGCCCGCCCGGGCGCCAGCCTCGATCAGGTCGGGGCTCTCGGGTGAGCAGGTTGTTGATGTTGGTTTGTACGAAGGAGTATTATCATGTGGAAAAGTATCACGTGGGTCCTCAGTGTGTGCCTGATCGTCGCCGCTCCCGCCGTGGCGGAAGACACGAAACCCCTGGCCGTTCTCTCTCTCACCAGCCACAGTGATGCGAACTTCAACCCCAGTTCGGTTGATTTCGTTGCTGACGCGGATGAGATGCCGACGTGGCTGTCGAGCACCCTGCAACTGTTTGCCGAGGGGCGAGGCGTCTGGGGCCTCGATGCTTCGCGGCCCTGGGGGGCTGTTGTGCAACGTACCGGTTCGGCCTTGAGTGCTTATGCCTTTATCCCGGTGGACGACCCCGAGGGACTCGCGTGGGAATTGTCGGACTATATCGAAAGTCAGACGGAGGTCGCTTATGGCATTTACAGAATTGTCGGCACGGAACCGGGCAAGCAACTGTATGCAAGAGAGGCCAATGGCTGGCTATTCGTTAGCGACTGCCCGAAGTGTCTTGCCACGGTGAACAGCAATCCGATCGAACTGCTCGACGACATGCACAAGCAATACGATGTAGCGCTGCGCATCTCGGTCAAGAATGTCCCGGCCAGAGAGGGAGACAAGATACTCTCCACAATCGACAGCACGCTCGGAACCGTGCTCCGCAAGAAGCTTTCCGGACAGAGCATGAATATCCTGGGCGAAGCTGCCTTCGCACTCGACGAAGTGACACTCGGCTGGTCCAAGAAGTAGGCTGGGAATCCACGGCAAGAACGCACAAGGCAGGTGTGGCAGACAATTGCGTGTTTGCCACACCTTTTGCATTGCCGTGACTCAGGGAAGAGGAAGCATGCCAACAGCATAGAACCATAAGAGAGTTTTTACGGGATCGGACCCTTAAGTTTCTCCCGGGGGCGAGAGCGTTGCTGCGGGTGCCGCGACTAAAAGTGGACGGTAAAAATCTACGAATAATTAGACCCTGTCCTTTTAATTTCACCCCAGGGTTTTGTGGTTGATTGTTTTGCTATGCTGTCAATGAGGTTGCTGCGCTTGGGATGACATTTTGGTGGTGGCATCGCGGGGACGGTTCAGGCGGTGTCGGGGATTGTGATGATTACTTTGTTTCGTTGGGGGGAGGCCATTATTTCTATGGCTTGGTTTATGTTATTTAGTTCGATGCGGTGGGAGATTATTTTTTCGGTTTCGACGAGGTTTGTTTCCATTAGTCGTATGGCTTTTGCCATAGCCAGCGGGGTTGTTCCGAAGGAGGCGTCCATTCGGCCTTCGAGGAAATGGGTTAGGCCGCCGTCGAGTTGGAATGTTTCGTGTGTTGTTATTCCGAAGACGTTCCATTTTGTTCCGCGGCGGCGGAGGTCGGTCATGAGCTTGACGGCGGCGATTGGGCCGGCGGCTTCGACGATTAGGTCGGGGCCTTCGGGGATGAGGGCGTAGACGGCTTCTTTGGCGTTTTCACGGGCGGGGTTTACCGTGCCTGTGGCGCCGAGGGCGTGGGCGTTGTCGAGGGCGTAGTCGCTGGTGTCGACGGCGATGAGGCGGCCGGCACCGGCGGCTTTGGCAACGAGCATGCAAAGGAGGCCGATGCCGCCTACGCCGATAATGACGACGTCGTCGGCGGGCTGCATCTGGCTGTACTGGATGAGGCCTTTCCATGCGCCGCTGAGGGGTTCTGTTATGGCGGCGGCGTCGAAGCTGACGGAGGCGGGCTTGTGGAAGAGGCAGGATTCCTTTGTGAGCATGTACTCGGCGAACGCGCCGGGGCGGACGTCTTCTGGGCCGTCGCCGCCGGTGGTGAAGGCGTGTCGGCAATAGTGGGTGTTGCCGAGGCGGCAGTGGCGGCAGCATCCGCAGTAGCCGGAGGGCTGGACGATGACGGGGTCGCCGGGGCGGAAGTGGCGGACGCCGGGACCGACTTCGGCGATGACGCCGGCGGGCTCGTGGCCGAGGATTGCGGGGAAGGTTACGTTGCGGCGGATGCCCTTGACGGCTTTGTAGTCGGTGGCGCAGAAGCCGCAGGATTTGATGCGGACGATGACGTCGTCGTGGTCGCGGATTTCGGGCGCGGGGATTTGTTCGAGGCGCAGGTCGTTGAAATTGTGCAGGACGGCGGCTAACATGTTGGGCATATGTGTTCTCCGTGGAGTCGTGTTGCTTTGGTTCCTGGAGAGTATGATAGCGGCGGGTGCGGAAAATGCAACGGCTTGTGGGTGCGTCCAGCCCCTTTCGCTTCGCTTCAGGGGCTGCCACCCATGAAAACAGGTGCCTGTCCCTAGTTTTGACGCTCCTCGCAATGACAGAAGTGGAGGCAATGTGTGAAGATTGTTGTGGCGATGGATTCGTTTAAGGAGTCGCTTAGTGCGGCGGAGGCCTGCGACGTTGTTGCGGGTGCGTTGGCGTTAGAGCGGCCGGAAGCGCGGGTGGTGGTGAAGCCGATGGCGGACGGGGGGGAGGGGACGGCGGAGGCGCTTATGCGGGGGTGCGGGGGGCTGTGGGTTCCGGTGCGGGTGATGGGCCCGTTGGAGGGGATGCGGGTGGAGGCGGGGTTTGCGTGGTTCGAGTCGGATCGGTCGGCGGTTGTGGAGATGGCGGCGGCGAGCGGCTTGGGGCTGGTGGAGGCGTGGCGGCGGGATCCGCTGGCTGCGACGACGTTCGGGACGGGGGAGCTGATCGGGGCGGCGATGGAGCATGGGGCGGAGCGGGTGTATCTGGCTGTGGGGGGGAGTGCGACGGTGGACGGCGGGACGGGTGCGGCGGCGGCTTTGGGGTGGAGGTTTCTGGATGGTG
>Ga0334883_1003204_pt1 | contig 18087 bp, 13 predicted proteins | sample GraSluR1_MG_6_FD_207230 | JGI IMG/M metagenome (GOLD analysis project Ga0334883, IMG submission 207230) | Sludge microbial communities from methane-producing bioreactor in Wageningen University, Netherlands - Granular Sludge_09_05-R1 | ecosystem: Engineered > Bioreactor > Anaerobic >... | reverse complement strand
AAAAATCTCGCCCAAACGAATGGTAGTGGTTGCTCCAACAGGTGTTGCAGCCATTAATGCAGGCGGGGTAACCATTCACTCCTTTTTTCAGCTTCCTTTCGGACCGCAAATTCCGCAACATGCCGGAACCCGGGGATTCCCTGATAATCGTCCTGCCGCAGGATATTCCGACCGCATCAACCGGTTCAGTAAAAACAAAATCAACCTCATCCGCAGCCTTGATTTGTTGGTCATCGACGAAATCAGCATGGTGCGCGCCGATGTGCTGGATGCCATCGATGCCACGCTGCGCCGCTTCAAAAACCGCTACCAACCGTTTGGCGGAATACAGCTGCTAATGATTGGCGACCTGCAGCAACTGGCGCCGGTTATAAAAGATGATGAATGGAATATTCTGAAAAATTATTACGATACCGGATTTTTCTTCAGCAGCCATGCCCTGAAAAAATCGGATTTTGTGGGCATCGAACTGAAACACATTTACCGCCAGAGCGAACAGGAATTTATCGATTTGCTGAACAAAGTGCGCGACAATGAAATGAACGGTGCCGATTTGCAGATGCTTAACAACAGGTTCAAACCCGATTTCTCACCTGCCGAAGACGAAGGATACATTACGCTTACCACCCACAACTATCAGGCAAAACGGATAAACGAAATGCACCTGAAAAAGCTGAATACCAAACTGCACCGGTTTCAGTGTACCGTGGAAGGCGATTTTCCTGAATATGCTTTCCCTGCCGATGAAATTCTGGAAATTAAAACCGGCGCCCAGGTTATGTTTCTGAAAAATGATGCTTCCATTGAAAAAAGATATTACAACGGCAAAATCGGCAAAGTGGTAAACATTATCGATGATGAAATTAAAGTACTTTGCCCCGGCGATACCGAACCCATAACCGTTGAGCCCGATGTGTGGGAAAATTCGCGTTACAGCCTGAATGAATTCAGCGGTGAAATAGAGGAAGAAGTGGTTGGGAAATTCATCCAGTACCCGTTAAAGCTGGCCTGGGCAATTACCATCCACAAAAGCCAGGGACTTACCTTCGAAAAAGCCATCATCGACGCCCGGCAGTCGTTTGCCCACGGGCAGGTTTATGTGGCGCTCAGCCGTTGCAAAAGTTTGGACGGTCTGGTGCTAAGCACGCCGTTGAATTCCCAGAGCGTTATCAATGACAAAACCGTTATTGGGTTTACCACCCAGGTGGAGCAAAACCAGCCCGACGAAAAAGTGCTGGAAAAACACCGTAAAACTTATGAACTTCAGCTGCTGAACGAACTGTTCGATTTTAAATCGGTTGTGCGAACTATCTCCTGGATTTTGAAAGTTTGGAATGAAAATGCCTCATCGCTGATGGGGAACCTGCAAACGGAGCTTCAAAACATTCTGAAACCGGTTCAGGCAGAAATGATTGATGTGGCTGAAAAGTTCAGTCCGCAAATAGAAAAAATGGCTGAAAATTACGGCCATGCCGAAGAAAATACTCCTTTGCAGGAACGGCTGAAAAAAGCGGCAGACTACTTTTTAACCAAACTGAAGGAACATCTGGAATTGCCGCTTGAACAATCAGGTTTTGAAACCGACAACCGGGCCATCAGAAAACGAATTGCTGATTTGTTGGGACAACTGGAAACCGAAATTACCATCAAACGTGCCGGACTGGAATCCATTACCGGAGGATTTTCCATACAACGATACCTCGAAGCCCGCGCACTGGCCTCCATTGAAAAACCTGCCGTTAAAGCCCGGAAACAGGCTGCATCGCTGAATGTTACCCATCCCGAATTTTACCGGAAACTGCTGGAATGGCGTGTGAACAAATCGCTGGAAACAGGCATGGACGAATCAAAAATTGTCCGGCAAAAAGTAATGCTGGAAATTGCACAAAAACTTCCGTCCACTGCGGTCGAACTAAAAGCGGTGAAAGGAATGGGCGGAAAAAAAATGGAGCAGTTCGGTCAGGATATTCTGGCGCTTGTTCTGGAATTCCGAAGGGAAAAAGGAATGGACATTCCGCTGAACGCCAAACAGGAAGTGGAACTGGCCGGCCTCGACACCAAAGAAGTAAGTCTTACACTTTTTAAACAGGGACTAAAACCGCCGGAAATTGCCAAAAAACGCACTCTGGCCGTTTCAACCATCGAAGGTCATCTGGCACATTTTGTGAACCGCGGCAAACTGGATATTTTCGACCTTATCGACCGCAAAAAATACGATACCATTGCCAAATGCCTGCGTGAAAAAGCCGAAACGGAAACCACCAGCGACATCAAAAACAAACTGGGCGAAAGCTATTCTTATGGCGAAATAAGGCTGGTAATGGCCGATTTGTATAAATAAATCATATCTTCTTCGCATTTCATCCAATAAAAAACCGGGTATTCTTGGTAGTACACCCACAAAAATATCGGATATTTTATATAGTCCACCCATCAAATTATCCGATAATTTGTATAGTCCATTGACAAGGGAGAGCTTTGGGAAAACATGGTTTTCAGGCAATTAATTGAAAAATACCCGATTGAGTCCATACATTACTGGCGCACTTCATCAGGACAGGAAGTGGATTTCGTATTGCCGGGAATTACCCACCCCAAAGCCATCGAAGCCAAATTCGACAAAGCGTTAATCAAAAAAAGCAAATACCGAAAATTCGAAGAAACCTATCCCGGAATTCCACTGGAGTTTGCATGGATGGTGCCTTTTAATGAAGATTTTTTCGGACTTGTAGCTAAAAACGTGAGCTAATCTTGTATCAAAAACGCCAGGTCAATTTTCCAGGTTTTCTCTCAGATTTTGAAAATACGATATTACCTGATTTCTTTTCGGTAAATAAAAAAGGTTGAGATTAATAAGTTTTTGTTCCTGGTTTTTCAATGAAACAGTAACAATTTTGTTGTCAATTTCAACAGACTGAATTTCAGAAATTTTAATTAATACCGGCAGTTTACTTTTGGGCAACAGATAGTGTATTATATGTTCATCCCACGAAATAAAATACCGCTTGCTTTTAAGGGCATTCCATGAAATGAAAACGGTAATCAATCCCTGAAAAATCAGAAACCCCATTTGCCAGAAACTCCCGGCGTAAATAATATATTCTTTTGTCAATCCGTACCAGATTAATCCTGTAATTCCGAGAAGTGCAAGAACAACTCCCAACCACATCAACACTTTGATGGCTTTTGTATTCCGGTTGTAAATCTGAATATAGTCTGGCTTCATAAAAAAATTATAGAATGTATAAAACATTAGCGGGTTTAAAAATAGGATTTTAGGAGAGGAGAGTTAATAAAATGTCCGGAAATTATTTTCCGACTAGCACCATTTAAGGATGACTTTTTCAGAATCTAATATTGATTACTCTGCCCAATTAGCTGTAAATAAACCACTGACTGGCTTGAAATGCTTTTGGTTGTTAGTCACAAGAGTAAAATTATTTGCAAGAGCAATACCAGCGATCAATAAATCAGCTGTACCGATAATTATTCCTTTATGACGCAGTTTTCCATACTGAATTGCAGACAATCGGATTGAAGTATTCGAAAGATTTATAATGTTGCACTTCTGTATGAATTTTTCGAAAAATTCTATTTGCTTGGTGGCATTCCGATATTCGAGACCGGCAAGGATTTCAAAATATGTTATTTCAGAAATATTTATACCATTGTAATCAACTTCAGAAAAATAATCCTGAAACTTATTTATTACTTTTTGATTTCCCTTCAAATAAAACGATAGAATGTCGGTATCAATTAAATAATCATTCATCTAATGCGTGTTCGGCCCGATTTCCTGTTAAGGTGCAAGTCATCAGTAATTTCAATAAAAAAATCAGAATCTAATTCTTCGAAAATACCAGCATAAGATAATATTTCATCTTTAGAACTTTTTGAACTTTCCATTTTATTCAAATAGTTTTCCAAAGCATTAATCTTATCCCGGCTTAATTGATTAATTCGCCGAATAAGCTTCTTTCTTACAATATTTTCCGTTTCTGTCATTTTCTCTTTTTTCCTGGCAAATTTATTAAAAATAAGAGATTTTAGATTCCGAAAGTAACAGATTATTTTCAGATTGACAGCTTTGTGCAAAATTTGTTAAAAATACTTATAAAAACCGGCTCATTACTTTGGTTTAAAACAACAAAACCGATATTATTAATGCAATTAAAAATATCGGTTTCCTGCATTTTCAATTTTAATAACCATTGTTTTATTCAACTAATATTCAGACCAATGCAAATCAAAGAAACTATTGCTTCCGAAAAGGAGAGATTAAAAAAAATACTTTCTCCCCAGGAGCTGGCGCTGGGAGAAATTACTTTTAACAACGGACAGTGCCAGTTGCTTACTCAGTCGGTTTCGCGATTCGAATTGATTGTTAGCGATGAATCGAAAAATGAAGTGGCTGAATATAGCCTGGATATTGAGGAAGACGGGAGAATTATTCCTGTTCGTGGCAAAGAGGCGGCTGGTTGGGATAAATATGCCGTTGCCTGTCTGCTTCAGGTGGAAAATGAAATGCATTTGCTGATCCAAAAGAGCACATCGAACACAAAAAATACACCCGGCAGGGAATGATAAAACGGGTGTTGACCGAACGGCGCCAGAAAGCAGACAAAGCAGAGTACAGAATCAGGTGGGCCGATAACATATACGGCGACCACCTCCTTACCAACGAAAAAGGCATAAAATACAAAGTGTTTTTGCGCGATTTTGAAAACGAAACCGGATACAGCGACAGTATGGACGCCCGGCTGAACAAACTGGGCACTACAAAACACATCATGTTCGCCTTCAGACAACTAAAAGAGAACAAGTCGCTTTACAGCCGGCTTAGCAAAACATATCCGTTTGTGGAAATTTTCTGCGATCCGCTGAACGATTACAAAATTACCTGGCACTATCCGCATACACTAGCGGTAGAAGAAAAATTGCTGATTTCAAGATACTTCAAAAACGCCTCTTACCTGGAAAACGAACAAATTACCACGCTTCTAAAATTTATGGAAGAGGCAACGGATTACCCGCATATCCGAATCAGGCCCGAAGTAGTTGAAAAACTTGAAGCGGCTTTTGAAGCAGAAATGCTCCTTAGTCTGCGCGACCAGCATATTCCGGATTTCAGCATGATACATGTCGATTTATACCCCTATCAGAAAGAAGGCATTGAGTTTGCCCTTTTTCGCAAAAATGCCATCATTGCCGACGAAATGGGCCTTGGGAAAACCATCCAGGCAATTGCCACTGCCATTCTAAAAAAGCACATCTTCGGTTTTTCAAAAACTTTGGTAGTTTGCCCGGCTTCGTTGAAAGAACAATGGAAAAAAGAGATTGAAAAATTTTCGGATGAAAAGGCTTTGGTGGTTCAGGGATTTCCCGATGAGCGGGCAAAACAGTACAAACAAGATGACATTTTCTTTTTTATTGTGAATTATGAAACCGTGCTTCGCGACCAGCGGGCCATCAACCGGGCAAGCATCGATTTTCTGATTCTCGACGAAGCGCAACGGGCAAAGAATTATGAAACAAAAACAGCCGCTTCGCTGAAACGCTTAGACGCTAAACACAAACTTGCCATTACCGGCACACCTATCGAAAACCGGCTCATAGATATTTTTTCGGTGATGGGAATTCTCGAGCCCGCATTCTTCGGGCCGCTTTGGGAGTTTTCGTACCAGCATTGTCTGTTCGACCCTGACCGGCACAACAAGATAAACGGCTATTACAACCTTCAAAAGCTGAATAAAAAGTTGGAAAAAGTATTGTTGAGGCGTGAAAAACGGAAGGTATTAGACCAACTGCCCCATTTGCAACAACTCACCATTACGGTTGATTTGTCTCCTTTGCAGGCCGATTATCATGCTTCGTATGCACAGGGTCTGGCCTCCATTTTACGAAAAAAATTCCTTACGCCTTACGACATGCAAAAGATGCAACTGCTTCTGGCCAGCATGCGCATGGTGTGCGACTCAACTTTTTTGATTGACGACGAAACCAACGAATCGCCCAAGTTGGAGGAACTGGAACATATTCTTGTTGAAAAATTGGATGTTCCGAACAGAAACACAAAAATCATCATTTTCTCCGAGTGGGTGAAGGTACATAAACTCATCGGCAAAATACTCCGCGACAACAACATCGGATTTGTTGAGCTGAGTGGAAAAATCCCGGTGAAGTCGCGGGGAGAACTTATCCGAAAATTTGAATCGAACCCGCAGTACAAAATATTTTTATCGACCGAAGCAGGCGGTTCGGGGTTGAACCTGCAAGTGGCCGACACGCTTATTAACTTTGAGTTGCCCTGGAACCCGGCGAAAAAGAACCAGCGCATCGGACGCATCGACCGGATTGGACAAAAAAGCAACAAGCTTACCATTTATAACTTCATCAGCCGGAATTCCATCGAACAAAAAATTGCATCGGGACTGCTGGTAAAACAAAGTCTTTTCGACGGAGTGCTGGGCGACAATGCCAACACCAATTTTGTTGACTTTAGCACCAAAGGCCGTTCACAGTTCATTCAGCAATTAGAAGAATTCATAAACGAAACCGAACAGCAGGAACAGGAAATACAGGAATTTTATGAAGAGATTGAAGAAACGGAAATTCTGAAGGAAGCAGCTGTTGAAGAAAAACCGAAAGATGAAATTGACTTATCGGATGAAACACCTAAACCCCGGGAAGAAACCGCTGTCGTTGCAGAGGCGGGTGGAAATGGGTCGTCTGGCACCGGGAACCAGACGGAAGAATTCGAAAAAGTAATGAACAACGGCATGCAGTTCTTATCGGGGCTATTTAAAATGGCCACAGGCAAAGATATTGGCATGGAAAACCAGAAAATTGAAGTGAACAAAGAGACTGGGGAGGTAACGATGAAGTTTAAGTTGCCAATGTAACTGATTGCTAATTTTTAAAGCTCAAAAATCCCTTTTGCGGGTTTTCATCCATAAACCTGGAAATGAGTTCGGGTTTCAGCCGGCCTTTTACATAAACCATGGCGTTGTCGTCGCCGCCAACCAGAATGAGCAATTCTTTAATTGATTTTTCATCAGCTATCCCGAAAATAGTTACCTGGTCGTTCCCGTCCCTTACCACCATCAGTTCTTCCATTTCACTGTTTTCCCTGACGGCACTGTAAAACTCCTTGTGCAAATTGCTGCGGGCATTCAAATCTTTGTCTTCAATGGCAAGAATTTTTACCTTATCGATACTCTGCAGCAGTTCGCGTTCATTCCTGTCCAAATCGCCCCAGCGCGCAGCCAGCCTGATTGCCCAACCGGGCACTGTAATGGAAGTCACACCATTCTGGTGCTTGTATTTTGCAAATGCTTCGGATACACCGGGTTCTGTTTCGCAGGATGTAAACAAAAAAAGAAAAAGTACCGGAATAAGGAAAATGTTTTTCATAACAATTTGTATTTCATTTCAGTTAAGACGCACAGAAACCTGTTTCGTTACCCAAAACTGAGAAAAAAGCAGTTTTAAATGCTATTTTTTTCGATGAACTACACGAAAAACCAGTCAAACAAAAAAAACAATGAATCTAACACAACCAGGTGCTTTGCGCGCTGCCAGGCAATAATCAATACCCCAGATTTTCGCCTTTTTCCACTGCCGGCACTCCTTTTTCCATCCACCCGGGCATAGGTTCGCCTTTCAGGTAGTGGTTGAAAAACTGGAACATCCGTTTGCTTAAATCCATACGATTGGCCCAGCTTGCGGCATTCAGGTTATGCGGTTCGCCATTGTAGTTAAGCATCCATACCGGTTTATCGAGGCGGCGCAGTGCCACAAAATACTCAATACCCTGGTACCATGGTACAGCTCCGTCATCGTCGTTGTGCATCATCAGCAGTGGCGTATTCACTTTAGGTGCGTAAAACAGGGGAGAATTTTCGATGTAATGCAGCGGTTTTTCCCAAAGTGTGCCGCCAATCCGGCTTTGGGTCTGTTCGTATTGAAACATCCGGCTAAGGCCGGTTTGCCAGCGAATTCCGCCGTAGGCACTGGTCATGTTGCTTACCGGTGCACCAGCCATGGCGGCCGCATACAAATCGGTCCGGGTAATCAGGTAAGCAATCTGATAACCACCCCAGCTTTGCCCCTGCAGGCCCATTTTCTTTTCATCGATGTAAGGAAACGTATTCACCAGGTATTGGGTACCGCTTACAATGGCATTGTATGCACTTTGACCCGGATAGCCTTCTTTGTACGTAATATCGGGTACAAAAACAATGTAGCTGTTGCTCGTATAAAACGGACGGTTAATGGTGGAACGGCTTGGCGCCGGGTGCTGATGGCGATACAACCCTTCCGAACTTCTTTCATAAAAATAAATAACCATCGGATATTTTTTATCCGGATCAAGATTTTCGGGAAAGTAAAGCATACCATTTAGTTTTTCACCTGAAAATGAAGTCCATTCCACCAGTTGTACTTTTGGCCAGATAAAATTTTCCTGTTGCGGATTGGCATCCGAAATTCGTTCCGTTTTCATAAAATTCAAATCGCTGCACCACAAGTCGGGGAATTCACGCACATTTTCCTTTGTCCAGATCAACTTTTCTGCATTTTTCGCCTTTTTAACTCCGCCAAAATGGTTCTTTTCCATAATGAGTAAACCGGGGTCGGAAACCACTCCAAAACGTACGCTGAAAAATCCGCCCGACATCGTACGTTCATCAAAACCACTCAGCAATACATATTCATCGGAAGGAATATGTTCCAACTCAGGTTCAAGGTTTACGTAACGAAGGCGAATTTGATTCCGGCGGCCATACGTATTTGTCACGTTCACCGGCACCCGTTCTCCGGCCGGGTCAAGTTTCCAGATGTCATAGCGGTCGTAAATGTAAACAAACCGGTCGTTTTCGCTCCATCCGGCAATTCCGTAGGGACGCGGATCCATCGGCGCGTCATTCCGTTCGTCATAAAAATTTACCGGCAGAATTTTGGTCAGAGACACAGCTTCAAGCCGGTTAATATCTGTTGATCGGGCGTAGAAACTGCTGTCAGCCGGATCGTACCAAACCACATATTTCCCTTGTGGCGAAATACGAACATACGATTTGCAATCGGCAATTTCGCGCTTTATTCCCGATTTTACATCAATAACATAATAATCGCGGTTGCGGGTGCCGGTCCAGCTTGACTCACGCAGGTAAAGTAATTCGTTGTATCCGAATGCCAAATCGCTGTTTCCCTTTTCAAGTGTAGAAACATCCCTCACCTGTGGATCGGCCAGTTGAATGAATCGATTGAGGTTGATATGATAAACCGCAAGAAAGGTTCGCTTTTTTTCCCGCTCGGCTTCCACTTTTTGCTGCGACTGAAGTTTTAAATCCTGCCAGTGCCAGATGTCAAGTTTCGGCTTTTCATCTTCGGGAATCGTGTCTTTGGGCGCCGGTTCAGAACTCTCTGCCGTTCCGAAAAACAGTTTGGTTCCGTCTTTCGAAAAATAGATATTCCCGTTTTCGCCGGGTGTCCAGCCAACGGGAATGCCACGTGTGTATCCATCCACAATCTTTTCCGGTTCTTCATCCAAATCTCCCAGAAAAAGCGAATAAGCCTTTTCTTTGATGGTATCCTGCGAAAACAAAAATGCAAATTGATTTCCTGCTTCGTCGGAGGTCAGCTTTTTTATCCAGCCTTCTTCTGAATAAATTTCCGATGATTCACCCGTTGAGGTATCGAAAACATGGAGTGACGAAACTGTTCCGGTTGAATCTTTAACTTCCCGGCTGAAAAAGACAGATTTCCCTTTTTTGGCGTACGTCCAGTCAGAAACATTTCGGAACATCAGCGTATCACCAGTTTCCACCTCAAAAAATACAATATCGTCACCTTCCTGTTTTTCCTTTTTCTTTTTCGAATTGTTTTCTGTCGTGTCTTTCGGAGCAGGTGCCGGCTCAACCGTAAAGGCAATCCAACGGGCATTCTCTTCCGGAATTTTAAAGGATTTCAGCTTTGGGAACTTTTTCACTTCGTTTCTGTCGAAAATCCGGATCCCCAGACTGTCTTTGGGCATATCTTCCTTTTTCACCTTATCCAGTTTTGCTTTTCTGATGCTGTCCTCGGGCTGTTTAATGGAGAACACGATAAAATCGTTTTCCGGCCCGAATGCCGCTCTGTTTCCGCGGGGAATTGTATCGAAATCTGACTTTCCACTCTTCACAATCAGCATCCCGTCGCCTTTTTGCGGATTTTGTTCGAAGGCAATCCGGGCTCCATCGTTCGAAATGATGGGGTTCGACAGTGTATTCCAGCTACTAAAATCTTCAACAGAAAGTGGCTTTTTAGCAGGGTTCTGTGCCAAAACGCCCAAATAAACAAAACTCAAAAACAACAGTGCAATTCTTCTCATTACAATTCCCTTTTTCTTGATTTTAAATTGAAATTTCAAATATAACTGAATTTGAATATTGGACAACAGTAAAATTTATAAACGGAAAGCAGCAGAGCGGTGATTATATTTGTAGAAGTTGCAAAAAATCGAAATTAAAGCTACAGCGCACCAATAAATAAAAACTTATATTGTCAGACAGCTATCCATCACCTTTTCAAATTCCTCTGGTACAGGAGAAACAAATTCTTTCCGGGTTTGTGTTTCGGGATGGGAAAATTCCAGCGATGATGCATGAAGAAGCAACCGGTTTATTCCGGTTTTTTCAATGATAATTTTATTCAGCGTAAAATCGCCGTGATGCGAGTCGCCAACAATATCGAACCGGTTTTTGGCAAAATGCTGTCGAATCTGGTGCCAGCGACCGGTTTCGGGAGTTATTTCAACCAGGCTCAGCACAATGTTGGTTTTCTCTTTGTATGAAATATCCGTTTCAACCGAACGCAGTGTTTTGTAGTGCGTTACAGCCGGTTTTTTAAATTTCGACTTCTTTTTTACCAGTACCTTTTCGTCGAATGTGCCCTCGCCTGGATTTCCCTGAACCACAGCCACATACTTTTTCGCCACCTCTTTGCGTTCAAACTGCAAAGTGAGTTCTTTCGCCATTTCCGGAGAAAACACCAGCACCATCACTCCGCTGGTTTTTGCATCGAGCCGGTGCACATTGTAAATCCATTTGCCGGTCACATCGCCCAGTAGTTTGGTCAGGTAAGGCGCATCGTGTGGCATAAAATCGTTTTTATGCACTGCCAGTCCAAACGGTTTGTCCACCACTATAATCTGGTCATCCTGATACAGAACCGGTAATTCAAAATTATTTTCCACTGATATTTTTTAGGTTATTGTTCCAAGCGTTTCCCTATCTTTGTTCAACTGCAACATCGGAACATGGGCCAAAGATCAGAAAATATTGCCATTCTGCTGCTTTTCGTATTGATTTTTTACGGATGCACCCCAACCGATCAGCCCGATAAAAAAGCTTTTGAACTTTTTAAAGAAGGCAGGTTTAGCGATGCCCGTAAACAAATCAGTCTCATTTTCCAAAAGAATCCGGAAAAAAAACAAGCAGGAGAATTTGAAATTCTGCTGGCCAGAATGGACCGCATTGAACTCGATTTTTCAAAAACCGAACCGGAAATAAAACAAGAACTTCAGCAATATTTTCCCGAATTAAAAAAAGAAAAACTGGAAAACTGGGAAAATTCAGGAAAACTGGAAATGCGGAGAATCGACGGTGAAAAAAGATATTTCAGGAATGCCGTGCCCAACCTGTTCCGGGTTGATTCACTGGCACGGCAGGCAAAAATCAGCAAAGACGGGGAAACTGTTGATCCGCTGGATGTTTTTTGTCTCGAAAACACAGCCAAACTGGTTGAATGTTTTCAAAAAGGAGTTTTGCCGGAAGAACTCACGCACCAATTCCAAATCGATTTCACCATTACCCTGAAACCCGATGCAGTACCTGCCGGTGAAACTGTGAAATGCTGGATGCCTTTTCCGCGCGAGTCGCTGCCCAGGCAAAAAAATGTGAAATTGCTGTCAGCCAATTCAGGAAATTACCACCTTGCTGAAAATTCTGCACTTCAGCGAAGCCTTTACATGGAAAAAAAAGTGATTGCCGGCCAACCCACTGTTTTCAATTTCTCGGCTGAATTTGAAACCCAGCCGGAATGGATTCAGCTTTCACCGGAAATCATTCAACCTTACGTTACTTCATCGGATTTGTACAAAACCCACACTGCCGAACGCCCGCCGCATATCGATTTTTCTGAAGAGATAAAAATTCTGGCCGAAGAAATTACACGCGGTATTTCCAGTCCGGTTGAAAAGGTAAAAGCCATTTATTACTGGATAAACGATAACATTCCCTGGGCTTCGGCGCTGGAATATTCCACCTTTGAAAATATTCCTGAATATGTACTGAAATACCGGAAAGGCGACTGTGGCATGCAAACGCTGCTTTTCATGTCGCTGGCGCGGGTGAGCGGAATTCCCTGCAAATGGCAGAGCGGATGGATGTTGCACCCCGGCGGGGTGAACCTGCACGACTGGTGCGAAGTGTATTACGAAGGTGTGGGCTGGGTGCCGCTTGACCAGTCATTCGGATTACAAAACGCAGATAATAAAGAAGTAAACGAATTTTACATCTCGGGGATCGATGGTTACCGGTTGATTGTAAACGACGATTTCAGCCGGGAATTCGACCCTCCAAAAAGATATTTCCGCAGTGAGCCCATCGACTTTCAGCGCGGCGAACTGGAATGGTACGGAGGAAATATTTATTTCGACCAGTGGAGCTATAAAATGACCGTAACGTATTTAAACAAACCGGAATTATGAAACAACTGGGAATTTTTGTGCTTTTGATTCTGGCTGTTTCGTGCGGTGTAAACAACCGCAAAGAAGCAGAAGATATCATACTTCATTTTGAACAAAATAAAGTTCCTGACAAACGCGAGGCGATTTTCCATGTGGAAGCTGCGTTTCAAAAAGGAAAGGTTGTGTTGCAGGGAGAAACCGATAATCAGAACCTGAAAAATGAACTGTTAAACCAATTCCAGTCTTTTGAGATAGTTGATAAAATTTCACTTCTCCCCGACTCCACCGTTGGAGAAAAACCGTATGCGCTGGTAAATGTTTCTGCGGCCAATTTCAGGGCAACTCCGCGGTATTCTTCGGAACTGGTTACCCAGGCATTACTGGGAACTCCGGTTAAAATTCTGAAAAAACAAGGCGGCTGGCATCTGGTTCAAACACCCGATCGCTACATATCGTGGACGTCGTCGGGCGGAATTTTTCCGGTTACTGAAACCGAACTTCAAAACTGGCGGCAGACCGATCGGGTTATTTTCACAGGCTCGTTTGCACAAATTTTTGATACGGAAAAAATGGAAGATCCTGTTTCCGATGTGACCATGGGCGGCATTTTGGAACTACTGGAACAGCGATGGAATTACGTCAAAGTGCGGTTTCCCGACGGACGGGAAGGTTTTGCCGCTCCGCAAAACTGGGTTTCCTTTTCTGAATTCAGGGAAACCATTCGGCCCGATAGTGCTTCAGTTGTAAATTCAGCTCAAAAATTAAAAGGACATCCCTACCTTTGGGGCGGGACTTCGGCCCTGGCCATGGATTGCAGTGGGTTCACCAAAATGATTTATTTTATGCACGGAATCATTCTCGCCCGCGATGCTTCGTTGCAGGTACGGCATGGTCAATCGGTTAATCCGGGTGATTCATTAGAAAATCTGCAACCCGGCGACCTGCTTTTTTTCGGGCAGAAAGCAAATGAGGCACAACCCGAACGAATTACCCATGTAGCCATTTCGAAGGGAAAAACAGAGTATATTCACGCCGCCGGAAAAGTGGAGGAAAACAGTTTCGATAGTCAAAGTGAAATATATTCAGAATATCGAAAAAATACGTTCATCAGTGCCCGGCGGGTTATCGGGTCGGAAGGAACAGAAGGGATTTGGTGGGTGAAAGAGCATCCATGGTATTGAAGAAGTTTAAAGTTGAAAGTTTTGAGTTTAAAGAAAATGGGTACGAACAGAAGAAATTTTTTAAAAAATACGGCATTATTTACATTAGGTGGTTTAGCGCTGCCCCAGTTAACTTATTCGAATATGAAAGGAAGATTTCCGACACCGGGTTTAAAACTAACATTTGAACCCTACGATTTGCAGTTGAAACATGTGTTTACACTGGCCAACAGTTCACGAACCACCACACCGGTCATGCTAACCAAAATTGAATGTGACGGATTCACCGGTTATGGTGAGGCCTCCATGCCGCCTTATCTGGGTGAATCGCAAAAAACAGCGGGAAGGTTTTTAACGGCGCTTAACCTGACTCAGTTTACCGACCCGTTTCGTATGGAGGAAATTCTGGAATACGTGGACGAGGCAGCACCCGGAAACACGGCCGCCAAGGCTTCAATTGATATTGCCCTGCACGATTTGTTGGGGAAAATAATGGGGCAGCCGTGGCATAAAATCTGGGGGTATTCGCCGGGAAATACGCCTTATACCTCTTTCACTATTGGAATGGATGAATCGGATGTGGTGAAACAAAAAGTGGATGAAGCTGCTCCCTACAAAATTCTGAAAATTAAACTGGGCGGCCCCAACGACAAGGAGATGGTTGCAACAATCCGCTCGGCAACGAGTAAACCGCTTTGTGTGGATGTGAACCAGGGTTGGGACAACAAGGAGAAAGCGCTTGAAATGATACACTGGCTGAAAGAAAAAGGCGTTGAATTTGTGGAGCAACCGTTGCCCAAAAACCGGAAAGACGACCACGCCTGGCTGACGGAACGTTCGCCGCTGCCTATCATTGGTGACGAAGCCATTCAGCGGCTGTGCGATGTGCAGGATGCCGTGGGTGTTTATTCGGGAATCAACATCAAACTGATGAAATGCACCGGCATGCGCGAAGCCCACAAAATGATTAATCTGGCACACGCCAGCCACATGCGGGTAATGATTGGCTGCATGACCGAAACTTCGTGCGCCATTTCAGCAGCCGCCCAGCTTGCACCACAAGCCGAATGGGCCGACCTGGACGGCAACCTGCTCATTTCCAACGATCCATACGAAGGGGTTAAAATTGTGGATGGGAAAATCACTTTATTGGACAGGCCTGGGATTGGAATAAGAGAGATTTGATGAATTTGTCATTCTTCAAATTTACGGAATAAGTTTGATGAGGGTAAAAATGTCCTTATCGGTAATGTATTGTGATTCCAGAGCTTTTTGAAATCAATAAATTCATATATCACTAAATCTGAAACAAAGTTTAATCAATTTCTTGTTTACATTAGCAAATGTAAAGCACCCAAATGGATAAAACAAACCGCATCAATTCATAAACCAACTGAGTGAAAACTTTTGTACCACATGCTTAGACCCTTTCCTCCCAGCCAAAACCGCGACAAAATTGAAAATATTTACTATTTTGTGCCTGAACCGAAGTTTTTCACTCTTTTCATTTCCCTTACCATACAGGTTTATACAGGAATAACTTCTACCAATAAAGAAAGTATATGGCATTAAGAGGATTCTTGCTTTTTCTGTTTTGGATGCCGGCAGGCCTGTTACCGGACCTAACTGCTCAGATGCAGGTGGAACGTTTGGACAGGGGCGCTGTTGCTGTTTTCCAGGAGCAAGGCTGCTATTTGTCGTGGCGTCTGCTGGCCGGCGAACCTTTACCGAAACGGACAAAATATAAACTTGAACCCATGAAATTTTTCAACCTTTTTAAAAGATTAATGCCCGCCCTGCTATTAATATGGATGGCTGCGGGATGCTCGGATCCGGTACCGGATTTTACTGATGGAAGAATGGTGGAGTCTTTAAACCACGGATGGAAGTTTGTTCACGATGATCCTTCCGGTGCTGAGGCTGTTCGTTTCAACGACAGTGACTGGCGAACGCTGAATGTACCGCACGACTGGAGCATCGAAGGAGAGTTCGACCGCGATAATCCTACCAGTCGGGGTGGTGGTTATCTGCCTGCCGGAATTGGCTGGTACCGCAAACATTTTTCCGTGCCTAAATCTGCCGAAGACCGTAAAGTTTGGATCAATTTTGACGGATTGATGGCCAGCAGCGATGTTTACATCAACGGTGAACACCTGGGTCACAGGCCTTATGGTTATGTACCCATCAGTTATGAGCTTACGCCTTATCTGAACTACGGAAAAGAGAATGTGCTGGCTGTTCGGATCGACAATACCCGTCAACCTGCATCGCGCTGGTACACCGGGGCCGGAATTTACCGGAATGTAAAACTGATTGTTACCGAACCTCTGTATGTGGAGAAAAACGGCGTATTTGTAACCACCCCCGAAGTAAGTCCGGACCAGGCAACGGTAAGGGTGCAAACCACTGTGAAAAACGACGGACCCGATGCGGAAATGGTTTTGAAAACGACCCTTGTTGGTCCGGATGGGAAAAAAGTGGCTGCCGATTCGCTGACATTCAGTATGGCTGCGGGTGAAAATCATACTTTTGACCAATCGGTAGAACTTAACCATCCTCATTTATGGTCGCTGGCCACACCTACCATGTATGCCAATGAAACAGAAATCAGGGTAAACGGAAAACCGGTTGATCGGTTAACCACTCCCTTTGGCATCCGCTCTTTTTATTTCGATGCTGCTACCGGGTTTCACCTGAATGGGGAGAACATCAGGCTGAAAGGAGTCTGTCTGCATCACGACGGAGGTGCCGCGGGTGCTGCAGTTCCACTGGGTGTGTGGGAAGAACGGCTGGAACGTCTGCGGGAAGTGGGAATTAATGCCATCCGCCTTTCCCACAATCCGTTTGCAACCGAATTTCTGGATCTGTGCGACCGCATGGGATTTTTTGTCATGAACGAAACATTCGACACCTGGCGGGCCAAAAAGAACCATGCCGATTTTGGCTATCAGCACTATTTCGACGAATGGTGGGAGGCCGATACCCGCTCGGTGGTGTTGCGCGATCGCAACCATCCCTCGGTATTCATTATCAGTGTGGGGAATGAAATTCGCGATAACCTGAACAAAGAGCAGGGCTTCACTACATACAAAATGCAGCACGACCTGATTCATGAACTGGATGGAACACGTCCGGTAACCATGGCTCTGTTCAGGCCCAATCAGTCGGGTGTTTACCAAAACGGTTTTGCTGAAATGATGGATGTGGTGGGACAAAACTACCGGGAAAACGAACTGGCAGATGCTTCCCGGGACAATCCCCACTGGAAAGTAATCGGTACCGAAAACGGCCATACCCGTCAGGCTTTTTTGATATGGCGCGACAACCCATCCATTGCAGGACACTTTTTGTGGACCGGTTATGATTATTTAGGTGAGGCCGACTGGCCGGAGGTTTCGCACGACTTTGGGTTATTCGACCGGGCCGGGTTTACCAAACCCCGCACGTATGAGCGCCAGAGCTGGTGGAGCGACGAACCCATGGTGCACATCTTCCGCAGAGAGCATCATCTCGGCCAGGGCGGACTGGTGGACGACTGGACACCAACCGATTTTGACACCTACGATGAGGCGCACCTTGAGATTTATACCAATTGCGAAGAGGTGGAAGTTTTTCACAACGAACGTTCACTGGGCATACAGAAACGTCCGTCCGATGCTTCGCCGGTAAGCTACCGCCTCACGTTCCAGCCGGGAACCATAAAAGCAACAGGGCGGATTAATGGCCGGGAGGTGGCAGTGCACGAAATGCAGACTGCCGGCAATCCTTCCGCCATCCGCATTTCTGCATCTAAAACCACATTGGAAAACGACTGGAACGACGTTAGCATCGTTCGTGTGCAACTGGTAGATGAAAACGGGATTCCCTCACCCAACAGAGACCAGGTACTGACTTTTGAGATGGAGGGCGATGGAGAACTGCTGGGACTCGACAATGGAGCCCGCGACAGCCACGAATCTTTTATAAGCAATAAACGCAGAACGGCGCGTGGCCAGGCCATGGCTATCGTTAGGGCTGCTGCCGGCAGCGGTAACTTTAAGTTGAAGGTATCGGGAGATGGTCTGGAATCAAATGCAATACAATTAAACATCAAATCAGCAGAAAATCAGAAATAAAAAATTTGAATGAACTTTTGACTTTAAACACTTTAATTATTCATAACATGAAAAAAACACTGCTATTATTAGTGATTATGGTATG
>Ga0334883_1003199_pt1 | contig 18122 bp, 9 predicted proteins | sample GraSluR1_MG_6_FD_207230 | JGI IMG/M metagenome (GOLD analysis project Ga0334883, IMG submission 207230) | Sludge microbial communities from methane-producing bioreactor in Wageningen University, Netherlands - Granular Sludge_09_05-R1 | ecosystem: Engineered > Bioreactor > Anaerobic > Unclassified... | reverse complement strand
GCCACTGCCGTATTGAGCCCTGTTTGACCCCCGAGCGTGGGCAGCAGGCTGTCGGGTCGCTCCGCCCGGATAATCTCCGCGACAATCTCGGGCGTTACCGGCTCGATATATGTGCGATCCGCCAGCTCCGGATCGGTCATAATTGTCGCCGGATTGCTGTTGACCAGCACGACCTCAAAACCTTCCTGCCGCAGCACTTTGCAGGCCTGAGCGCCCGAGTAGTCGAACTCGCACGCCTGTCCGATCACAATCGGTCCGGAGCCGATAATGAGAATCTTCTTGATGTCCGTCCTTTTAGGCATTGATATCCCTGGCTGCAAGCGGCCGTCATGTGCGTCATTACGACCGGTAGTGATTGGTAATAGGCATGCGCCGGTCCTTGCCGAAAGCCTTGGGCGTAATCCGTACGCCCGGCGGCGACTGACGCCTTTTGTATTCATTAAGATCCACCAGCCGGATGACGCGCCTGACCGTTTCGACGTCCAGGCCGTCCGCGATCAACTCGGCGGCGGATCGATCTTCCTCAATGTAGCCTTTCAAAATCCTGTCCAGCAGATCGTATTCCGGCAGCGAGTCGCTGTCCAATTGATCGGCACGAAGTTCCGCGCTGGGCGCCCGCCGGATCACGCTCTCCGGAATGAGCTCTCGACCGGCCTTCTTATTCATATAAGTCGATAGCTCGTAGACCATGGTTTTGGGCACGTCCTTGATCACGGCGAATCCGCCTGCCGTGTCCCCGTAGAGCGTAGAATAGCCGACGGCCGTCTCGCTCTTGTTGCCGGTCGTCAGCACAAGATAAGACAACTGGTTCGACAGCGACATCAGGATGGTGCCTCGTATCCGGGCTTGCAGGTTTTCGTAGGCGGTGCCATGATTATTCCAGCTCTCGAAATGACTCAGCGTTCGGTCGAAGGCGCTCAGCGCATCCTCGATGGGCACGGTGTGAAACGAAATACCCAGGTTCTCTGCGCTCCTGCGGGCATCGCTGCGCGTCTCGGCGCTGTTGAATCGTGACGGCATGGTTACTCCTATGACATTCTCAGCCCCCAAAGCCGCGACGGCAATAGCCGCCGTCAGGGACGAATCAATGCCGCCGCTGAGCCCGATCAGGACTTTCTTGAAGCCATTCTTGCGAACGTAGTCCCGTGTCCCCAGCACCAGCGCGGCGTAGACCTCGTGAATAGGAGCTAACGATCCCTCCGGTTCGGTCGGCGGTGCACATCTAATCGCCGCGGCGCCTTCCCGCTGCGGCTCCACGTCGGCTATCAGCAGGTCTTCCTCGAATTCTTTGGCTCTCCCCACAATCTGCCCCCCCGCATCTACGAACGTGCTGCGTCCATCAAAGACCAGTTCATCCTGGCCGCCTACCAGATTGCAGTACCCGACTGGACAGCCGAATCTCACCGCGCAGCGCCCGAGAATGTCCTGTCGCTTGCCAATCTTGCCCAGGTGAAACGGAGATGCCGAGATGTTTACGATCAGGTCTTTGCGCGTACCGTTGTCCAGAAGGCTCGCCAAGGCTTCCAGTCGCCAGATATCTTCGCAGATGGTCAGCGCGATGCGTACACCCCGAACGTCAATGACCAGCGAATTACTGCCGGCCTCGAAGTACCGCTTCTCGTCGAATACGGCATAGTTGGGCAGAAAGCACTTGCGATAGAAACCTTCGATGCGGCCGTTCCGCATGACAGCGAGCGCGTTGAACGGGCCTCCCGCGTCAGGCTGTGCAAACCCTGCGACCATCACTATATCGGTGCACTCTGCCGCCAGTTGTTCTACCGCAGCCTGGTTGGCCTGCAGGAAATGCTTCTTAAGCAGCAGGTCCTCCGGCGGGTAACCGCATACGCACATCTCCGGAAATGCAATCAGATCGCATCTGCTTTCGACTGCGCGATGCGCGAACTTCCGCATCGCGGCGATGTTGCCCTGGATATCGCCTACCGTGGCGTTGAATTGACCCATGGCGATTCGCATGTTCTGCTCAATCCTTTCCCCTGAGCCAGTTGTCGATTGCCGCTGCGGCCCCGCGGCCGCCGGCTATGGCGCGAACAACCAGAGACGCGCCGTTGACACTGTCGCCCGCGGCGAAAACATCCGGCTCTGACGTCTGGTAATTGTTCACTTCCAAGTTGCCTTTGGCGTCGAGCTTGAGGCCCAGATCGCTGATGAGCTGGCAGTGCTCGACGTGCAGGAACCCCATTGCCAGCAGAACCAGATCGGCCCTGAGATCAAACTCGGTACCTGCAAGTTCCTTGAGTTTCCATTCATTATTGTGTCTGAGCCATTCGACTTCCACACAGGTCAGGCCGGCGACGTGAGTTTCATGCCCGAGGAACTGCCGTGTCATTACGCTCCACCGTCGATCACAGCCCTCTTCGTGCGAAGTCGAGGTACGCATAATCCTCGGCCATTCGGGCCAGGGCGTGTCGGGAGGCCGCACATCCGGCGGCTTTGGCAGTATCTCCAACTGGTGAATCGCCTTGGCCCCCTGACGACGGGCCGTCCCCACACAATCGCTGCCTGTGTCGCCGCCCCCGATAACCACAACAACCCGGTCTCTTGCGGTGATCACTTTGGGTGCATCGATTGGCTCCCCCGAATTAATGCGATTCTGCTGTGTCAGAAAATCCATGGCGAAGTAGATATTCTCATACCCTCTGCCGGCAATATTGAGGTCTCGCGGCTGACCGGCGCCGATGGTCAGGCAAATGCCGTCAAAAAGCTTGCGCAAATACCTTGCGGAAACATCCTCGCCCGCCCTGACGCCCGTCTGGAACACAACCCCTTCAGCTTTTAGCTGTTCCAGACGCCGGTCCAGCACGCATTTTGCGAGTTTAAAATCAGGTATGCCGTACCGCAGCAGACCGCCTGGCTGGTCATCCTTCTCGAATACGACCACGTCGTGTCCCGCCCGAGCCAACTGCTGAGCGGCCGACAATCCCGCCGGTCCCGAACCGATGACCGCGATCCGCTTGCCGGTGCGCTGCTTGTTGTAGAAAGGCCGTATCCACCCCTCCTGAAAACCCCGCTCGACAATTTGAAACTCTATGTGCCTGATCAAAACAGGTTCGTCATTAACGCCCAGCGTGCACGCAGTCTCGCACGGCGCCGGACATACCCGTCCGGTGATCTCAGGAAAATTGTTCGTCGAATGCAGGTTCTCGCATGCCTGTCGCCATTGGCCGCGGTAGACCATTTCATTGAATTCGGGTATGCGGTTCTCCAGCGGACAGCCAGAACCATGGCAGAACGGAATTCCGCAATCCATGCATCGCGCCGCCTGACGCACGAGCTCGTCAGGCGTCAGCGGTATATCAATCTCGGCGAAATCAACAACGCGTTCACCAACCGACCGGTGGCCGACGGGCTGCCGCCCGTGATCCAGAAAGCCTTTAACCTTGCCCATAGAAAACCTCCTCCGTTGCCGGTGTCGTCTCGGTGTCGCGCCGCTCGTCAGCTTGCATCTTCAGCAGGGCTTTGCGATAATCGATCGGCGTTACCTTCACAAATCGCCCAATGGCGTTCTGCCATGAGCCCAGAATGGACGCCGCAAGACGACTCCCCGTCAGCCGGTGGTGCCGGGCTATCAGATCGTGCAGGACACTGATGTCTTCCCGGCGCCATACGCTCTCGAGATCGACCATATCAAGGTTGCAGAGAGTATCGAACAGTTGCATATCGTCGAGCACGTAGGCGATGCCGCCGCTCATACCAGCGGCAAAGTTGCAGCCGGTCTCACCCAGTACGACCACTGTGCCGCCGGTCATGTATTCGCACCCATGATCGCCAACGCCTTCGACCACGGCCACCGCGCCGCTGTTGCGAACCGCAAAACGCTCACCTGCCATACCGTTGATGAAGACCTCGCCGCTCGTGGCACCGTAAAGAAGCGTATTGCCTGCAATGATATTCTTGTGCGGTTCGAAGGTCGCCTCCTCCGGAGTTTCAACTATGATCCGGCCGCCGGAAAGGCCCTTGCCCAGATAGTCGTTGCTCTCGCCGATCAGCCGTAGCGTTACGCCCGGTGCAAGGAAAGCCCCAAAGCTCTGGCCTGCCGACCCTCGGCACGTGATCTCAATCGTGCCGTCCGGCAGGCCGGCCGGCCCGTGTTTTGTCACGATGCGGTTGCTCAGTATCGCCCCGACCGTGCGATGCGTATTGCGGATAGAAGTCTCTATTGAAACCTTCTGCTTGGTCTCTATAGCCGCCTTCGCCTCTTCCAGCAGCCGCCAGTCCAGGTGATCCTCAAGCTTGTTCGCCTGCTGGGTGATCAGGCGTATGCCAGCTCCCTCCGGAGTCTCCACGGGCGCCAGCATCAAACTAAAGTCCAACCCGCGGGCCTTGTAATGTTCGATCGCTTGCCGTGCCTGAAGACACCCCCGCTGTCCTATCATCTCTTCGAAAGTGCGGAAACCCAGGTCCGCCATGATCCGTCGTACCTCTTCCGCGACGAAAAACATGAATCGCTCGATGTATTCCGGTCTGCCCGCGAACCTTGCCCGCAGCTTGGGATCCTGGGTTGCAATCCCGTATATGCACGCTCCCTCGTGGCATTTTCGAAGCAGCGTACAGCCCATCGTAACCAGTGCTGCGGTCCCGAAGCCGAACTGCTCAGCCCCTAACAACGCCGCCACTACTACATCGCGGCCCGTCTTCATCTGCCCGTCGGCCTGCACCCGAATCCTGTCCCGCAGCCCGTTCATCACCAGCACCTGCTGCGCCTCCGCAAGGCCCAGTTCCCACGGGCATCCAGTATGCTTGATTGAGCTTAGCGGACTTGCCCCCGTGCCGCCGTCATGACCGCTTATGAGCACCTCATCGGCGTTGCCTTTGGCGACACCGGCCGCAATTGTCCCGACGCCCACCTCCGCCACCAGCTTTACCGAAACCTTGACGCCGGGATTGCTGCACTTCAGATCGTAAATCAACTGCGCAAGATCCTCGATCGAGTAAATATCATGGTGCGGCGGAGGCGATATCAGCGTTACGCCCGGCGTGCTGTACCGCAGTCGAGCAATCTCTTCGGTGACCTTGTGGCCGGGCAACTGACCGCCCTCGCCGGGCTTGGCGCCTTGCGCCATCTTGATCTGAATCTCGCGGGCATGCGCAAGATAGTTTATCGTAACCCCGAAGCGCGCGCTGGCGATTTGCTTGATCGCGCAGTTCTTCGAATCTCCGTTGACCTCCGGTGTGTACCGCGCCGGATCTTCGCCGCCTTCGCCGGTGTTGCTCATCCCGCCGAGACGGTTCATCGCAATCGCCATGCACTCGTGGGCCTCGGCGCTGATCGAGCCGTGGCTCATCGCACCAGTGCAGAACCGCTTGACAATCTCCTCGGCGGGCACAACCTCTTCGATGGGCACAGGCTCGCCCGGCAAGAACTCGAATAATCCTCTGAGAGTGCACATCTGCCGAGACTGATCGTTCACCGCCTGTGCATATCTCGCATACGTCGCAGCGTCATTGGCAATCACTGCATGCTGCAGGAGCGACACCGTAGTCGGATTCCACAGGTGCATCTCGCCGTCCGTGCGGTAGCTGTACTCGCCGCCGAAATCAACGTCCAGCGATCCCGCCGACCGCGGAGAGAATGCCGCCCGGTGTCGCCGAAGCGTCTCATTCGCAAGTTCCGCCAGGCCGATGCCGCCCACGCGTGAAACCGCCCCGGTGAAGTACTTGTCCACAAGACCGCTGCCAAGACCGATGGCCTCGAATAATTGCGCACCCTGATAGCTCCGCAGCGTCGATATGCCCATCTTGCTCATAGTCTTGAGCATGCCCTTCTTGATAGCCGCGATGTAATTGTCCGTTAGACGGGTTGCATCCGCCACTTCCGGCAGATCACCCTTACTGTGCATTTCCTCCAGAGACTCGAATGCAAGGTACGGATTGATGCCGTTTGCACCGAAGCCGCTCAGCAAACAGAAGTGCATAACCTCGCGCGGCTCGCCGCTTTCGATAATCAGACCCGCGGCCGAGCGCAAGCCTCTATCAAGAAGCCCGTGATGCAAAGCCGAGGTTGCCAGCAGAGCCGGTATAGCTGCTTTGTTCTGGCATGCCGCCCGGTCGCTGACAATTATCAGCGAAGCCCCTTCTCGAATCGCCGCCTCGGCGTCATCCACCAACTGCTCAACTGCCTGCTCCAGGCTTTCCGCTCCGTCCGCGCAGGCGTCGAATACAGCCGATATAGTCGCAACGCGGAAGTCCGGCCGTTTCACCGTGCGCAGCCGTTCGACGTCTTCATTGGTGAGAATGGGGTGCGGCAGCTTTAACTGGCGGCAATGTTCCGGCGTCTCAGTCAGTATATTGCGCTTCCTTCCGGTGAACATCATCAGGCTCATAACCAGCCCCTCGCGCAGCGGGTCGATCGGCGGGTTGGTCACCTGTGCGAACAACTGTTTAAAATAATCATACAGCATGCGAGGCCGATCCGACAGCACCGCCAACGGCGTATCGGTCCCCATGCTCCCGACGGGCTCCTGTGCATTGACAGCCATCGGCGTCAGGATCACACGAAGTTCCTCGCGAGTGAAGCCGAACATCCGCTGGCGAAGCGCTATGGTTTCAGAATCCGGCTCCACTGACTGCGGCGAATCGAACAGGCCGCGCAGTTCGATCCGGTTCTCATCGAGCCACCGACGGTATGGTCTTTGACGCGCGATCTTGCTCTTGATTTCGTTGTCGGTAACGATCCGACCCTCGCGCGTATCAACAAGAAACATCCGACCAGGACGCAGCCGACCCTTGATCCAGACGCGCTCCGGAGCAAACTCTATGACACCCGCTTCGCTTGCCATTACCGCAAGCCCGTCATTGGTCACAAGATACCGGCACGGACGCAATCCGTTGCGGTCCAGCGTCCCTCCTATCAGCCGGCCGTCCGTAAACACCATTGCCGCCGGCCCGTCCCACGGTTCCATCAGCGCTGCATGGTATTCGTAAAAAGCACGCTTGTCCGTGCTGATGTGATACTTGGCGCCGAACGCCTCCGGAATCATCATCATCATCGCATGAGGCATGCTCCGCCCGCTGCGGACAAGGAGTTCCAGAAAATTGTCGAAACTCGCCGAATCGCTTGCTCCTCGTTCTATTACGGGAATAACATCGCCTATAGACTCGCCGAAAACCTCCGACGCCATGTTCTTCTCGCGGATGCGAAGACTATTGCGGTTGCCGCTGAGTGTGTTGATCTCACCGTTATGCGCGATCGCCCGAAACGGCTGAGCCAGCCGCCAGTTGGCGAACGTGTTCGTACTGTACCGCTGATGAACGATCGCAAGGGAACTGGCAAACCGCTCATCCGCCAGATCGGGATAGTAGGCGAACAACTGCCATGCCATGAACATTCCCTTATAGCAGATGGTCCGGCAGCTAAGCGAGCTCACGTAGAAATCCTCGGCGGTCTCCCCTAATTCACGCGATACCCTCTTCTCGGCCCGCTTGCGGGCAAGAAACAGCCGCCGCTCGATATCCTCTTCGCCCAATCCACGCCCGTCCACAAACACCTGCTTGATCGAAGGCTCTGCGCTCAAGGCAATCTTGCCAAGACAATCATTCTCGGAAGGAACATTGCGCCAGCCAATCACATCCAGGCCATAATGCAAAATCGAGTCGGCGAGAATCATATCGCATTGCTGTCGCAGCGCCGCCTCTCGGGGCCCAAACACCATCCCCACCCCATAGGTCCCGGGTGAACCTATAGCGATCTTCGTCTTCTTGCATTCGCCCAGAAAGAACTCGTGCGGAATCCGGCACAGGATGCCCGCCCCGTCGCCGGTAACCTCGTCGGCCCCGGCTGCGCCCCGGTGTCGCAGATTCAACAGAATCTGCTTGCCATATTCAATGATCTGATGATCACTCTTGCCCGAAATATTAACCACTGCGCCTATCCCACAAGCGTCGTGTTCGTACTGCGGGTCATAGAGTCCTTGTTTTTTGGGAGTCAAAGCCATTTACACCTGCGATTGAAATGCCGGCCTGCGATTAGCCCGCTAAAATATAAAAACTGTATATCCTTGTCAAACGAAAACCCGGTTTCGCCTCTTTGACCGTTTCACCTGCCCATTATCGGGCAGAATCCGGATCAGTTCTATTGCGACATACGCGCAGAAAAAAGCGCGGCCGACTGACCGCCGCGCTTTTGCCGCGCCTACCTAACCAGATTTAAAAGTAATACTATTTCAGGAATAACATTTCAGCATACGTGGGAAGAGGCCAGAACTCTGCGTCCACAATCGACTCCAGCCCGTCGGCCGCCTGCCGCACCTGTTGCATCGCTGGTACCACAATGTCGCGAAAAGCCTCCGCCTGCTTGATGTGATCCGGAATACCTGCCGCGTTGTTGACTGCTTCCTCGAGAAGTTCTATCGCTGCGTAGAGCTGTGCCATGAGGCTGCACAAGGTCGTGAGCATACGATGGTGAACCTCAGCCCCTGCCCCTGCCGAACTGACCGCCGCCGCCGCACCCGCCAGATGTTCGCTGTAACGAGCTGCAGCCGGAAGGATCTGGCGCTTGGCCATGTTGAGCATGGTCTTGGCTTCGATATTTATGGTACGGGCATAAGACTCAACCAGAATATCAGTTCTTGCCTGAAGCTCTGTTTTGCTCAATACCTCGTGCTTCGAAAACAGCTTCACGTTTTCCTCATCCATGATCGTCGACAGGGCCTCGACCGAAGAAACCATGTTCGGAAGTCCGCGCCGTGCCGCCTCAGCCACCCAATCCTCGCAATAGTTGTCGCCGTTGAAGACAATACGCTTGTGGTCGGTTGCGATCTTCTTTAGAATACTCTGTGCCGACTTCTTAACGTCTTCGCTCTTCTCAAGCTCGTCGGCAATCTCACTAAGAGACTCGGCGACTATTGTGTTCAATACGAACGTTGGACCGGACGTCGATTGAGTCGACCCGACCATGCGAAACTCGAACTTGTTGCCGGTAAACGCAAACGGGCTCGTTCGGTTACGATCTGTGCAGTCTTTGGGCAGCGGCGGCAGCGTGGATATGCCCAAACGAAGTTGGCCGCCCTGTCTTGACGACTTGGCCCCGCCTGCTGCCAGTTGCTCGAAAATGTCTGTCAGTTGATCCCCAAGAAAGATCGAAACGATCGCCGGCGGCGCTTCATTGGCTCCTAAACGGTGCTCATTGCCTGCCGTTGCCACGCTGGCCCTTAACAGGTTCGCATACCGATCCACGGCTCGTACTACTGCACACAGGAAAACAAGAAACACCATGTTTTCATGAGGCGTGCTGCCTGGGTCCAGAAGATTGGCTCCTGTGTCGGTTACAAGGCTCCAGTTGTTGTGCTTGCCCGATCCATTGACGCCCGCAAAAGGCTTTTCGTGAAGAAGGCAAAAAAAGCCATGACGTGTGGCCACTTTGCGAAGGGTCTCCATCGTCAACTGATTGTGATCAGTGGCTACGTTGACCGTTCCGAAAACCGGAGCCAGCTCGTACTGCGCAGGCGATACTTCGTTATGCTGCGTTTTGGCCGTTACGCCCAACTTCCACAATTCCTGGTTGACTTCATGCATATAAGAGGCAATCCGCTCGTGAAGCGCACCGAAATAGTGATCGTCCATCTCCTGACCGCGGGGCGACGGCGCCCCGAAAAGGGTCCGGCCTGTTAATGCAAGATCCAGGCGTTTCTCATAGAACTTGCGATCGATTAGGAAGTACTCCTGCTCCGGACCCAATGTCCCCATCACACGCTTCACCGAACCGTTGCCAAGGGCATTGAGAACCCGAACCGCCTGCCGGCTCAGCGCGTCCATGGACCGAAGCATAGGTGTCTTCTTGTCCAGTGCCTCTCCTGTGTAAGAGCAAAACGCACTTGGTATATACAGAGTGATATTGGTGCCGTCTTCCTTTATGAACACCGGCGAGGTGCAGTCCCAGGCCGTGTAGCCGCGAGCCTCAAAGGTTACGCGCAGACCGCCCGATGGGAACGATGAAGCGTCCGGCTCGCCTTGTATGAGTTCCTTGCCGCTGAACTCCATCAGCGTGCGACCCTGAGGCGTGGGCGAGATAAACGAATCATGCTTCTCGGCCGTCAGCCCGGTCATCGGCTGGAACCAATGACAGAAATGGGTTGCACCTTTCTCTATCGCCCAGTCCTTCATCGCATTGGCCATAACATCCGCCACCGCCGGTGTCAGGTCCTCAGCACCCTCCAAGACTCGGTTGAACGACCGGTAAGTGTTCCGGGGCAGACGTTCGCGCATAACTGCGTCGCTGAAAACGTTTGACCCAAACACATCGATTATCTTGGTCATTTTTTCACACATACTGTTCTCCACAACGATTTCCTCTTTTCTGCCGCTGCGGCGGCCTCTCGCCAAACATGCGGATCGCCCGTTCCAGGCAGCCACAATGTCTGCCGGTTAAACGATACAGTGCAACCAGCGTACCAGTGCGCCATTAAGTTGTAAGACCTTAAAAAAGCACAAGTTACAATCCTGTTCGCCGTTGCCGGCAATGCCGTGCATGTGACATATATGTTGCAAAGTACCAGACGGTGACAACTTTGTAGTAGAAAACACGGTGCTCATGCCCCTTATCCAATGGCCTCCCGCCCACGCTCACCGGTTCGGATACGCACACATTCAGACAAATCCAAAACAAAAATCTTGCCGTCCCCGATGTCGCCGGTGCGGGCGCCCTTAATGATCGCATCCACCGCCTGTTCCACGAAACTCTCATTTACTGCGATTTCCAATCTAACTTTCTTGAGTAGGTTAACCTCGAATTTTATGCCGCGATAGCTCTCTTCATAACCCATCTGTTCGCCGCAGCCCAACGAGTTGGTTACCGACATCTTATGAACCTCCGCTTCGAACAAAGCGGCCTTAACTGTTTCGAGCCGGTGCGGTTGAATATATGCAATGATCAGCTTCATTTCATTCTCTCCTGATACTTTTGTTGCTGTTAGATTAGGTTGTGCTGAATATCTGGAAGCCGCCATAGGCCTCCATGCCGTGTTCACCGATGTCCAGGCCGCGCAGTTCCTCCTCACCCGAAGCACGCAGACCGATGGTCTTATCGATCAGTTTGAAGACGATACCCATGCTGACCACCACGAAAGCCACCACTGACAAAGCGCCAACAAACTGTATGCCTAACTGGGTCGGGTTGCCGCTGTACAAAAAGCCGTTGTTCGCCAAACCCAGCGACGACTTGCCGAAGATGCCCACGGCCAGTGTGCCCCAGATACCGCACATGCCGTGTACCGGAACCGCGCCGACCGGATCGTCAATTTTGAGTTTGTCAAGCCATTCTACGCCCCGGATCACCAAATAGCCGCCAATGCTGCCGATCACGAGTGCCGCCCACGGCTCGACAAAAGCACACGGGGCGGTTATGGCTACAAGTCCGGCCAGTGCACCGTTCATCGCCATCGACAAGTCCGGCTTGCCGAAGCGTTTCCAAACGGTCAGCATCGCTACTATGCCGCCCATTGCCGCCGCGAGATTCGTGTTGATTGCGACCCTGCCGATAAGCGTGCCGTCGCCCACACCAAGCGTCGAGCCGGCATTGAAGCCGAACCAGCCGAACCACAGAATGAACACCCCTAACGAGGCAAGCGGAATGCTGTGTGCCGGAATCACCCTTGGTTTGCCGTTGACGCCGTATTTGCCTGCCCGCGGCTTGAGTATCCATGTCCCTACAAGCGCAGCGCACCCCCCGACCGTGTGGACTACCGTCGAACCTGCAAAATCCGCGAAATTCATGCTGCTCAGCCATCCGCCGCCCCATGCCCAGTGTCCGACTATGGGGTAAATCAGTGCCGAAATAATAAAGGAATAAATCAGATAAGCTACGAACTTCATTCGTTCGGCCATGCCGCCTGCGACAATGGTTGCCGCCGCACCGCAAAAGGCTGCTTGAAACAGCCAGAACGCAAAAAGCGGAACATCAGCCCCGCTCTCGGCCCCAATCAGGAACCAGCCCCGAAACCCGAAAACGCCGTTGCCGTTGCCGAACATCAGGGCATATCCGCAGACAAAGAACCCCAGAGACGCCATACAGAAGTCCAGAAAGTTCTTCGTAAGAATGTTACAGGTGTTTTTGGCCCGGATGAATCCCGCCTCAACCATGCCGAAGCCGGCTTGCATGAAGAATACCAGAAAGGCTCCGAGCAGGACCCATACCGTGTCCAGCCCAACCCTGATTTCTTCCACTGCCGCCGACATGTCCTGCCCCAAAGCCTTGCCGGAAAGAATAAGCATTAAGCCTCCAACTGCCATTGCAGATGTGCGCGCACCGTGTCCGTGTTTCTTTTTCATTGCCTTTACACCTCGATTGGGATTATTGAGCCTTTGCCGCCCGGGGCAAGCTCCTGCAAAATAGCTGCCCATAGGCACCGTTATCACGCTCTTTGCTATGGCAAGTGCTGTGCCAGCAGTCGTGTAATTCCATAACCCTGTTGTTTGCAGATAGTTAGGTGCTTAGCGGCAGACTCTTGGGACTGTCAATTGTGCGACGTTAATGTAGCTGCAATAGGCATGGCGACACTTTTGTAACATTGGTAGTATTCTGGCCCCCAAAACAACCGGGCCGCAATGCTGCCCGCTGACAGCAATGCGGCCCGACATAGAGGAATCTGGACGAGGCAGTTTATAGCATGGGGCCAGTCTCTGCTGGCTCTGCCTGCCTCTGATGGCTCTCCATCATCTTCCGCTGCATCAGTTCTCCGGCTGTCTTTAGCTCCAAAAGGTGCTTTTTCGGCAGGGCGGCGTCGATGATGATCCTGCCGTTGCGAACCCTTGCTGCCCAGGCGAGATTGCTCTCGGTTGAAACATCAATCTGCGGTACGGCCTGATCTGGCTCCATTGTGGCAGCCATCCCCATGGCCATCTGCATCATACGCACCCAGTTAAACGTCCCCATTGCGTCAGCGTTTCTGGCGTTTGGCAGATATGATAGCGCCTCGGATATCTCCTTTGCGGGTTCCTGCGGCGCGCCGGCCTTGACCTGGTCGATCATGGCGCGAATATCCTTGTCCACGTCCCCGCTGATGGCGTAGACGATCAGGTCGTCGACGATGGCCCAGCGATATTCCAGGCCTTCGCCGTACATTGCCTTTATGGCCTGGTCCATCTGGGATTCGGCCTCAGCAGTCCTGAAAGAGACCCTTGCGGAGTCAATGGCGACACCTTTGTATGTGGCGGCATTGCGGTTGGCCTGGAAGTTCATTTCGAGACCCATACCCTTGTAGATGTCGTTGATCGTACCGGCGTTTATGAGTTCGATTTCTTCATCGAGAACGCGGTTGAACGTGTCAATATCCGCAATTCTGGCGTAGTATTTCATGTCGAAGGGTGGGCGGGCTTCGGCGTTTGCATCCATGGAGAAGACCAGTGCCTCACCGAAGGCCTCAATGCCTTCATTAGTCAGCTTTTTGAACTTTTCGAGGTCTTCGCCGCGGACGGAATCGCCGGTTATGGAGCCCAGAAGGGCGAACATTTCGCTGTAAAACCGCTTCCAGAGGGGTTTGTCGATCTTGGCGGCGACATTTAACATGCTGCCGTCTTTGATGTACGGCAGGAGGGCGTTCGGCCCTCTTGGGGGGGACGAGGTTTTCAGGGCCTGCTCTAAGTCTTTGCCTTCTACGGGCTTAATGTTAGTTGAAATGCGGCAGACGTCGGCGGCGGGCCTTACGGACCATGTTATTGAGTCCACTTCGGCGAAGAAATGTTTGAAGGCCTGCACGTAGATGTCCATCACCTTGCCCGGATGGGCAATGCCGGTTTGTGCGGAACCCGCTTTTTCGAGCTCTTGGGCGGCTTTTTCGATGTGTTTGAATATGGCTGGTCCGAATGCGTTGCCTGCTCGCTGGATGTTGGCGTAGAGCCAGATCGGGGACCTTTGGGCGGATCTTTCAGAACGGGGATCGATGGTGTCGGCCACGGTTTTCAGCTTGTTATCGCCGATTTGGCGGGCAATTTCGACCATTCTGTCGTAATTGCGGGTGTCGGTCAGGACCGCCCAGGAGCCTGCCTTGCGGACGAGGATTTTGGCGTCGGCGCTGCCCATTTTTAGCCTGGAAATGCCGTTTTCGTCGGGCTGGGTGGCATTCGGATGCTCGCGGAGGAAGGTTTCATAGTCGGTTACGGGCATTATGAAAGCGAAGAGTACGTTGCCGGGATCGCCGTTTTCGAGGCCAAAAACGGCGAAATCGCCGTCGAAACGGATGTTTTTCAGCATGGGGTCGCCTACGATCTGGATGAGGGGCATTCTGCTTAACATGGCGAGTGTTAGCGGCGGTGGGGCGAGGCCTTCGGCGTACTGGTCAATGGCCGATATGGCGGCGTCGAAATTGTTGATTCTGATGCAGAAAAGTGCGTCGGCAGGTACGAACTGGAGGGGGTTTTCGGGTGGCTGCTGGGCTGTGGCTGGCTGCGGGGCGAGGGCGATAATGCTGATTATCAGGCTGAAAACGCAGTTTTTTTGGAATCTGGTACTGGACATTTTGATACCTCCCACAAAGAAAGATTGGTTATGGGGCGGTCCTCGGCCGCGCCCTGTTTATTGTATATCGTCGTAATTGGTGAGTAAAGGCATAGTTATGAAATAAGACGCACGGCGGGGTCAAATGCGACAGAAAATCCGGCGGTTATTTTTTTTGGGTCCTGAAGTGCGCGGCGGGTTGTTGGGGTGGTGGAATCGTTGTTTTTGGCGTGAAAAGTGTGTTTAAAGGGGGTTGTGGGGCGGCGGAAAGGGTGTTTTTTGGGGTTTTTGCCCTGCGAAATGGGGCCGGGAGGGGGGTTTTTGTGCTTGTTTTTGCGGTTTTTTGCTGAAATGGGGGTATATTTTTTGCGCAGGAGTGCGCATTTTTTCGTGTTTTTGCGCAGGAGTTTTCTTAAGGGGGTGTTTTTTTCGTTTTGGTGAGGGTTTTGGGCGCGTTGGGGGGAACTGGAGCCACGAAATCAGCAGGGTAGTGGAGCAGTGGAGAAGTGAAGTAGTGTAGCGGGGGGGGCTGGGTAGACGAGTAGTTGAGTGGAAAAGTAGGCAAATAGATGAGTAAATGAGTGGGAGGTGGGGTTGTTGGCGGGCGCTATTGCATAGCGTTAAATGCAGCGGCCACGCTGCGCGTACTATTCTTATGGAGGTGGAGGGTCGAGGATGAATAGCGGATGTGAAAAATCTATGGATAAGTGGGCCCGTTCATTATAACAGGGGGTGCCGGCCAATGATTATGACTATGACGACCTTGACAGGTTAGGCGATGTTGAGTATCTTAGTGGTCAGTTGGACGTGGAGGGGTTTGTCATGGATAACCTCGGGAACCGGACGGGCTATCAGGTGCTGTGAAGCTATGGAACGGTGGACTTCACCGTGCAGTCGTCGACGAACCGGTATACGTCGATTGGCGGGCACTCGATTACGCATGACGATGCAGGCAATCTGGCCGTGGATAAGCATGGTTATGAGTGATGGATAAGAAACATCTATTAAAAATTAGTTGCGGTCCCTTTAATTTACCTGTCCTTAGGAGATGATCAATGAAGGCACGAAGAGCAGTCATCGCCCTGTTAATTGCGAGTGTGCTTGTTGCCTATATGGGGTGGATGCTTTGGAAGGGTGGGCCTGGCGTGGTCAGAAACCATCTCCGACTTGCGTATGGTTGTCTTCGCAGTTTCATAGAAAGCGAAGGCAGATTCCCGCTGAGCGAAAATGAATTGATCGAAAAGGGGTATTATGACCGGTCTTCATCCCCCGCTCGGATCAAGTTGTCCCCCGGCTATATGGATTCGGAGAAGATTGACATTGGCGAGGAGCAGTGGTTCCTGTGTGGCCACTTCTCGAACTTTGACATTCATTACGGTATTCAGCTTGACGACCTATATGTACGTTATGGTTCTTTGTGGAGTAGAAAGTCAAGCAGGAGAATACGCCTGATTGACGGGCCTTTTACTTCCGTTGTGCCATATGAAGAGTATTCTTTGGAACTTTACCGACTGATGCTGGCAGAAGCGACTAATGAAGACTCTTTGGAGTAAACCGTCGATAGCGGCACGCCGGATCGTGAGGATTCTTTTGTGATGGACGGCAGCGGTAACAGAACAGGCAGCCAGACTTTAAGCGACGAAACGGTGGACTTCACCGTGCAGTCGTCGACGAACTGGTATACGTCGATTGGCGGGCACTCGATTTAGCGGTACGATGCAGGCAATCTGGCCGTGGATAAGCATGGTTATGAGTGATGGATGAAAAACGTCTATTAAAAATTAGTTGCGGTCCCTTTAATTTACCCTTGAGAGACGCAACTATAGTTTATGCGGCAGGCACCGCCATGGCGGCTATCGGTGCTGGTAATCAAAATTGGGATCTAATTCAAGCAGGTGCAAACCTACAGCAATTAAGCCCCTTAGTCTTTGCCGTAAGCTATGCTCTCAGAAGCACTATCAGGCCTCCGATGGATCTGGCTGGGAATGAACTCGTGAAGGTATCTCACTGGGGAAGTAAGGAGTTGATGGTAGGGAATTGGATTATGCGTGGAGGAGTGACGCGTCTAAACTATTGGCTCTCGGGTAAAGGGCAACCCAATTGGTTCCCCGGTGGGAACCAGTATGCACCCTATAACACAGGATGGGAAACCTGGTTGCCAGCAAGTGAACTACTTTGGCCCATGGGTTGGCAGTTCTGGAAGGGGCTCTTGGGCCAAAGGATGTATGGAACGATATTAAATTGAGCGAATATGCTCGCGTAAAGGTTAACATTATGCTTATAATATCTATTTTCATTATAGCAGTAGGAATTCTATTTGATGTTATAGATTTTACATTACGTGCAGTATCAGCTTTGAAACGAGAACGAGTTCCTAGTGCAACACCAGTGATTGGATTTATAGTTGTCACTCTTGGATTAGTGGGACTTAAAATATTTTCTGATTGGATGTCCACGACGACGCTGATATTGTGTATATTTCTAGCGGGTCTTTTCGAACTGTTTCTGCAGATTATGTTGCCCCTATTCTTCACACTGTTATGTAATGTGATCTATAAAAGACGGTTGTTTGATATGACTACTCTTCCCAATAAGCATGTAGACAATAACACTACCTGAACTGTAATGGTTCAGATGGAAATGGACAAATCCTTTGAAACTGGTAATCTATTTCGGACAGGGGCTCTTAGGCCAAAGGATGTATGGAGCGGTTTTGAACTAATGGCACATTTAATCCGATTGGTTGCCGGCGGGATACTTGTCGCGCTAGGTTCGTGGGCAATACTTGTTAATTATGTCATGCTATACAAGTCTGCAAGGGCGCGCATTTCGAAGAACAAGACGCGTAACTACACGCTAATACCTGTTGTCGGTTCGGCGTTGGTCCTGCTTGGAATAGTAGTCTTGCCGATTTCTTTCAAGGCGGCGTATTGGGCAATTATCATAGTCGATCCTGGGTCCATATTGACTATCGTATGGCTTCCTTGGTTTATAAAAGGCCTAAGACATTAAATGGCAATACGACGAAGCTGCCGACTGAATGGGCCCACCGAGTTCGTGGCGGCCAAAGTGACGGCCTTTTCGGGCTCGGAGGCTCAAGGCAGGCAGGGATTTGAGACGAGGTTTTGTGCTGAGATGAGCCAAATCGCGAAATGAAGACGGCGAGAATTGGCAGACAGCGCAGACCATCTTCGCCCCGGCAGTATTTGCTCTTTTTGCAATCGAATAACACGCTGGAGGCTCAGGCCGTTTCGCGAAGCTGGGCGACCGGCAGTCGCGTGTACTTGTCAGCAAATGTGCAGGACAAGTCGCAGGTGTTTGCCCTGCTGAGGCCTTGGCTCAGCGTAAGGGGTGGCACAACCGGAGTTGGCCGGCCAATGTTATCGCGGTTCATAACGTGGCTTGTACGGATATTACGCATTCGTGAGCGATGATGTGGCCTATGCTGTGCGGAGGAAGGGTTAAGGCGGCCAAACGCAGTTGCGACCAATCATGCCCAAAGTTACCCGACCACAGTCTTGACCTCTCGCCACAACCGGCGTTGCTTTCGCCAGTCGAGCACGGTAGTGATCAGGCGGATGTGCCGTTCGCGGATCGGATCGCGGCCCGCGAGCGTGCGCGGCAGGAACAGAATCTCTTCCTGAATGTCGGGAGCCAACAGCAGCAGGTTCATGAT
>Ga0334883_1003198_pt1 | contig 18128 bp, 11 predicted proteins | sample GraSluR1_MG_6_FD_207230 | JGI IMG/M metagenome (GOLD analysis project Ga0334883, IMG submission 207230) | Sludge microbial communities from methane-producing bioreactor in Wageningen University, Netherlands - Granular Sludge_09_05-R1 | ecosystem: Engineered > Bioreactor > Anaerobic >... | reverse complement strand
AGACCATGGGCCTCGATGAGCACATCGAGAACCTGGAGGATGATGCCACTGGCGCGCACCAGGTTGAGGCGCTCCTTGTTGATGAGGAGCTCCGTGAGAGACTGACCCTCGACATACTCCATGACGATGTGGAGGACATCGTCCTCATCGCGGCCATAGTCATAGAGACGCACCACGTTTTCGTGTTCCAGGGCCTTGGTGGCTTCCACTTCGTTGATGAAACGCGCCGCTGCGCTGTCGATGTCCGTGGCGATCATCGACTTGATGGCCACCCGGCGATTCAGCTTCAGGTCCATCGCCTCGTGGACCACACCAAAAGCGCCCGCACCGAGGTAGCGCGTGATTTGGTATTTGGTGTCGATGATCTTGCCAGCAGGGAAAAGCAATCCTGTGTTCACTGCGCTCTCGCCTCCACATGTAGCCTGCGGGGCATCATAGGGTAAAACCACGATTTTCGTCCAGGGCAGTGTGGTCAAGAGATGAAGGAAACGCGAATTTGCCTAAATTGCCAATTAGGCCAAATAGCCAAACATGCTTGATCGTCGCGCACGGCTTGGCTAGCCTAGGAGCGCTCGCTTTGGGTTCCGGGCCCATCGCAGGGCTTGCTTCGATGGCACTGAGGAGTCCCTTATGGAAGATGCTGGGTTCTTGAAAGCAGCGAGAGCGCAGGGCTACCCCTGGCTGGCCGTGGCCCTTGGCCTTGCGGCGCTGTGGCTGAGTGGTTGCCAGATCCCCAGCCGATGCTACGAGGATCGCGATTGTCCTGGGACGCAGATCTGTACGTTGGGCGGCTATTGTGCGCCGCAGTGCACCAGCGATTTCAACTGCGGCGAGGGTTTCACTTGTGACGAGGGGGTGTGCCGTCCCCAGGCGGTGGTGGAGCCCATAAGCTGTCCCGTCGATATGGTGGCCATTGCCAATCTCTTCTGCATGGATCGCTATGAAGCGTCGCGGTTGGACGCGAGCGCGACCCTTGCTGGCCAGGATGACAGCATCGCCATCTCCCGCGAGGGGGTGCGGCCGTGGATGGTCGGTGACGACAACGCCATGGCCGAGGCGGCTTGTGCGGCGGCGGGAAAGCGCCTGTGTACGGCCGCAGAGTGGGAGCTGGCTTGTCGTGGACCCGAAGGTCGCACCTATGCCTATGGCGACGACTACGACCGGGAGGCCTGCAATGGCATCGACACCTTTGGCGGCGGCGTTTTTCGCCTGATGCCAACGGGCGCATTCCCACGATGCCGAAACACCTGGGGCGTTTACGACCTCAACGGCAATGTGTGGGAGCACGTCGCCGGGGGCTCGGCCCGTTCGGTTCGAGGGGGAGCCTTCAACTGCAGTGACTCCCGCCGCTTCCACCGCTGCGATTACGTGCCGGGCAACTGGAGCCCGTCGGCTTTGGGTTTTCGCTGCTGCGCTGGTGCGCAGACGCCCCTGCCGCCGATCGAAGACGTGCAAGACGCGGTGGATCTCACCGAGGTCGAAGAGGACTTGGGTTGCATCGAGGATGATGTGGTCGAGACGGGTGACAGCGCGGCTGATGCGGCAGATCTGGAGGTGAACCTGGATCTGAGTGACACCATGAGCGATCAGAGTGAGGTGCAGCCAGAGATCATGGAAGTTGAGGATGGTGAAGGGCTGGAGACGAGTGATCTCATCGTGGAGGAACCGTGTCCGGCTGAGATGGCGCTGGTGGTCAAGGGGCAGCGCAGCTTCTGTATGGATCGCTGGGAAGCGTCCCGCGCCGATGCGACGGCGTCGTCCATCGGGACGAGCGCGTCAGCGGTCTCCGCACCCGGGGTCATTCCTTGGCACCCCATCGACCTCGCCACGGCGCGTCTCGTGTGTGCTGCGGCAGGCAAACGCCTGTGCCGCGCTGAAGAGTTTGAAGATAGCTGTACTGGACCGAGCTCGACGACCTATGTCTACGGCGACACCTATGTGGCCGACACTTGCAACGGCATCGATGCCTTTTGTCATTGCGACGATGGCGTCTGCGCCGAGACCGCGCCTTGTCCCTATCCGCACTGCCGCGTCACCTGTGGCGCATACTTTCGAGTGGTGCCCACGGGTTCTTTCCCGGATTGTGTCAACGCCTGGGGCGTTTACGACGTCAACGGCAACGTGTGGGAGCTGGTGGACTCCGACGATGGCTTGGAGCATTTCCGCGGGGGCGCTTTTAATTGTGCGAACTCGGAGTCCCTGCATCGCTGCGATCACGACGCAACGTGGAACCCCAGCGCCAAAGGCTTTCGCTGCTGCCGTGATCCCCAGTGGCCAACGGATGCTCGTTTGATCGCGCCGCCGCCCTTGTCCCCAGACATCGAAGACATCAGCCGACCCGTGCTGCCGGGTCTGCACCGGCACGGGCGCATTCTCGCGGGAGCGCCGGGGTCGACCCTTGGAGGCTGGCTGGATGACGATTTTGACGACATCTACGGCGCGGAGAGCCATGCCGAGGAGGTGGCTCAGGCGCAGCGCTTGTTGGCAGACGATCCGCGGCAGGCGGTAGAGTTGCTCAAGGCGGTCGTCGAGGCAGGCGCCAACGACAGGGAAGTGCGTCTCTTGTTGGCCATCGCCTACTGGCGTTCCGAGAATCGCTTCTGGGCGATCCGCACCCTCAACGGCCTGGTCAGCGATGACCCGCGTGATTGTGAGAGCAATCTGTGGCTCGGGTGGATCTATCTCCAGACGGTGGCGCTTGGCGAAGCCAAGGCAGCCTTGGCGGCAGCAGCCTGTGACGACGATCCGCCGCGCTTGACTCGCAAGATCATCATGCAGGCATTGGTGGCCTTGGGACAGGAAGAAGCCGATGAGGCGCGGCGCTTGGTGCGGCGTGCGGTGCATCAGCCAGAGCGTTTTGAGCAAGACGAGGCCGTGCTCTCTTCACTGGCGGCCTATCATCTGGGCCATCGGCCAGAGGTGCAATGGCGGGTGGAGCTCAGTGGCGGCTACACCTCCAACGCCTTGATGGGATCGCCCGATGACCCGGCCTTGAGCGCGAAAGAACAAGGCAGCTCCTTTGTGGCGACGGATCTTTGGTTGGGCCTCGATCTCTTGCCTGAGGCGTGGGCCCAGATCGTGGCCGAGGGGCAAATGCGCGCCCAGCTCTACGGGGGGGGAGATGCCTGGCCGAACAGTTTCTTACTGTTTACGGGGCGTTTAGGGCTGCGCAAGACCTGGTCCTCCGTGGCGCTGACCTTGGCCTACCGACCCGAGAGCGTCCTATTCAACCGTGACGACATCTACGGGGAGGCTCCCTTGTGGCTCTACAGCGGGCACCGGGCTGAGGCGGAGGTGGAATTCGGGCGTGTGTTGACCCTCTTCGGGGGCTATGGTCATCGCACTTTTCGCCAAGAAGTGCGCTCCCGCAGCGAGCTCGATCTCGGGGTAGCGACGCAGCTACCCTGGGGACCGTTGACCTTTTTGGGGGCGCTCAGTGGCCGCCTGTGGTTGGCCTCGGGTGAGGCCTACGACATGCGGGGCCTCAACGCCGTCCTGGATGTGAGCTACGCTTTGCCGCACCAGATGCGACTGCGCGCCGGCTTTGGCTTGGGTGCCGAGTGGTATCCCAACTCGCAGGGGTGGTTTGATTTCGACGGCGATGAGGGGCGCAACGAGTTGGCTTTGCGCGGTAGCCTGGCTTTTTACTCACCGCCCTGGCATGAGGGGCGGCTGATGCTGCAGTATCGGTACAGTGATCGGTGGAGCACCCTGCCTACCTATGCCTTCGACGAGCACCGGCTGGTGTTGGCGGCGCAGTGGCGGGGCGATGCATCGCTCACGCGTCCAGAACAGGTCGTCGCGGCGCGTCACGAGCACCTCGCCTGGCCCATGCAGAGCGGCGGCCACTTGGATGAACGCATCCAAGACGTGTTGCGTCAAGACGAGGAGCTGCAGCGCTCGTCGTCTTGCGTCCAGTAGCTCATTCGACGTGCGGCGCCAGCGCGCCAAAGGTGACTCATGGCAAAGAAAGAAGCGCTCATCATCCTCCGCGACACGGTGGTCTTTACGGTCGCGTTTTCCGTCGTTGGGATCGTTTTCAACGCCGTGCGAGAGAAGGGCATCCCGCTGATTGCGACCGAAGCCTACGAGATCTATGTCCCCTGCCCCGAGCCCCTGGGAGAGGTGTGGCCCATGGCGCCTGACGCGGCGGAGGTGCGCGACAGTCGCACCATTTTGATCGACGCGCGCAGCGCCGAGGAGTATCGAGACTGGCATGCGCCTGGGGCGATCCACGTGCTCTATGACTACTTGGATCCGTTGCCTGACGAAGTGCTGGACCGCCTCTCGGGCGAGTTCGCCCGCAGCGGCAAGGCGCGGGTGGTGGTTTACGGGGACGGCGAGGGGAAGATGGGCGACACGGGCTATGAGCTGGGACGGGAGCTGTCGGGACGGGGCTTGCGCAACGTTTATGTCATCGAGGCGGATGTGGAGACCTTCAAGAGGAGCCTGCAACCATGAAGAAGTTGATGCTTTGGTCAGGCCACGCTTGGGTGGCGTTGCCCGTCCGGTTCTATTTGGCCTATGTCTTCATATCGGCTTGTTGGCACAAAATCCTGGAGCCGGGTCTCTTCGCCGTCGACGTCGCGACCTATCAGATTTTGCCACTTTCGCTCATCAACCTCGCCGCCATCACTTTGCCATGGGTTGAGCTTGGCGTTGGGATCATGCTGATCGTGGGCTTCCGATCCCGTGCGGCGGCGCTGATGGTGGCGGGCATGATGGTGATCTTCATGACCGCTTTGGGGATCGCCCTCTACAACGAATTGGATATGTCTTGCGGTTGTTTCGCCTCGTCGGCGGCGGCGGCGGAGGACCCCATTTCCATGATGACCATGTGGCGCGACGCTGGTTGGTTGGCCTTGGCGCTTTATGTGGTCTTTTTCGACAGACGATCTCTTGGTGTCGATGCCTGGATGCAGCGCGTCAAGGAAGGGAAGGAGAAGAAAAATGCAAGCTAGAAAAGGTTGGATATGGGCGGTGGTGTTGTTGAGCTGGAGCTTGTCTTCAGGAGCGGCGTGGGCTCAGACCGCGACCTGTGAGGCATTGTCTGGCGACGCCCGAGCCCTGGCCGAGCGCCTGCTTCAGTCACAGTACGCTTACGAGTGTTGTGACGACACTCTCGCCAAGTGCCTGGAGAAGAAGCCCGAGTGCCAAGGTCCCAAGCGCTTGTCCGACTACGTGTGCCGCTTGGCGGGTGAGGGGAAGGACGCTGCCACCATCGAGCGCTCGCTGGAGCGGCGGGCGCTGTCCATGGTGCGGGATGGCAAAGCAGCGACCATTGCCCATGACCCGGCGACTGTCGCGGGTTGTCCCGATGCGCCGGTGCGGGTCACCCTCTACCTGTGCTTGCGGTGCCCTTATTGCTCCAAGCTCATTCCTGAGCTGCATCGGATGGCGACGCGGGGTGATCTGGCGACGAAGATCCAGATCGACGTCAGAATTTTCCCCATCAAGTCCCACAAGGACGGCACGCCAGTGAACCTCGCCGCGGAAGCTGCGGCCCGGATGGGTAAGTTCTGGGATTTTACGCTTTATGCTTATGCCAATTTCGACAGCTACAAACCGGAGCGGCTGCCGGATTGGGGTGCGGCCATTGGTCTGGAACGAGCTGCTTTTCAGAGCAAGCTAGAAGACAAAGCGACGCGCGACGCGGTGGTCGCGGCGAAGAAAGAAGGGCTGGCTTTGGGGGTGGATGCGACGCCAACGCTCTTCATCAATGGCCGGGCCTATTTTGGTGACAACGACACCAAGACGCTGCAGGACGTCTTTCTCGAAGAGTACGAATACGTCACGCGCTGAACTTCTCGCCCAGGGCTGCTTCCAGGTTGGCGCAGTGGTCGTGCGCCAGGGCCTGCACCAGGCTGAGGTGGGGGAGGAGCTCAGCGCCATGACTGCTGGGCTCGGGTAGCTTGGCGTCGGTGTAGGGTTGAGAGGCGGCGAGTAGATCCTCGATGGCGAGCCTGAGCGCGTCGGGCACCTGCGGTTGGCGTTGTTGGGCTGGGGGCAACCACTTGGTGTCCGGATCGGGGTTGATGGCGAAGCGCAGGGCCTGTTGTCGGCGTAGCATTTTGCGTACGGCCCGCGCCGTGTCCAGCACTTGGGGGGCGAGGGGGCGCAGGGCAGGGCAGGTCGCCGTCCGGGCGAGCAAGGCCGCTTGCCAGGCGCCGATGCTTTGGTAGATGTGTTGCCCCATGGGATCGTAGAAGTCGCACAAGAGCATGGGGGTGGGATGAGGGGCGTCGCTGATGATGGCCGCCCACATCCACTCGCGGACCCTGTCGAGGATGCTTTTTCTGGCCATGGCCCAGGCCTCGGGGTTGGGTTCCATGCTGAGACGCCAGTGGAAATACTGAAGGAGGTGGCGGCCCTTGTCCAGGTCACTGTGCCATGGCTTCAGTCTTGCGGTGGCGTCGGGGATGGTGTTCAATAAGGCCCGCCGATGTCGTGGGTGCCAACCGCGACGGCTTGGCTAAAGGGTCGCCGTTCTTTGTGAAGGAAGTCATGAACCACCTGAGATTCTACGTCAACGATCGTCTCGTGGAGGTTGGCCACTTAGCGCCGACCACTACGTTGCTCTACTATCTGCGCTATCATTTGGGCCTGACTGGGACCAAAGAGGGGTGCAACGAAGGTGACTGTGGTGCTTGCACGGTGGTGGTCATCGATGAGGCCCATCCCGAGGGTCCGCGTTATCGCGCGCTCAATGCTTGTCTCCTGCTGTTGCCGATGCTGCACAACAAGCGGGTATACACGGTGGAGGCTTTGGGGGCGCAGGGCCAGCCTCACCTGGTGCAACAGGCGATGGTCGAGACCTACGGTTCGCAGTGCGGTTACTGCACCCCGGGGATTGTCATGTCTCTCTTCGAGACGTGTTACCGCCCTGACCTGAGCCAGGCCTGGCAGATCGATGATCAGCTCGCGGGCAACCTGTGTCGGTGTACGGGTTACCGCCCCATCGCGTTGGCGGCCCAGAAGGTCGCAGGGCAGCAGCCCCAGGATCGCTTCGCGGCTGCGCTGAAGGAGCCGGCGCCGCCGTCGGAGAGCCTGGACTACCAGCAGGGAGCGCAACGTTTCTTTACGCCAGCGACTCTGGGGGAGCTCTTTGCCCTATTGGCGGCGCACAGCGACGCTCGCCTGGTGGCCGGGGGGACCGATCTGGGCCTGGAGGTGACGAAGCAGCACCGGGCGCTGCCGTGCTTGGTGTCGCTGGAAGGGATCGCCGAAGCGAAGGTCTTGCGGGTGGTCGACGGCACTCTGGAGATTGGCGCCGGCGCACGCCTGGCGGACGTGGAGAGCCTATGCCAGGACCAGTGGCAACCCATTGGGCGGATGTTGCGCTTCTTTGGGGCACGACAGATCAAGAATCGGGCGACCTTGGGTGGCAACCTGTGCTCGGCGTCGCCCATCGGTGACATGGCGCCGGTGATGAGCGCTTTGGGGGCGGAGGTGGTCTTGGCGTCGGCGCAGGGGCGGCGGACCTTGCCTTTTGATGCCTTTGTCCTGGGTTATCGCAAGACGGCGTTGGCGCCCGGTGAGGTGCTGTTGCAGGTGCGGGTGCCGGCGTTGGCGGCAGAGGCGCGCGCGGCATCCTACAAGGTTTCCAAGCGGCAAGAGCTAGATATCAGTATTGTTTCGGCTGCTTTCTATGTCGAGGTGGACGCGGCGGGTGTGGTGCGTGTGGCTCGCCTGGCCTTTGGTGGCGTGGCGGCTCGGCCGGCGGCAAGAGCCTCTGGCGTTGAAGAGGCGTTGGTGGGTAAGGCGTGGACCGAGGCGACGATTGAGGCGGCGCTGCCTGCGATGGCCGAAGACTTTAGCCCCATCGACGATCATCGGGGTTCGGCTTGGTATAGGCGCACGGTGGCGGCCAACCTGGTGCGCGGTTTTTATTTTGAGAGCGCTGAGAACCTTGTGCCTCGGCTTTCCTATCGTCCAACGGCAACGCTGCCCAGCGAGGTGCTGTCATGAGTGAGAAGAGCGTGCAGAGTCCGTTGCACCGGCCATCGTCGCACGAGAGCGCCTGGCAACATGTGAGTGGAGAAGCGATCTACATCGATGACATGCCCCCCCCGAGTGGGATGCTGGTGGCGCAGTTGGTGGTGTCTCCCGTGGCCCATGGCCGGATCGTGCGCCTCGATACCACGAAGGCGGCGGCCCTCCCTGGGGTCGCGGCGGTGTTGACGGCCCAGGACATCCCAGGCGTGAACGACATATCGGCGATCTTTCACGATGAACCGCTGTTGGCGACCACGGAGGTTTTGTGTCAGGGCCAGGCGGTGGCGTTGGTGGTTGGGGACTCTTATGAGGCGTGTCGGCGAGGTGTGAGCGCCGTGGAGTTGGAGATCGAGGCGCTGCCTGCGGTCTTGGATGTCCCCACGGCCATCGCTCAGCAATCGATGCACGCAGGTGTGCATGTGATGCGCCGAGGTGATGTGGACACGGCCTTGGCCTCGTCGGCGCTCAAGCTCAGCGGTGTGGTCGAGAGCCCCGATCAGGACCACTGGTATTTGGAGACCCATGTGGCTTTGGCCATTTTGGAGGAGAACCGCACCCTGCGGGTTTACTCTTCGACCCAGCACCCGGCGGAGGTGCAGGCCAAGATTGGCGAGGTTTTGGGGATCCCCCGGGCGGATGTGGTGGTGTTGGCGCCGCGTATGGGTGGCGGTTTTGGTGGAAAAGAGACCCAAGGGGCGCACTTTGCGGCGCTCGCCTCGTTGGCTGCCTGGCATTGTCGACGCCCGGTCAAGGTGTGGCTCAACCGCGACCAGGACATGATGTGGACGGGTAAGCGGCACCCCTTTTACAGCACCTACGAGGCGGGATTCGACACGGACGGACGCATCTGCGCGCTGAAGGTGCAGACCTATGCCAACGCCGGCTGGGCGCATGACCTCTCCCGGGCCATCCTCGACCGTTGCCTCTTCCACTTGGACAACACCTATTTCATCCCCAATCTCCACTTCGAAGGGCGCATCGCCAAGACGCACCTACCGTCCAACACGGCCTACCGTGGCTTTGGTGGGCCGCAGGGGATCGTCGTCATCGAGAGCGTTTTGAACCGCGCAGCGCGGAAGCTGGGGCTGGACCCCGCTGAAGTGCGGCAGCGCAACTTCTATGGGGAAGCGCCGCGCAACCGTACGCCTTACGACCAAGAGGTGGTCGATAGTCGCGCCAGGCGGATTTACGACGAGCTGATGCAGTCATCGCGCTATCACGCGCGCCAGAAAGAGGTGGCCGATTTCAATGCCCAGTCACGCTGGATCAAGCGCGGGCTGGCTTTCCAGCCAGTGAAGTTCGGCATCTCTTTCACCAATAGCATGCTCAACCAGGCGGGCGCTCTGGTGTTGATCTATACCGATGGCACGGTGCAGATCAATCACGGCGGCACCGAGATGGGGCAAGGGCTCCACACCAAGATGCGGGTGGTGGCGGCGCACTGTTTGGGGCTGCCGCAGGAGCGCATTCGGGTGATGCACACGGCGACGGACAAGGTCCCCAATACGGCCGCGACGGCGGCATCGAGCGGGGCCGATCTCAACGGGCAGGCCGTGCACGAGGCGTGTCGCGTTTTGGTGGAGCGGCTGCGCCCGGTGGCGGCGCGCATGCTCGGGGTGAGCGAGGGCGAGCAACACACCCTGTGCTTTGCTGGCGAGGCGGTCTCTCTGCCCAATGGCCAGAGCGTGTCCTTTTCCAAGGTGGTCCAGCAAGCCTACGTCGAACAGATCTCGCTCTCGGCGACGGGTTACTATCGCACGCCCGATATTTGGTACGATGCCGAGCAAGGGCGTGGCAAGCCGTTCCACTATTTCGCTTACGGCGCAGCCGTGTTGGAGGTCGAGGTCAACGGCTTGACCGGCGAGCATCGTTTGCTACAGGTCGATATTCTGCACGATGTCGGGGACTCTCTGATTCCCAGCCTGGACCGGGGACAGGTCGAGGGCGCCTTCATTCAGGGCCTGGGTTGGTTGACCTGTGAAGAGCTGATTTGGGACGACAAGGGCTTCTTGCGCACCCACTCACCCGACACCTACAAGATCCCCTCCTACGGGACGGCCCCCGTCCCGGAGCGTTTCTCCGTGCAGCTCCTCGAAGACGCCGCTCAGGCGGCGGTGATCCACGGTTCGAAGGCCGTTGGTGAGCCGCCTTTCATGCTCGCCATTGGGGTCATGACGGCATTGCAGGAGGCGGTGTTGGCCTTTACACCCGCAGCGGCGCGGGAGGTAGAGCTGCGACTGCCTTGTACGGCAGAGGCGGTGTTGCGGGCCATCCACGCCTTGGGCGCGCCTTAGGCCACGGCGCCGAGGATCGTCAGCAGCAGGCCGCCCACGCCGCTGATGCCCGCGATGACCGTGAGCACCGTGGAGGTCTTGCGGGCGCTGTTGACGATTTCTTCCTGGGAACGGGTGGAAATCGTCAGCTTGGCGCCCTTGACATGGCGCATGGCAGGTTCGCCCATTTTGTCGTTGAAGGTCCCAATCACGGTCAGGGGGCGATCGATAGGGAGGATCTTCTCGGTGTACTCGTATCCCAGGGTGCGATGACCCATGGTGGCACCGGTCAACGGCAGGGAGAAGGTGCCGAAGGTGGCCACCGGCTGGTGGCTAGACTCGAACTTGGAGACCGTCTGGGTGAGGTGGTCCAGCTCGGCTTGTTCAGGATCCACGAGCACTTTGCCAGAGTCGTCGACCAAGTGAAAGCGGGTGCTGGCCTTGTTGGTGTTGATGGTCTCCGTCTGGGTGCGGGTGCGTTGGATCTGTCGCCCTTGGTTGTCTTTGGTCCAATAGGGCTCTTCGTACTTGCGCGTGACGCGCATCTCGAAGTAGGCGCAAGGCCGCTGGGCCAGGGGCGAGATCAGTGGTTGGGCACACTCGACGCGGCCCATGAGCATGGCCGGGGTGGAGAAGTGGCCCGCGCCCAGCTCGGCAGAGATCTCCTGAGCCGTTTCTTGTAAGTCACCTGCAGCACGCAGTTCAGCCCCGCGCAGTCGCGCAGCTTTCTTTTTCTGTGCTTGGGCGGCGATGAAGAGTCCCACGGCCAGGCAGAGTAAAATGATACCACCGACTAACATGCTTCCTCCTCGACCACGATGGCCTCGATGTGCCGCCACGCGCTGCGTGGCCAGCGCTTTGGGGTTGGCGCGCCCAGATTGCCCATCACCACTCGTCGACCTCGGTGCCCACGAGACCAGCGCCACGCTCACGGCGTTTCTTTTCCACGGGTTTTTCTTCCTCACTCACCTCGCGGTGCGGGGGAAGGGGACCTTGATGTGGTCGGTGAAAGACGGCCGCGCGGAGGTTGAGTGACTCGAGCAAGACCTTGCGGAAGGGACCAAGAGGCTCTTTGAACAGGCAACCGCGGAACTCGAGCGCCCAATGGAGTGGCACCTTCGTTGGGCCATAGTCGGCAAAAAAAGCCTCTTCTTCGAAGCGCAGCACGGCGTCGTAAAAAATGGGTTGGGGTCCGTGGTAGACGAACTCATGGAAGAGCTCGTGTGCTGCTGGACCAGGTTCGAGGTAGATCTCGACCCAACGCTGTGCGATGGCCTCGTCTACGGGGTTGGCAAAGCCCCGAAAGGCCAGGGTATGCACCATCGAACGGATGGCGGCGTTGGGCGCGCGGTAGCCGGCGCGTTCTGAGACCACCAGGACATCGTAACGGGGGTTCTCGGCTTCATGGGTTGCTTGCGATTCGGCCATCTTCCATCCTTACTAGAAGGGCAAAGGTTCCACATACGCCCGTGGGCGCAGTCGTAAAGCTCCAAGCTATGTTCTCACAAAGGATGCTGCAAGGCCAACGGCCATCTACAATCGACGCTGGCGGGCAGGAACCCTGCCTCAGGGTTGTTGTCTGATTTGTGGCCTGCGCTGCTGGGCCCACGGACGAAGATGGGAGTCATCATGAACGCAACTGCCCCTGCTGTGCTCTGCCGGGTTCTCACTTGGCTGTTCATCCCGTGCGTCGCGGTGACCTTTGGCGCTATCGCGGTGCAGGGAGAGGAGACGGTCCTAACCCAGTGGTTGCCGGCACAGGCTATCTTTTTCCCCAGCGATACTGCCTTGTCCTCTCTGGTGCCGCTGCCAAGCCGAGAGGAGCTGTTGGCTTACAAAGCCCGCCTCGATCCCACGCGGGACGGTTCCGACTTCGAGAAGGGATTGCGTCACTTCGCCTTTGAACGGGTGGAGCACCTCCTGGCCGTGGACGCGGCTCTGGCGAAGGCAGACGGCGCCGTCGGTGAACCCCTGCCGCCAGTCGAGCATGGCCCCTCACTTCTCTATCTCGGCGCAGTGGCCTCAGCGTCGCTGGCCCCTGGGCAACAGCGGGATCTGGCGCTGGCTCTAGGTGTGGCCCGTTTGGCTTCCGGCAACGACAAGGTGCGGCGCGCTGGCGCCGAGAACCTGAGGCAGGTCCTGGAGATGGGCCTCGATGCCGACTACGCTGTGGCGACGCGCTTGGCCCTCGCCGACTACGCGCGCCGCCATGCCGATGCCACTGCGGCGCTGGAGATCATGGCGCCTATCGCCGAGGGGGCGATCTACACGGATTTGATCGCCTGGATCGAGGCCGATATGGCCTTTGAGCGACGGCAGGACGCTGGCGTTGAATCGCGCCTGTGGGCGCTCTGGGGTGCCCTCGATCGCGGCCGGGCCGATGAGGTCTCCCCGGCGCTCATCGATCTTCTGCTGCAACGCCTCGTGCGGGTGGGGGCGCAGCGGGAAGGGTCCTGGATGCGTCTGGCCGCGGCTCGGGACAGCTTCTCGACCTCGCAGTGGTCGCGGATCGAAGCGCTCGCCGAGGAGGCCTATGGGGCCCAGGGCGCCGCGGCATCCAACGGTGCGGCTCTCCACCTCTCTTTGGCTGGCAGAGCGAATACGCACGCTCAGGTGCTGAACCACCTTTTGCAGTTGCAGCGCTTCGTCGTCGGGAGCTCAGCACCGGAAGTGCGCGCCTGGTGCCTGAGTAGCGTCGAGGTCCTGGCTGAGCGCGGTCTTTGGCTGAGCGCAGATGGGCCAGGCAGCGCCTTTTTGACGTGGTGTTTGGACGCCTACCAGGACGCCCCGGCGACGAGTGAAGAGAGTTATCCTTTCTTTGCCAGGATCGAGCGCAGCTATGGGGACCTCATGCGCGCTCAGGACAAGGTGCAGTGGGCCTTGGTGCTCTTCGCGCATGGCGACCGCAACCAAGCCGTGGCGCTGTTGGCTGAAGCCGATGTCGAGTCGCTGCCACCCGCGGCCCGGGGCGAGATGGCGGGCTATATGAGTCAGGTGCTTTACGCACAGAACGCCGATCTTCATCTCGGGAATTTGTCCTGTCTGAGAGTACAGTCTCCGCTGCGGGCCGGTGAACGACGCTTGTGGCAGTGGGTGGGCTTGTCGCTGAAAACGGCTGACGCGAATGAGAGGCCGGCGTTGTTGGAAATCAAGGTGGCCTTGGCGCTGTTGGCTGCCGATTACGCACAGGCTGTGAGCAGTGTTGTCGCGCTGTGCGCAGAGCAGGGCGAGGGGCGGGCCTTGTATGAGATGAATCGCGGGGTTCGGGTGGTGGAGGAGATGATGGCTTGCTTGGAGACAGCGGGTCGCTGGGAGGTGATCGTGGACTTGGCTCAGAAGCTGCGCGGGCTGGCGAATCGGACCTTGCGCGACGAGATCTTCGAGAGGGTCGGGGAGCGGGTGGTGACGGCGATGCTGACCTGGACCCAGATGCAACAAGGGCTTGGTCAGGCCGAGCGTGCCGTGGCCGAGCTGCAGGCGTTGCAGACGGTGTGGCGGCAGAATCCTTGGGGCGACCGTCTGCTCTTCGAGACTGGGCAGATGCTCGAAGTGGCTCAGCGCAAGGCCGAGGCTGCGCAACATTACACAGAGGTCGCGGTGGCTTTTCCCTCTTCGCCTTTGGCGGACGATGCGCTCTATCAGGCGGCCAATATGCACCTCGACCTGGAACAGTGGGGCGAGGCGCGGGAGAAGCTGCACTGGATCATGACCCGCTATCCAGGTGGGCAGTATGTGCAGCGCGCTGCCATGCTCGATGCATGGCTGGTGGCCCGCGACGAATCCGTCCTGCCTTAAAGGGAGGTGTATGCGTCTTCGTCCGCACGAGACAGCTTGCCGGCTGCGCGAGCTTGCCGGCGCGCTGCTTGCTCCAAGGCGGCCTGAGACAGGGACTCACCTCGGGCGGCACATCCATAGGCCGCGCGGACAATGGCGTTTTTGATTTCTCCACCCGTGGCTTCAAAGCGCTCGCCGAGGTGACGAAAATCGATGCGGCCGGCGATGGGCGTGGCTGGAGGAATGAGGCGCTCCCAGATGACCGCGCGTTGTGCCGCGTCCGGGCTTGGGAAGTCGATGCGAAAGAGGACGCGGCGCTCGAAGGCGCGGTCCATGTTGGCTTCGAGGTTGGTGGTCAAGAGCATGATGCCTTCGAAGCGTTCCACTTCTTGGAGCAGCATGTTGACCTCCATGTTTTGATAATGGTCCTGGGCTCGCTCGACTTTGACCCGTTTGCCAAAGAGCGCGTCCGCCTCGTCGAAGAGCAACATGGCCTGATGGGCGCGGGCGTAACGGAAAAGCTCCTGCAAGTTCTTCTCGGCTTCTCCGACGTACTTCGAGATGATGTCGGGGACCGAAACGCGGTGGAGTCGCTGCCCAATTTCGTTGGCCAGGATTTCTGCGCACAGTGTTTTCCCCGTGCCGGACTCGCCTGCAAAGAGAGCGACCAAGCCCTTGCCGGTGACCAAGCGCTGACCTAGCCCCCATTCGCTCATCACCTGCGCTCGCTGGCGGCAAGCCGAGAGAAGCTCGAGCACTTGCTCACGGGTTTTGGGGGGCAGGACGATGTCCTCCAGGGTGAGGGCCACCCGCCGTGCCTCACTGAGCTTGTTGGCTTTGCGCTGGAGCAAGGAGAGGGTCACCCGGCTGACGGAGTCAGCGTCGAGTGGTGTGGTAGGTGCGACCTGAGCGCGTTGCTGGCTACAACGCAGGGCATTGGCGATCTGATGACCGTTGATGGTGAAGTGCGCGGCCAAGCGCTCTACGTCTCGAGGGCTTAGCCCAAGGGGCCCGCCGTGGGCTTGCCAGATGTGGCAGCGGTCTTCAGCTTCCAAGGTCGCGACCCGTTGTTCGTGGAGGTCCAGGCCAGGTAGGTCGAGAGGGGGCTGGTCGCCAGCGAGACCCTCCTCGATGATGCAGAGCGCGCTTGGCCGCGCCAGGGCGAGGCTCAGGGCGCGGGGCCAGAAGTGCTGCGCCCGGGGCGTTCGCTCGGGGTGCTCGAGGTGGACCCAAGCGCCGAGGAAGTGGGCGTTGGCAAAGAGCGTCAGAATTCGCCGCGCGTTGGCGTCGTTAGGCTCCACTAGGGAGCACTGCACTGAGATGATGGGCGCTGCCAGGTGATCCGCCGCCATCTTGATGAGGGTGCTCTTTCCGACCCCGCAGGGGCCCCGCAGCAGCAGCAGCGGCCTGGCAGGGGTGTGGAGCTCCGCCTCCACCCCGTGGCGTTCGAGAAAAGGGATTAAGTGCGGACACTGCTTGCATTCCAAGAACGCTGCTCGTGGTGCCTCTCGGGGCCAGCGCAGGGTGGCGAAGGCACGCAGCGATGGGTCTAGAGAGGCCCTGCCGCGCAGGGCGTCAACGAGGAAGAGGGGAACGTGGAGTCCGCGGGCGCGCCAATCTCCGCTGGGCTCGATGGCAGTGGGGTGTTTGGCGAGGAGACCTCTGTCGACGAGATCGAGGACGGCCTCGAGATAGGGAGCCTCATTGCTGGGCGCGCCGTGACCGCCCAGGGCGTGGACCAGCGGGCCAAGCTCGAAGTGGTTCTTGTAGCGGTCTCCTTGGAGGTCGATGAAGGCTCGGTGCGCGGCTTGGCTCAGCTCCAGCGATGCGGCGAGGCTCAGGGCCTCCTCTTGGGGGTCATTCAAGGCCCAGGCATGACAGAGATGGGCGAGATAGATATCGACGCCGAGGTCGAGGGCTTGCTCGCGGGCGCGGCGCGCCGCATGGCGCTCATGCAGTGGATCGAAGCGCAGCGGTGCCCCAGTGGCAGACATCTGCAGCACCTGGAGGATTCTCCGGCGCGAGAAATCACATTCCCAGGCGAGATATTGTTGGTTGGACGCAAAAGAAAAGGGGGACATGACGCCTTGGGTCGCACAGCAAGGCCACCAGGTCAGCGGGGGTGGCGCCTGTGGGGTGTACAGACGCGGCTGGTCGTGGGCCAGAGGGAGACCGCCTTATTAGCCGTTCCACCGGGCTCGGCCGGGACGAATGTCGTAGTGGGTGAAGGAGTGGTAGCGTCCGATGCCGCCGTTGTGCAGGCGGCCTTGGCTGACGAGGCGCTCCATGACTTCCCGTACCTGTACGGGGGTCATGCCAGCGACGTTGAAGTCGGCGGCAGTGCCCAGGGTGTGTTGGGAGTTGCTGGCACCGCCGACCTGCCCGTTCCACCATGGGGAGCGATAGCCGCTGTTGATGGTGATGGAGCGGTTGCCGCAGGCCGCCCTGATGATCTCGAGCTGTTGGCAGAGCCTGATGACGCTGGCGCGGAGATTTTCCGGCACGGGCTTGTTGTCGCCACGTGAGCGGAACTCGTTCCAGGAGAAGTTCGCCGTGACGTTACCCGTTGGGACGTTGGCGTCAGGCGCGGGGGTGGTGGGGGCGGGCTGGTTCGTGCCCGTGTTGGTGGCACCTTGGCCGCTTTGTTGGCTGGCTTGCTGGCGCACCTGGCGCATTTTGGCGAGCGTGGTCGGCCCAACCTTACCTGGCTCGGTGAGACCGTGTTGGGTTTTGAAGGTGTTGACGGCGGTGAGGGTCTTCTGCCCGAAGTAGCCATCCACATCGCCACCGCTGAAGCCGAGCAGGCGCTGGACTTCTTTGACGGCGTCGCCGCGGTGGCCCAACTCGAGGATGGCCCCCCCTTCGACTTGTGCGATGGTGGGTGCGGCGCGCCACTGGATGGGGCCGCTCGCCGGGCTCTGGCCACTGCCTTCCGTGTTGGTGCTGCCTTGTTGTTGTTGGTTGTTGGGCGCGTTCTGTTGCTCGTTGGCGCCGCTGTCAGCGGTGAAGCGGGCGTAGGTGCCGTGGATGTAGGCGTCGCGATTGTTGTGGCGGATTTTGAGCCAGGCGCCTTCCACGGCGTAGACATTGACCTGGGCGCCACCGCTCAGCGCGCCCACCTGAGCTGAGCTGGTCGATGCCAAGGCGCGGATGCGCAGGGAAGTGGCGGTGACCACGGCCGTGCCGATGCGCGATTGGGCGGCTTCGGGGACGATGGGGTTTTCGCCGCCGAGACCGTCGCGCGTGGGAGAGACCTCGGCGGAGTCGAAGCCATCAAAGCTGTAGCGTCCGCCGCCAGGGCCGATGATGGAGACCTTGCCGCCGGGGCCGGCGACGTTGAGGTTGCCCGCCTGGAGCAACTCGCGGAAGCCGCGGGTGCGGTAACGTGAGTTGCGCAGGGCGTTGGCCCGGGTCTGGTTGCCGCCAGCCTCGGCCGCGGCGGCAAGCTCCGTGAGGCGTTTCTCTCTTTCGTCGTTGAAGGCGGTCAGGAACTGGAGCTCTGTGACGGCCTTTCCGTTGACGATGGTGCCGATCTTGCCGCCACACACGGAGGTCGCGCGCTGGATACAGGTGTCCATGCCGCCTTGAATGCGGGTGTCGTAGAGCATGGCGAGGCCCAGGGGCGACTTGATGCCTTGGTTCTCTGCGGCGGTCTCGGCCGGTTTGCCATAGCTGGCGGAGAAGACCGAGTCTTGGGCGTTCTGCATGGCCTTCTCGGAGCCAGCGGCGCGCAAGGCTTGGAGAAACTCGTTGGCGCTGCGCAGGGAGGCGTCTTTGCTTGCCACGCGGGACATGTACTTGCGGATGGCCGTTGCGTTGGCTGAGGTCGAGTTCTGCAGGTAGACCTTGAGAACGGACTCGAGGCTGCCGGCGGCCAAGGTGGCTTGATGTTTTCCGTAGGAGATGATGCCGCCGTCGTTGACCGTGGTGAGGGCGTCGTAGCGGCCCGCGGTGGAACCGCCCTCCATGAGGGAAGTGATCTGGTTGGCGATGAGCCAGTACTGGTCCTTATCGGTGGCCATGCTGGGCTCACGCCGCGAGTCGGCGGCGGCCTCTGGGTTGTAGTTAAGGTTGGAGTTCTGGGAT
>Ga0334883_1003197_pt1 | contig 18128 bp, 16 predicted proteins | sample GraSluR1_MG_6_FD_207230 | JGI IMG/M metagenome (GOLD analysis project Ga0334883, IMG submission 207230) | Sludge microbial communities from methane-producing bioreactor in Wageningen University, Netherlands - Granular Sludge_09_05-R1 | ecosystem: Engineered > Bioreactor > Anaerobic >... | reverse complement strand
TTGTTGAAATATCCATGTCGTTTATAATTAAAAATTAACATGGACAAAATTTGATAAAATTTAAAAGCGAAACGGGAATAGTTCGGAATAGTTCGGGAATATTTACAGTTCCTGGAATAGTTTATAAAGTGGATTTTTCCTATCATTTCCCGAAAGTAAAAGTTGATAGATTGTCCCTTCGGTTTTTTGCCTGGTTAGATATTTGGGTAAATGTTCAGGCTGATTTTTTAGCTCAAACCTGCTATCAGTCCATTTGTTTATTCTATTTGTCAAATTTAATTTGTCGTTCATCCGGTCAACAAAATATTTTAATTCGGGTCCAGACTTTAACCAAATAATTTTCTGGCCGGAATATTCGGGTTGAAAAATGGCTGTAAATATTTCAAATGGCTCTTGAATGTAACCGTTTTTAAGTGTGGAATAGATTTTTTTAATTTCCGGCAGGTTGGCCGGTGTGGTGTCTTTTTGTTGTTTGTCGATTAAGGTATTACAAAGGTTAATACAACGGTCGAAATCTTTAAGCAATATTTTAATTTTATTTTGAATATCATTAGCAAATTTTTTGAATTCTTCAATTGCCAATTCTTCTGAATCGTCTCTTAACTCAGGGTCTTTTTTATACAGTTTAAATTCAATTTCTTCTTGTTCATCTCTTGTTATAGTAACATCTCCAATCCATTTCCCACTTTCTTTTTCTACTTCAAAAAGTGGGTCATTACTTCTTGAAATTTCTATTTCATCATTCTTGATTTTTGCAGAAAGTTTAAAACTACAATCATTCGGAAAACCTATAATATTAAGTCCAATCATATAGTTATAAAATTTTTTTGCAATAAATTCTGAAAAAGAATATGATAAGGAATATTCTGAAAACTTTTTTAAGAGGTAATTTTGGGTTTTTAAAATGTTTTGCGGTGCAAAAAAAATGAATCCGGTCGCAATAGCATGAGAATTAAAGTAGTTTTCAATTCTTGTTTTATAGCTTTCCAGAATGTTTTTTAACCTGATAAGATTATAATGGTTTGTATCTAATCCATTTAATGATAATAACAAGTTGTTTATTATCAAAAATTTTCCTTGTATGCCTACCCTTTTAAAACAATAGTGATCTACTGCATTCGGGTTTAATTGTTCCAATATCGGATTTATTTCGGCGTGAAAGTCATCTGAAATTTTAATCCATAAATTTTCATGCTGGTACATAGGTTAATCAATTAAGTTTTTACTGGCTTCAATTTTTTCTGTAAAATCCAAATCCTGAATATAAATTTTCGTGGTTTGCAGGTCTGAATGTCCCATCATTTCACTAATGGTGAAAATGTCGGCTCCAGCTTTAACCAAAACACTTGCAAAGGTGTGGCGGCTCACATAGCTTGTTAATTTGACTGGAATCTCTAATTCTTCGCCTATGGTTTTCATGTCAGCGTTAAATTTTTTTATGGCGGTTTTTATCCGGGTGTTAATTTGTTTGGGTGTTATGTGAATATCTTCATTCAGGATCGGGAAAATGTATTTTGAATCTTTGTTGTTTTCCCGGTAATATTCCAGAATCCTCAATGCTTTTTCATCTAATGGAATTTCATAAAGTTTTCCGCCTTTACTACGTTCATATTTCAGGATAAATAAATTATCTACCTGGTAAATATTGGGTTCCTCTAATTTAGCTAAATCGCTAAAATTTAAACCGTAACATAAATACATGAATGTAAAAAGTTCCCTGGCATCAAAAAGACTGGTTCCAGGTTCTGCCGGAAAATTCATTATCCGAATCATATCTACTTTTGATATAGCTCTTTTCTGTGTTTTACTTTTTAATGGTTTCCAGTTGAAATTTTTGAACGGGTAATAATCAAAGTTTTCTTCATTTCGGGCTTTGTTGTAAACGGCTCGTAATGTTCTCAAATAATTGCTAATTGTGTTTGGTTTCAGTCCTTTGCTCTGGCAATGTTCAACAAACATTTGCAAGTTTTTTTTTGTAATCTCTTTTAGTTCCGGTTCTTTAACAAAAAAATCCTTTAAAGCGTTTTTGGTTGTTGAATAGATCAATGAATTACCAATTTTATCGGAATTCTTTAACCGGGTAATAATGGAATCCATGTATTCGAATAAGTATATCTTCTGATTCTTTTTTAAAAACTGTTTTTCAAAATCAACATGGGTAAAATTAGGATCGTTCCTTTGTAACCTTAATAAAATATCCTCTGCATCACTTAATGAAGTTCTGATATTAATATTCGCTTGTTTGTAACTTGGAAAGGTTTTATTGAATTCAGATAGTTCAGAATCCCATTGTTCAGGAAAACATTTTAAATTACTTCCAACGCTAAAATATTTGGGTTTCCTGTCAATAACGATCCGGAGTAAAACCGGGTGCTTTCCATCTTTGTAGGTTTTACTTTTAAAAAGCAAAATTTTTGCGCTTGCTGCCATACTGTTATACTTATAGTTTAAACATGGTTTAAACAAAAATAGAAAAAAAGGGCAAATAAGTACAAACAAAAACAAATAAAGTTATTGACAGTCAAAACATTGATATATTAAGGGAAAACAAATTTAAGGCCTTCTAAGCAGTAGGTCATGGGTTCGAATCCCGTTCGGGGTACATGAATGAAACACTTGCCAGTGCAAGTGTTTTTTTGTGCCTTTTTGAGTACGACGAGAAGTTTGTTCCATGAAATAAAACGAAACCAGCCAAATTTTGTACATTAGTGACTTTTTAGGAAAAACGTAAACTATGCAACTGGCCACAGGACAAATCATAAAAAATCTGGTGCCTTCCGAACCGGTGAGAATCAGCAAGGTTTCCCGACTGAGAAATTTGACATCGGAGGATATTATAAACTCCACTTACAACCAAAAACAAACCAAATTTAACCAAACCATTGAAACCAACCTCACCGAAGAAAATGTAAAGAAAAAGATTGCCGAACAGACCAAAAAGATGGCGCACAGCGATATTGATTACCGCAATGCATAAGAACTGAAAGAACCCAAAAACGCATTGAAGCCGACATCAGCAAAAGAAAAGAATACCTTGACGAAGCCTTTAACGATATTATTTTCGACCTCACAAATGAAATAAACGAACTCCAGGGGAAAGTGTTGATGGGCGAAAACCGGTATAACGAAAAAATACAGCGTAACCAGGAAAAAATAGATGACCTGATAAACCGGAAGGAATTGCGGCATAAACGGCTTGAAGCCATGACACAGTTGTCGCCAAAAACACCGGAAGTGTTGGGTTGCGCCTTTGTGGTTCCGCTGAATCAACTGGAATACCAGAACCATTACGGTATGAAACGTGACGATGAGGTGGAACAAATTGCTATACAATTTGCCATGGAATTTGAACGGAAAAACGACTGGTTTTCTGAAGATGTAGGAGCACAAAACCTGGGATACGATGTACGCAGTACCAGCAAAGAATCACTGAAACGTTATATTGAAGTGAAGGGAAGAAGCGGAACAGGCGGCATAATGGTTTCAGAAAATGAAATGTTCCGGCTGGGGCAGTTGGGCAATTCAGCCTGGCTTTACATCGTTTATAACTGTAAGTCAACACCTGAACTGGTCAGGATTCAGAATCCGGCCAAGAACCTGAGATTTGAAACCAAATTTAAAGGAGTACAATATTTTCTTCCGGAAAATGAATGGAAAAAAGAATTATAAATAATATATTTGTCCAATAAACATTTTCGTCCACGAATCGTGGCTATAAAATATAAATGGACATGAAAGAAACCGAAATCATCTATATTGCCATCGAGAATCTTAGAAAAACGGCTAAGGTAGAAGGTGTATGGGAAAATAAAACCAAACAAGGTTTTGATGGTGTGCTCACTTTATTCATTGGTAACGAAAAAATTGACTTTAACACTGAAATAAAAGATGAGCTTCGTAACCACCAGTTGTTTCAGATTGAAGAATGGGCAAAAACTTATCCTCCATTTATGATTGTAGCCAAACGTATTTTTCCTAAAATAAAAGAAGAACTACGTCAATTAAATATCGCCTATCTCGAAGCAAACGGCAATGTGTTTTTTCATGAAAATAAGTTCCGATATTTTATTGATGCAAATAAACCTTTACAAACGCCAAAAGAGAAACAAAACAGGGCGTTCACTAAAACCGGGATAAAAGTGTTGTTTCATTTTTTGATGAACCCGGAACTGGTTAACATGCCGCACCGCGAAATTGCACAAACAGCGGTTGTGGCACACGGTAATATCGCTTATATTTTCAATGGGTTGAAAGGAAATGGATTTTTGGCCCGCCTGAATAAAAACACATTTCAGTTAATGAATAAAAAGGAACTACTTGATAAATGGATGGTAGCCTTCAAAGAAACATTACAGCCCACTCTTGAAATTGGCCGGTTTCGTTTTGCCAATGTAGAGAATTTTACACACTGGCGTAATATTAAGCTACATGAAGGAGAAACCTTGTGGGGTGGCGAACCGGCAGGTGATTTGCTGACCAACTATTTACGTCCGGGTGAACTTACGCTTTACACAACGGAAACCCGAAACGAATTAATGAGAAATTACCGGTTGATTCCTGATCTCAAAGGTGATGTTGTGGTATTTAAGAAGTTCTGGAATATTGAAGAACACAACCAAAAAAATGCCGTACCAAATCTGCTAACTTACGTTGATTTAATAAATACCGGCGATAACAGATGTCGCGAAACCGCCCAAATAATCTGGGATAAATACCTTACCAATGAGTTTTAAAATGCTAACCCCTTGGTTCAAGGATGTTTTCAGCTTAATTGATGCCACATGCCACGGGATGAATGTTCCATTGTATTTGATTGGTGCACAAGCCCGACAGTTTCATTTGGTAGAAAAGGGTATAAAGCCCGGCAGGGGAACTATGGATATTGACTTTGCAATTATGCTTCCTGATATTCAGAGTTACGACCAACTTATGAAGGAATTGTTACAGAAAGGATTCAGAGAGGCAAAGGAGGCTCATCGGATAATTCATGATAAAACCAATACTGTTGTTGACATTCTGCCATTTGGAGAATTGGAAGAAAAAGGAACAGTAAAATTTACCGACCGAAAAACGGAGCTATCTATGATTGGATTTAAAGAAGTTTTAGAGGAACCTGATATCCGAAACTACGATGAAGAAACCATAGTGCAAGTCACTCCTCTGGAGGGTTTAATCATACTTAAGCTTATTTCTTATAACGAAAAACCTGAAAGAACCAGGGACCTTGATGATATCAGGGAAATACTTGTTAATTATTTCGACCTGAACCAGGACAGGTTTTATGAGAAACATTTGGATACGTTGGAAGAATTTAACGTGAACGACTTTTTGATTGAAGCTGGTGCGTGGCTTGCCGGCAAAGACATTGGTATAGTACTGAACAGAAACCAGCAACTTAAAGAATTAATTTTAAAAATTCTGCAAAGAGAAATAGACTTATCCACTGGAGCAATCAGCAGTTATCTTTATGGAAAAGACTATTTTGATGATATTGACAAAATAAAGAGAATATTTAGTCTGATAATTAAAGGAATAAACCAACAAGCATGACCCAACCGAAAAAACTCATTGAAGTAGCCATGATCTCAGCAAAAATTCAATTATTTAATTAACTGAATACTGATGTAAAAAACACCGAAAAAGTCACAATTCAGTCACAATACCAAAATTTCCTAATATATAAAATATTGATATATAACTAATAAACGTAATTTTAACCCATTTTCTTCTAAGTAGGTCATGGGTTCGAATCCCGTTCGGGGTACATTGATAATAAGAAGGTTACGATATTTTGAACATTTTTCAGTCTATGGGTTTAACACTTTCCCCTATGCGGTAAACTCAGAATGGTTCAAAGGAGAAGCCAACCTCACCACTTACCAGCCCGAAGAATTGCTCGGAACCAAATTGCGGGCGTTATACCAGCGAAAAAAGGGTAGGGATTTGTTTGATTTGTGGTATGCTATGGTTCATCTTGACCCGGATGTGGAAAAGATTACAGACACGTTTAACGCATACATGAATTTTGTGACAGGCAAACCTCCAACTCAAAAACAGTTTCGGCTTAATCTGGCAGAAAAAAAGTCCGACCCGGAATTTATAAATGATACAACAGGATTGTTCCGGCCAGAAATTAAATACAATATTGAAGAAGCATTTAACCTGATTGAAGAAAAATTAATAGCAAAGATAAAATGACCCAACCCAAAAAACTCATAGAAGTGGCCATGCCCGGCAGGTGTTGCAACCATCAGCCAGTTTCAAATAATTACAGATTTGACAGATACACAAATATTTTCAGCCTTGACTAAAACTCATCCAGAATATCATCCACTTTTTCCTGCAACTCTTCCAGCTCTTTTTTAAAATTTCCCTGAAAGCTTTCCCATTGGTCTTCGGAAACGTTTTTCACTTTGTGAAGCATATTGTTCAGATCAACACGCAAATCCTGAATTTCGTCCAGTGTTTCATTCTGTTTGTCGGTAAGCGGTTCGCTGTGCTTTTTAATTTTTTCATTTAACTCCATAATTTTCCGGTTGATTTCAGAAAACCCATCTTTTGCCAATTGCTGCAATTCATTTTTCTCTTCAATCAACCGGGCATTGATTTCCTCATTTTGCTCCGTTTCATCGTTGCTTTTGTTTTGTTGTCCCGAACCACATCCTGAAAAGGCAATAATTCCTGCACAAAGCATAAATGCAACTGATATTTTTTTAAGTGCTGACATAATAGAATTTTATGGTTTATAAGTTTTTGTAAAATATACGTAAGTGTTTCTATTTTGTTTTGTTATTCAGCGATAATTTTACATTGAATCTTTTTATACCTGTTGTTATCTTTTTGGATAAAAGTTTCGTATAAAGTACGGGAAATTTCAGAAAATGTGAATGAAAAAAACAAAAAGGAAAGAAGCACCATTTTTAAAAAAATAGCCGGAGCAGAAAAAATTTTGCGAGAGGAAAGGGAAAGCCTTTTGCAAATGGTCTCTTCTGACGGAATGGATGATTTTGGCAGTTCCCGTGATTTTATGCCGCTGGTGGAGGAGGATGCCAAATACCGGATTCGTGCACTGAAATTACCCCAAAAATTAACGGCGTATTACCTGAACAAGCTGTGCGATATTTATGGTCCGTATTCTGAAGACCAGCCGGGGCAAAACAAGAAATATTACGACAACGATTTTTACCTGAATGTATAATCTTCGTTTGGGGGCCCATCCAACGAAGAATGATTTTTCAGCTTACTGACTTTTTTCCAAAAAACCGCAACCACAGTAAACGGACGAAATAAATGATGCCAGCAATGAGAATGAGTGTAAAAATGATGCTGATGATAAAGAAGCTGTCGGCACTTATTCCACGGCGAAAAACCTCTCGAACCGGTATTCTGGTGCTTTCTTCAATGGATTTGAACGCCGTGTTGTACTTGGGGGTTTGGTTGGGTTCAATCGCCGAAAAAGCCTGCTGGATATCGTGCTGGATTTTTTCAATTACCCGCTCCATCCTTTCACGAACTTCATCATTAGCTTCGGTATATCTGATTTCATTCAGTTCCAGCTCCAGTTCGGCCCACTTTATATGGGTTCCCCAGCTTCTGGTCGATACCAGATCGAGTGTTAAAGTGGCAAATGCTCCTTTTTGATCACTCAGGTAAATCCGTCTTCGGTTCTGGCTTAGGGTTAGCAACGGTTTCAACTGGTATGGGTCGATATGACTCGTGTAAAACAACGTTTTAAATTCTCCACGTTCATTTCTTTTTACCAGTCCTACCAAAGCATGGGACTCGTCGGCGCCTTTTCTGTCTTCTCCCGACGATACGTTGAATTTGATTTCAGAACGTGCCACACCCGTAACATCGCCCCGATCCAGTTTTACCTGAATAAGCTGACGATCATCTTTCTCAATTGCCGGACCTGAATGAACTGTACGCATCCGGTGGCGTACACCGTTGTTTTCTGAAAGTATCGTCAAATCAGGGGTGTCGAAATAAGTGTCTGTAAAATCTTCGTCTCCGAATTCAGCTGCAAACAGGTACCCTTCGCCATTGAGCCAGGAAACATTACTGTAACGCTGAAACAACCAGTCCCAGACATCGTCGGTTTGTTCGAGCGGTAATCTCAGTTTTATTTCATATTCAATGCGAACGTTTTCATTGTTATTGCCGGGGTGCTGAAATGAACTTCCGGAATTTTCAACGTTTATTTCAGCAAAATGCTTCTGATTAAAATTGGAAGAAGTACCGGCAACAGCCATTCCGGGTATGGCCAAAACCAGAGCAGAATAGAGATAAAAAAGTATAAAAATCAATAATTTATAGCCTGAAAAATTAGCTTTCTTCATATTTTCAACAAATTGCAATAATGAAATGCAATTTTAACAAAAAAGTCCGACTGAAAAAAGTTATTGGAAGGATGGAAAGCCTGAGGAAATGTTTATTATTCAGCAAAACATTTCTGAAATCACAGAAACTTTAATTCAGGAAACCGCTTTACATCCGTTTCATGCATCATTTCCCAAACCGTTTCAAAAATGAGTTCCACATTGGGTTTGGAAAAATATTCCCCGTCGATTCCGTATGCCGGGCGGTGTTCTTTAGCTGGCAGTGTGCGCGGCGAAGCATCGAGGTAGTTGAATGCTTTTTGCTCTTCCAGTACTTTTTGCATCATGTAGGCCGTTGCGCCACCAGGAACGTCTTCGTCGATAAAAAGTACCTTGTTTGTTTTCTTTACCGATTCGAGAATTACATGATTCACATCGAACGGCAGCAAGGTTTGCACATCGATTACCTCTGCTGAAATGCCATAATTTTCAAGCATTTTAGCTGCTTTTACTGCATGATGAACGTTCCAGGCATACGTAACAAAAGTAATGTCAGTTCCATCTTTAACAACTTCGGGAACACCCAGGGGGACTTTAAATTCTCCGATATTATCAGGGAGGATTTCCTTAACATTGTAACCTTTCAGCGGTTCAATCACCAGGGCAGGCTCACTGGCTTCCAGCAGGGTGTTGTACATTCCTGCGGCCTGAGGCATGTTTCGGGGAACACAAATGTGCATTCCGCGCAATGAGCCCAGCAGCATTTGCATGGGCGACCCGGCATGCCACATGCCCTGTAGCTGATGACCACGGGTGCGCACAATTACCGGAGCCATTTGTTTTCCTTTGGTACGGTATTGCATACTGGCCAAATCGTCGCTTAGGGTTGAATGCGCATAAATCAGGTAGTCGAGGTACTGAATTTCGGCAATGGGTCTGAAACCGCGTAGTGCCATTCCAATTCCCTGCCCAATTATGGTTGCCTCTCTGATTCCGGTATCAGAAACACGGTGCTTCCCGTATTTTTCCTGCATGCCCTTCATTCCCTGGTTCACGTCGCCCAGTTTTCCGGTATCCTGTCCGAATGTGACGAGATTCGGAAATTTACTGAATAAAACATCGAAATTCCGGCTCAATATTTCCGAGCCGTTAATTTCGATGCTTTCCTTGTTGTATCTGGCGGGTTCGGGTTTAACTTTAAGGGCAGAGTCTTTACCTTCGCGGTAAAGTTGTTTGCTGTAAAATTCCCGGCTTTTTTGTTCAAATGCGGAAATCCAGTTTTTTAGTTTCTGGCTATCTTCCGGGTATTCTGATGATTTATGTATTTGAAAATAAATGCGTTTGGCAAAGCTCAGATATTTTCTTCGGGTCGGGAAAATCCGGTTTTTTATTTCCTCCAGTTCTCCTGGTTTGTTCACTTTTCCGTTGGAGTTTTCCCGGAGTTCATCAATTATTTTTTCCAGTTTTCCGACTTCGGCTTCAAAACTGCCACTAAATTTTTTCCAGGCTTTTTGCCGTGCTTCTTTGGCCCGTTTCGAGGCTCTGTTTTCAATTTGGGTAAGGGTTTCCATGTCGGCCTTTCCGGTTTCGAGCAGCCATTTTTTAAACTGGTTCAACCCGTCGTATTCTTTTTCCCATTTCAGGCGTTCTTTACTTTTATAACGTTCATGCGAACCTGAAGTGGAGTGGCCCTGTGGCTGGGTTAATTCCTGAATGTGAAAGAGCACCGGAGTTTGGGTTTTCCTGCATTTTTCAACACCCCATTTAAATGCTTTTACCAGAGCCGGATAATCCCATCCTTTGCAGAAATAAATTTCTATGCCATTTGTATGCTTTTCTATCTGAAAACCTTTCAGCGCTTCCGAAATACTGCCTTTTGTTGTTTGTAAATCAACCGGTACACTGATGCCGAAACCGTCGTCATAAACCGTAACAGCCATAGGGACCTGCATTACGCCGGCGGCATTGATGGTTTCAAAAAACAATCCTTCTGAGGTGCTGGCATCGCCAATGGTTCCATAAGCTACTTCATTTCCTGTAACATTATTATTTAGGTGCTTTTTAATTTCTGGATTTTCTCTGACGATTTTTGATGCCTGCGCCAATCCCAGCAAACGGGGCATTTGTCCGCCTGTAGATGAAATGTCGGCGGCTGAATTGTATTTTTCTGCCAGGTTTTTTTGTTCACCGTTTTCATCAAGGTTCGATGTGGTAAAATGGTTATTGAAGTTGCGGCCACCCGTTGAAGGATTCAGTTCGTCGTCGGTTTCGCCGTAAATCATGGCAAAAAATTCTTCAGGCTGAAGTAACCCTAATGCCAGCATCAATGTCTGGTCGCGGTAATAACCCGAACGCCAGTCGCCCTTCTGAAAAGTCTTGGCCAATGCAAGCTGGGCAATTTCTTTACCGTCGCCAAAAATGCCAAAATGGGCACGGCCGTTATGCACTTCGCGACGACCTATAATACTGAGCTGACGGCTTAAGTATGCCAGATAATAGTCATTTAAGGCTTCTTCTGTTGAAAGGTGGCTCTGAGTTGTTATTTCCGGTTTTTCCAAATACATGCGTAATTCTTTTAAGACTTTTTTGTCTGAATACCGGTAAAATAACATTTGGGAAAAGGTTTTGTTTAAGGTTGCTCATCTGTAACTCAGAAAAACAGAATTGCAATTATCTGAAACCATATAAACGTGCAGAAAATATCTGACAATGTGAAATACTTAAAGTCAAATTCCCTTCAAGCTCAAACATTCACTATCATTCACAATAAATCTCCGCAATTCTCCATGAATTCCTACAAATCACTTTCAATCACTATTAATCTCTATCAATCCCCATCAATCTCATCTTCTTCCTTCTTTCCTTCACTCTTCATCCGGCTTTTCAATCCGTCCGTAATAAGAAATGGCCTGCCGGTTGGTGCTGGTCACATTCAGCGTGGCATAGCCCATTTCTGAGACGTGCATTGAATAGGTGATGTAATCCATTTTGTTTTTTACCTCCAGGTTTATCCGGTACGCATTGCCGTCTTCTTCCATCTCGTATTTTTCTATGGGCAATGAAAAATCGAATGCTGAATTACGGCTGCCATAATCTACATGATAAGCCACACCATAAAAGGGCAGGTACGAAAAAATCGAATCGCCTTTTACTTCAGCTTCAAAAGTATAACTCAACTGGATGCTTCCACCGCCCAGGGGCATGGCATGCGTTGGAATAAATACAAATGTTTTGTTCTCAATCAGATTTTTTACTTCTTCCATTCTTTTTTCCTGCCGTTCTGTGCGGCGTTCTTTCCGGCTTTTTGCCGGTTCCTGGGCAAAAAGGTCTGGTAGAATTAATCCGATTAAAAATGTAAATAAAATGATACGTTTCATGGCATTCCGATTTTTTAATTGATACAATAAACTTATTTTCGCTTAATTATTTCTGTAAGCTGCAAAAATTGTTCCGGCGGAGTTTACGGGAAAAAAGAAAATTAGTTATGGCAGAAAAATACATTGGTGCGCATGTTAGCGCTGCGGGTGGAGTTGAAAATGCACCCGAAAATGCAAATAAGATTGGAGCAACGGCTTTTGCCCTGTTTACAAAAAACCAGCGGCAGTGGGAAGCAAAACCACTGACAGATGAAAATATAAGTTCATTTAAAAAGAATTGCGAAAAATACGGATACAATCCGGCGCAGATTTTACCGCACGACAGTTACCTGATTAATCTGGGTCATCCGGAAAAAGCGGCGTTGCAAAAATCGCGTGACGCTTTTCTGGATGAAATTCAGCGCTGCGAACAACTGGGTCTCGACCGGCTGAACTTTCACCCGGGGAGCCACCTGAATAAAATCAGTGAAGAAGAATGCCTGAGTCTGATTGCTGAATCTATCAATATTTCCCTGGAAAAAACAAAAGGCGTAATTGCCGTCATTGAAAACACAGCCGGGCAGGGTACCAATCTTGGTTTTTCGTTTTATCAGCTAAAGAAAATCATCGACCAGGTGGAAGATAAGAACCGGGTTGGCGTTTGCATTGATACGGCCCATGCCTATTCAGCCGGCTACGACCTGAAAACCAAGAAAGGTTTTGAAAAAGTATTTCAGGAGTTTGGCGAAGTCATTGGTTTTGAATATCTGAAAGGAATGCACCTGAACGATTCCAAAAAAGATTTCGGGTCGAAAGTGGATCGGCACGACAGTCTGGGAAAAGGTACACTGGGCCTGGAAGTTTTTGAATGTATTATGAACGACGACCGGTTTAACGGTATTCCGCTCATTCTGGAAACGCCAAACGAAGATCTTTGGGAAGAAGAAATTAAACTTTTGAAAAGCTTGCAAAAATGAGTGAAACAGTTTACCTCAACGGAACATTTCTTCCGAAAGAAAAGGCCGCCTTGTCGCCCGATGACCGCGGATTTATTTTTGCCGACGGTGTTTACGAGGTGATAAAATATTACAACGGAAAACCATTCCGGTACGCCGACCATCTGGAACGGCTGGAGAGAAGTTTACAGGAAGTTCAAATCGGATTTGAAGATTTGGCAGGACTTGAAGCGATTTTTTTCAGATTGCTCGAAGAAAATAATCTGACAGGAGTTCACGCCGGAATTTACCTCCAGATTACCCGTGGAGCAAACAAGCGGGTGCATCATTTTCCTGAAGGAGTTCAACCAACGGTTTATGCTTTTGCATTTACACTGCCTTCGTTTACCGAAAACCTGGAGAAGGGAATCAAAGTAATAACCAGAGAAGATATCCGCTGGCTGCGCTGCGACATAAAATCGGTGGCTTTGCTGCCCAACACCATGCTTTACAATCAGGCCGTGGAAGCCGGGGCAGGGGAGTGCATTCTTATTCGCAATAGAAAAGTGACCGAAGCCACCCATTCCAGTGTGCTGGCGGTAAAAAATGGAAAGGTAATCACGCATCCGCTTTCAAACCTGATTTTACCGGGAATTACAAGGAAAGTGATTCTGGAAATTTGTGCCGAAAACAATATTCCGGTGGAAGAACGGGCCTTTTCAGAAGAAGAATTGTATGAAATGGATGAAATTATAATTGCAGGTACCGGCAGCGAAATAACTCCTGTTGTTCAAATAAACGAAACGTCGGTTGGAAATAATAAACCGGGCGAAATCACCCGGTTTTTGCAGCAAAAGATTTTTGAATTGGTCTGATTTTATAGAAGTATTCTCCTTGTCAATTTTCAAAAATAGGTATTTACAGCAAACCCGAACTGATCAATAAAAATTCTTTTAAAACTTGTAATATTGTTTTGCTCGTAAAATATAAGAATGGCTTTTTTGTAATCAATAGAATCAACTGTTCTGAATGAGATGGGATTATTCATGAAGTGATATTTTTTCGGCTCACGAATATAGTTAATGTAGCTCAATATTTATAGAAATTGAGCTTTATTTTTCGTTTAATTGAGCTCTATCGTGTTGTTGTAGATTGTATTGTTACGATGTACACATGTGTGAAAAGAAAAAACCTTCAAGGTTTTTTGATACCTTGAAGGTTTTAATTAGTTGATTATTAAAGATTTTAATTGTATTCTGATTTTTAAAGCAGACTACATAAAAGCTTAATTTAGCATTTCTGTTACTTGTTTGTAAACATTTTCCCCGTTGAAACCGAGTTTTTCGTCGAGCACTTTGTATGGTGCAGAGAAACCGAACGTTTCCAGGCCGAATGTTTTACCATTTTCGCCAACCAGTCCGGCCAGGGTTACCGGCAAACCGGCTGTAAGGCCGAAACGGGGAATTCCGGTCGGAAGTACACTTTCCTGATAATCTGCAGACTGGTTGCGGAACAGGCCTTCCGAAGGAGCGGAAACCACCTGAACTTTCAGTCCGTCGCGTTCGGTGAGCAGTTTGGCGCCTTCTACCAGTGTGGCAACTTCAGATCCGCTGGCTACCAGCACCACATCGGGTTTTTCGGCCGGTTTCAGTACAATGTAAGCTCCTTTTTCGGTTTGCAATGCCGATTCGTAAGCATCTCCTTCAACCGGAAGGTTTTCGATATTCTGGCGCGATAAAATAAGCGCGGTAGGTGTATTTGTGTTTTCAATTGCCATTTTCCAGGCCACAGTGGCTTCGTTACCATCAGCCGGACGAAGCACCAGCATACTGTTTTTATAACTGTGGTTTTTCAGTTTTTCCATGAGGCGAATTTGCGCTTCCTGCTCTACTGGCTGGTGGGTTGGGCCGTCTTCGCCAACGCGGAATGCGTCGTGTGTCCACACATATTTTACCGGAAGTTCCATCAGTGCAGCTAACCGCACTGCAGGTTTCATATAGTCTGAAAATACAAAGAAAGTTCCGCAAACCGGAATCACTCCGCCATGCAACGCCATTCCGTTGGCCATGCAGGCCATGGTAAGTTCGCTTACACCCACCTGCAGGAATGAACCGCTGAAATCGCCTTTGCTGAAAGCGGTGGTTTTTTTCAGGAATCCGTCGGTTTTATCTGAATTGGACAGGTCGGCAGAGGCTACAATCAGGTTTTCTACTTTACCGGCCATGGCACCCAAAACTGTTCCTGATGCACCACGGGTAGCCACATTGGCTTTTTGTTCCACTGCTGAAAAATCAAAATCGGGCAATTCGTTTGAAAAGAATTGTTTCCATTTTGAAGCCAGTTCCGGATTTTCATTTTCCCATTTGGCCTGCGCTTCTTTTTTAGCTTTGGCGGTCTGAATCAGTTCTTCTTTTCGTTTGTCGTAAACAGCTTTTACCTCGTCGAAAATCACAAATGGATTTTCAGGATCGCCACCCAGGTTTTTAACGGATTTGGCAAAAGAAGCACCGGCTTCTCCCAAAGGCATTCCATGTGTTGAGGTCTGACTTTCAAAACTTTCTCCGGAGTCAGTCAACGCACCTTTACCCATTATGGTTTTCCCTATTATGAGGGTTGGTTTTTCCGTTTCGGCAGTTGCATTTTTTAGTGCACCCCTGATTTGGTCCGGATCATTTCCCTGAATGGTAATAACATTCCATCCCCAGGCTTCGTATTTTTTTGCTGTATCTTCAGCAGTAACAACATTGGTTTTTGAAGATAGCTGAATATCGTTGGAATCGTAGAACATGATTAAATTTCCAAGCCCCAGGTAACCGGCAATACGGCCTGCTCCCTGCGAAACTTCTTCCTGTACTCCGCCATCGGAAATAAACGTGTAAATTTTGTGCGACACCCAGTCGCCAAAGCGGGCTGCCAGGAATTTGGCTGCAATGGCAGCACCAACAGCCATTGTGTGCCCCTGTCCGAGCGGACCGGAAGTATTCTCTACGCCCCGTTCAACATCCAGTTCAGGATGCCCGGGAGTTACGCTGCCCCATTGACGGAAATTCTTTAAATCTTCCATGCTGTAATAACCGGCCAGTGCCTGCACAGAGTAAAGCATGGGCGACATGTGGCCGGGATCGAGGAAAAACCGGTCGCGGTTGGCCCAGGTCATATCCGACGGGTCGTAGTTTAAAAATTCGGAATAAAGGATGTGGATGTAATCGGCGCCTCCCATTGCTCCACCCGGGTGCCCCGATTTAGCTTTTTCAACCATGGCTGCCGATAAAATGCGAATGTTGTCAGCGGCTTTGGTTTCAATTCGTTTGCTCATAGTTATCTTTTTTTGAATTAATATTTTACGAAATGTATTATGAAAGCCAAAAATAACAAAAAAAGGGGAACCCGAAGATTTCCCTTTTTTTGATAAGTATATTTTTATGACTGGATAATACGCACCATAAACACCCCTTTGATGGCTTCCAACTTTGTTTTTATTTCAGGGTTGACAGATGTCCGGGCAACATCGATAATGTTATAGGCAATATTTTCGTGTTTTTTATTCAGCATGTTGTCGATGTTCAGCCCTTCGGATGCCAAAACACTGGAAATCTGGCTCACCATGTTGGGTATATTCTGGTTGGCAATCAGAATTCTTGCCCCGCCGTTTCGATCCATTTGTGCCTCCGGAAAATTTACTGAATTTTTGATGTTCCCGTTTTCCAGGAAATCTTTGAGCTGGTTCACCGCCATAACGGCACAGTTGGTTTCCGATTCTTTTGTGGAAGCGCCAAGGTGCGGTATAGCAATTACGTTTTTCATGTTCAGGGTTTTTTCATTGGGAAAATCGGTGACATAGCGAGCCACTTTCCCTGATTCAATGGCTTCTTCAAGTGCAACAAGGTCAATAAGTCCGCCACGGGCAAAATTCAGAATTCGCACATTGTTTTTCATCATTCCGAATTTTTCCTTGTTGATGTAGTTTTTTGTTTCCGGAGTGAGGGGAATATTCAGGGTAATATAATCAGCCTGACTCAACAGAGATTGAATTCCTTTCACAAATTTTACCTGGTTACTGAGTTGCAGTGCCTGGTTTACCGACATATAGGGATCGTATCCGATTACTTTCATACCAAGCGCATGTGCTGCGTTGGCTACCAATACCCCAATAGCGCCCAGTCCAACCACAGCCAGTGTTTTCCCGTGTAATTCCTGCCCGGCAAAATTCTTTTTACCCTGTTCGATGAGTGCCGGAACTTCATCGCCTTTCCCGGCAAGTGTTTTGGCCCATTCCACCCCCCGGGCAATGTCTCTTGAAGCCAGTAAAAGTCCGGCAATTACCAGTTCTTTTACACCGTTTGCATTGGCGCCGGGAGTATTGAAAACCACAATGCCATTTTCGGTGCATTTTTCAATGGGAATGTTGTTTACTCCCGCTCCGGCGCGTGCAACTGCTTTTAATGTTTCGGGCAGCTTCATTTCGTGCATGTTAAAACTGCGCAGAACAATGGCATCCGGGTACGGAATTTCACTTGCAATTTCGTAATTATCTAACGGAAAAAGGCCCAGGCCTTCGGTATCAATTTTATTTAACGTTTGAATTTTAAACATATGGTTTTAATTTTAGTTTGATAAATAACTGTGCAATAATGACAAATATCACTATTTTAATTGAAGATGCTTAATGGTTAAATGGTTAACTTTTCAATATGAAATTAACATTAAGAAGAAATTGTATTTCAGGGGTTTTTCCTTTTCAGTTCAGCAAAATATTTTTTGGAAGCTCTTTTAACATGAGGTGAAAGGAGCAGGGCTGAAATAACTGTTGGAAAAGCCATGAGCGCAAAAGCAATATCGATTAATCCGATAATTACACGAAGATTGGAAATGGCGCCGACAATTATTATTCCCACAAAAATGTAATTGTAGATGTGGCCGTATTTTGCGCCAGCCACAAAACCCAGACATTTTACTCCGTAATACGGAAATGCAAACAGGGTTGACATGGCAAAAAAGGTAACGGCTCCGGTTAAGATGTATTTGCCGTAAAACGGAATTGCAGCTTCAAATGCATGTGCCGTGAGCGTAATTCCGTCGGCTGAACTTTCGAGCCAGGTGTTGGTAACGATAATGGCAAGGGCAGTCATGGTGCAAATGATAAGCGTGTCGATGATGGGGCCCAGCATGGCCACCAGTCCTTCGCGCACCGGCTCGCTGGTTTTGGCGGCGCCGTGGGCCATGGGCGCTGTGCCAAGTCCGGCTTCGTTTGAAAAAGCTGCCCTGCGTACTCCGGTAATTATAATGGCACCTACCGAACCTCCCAAAACCGCCTCGCCGGTAAATGCATCGTAAAATATGGTTTTAAAAGCAGGTACAATTTGCGAAGTGTTGGAAAAAATGATAACAAGAACTGTAACAACGTAAACCACTACCATAATCGGGACAAGCCGGCCTGTAACATTTCCGATGCGTTTTATTCCACCAATAATCACAATGCCAACAATAATTGAAATTACGATTCCGGTTAGCAGGTCAGT
>Ga0334883_1003189_pt1 | contig 18175 bp, 11 predicted proteins | sample GraSluR1_MG_6_FD_207230 | JGI IMG/M metagenome (GOLD analysis project Ga0334883, IMG submission 207230) | Sludge microbial communities from methane-producing bioreactor in Wageningen University, Netherlands - Granular Sludge_09_05-R1 | ecosystem: Engineered > Bioreactor > Anaerobic >... | reverse complement strand
CCTGATACTTATGGTCAATGGTGTTTTTAGTTTCAATCCACGCTCCCGTGAAGGGAGCGACACTGCCGCCTGTTTTCTCGTTTCATCTTGCTTGTGTTTCAATCCACGCTCCCGTGAAGGGAGCGACAAGTCCCGCCCATTGGTTCGCTTCAACCATGTTGTGTTTCAATCCACGCTCCCGTGAAGGGAGCGACTAGTTTCTGATTCGTTAATCAAGATATCACGGTTGTTTCAATCCACGCTCCCGTGAAGGGAGCGACAATTTCCTGATACTTATGGTCAATGGTGTTTTTAGTTTCAATCCACGCTCCCGTGAAGGGAGCGACACTGCCGCCTGTTTTCTCGTTTCATCTTGCTTGTGTTTCAATCCACGCTCCCGTGAAGGGAGCGACCCACTTGAGTCCACCGATATGTGCCATGTTTGTCGTTTCAATCCACGCTCCCGTGAAGGGAGCGACACCGTGTCGCCGTGGCTATCTTATGTATACAACTTGTTTCAATCCACGCTCCCGTGAAGGGAGCGACTTCGGTAGCACTTGAAACAGCAACACTATGCAACGTTTCAATCCACGCTCCCGTGAAGGGAGCGACGTATCTCTGGTAATTGGTTCCATAGTTTTGGTAAGTTTCAATCCACGCTCCCGTGAAGGGAGCGACTTCTATTTTCTCAAAAGGTAAGGGGATATGGAGATGTTTCAATCCACGCTCCCGTGAAGGGAGCGACGATACCGTTAATTCCGTTCAAGTACAACAATAAGGTTTCAATCCACGCTCCCGTGAAGGGAGCGACGGTTCCATTGGGTTCAAGGTGATTTTTTCACCTTGTTTCAATCCACGCTCCCGTGAAGGGAGCGACAGATGCGTATAACGCATTAGATGTAGAACGCTTTGTTTCAATCCACGCTCCCGTGAAGGGAGCGACTATTTACAATGGTTTGATGTACGATACAAAGCAGGTTTCAATCCACGCTCCCGTGAAGGGAGCGACGTCCACGATTTGGGACTCTAATTCGGAGTTATAGACGTTTCAATCCACGCTCCCGTGAAGGGAGCGACCAGGATTCGCACTTGCTTCCTGGACTGTACAGGCGTTTCAATCCACGCTCCCGTGAAGGGAGCGACTCGAATTAAGCGAATGTAAGTCATATCCGATGTTGTTTCAATCCACGCTCCCGTGAAGGGAGCGACTGGACTATGACGGGGCAGAAGAGTGGGAAGAAGAGTTTCAATCCACGCTCCCGTGAAGGGAGCGACGATAACGTGTCACCAACTTCTAATTTCAGATCCTTGTTTCAATCCACGCTCCCGTGAAGGGAGCGACTCTTAGGGTGGATTATAACCTTGTAGCATATTGTGTTTCAATCCACGCTCCCGTGAAGGGAGCGACGGCGATTACAAGGACTACACCACCTATACCGTCCGTGTTTCAATCCACGCTCCCGTGAAGGGAGCGACCTATTCGATGTCAAACAATGCTATATCGGCTTACGTTTCAATCCACGCTCCCGTGAAGGGAGCGACGTCAAAAAAGGTGGCTAATGCAGGGGTTTTTGTGGTTTCAATCCACGCTCCCGTGAAGGGAGCGACACCTTGTATCTGTCATAGCGGTTTCCGCACCACCTGTTTCAATCCACGCTCCCGTGAAGGGAGCGACAGCTCACGCAAGCGGTCAATTGACTTAGGTTCTGCTGTTTCAATCCACGCTCCCGTGAAGGGAGCGACTTCGGAAACCCCCTTTCCTTAAATATTTCTTATGTTTCAATCCACGCTCCCGTGAAGGGAGCGACCTGTTATTTTTTTACTCATATGGTGTATAATAGATGTTTCAATCCACGCTCCCGTGAAGGGAGCGACTCCTGCGGCTATGTTTCTAAAACTTTGAACGAGCAAGTTTCAATCCACGCTCCCGTGAAGGGAGCGACATTTAGATTCCTTTTGACTTCACCCACACCTCGGGTTTCAATCCACGCTCCCGTGAAGGGAGCGACGGAGAAGTTAGCTAAGCTAATGTGTACGCAGGAAGTTTCAATCCACGCTCCCGTGAAGGGAGCGACGGCAAAAATATGCTCGGGCAACGTGATCGACAGGGTTTCAATCCACGCTCCCGTGAAGGGAGCGACGGAAGCATACAAGGTAGCGAACCGTTCCATCAAGTTTCAATCCACGCTCCCGTGAAGGGAGCGACTAGCCGACTTACCATGGACTATGGATACAGAAGTCGTTTCAATCCACGCTCCCGTGAAGGGAGCGACTTGGCCACGCATGGGTTAAAAGGTTATTTATTGATGTTTCAATCCACGCTCCCGTGAAGGGAGCGACATTCTTGCCATTCCCAACCACCTACCAACCCATGAGTTTCAATCCACGCTCCCGTGAAGGGAGCGACACCGCCAACGATAGCGGGATTGGCTTACTTTACAGGTTTCAATCCACGCTCCCGTGAAGGGAGCGACATAATTGTTTCGTTGCCGCTCCACCCTTGTGTATGTTTCAATCCACGCTCCCGTGAAGGGAGCGACTTTTGATTATTTGCATAATAGTTCCTTTCCATGGAGTTTCAATCCACGCTCCCGTGAAGGGAGCGACTTTTGATTATTTGCATAATAGTTCCTTTCCATGGGTTTCAATCCACGCTCCCGTGAAGGGAGCGACTTCCATAACTGCGGAAATTTACACCCACCAAGATGTTTCAATCCACGCTCCCGTGAAGGGAGCGACGTATGGAGCATGGGGTGGTTGCCCTTGGGGATGTGTTTCAATCCACGCTCCCGTGAAGGGAGCGACAACCACTCAACCTGCTTTTCTTGATTTTAAAATAGTTTCAATCCACGCTCCCGTGAAGGGAGCGACAGTATATATTGGGAGGAGTTGAAAACAGACACTTTTCTGCCCTTCATCTGCGAACCTCTCAATATATATCTTAACAATTCTTTGTAATCTCGCGCTAAACCAAACAACCGTTGATTTTGCAAGGTTGCGAGCCTCTGTGGCAAATTATGATAGCCTTGGGTTCGCGGGTAAACAATTATATAATTATTAACCCCTCTGAGTCGTATCCCGGATTAGCTCCAACATGCTCAATCCTCCTTTCCCAGTTTGATCCAAGGAAATAATATCGAAGACTATCAACTTTCAAATCTATTATTTCTTCTAATTTGTGTCTTAGTTCTATAAACTGGCCTGGGTTTACATTACATTCAAATACAGAATTTTGCACTCTTTGACCATAATTCGTACACTGTTTAGCTACTTTCCTTAATCTTTTTCCTCCATCTTCTGATGAAGTTTTAACATCATAGGTGATTAGTACCATCATGTTTTTTACCTCCAAAAGAACGGAGCGTAACATCCCAAGTCACCCCTAAGATGCCTTGCCAGTAGTAATGCTTGTACATATGGCAGTAGGCCAATTTCTATCTTCTCGTTTAAGAAAGGATGCGTTATTATTTCTTTTTTTCGCTTTTGCCATATCGCAATAATTTCTTTCCTGGTATCTTGATTCATAACGACTCCACCAGATTCTTTTAATACAAATCCTTTACCATCTACTTGCTTAAGATTGATTGCTGATAGAACTAACCTATCAACTAAATATGCTCTTAATTCTTCTATCAAATCGAGTGCTAAACTTGGTCTGCCAGGTCTTGGCTGATGAAAAAAACCCGCGGCCGGATCAAGGCCCACCGTTTCTAGTGCCGCACGGATGTCATGAGTCAACATTGTATAAAGGAAAGACAATAATGCGTTAACATTATCCAAAGGCGGCCTACGAGTTCTTCCATGAAAATAAAAATCATCCTTATTCTTTAATATAAGAAAATCAAATACGCCAAAATAGCATTTTGCCGAATCACCTTCCAGCCCTCTAAGTTGATCGAGACTCTTAACTCTTTGAGCCTTTTCTATTTGTCTGGACAAATAGTCAACGCTCCTTTTCATTTCGGGATTTTTTGCGAGTACATCATGGTCTCTAATAGCTCTTTGTAAAACTGCTCTGGAATTTGAGATTTTCCCCACAATTAGGTTTTGACTAATCAATAGGCTCTCGGCTTCTGACTCCGCCACCTTATATTGTTGTTTTCGCAACAATATATTACCTTTCAACGGCCCCTGCACCGAAGCAAGGAACCTACCCGTCTCAGTTAAAAATGTTAGTGCTACTCCACGCTCCGCACAAAGCCCCATTAGAGAAGGACTTGCTCCTATGTATCCGAAACTGACTATCCCTTCGATATTGTGAATAGGCATCCGAAATTTGATCTCATTACCTATTCGCACCACTACATTTTCTCCATCGCGAGCTAAATATGAGTCGGGATTCGTTACATAAAGAGTATTAAGCAATTTTCTCATATGCTAGCTTTTCACTCCCTTAGTTTTGTCATTTTTTCGATGTATTCTATGATATTTCTTTTGTTATGAGTTAATTTTGGCTCACATAAATCCACCAACGAGCAGAGTTTACATCTCTTTTGTTCAATTGCTGGAGGTGTTGTACCAATTTCATATAAAGCATTCATTTCCGCAGCCAATTCCATAGTATATAAGCGCAGTTCATCACTTAAATCTACAGGGGCTCTTGTTTGTGTCTGTGCATAGTATAGATATCCTTTAGTAATATGGACTTCAAGCATTTCTTCTAAGCACATGGCTTGTGCACATACCTGAACATTATCTCTATCATCTGGTTTGGGCTTGCCTCTTTTATACTCCACAGGAACTGGCTGCCAAAATCCTTTGCGTCCTTTTAGGACTATACCCCCTTCAAAATCAAGTGTTTGATAAAATTCAACTATATCTGCTATTCCTTGAAGTCTTAATTTATTGGATATAATCGGAATGGCTCTTGACACAATTAAATCTTTCCTTTTCTCTTTAATGTAAGGGTTATCAGCTCTTTGGTGTAAATATCTCCCCTCAGCCGTATAGGCATTTTCATCCCACACTTGCTCTACATGAATAAGCGCCCATTGACGTGGGCAAAAGGCCATGTGCTGTATTCCTGATAGCTGCAGATAGGTATCGTTCGATTGAATTAGACTCATTTTATAACTCGATTACCTTAACCGATTCTGGAATTTCACTATGGTCAATCTTCACTTGATAGTCAGAGAAGTCTCTAGGCGGATTTTCAGGTTTGTTGCGCGAAACCTTTACAGCATCAAATAGTTTTTGTACTGGACAATCTCCCAGTTCTGTCGAATGCTCAAATACTATAAGTTTCCTTGTGCCCATAAGCCCTCTGGCTGCAGAACGATCTTGTTCAAACATATTTGTTAATGCTTCCCACAGTAACAACAAATCGTCTTCTGAAAAACCTGTTTTCTTAGCAAATGGTGCAGATACAAAACCAAATGATTTATACAGCCCATACGGGACGGTAAATTTTCTACCCATTGTGCGATTGTCCCCACCCTGACTTACAGCATCTTCTTCTGTAGTAACGGCCATCCTCGTTATTGTGTGTTCCAAAGATACGATGGGATCTAAAGAACGCCCAAATGTGAGTTGCACCGGTCCACGAACTTGACCCGCATTAGGCCCCGTTGATAAGACAGCGCCAAAGGTTCTAATGTCATAATAGTTGTCACACATATACTTTCTAGCTTCATCTACCTCTAATCCTTGTCCTTTCCCTTTGTTCTTGCGTTTTTTACCGCCGTCTACTTCCGAGGTGTCCTTTTCAATATCAATGCCTAAATCTTCATATGCCTTAGAAATGGCATTATTTAATATTGCCTTTTCCTTAATAAAAATTGAATATGATGGTTGTGCTTCCTTAGTTATTTCAACATAGTTTCTTATTTTTCTCTTTAAGCATACGTCTGTCACAAGACCATGCCCTGTTTCTGCATCTACTCTCGGCAAATTTCCTGCGTCAGGATCCCCATTTGGGTTGCCATCTTTAACGTCGAATAACAACACGAAGTCATAGCGTTTTGCAATTTCTTTACTCATGATAATTCCTTTCTCTTTAATACATAGATTTGTTTAATAGTTTGTTGTTATAGCTTATTATTTACTCATAAAAATTTTGTCTTTGATGGTAATATCCTACGGCAAAAAGTCCTTGTTCATGTAACGCGAGATGTGTCGGGAAATCGTCTAACTTAACAAATATTTCACCTAGTAACTTTTCTAAATTCACAACACGCCCTTTATTATCCATTTTTGCCAGATGATGATTTTTTAATTTCATTAAAATGGGGAACACGGTAATCGGATTCCCGCAAGCGGCACTATAGTACCTTTCTCTTATAGTAGCATTTAAGCCCGGGTTTGCTTCTTCCTGTATTTTTTCTAAAACGGCGAATAGTCTTCCCAGTTGATACCCTACAGACTTATGATCAGTGTTTAGTTTCATTGTTACCTCCTCATATAACGGACTTGGATGGAACCGATAGTATCGGTTTAAATATCCTTTAATTACGGCAGCCCGTACAGGCTTGACTCGATTTTTTACATCGCTTCTGATCCGCCTTAATGCCGCCTGGAGCAAATTTGTCGGGAATGGGGTGCCATTTATTATTGATTGCATGAATTCGGCAGTCAAATTCGGTGGAATATTATCATTCTCATCTTGGGTTGATATATTGACAAGTATCCTCCATAGCGAATAGTATTCCGGTTCTTTAGGTGGTTTTATAATGGCGAAATCATCGAAGTATTGTTTGATATTGGTTGCCAACTCCTTAACTTTTTTAACATCCCAAATCCGAACTGCAATTCTTGCTGAATTGGGGGACAACCCTAGGATATAAAATCGTGTTTCGCTTTCATCTTCCATATATGATCCGTCACTGATTGAATTGTATAATGCTTTAATTTTTCGGTTCCCTGCATCTGGGTTGTCTTTTTCCGGTTCGTTGAAAAAGCTTAAAAAGTCGTTTTCAAACTCGGTTTTACGTTCAGACCAAAATACAGTTGTTATATTACCGATTCTGATTTTCTGGCTGGATTTTAACAATGTGTTCAAGGCAGTTACATAAGCAAATTCTGTGGACTTAATAACCGGAGCATTATAGCCTTGTTCTTTTCCGTATGAATCATATCCACTGTTTCTTTGTATCCCTACAAGGCTTTTCGCATCTTTCCCCAAACGAGTTTCACCATGTATTCTTACAATTTGGCCTTCTTCGCCAGTAACACCGCAAATTCCCTGTATTTCATCAACTGTATCAGAGGTTTCATCGTCACGAGATAATGTTTCGATTACATATTTCTTCACTGCCTCACGACAAGGGACCGGTTTTAGATCTGTGTTCAGACGGAAACTCATATTACATCCCAGAACGGCTAAGCAATCTTTAAAGTTTGGGGAATTTGATACTTTTTCATTTTCTTCTAGTTCGTAAAACCTAATGACTGCACTTACTCCCTCGTCTTCTTTTAAAGATTCCGGTAATTCCGAAAGACTTTTTAGCCAAGTCTTATGCTTGTTCTCTATTTTTTTTCTTTCCGGCTCATCACTATCGCTTTTCGGTTCTCCCAATACATATCCAATATTATCCCAGAGCAAGAATGTTGTTTCGTAAGATTTGGACCCTGACCTCTTTAGAGATCTTGGCACTAAAAACGCCTTTCCTTTTTTACCTTCTCTGGTATCTTCAAGATTTAGGAACTTTCCTTCTTTATCAACAACAATCAAAAACGGAATTTCTTTTTTCTCAAATCCTTCCGGGGCTATTTCACTATCTAGGTCCATTGCTTTCCGGTCGTAATATTCTTTCAACGCTTGTAAAATCACCCCCTCACCTCCACTCTTCTTGCATCTGTGTCAATGACCCCATTTTTAATTTGTGCTTTATAGAATAGCGCTGGTGGGTTATTAGGATTCATTTCAAAATCCATATCATACAGCATGTATCCAAGGTCTTGCGTGATATCTAGTGGCTGTACTGTTTCATTTTCAGGCCCATCTACCAATCTAAAATCACAGGCGAACTCTCTACACCCTAAATATGGACGATGGTAACATTGGCCTTGTGATGCCCGTCTTTGGAACATGGCTGCGTATTTCCCTGCTTCTTCATCGCTTTTCATATCAAAATATCCATAGATTCGATATCTCACATTCTTTAAGAATAGTCCGGCACGCTGTTGCCTTGAGTCTTCAATGAAAATTCCCATTGGCGACTTAAGAACTCCCTCCATTTGTTTAGCGGTAGGAGTCGGAATTACTTTGCCCACCTCATTTCTTCTAACGGAAATCCATTTAATCGGGTTTAGTATTTCGATTTTGGTAATATTCCATTTAATGGCCGGTTTCCAAAGAATGGATTCAAATATAGCTCTTGCAGCAGATGGTGTTATTACATCATAACTAACCCTTTCCACTTTCATTTCCGGTCTGGTAAAGCACGCGTAATCGCCCCAAACCTCTAAGCACCAATCTTTCAAGTAATCAACTCCTTTCTTATAATATAAACTGATCCACATCATACTGTTGTTGCCCTATCTTCAATCCTGTCTCCTTTGAATAATCAAGATCTGTTGATAAAGCATAAAGCCCATCAGACACTTCTTTTAAAGCTCCTCTTTCAAGCAGCTTATAAAATTCATTATCATATATGGTAACCGAATACCTTTGGAGCTTTCTTAATATGCTTTTGCTAGGCCCTTGTAATATAACTTGATCTATCAGTTTTTCACCTTTCTCGTATGGGACAATAATTGTCTTTTGATTGCTATCATCAATGAGTTTAAATTTACTGGAGGCTGCACGAAAATAGATTGCGCAGTTCTCTTGATCTGGAGTTAGGTAACCTCTCATGTCCTTGCAATCTAGTGTATTTACGGCACTATATAATCTTTCAAAATAATGGGTGAATGCACCATGCCCTGTTATATTATCCTCATTCCCAACGAGCATATTTTTAGTTACATCTGCCGATTTTCTTAATATTCCTTCGGGAATTTTTCTTGGCAAAACGAAGACTACTACTTTTCCGGTATTCAACTTCCCTTCCCTATTACATCTGCCTGCTGCTTGTGCGATAGAATCTAGCCCAGCAAAGGATTTATATACTACCGGGAAGTCGAAATCTACTCCCGCTTCTACTAGTTGGGTACTTATTACCCTAACGGATTCCGCTTTAGCTAACTTTTCCTTTATTTCTTTTATGCGTTGGCTTCGATGTTCGCCACACATAAGCGATGATAAGTGGTAGGTTCCTTCCGGCATTAATTCATATAATTCCAAACAACTTTTTCTATCAGATACAATGCATAAAACTTGATAGTAACCACTTAATTCTTTTGCCAGCATTTCCAGTTCAATCGGTTGATTTAAATCGCTTGGGAACTCCACTTGTGTCCTGATTAGCGAATTATACAAAGCATTAACATCGTCTTCATTGCCTATGATTTCACTTATGCCCGTTAGTCTTTGAACCTTGTTTTCACTCTTCTCATTTTCTCCGAAGGCAGGTTGAGTTGCAGTTGATATAAGTAAACTTACCTTGTACCTCTTAACAAGCAGTTGCAATGTTTCCAGAATAGGATTAAGAAACTCTGCGGGTACTAATTGCGCTTCATCAAGAACGACAACCGACTCAGCAACATTATGTAGTTTCCGGCATCTACTTGATTTGGAAGAAAATAGGCTCTCGAAAAATTGTACTGAGGTAGTTACAATAATAGGAGCATCCCAGTTTTCTGCAGATAATCTTGATTTATTTGTTACTTCTTCTTGTTCTAAATTAGAATGATGTTCTACTACTTGTTCGCCGCCAAACACATTTTGAAAAACATCAGAGGTTTGCTCAATTATGCTTGTATAGGGAATGACATAAATAATGCGTTTGAGACTGTGCTTTTTAGCATGTTCCAACGCGAAAGCTAGACTGGATAAGGTTTTACCACCACCGGTAGGTACGGATAGCGAGAAAATACCTTGTGATTTATTGGCTGCGAGCACACATTTAGTTCGTATGTCTCTTCTTATTTGGTTAATGTTTATATCTGGTGCATTTTCATCAAGTTCTTTAATATGCTCATAATATTTCTCAAGTAGTTCTGTGATTTTTAAGTATCCACTTCTTTCAGCGAACCTGTCCGGGGCCATGTATCTTTCTGTGTCCAGAAAATCTGCATCCACTAGACAAGAGAACAGCATCCTAATCCATAGGGACATATCAAGACTATTATTATCAAATTTGCACGGCGGTATTAATCCTCTTGTGTTGGAAATCATATCAGAGATTTCAGATGGTATTTCGCAAGTATTTTCATATTGTCTCATTTGGCTTTTTAAGGACGACTTCCCTGACGCTTCTGCATTATCCCAATCCGGTAGTCCAGCATGATGACCTGCTATGGGGTAAGATAACAGTCTCCCAAAGTTACCAAAAAGTTTCTCAACCAATACAGCTCCATACGCAGCGTGTGGTACTTTGTGAAGAGAGTTTTCCAGATGACGATTCTCCTCACTTTCAGCAGCCATGATTAAATATTCTTGCCACTCATCTCTTGCTTTTCCTGCATCATGAGCAAGCCCTACTATTTTCCCCCAGGCCCTAGAATCAAAAGCCGCTGCAAACTCTTCGGCAAATTCTGACGTCCCTCTAAGATGCTCTAAGAGTTTGTGGGGTGGTTTATAGCTACCATCTTCATTCTTTTTCAAGTGCGCGATTAGTTGTTGCATTGTAGCCCCCTTTGCAACAGTACTACGGCCTCATAATCAAACTATTATGTGCATGATGGTTTAGCACCGCTAATTTCTAGAAATGGTTTCCTTACTGAAACTCTTTCTAGGAGATGAATCGGATAATCTAGCAGAGAACCCTCTATTATGAAAGTATCGCTTTTGCCTGATTTAGAAATAAAAACTTCTCCTAATTTATTATATAAAATTAATGGGACATTTTTGTCTCATGGGTATAATCCTTAACAAATTTTTTTCAAGTAATTGTGTCACCCCATAGTCAACGCGCTCATGTGCTAGGGGAATGCCCCTACCTCTATCAATTATTCCTATTCAGCATCTACTAGACAGAAACTTACTTCAATTTCTGAATCAATTTTATTATTTCAGTATCCGCCGGGCAGAATACGTATTGCGGTATTTCATCCGGTGTTATCCACTTCAAATCATTATGCTCTAGAAGCTGTGGTACACCTTCTACAATCGTACAATTGAACAATGTCAGCTTTATTGTAGTATCCGGATATTCATGTATAACCTCGGCGAAAACATCGGCTGGAGATACTGTAATTGACAGTTCTTCCTGGCATTCTCGAATAAGCGCCTGTTCTTTTGTTTCACTGGATTCCACCTTGCCGCCAACAAATTCCCAAAGCAAGCCTCGCGCTTTGTTAGCCGGACGCTGGCATATCAAAAATTTATCTTTATCCCATATCAGGGCAGCTACTACTTCGGTCATATATTTTTCCTCATTTCGTCAATCCAAAGTCATATTGTAAATAATCCGGAAGCTCATTTTCCATTACAACATCGAAAAGATAGGTGCCATTTGTGCCTTCCGTTTTTCTCGCATTTGTCAGCGTTCCCTTCCCTACATAGGTGAATGGAAGGACAATCCCATTCTCGCTGGACACCTTTCTGATAAACAGATGGGCAAACTTACTACTGTTGAGTTTAGAAAGATCGCTCTTCGGCAAATGAGTCCTGGATTCCCATTGGAACAGGTTGGCTTGCAAAAACTTGTCCTTATAATTTAGGCGTTCTTCTACAGACGCATCCTTTTTTAGTGATGCAAAAATAACCACATAATCGTCATAATAATATGTACCCACCTGATTAGCACCCGGATTTTTCAGTAGTTTCAGCTGCACTTGATCCATTCGGTAATTCTGCCACAGCTTGAATTCTGTTTCTTCACCGTTTTCAGCAGTGTATCGGGTGATACCATAATCAAGTAGATCGTTAAGATATTCTCTGAACTGGTCATCTATCGGAACATCCAGCGATAATTCGGAATCGCTTACTGTGACAAACTTCAGAAACTGCAATGCATGATCCAATTCATCACGGCTTAAACCAGCTATTCTTTCATCAAGTACCGTGTTGATTGTGTCAGTGTTGCAGAACCCATCGAGAATGCAGCGTACAATCTCATATTCATGGGGTCTGACCAGGGGAAGCATCCCGGAAAGATAATTTGCAAAGTCAATTTGTACAGCGCCAAAAATTGGGAGGTTTTCTTCTCCAATACCTCGCAGAAAATTGTAATAAGAGCAATTCTTCTTGCCCAGCATTTTTACGCTCATAAATCGAATTAAGTCTGGCGCACAATCATTATTAAGATAATCCATATGCTTGGGATAAAACTCAGAGTTTATGTATTTCTTAAAGTTGTAATAGTCCTGTTTTAAATACTTGATGCTATTGAAATTCTCATTATCAATATATTCGAGGATTTCTTCTTTGCTAAGGTCGTCTATATTTATGACAACGCCACAATCAGATAAGCCAAGTGCCACAAAATTATCCCCCACCATAGAAGCCATCAGACGCTTTTCCACGACGAAATTCTCCGCTAAACTTGAAAGGGCAAATGCAATCTGTACACTACGTTTATAGCTGTTTCCGATAAAGTCAAGCACCGTAACGAATTCCTTATTATCATATTTACGAAGACCGCGACCTAGCTGCTGAATAAAAATCGTGGAGGATTCCGTAGGTCTTAAGAAAAGCACCATGTTTACACCGGGGATATCAACACCCTCATTGAGAATGTCAACAGTAAACAGAATTTCAAGATCAGCGCTGTCGCTTTGCAAATCGTTATAGGCGCGAATGCGCTCCCCTATATCATTTTGTCCCGTTAAATACGCTGTTTTGTAATGCTCACTCATGGCTTCACACATCATTCTTGCATGCGTGATATTTCGGCAGAAGGCGAGTGCTTTAAGTTTACCTTGCGGACGATGGCTCTCAATCTGTTGGGTAATAAAATCGCAATGTTCACTATCGGCAAGCTGAGCGATCATGCGCCGTTCTTCAGAGGAACTTAGCCCGTAGTCTACAAGAGTATCGCGAATACCATAATAATGAAACGGAACAACCAAATCATTGATGATGGCGTCACGCAAGCGCAGTTCATAGGGAAGATTCTGATCAAATATCTCAAATGTGTCCTGATTATCCATTCGTTCCGGTGTTGCCGTCAACCCGAGAAGGAACTCTGGCTCGAAATAGGAAATGATTTTCCTATAGGTTTCTGCGGTAGCGTGATGGCATTCGTCGACGATAATATAGTCGAATTCATCTTTGCTAAATAAATCCAGGGTTTTACTCATTGAAATATTAGTGGCAAATACAAAGTCCGCATCATATTCCTTGCTTGTGCCACTGTAAATGCCATATGAGACACTGCTGCCAAATACATCTTGAAAGGTTTCAAGAGATTTTTTTAAAATAGAACCCTCATGAACAATATATATAAGACGCTTCGGATTAAAATTCAGTGCATCGAATGCCGCAAGATAGGTTTTACCGCTTCCAGCCGCTGCAACAACAAGGGCTCGGCTTGTTCCAACAGCGCGATAGCGGTTCAATTCTTTTAAAGCCCGGCGCTGCATGAAATTCGGTTTGATACTGGATGTAGATAAATCATAATCCATATCCCAGCGTTCAATGGCAAAGTTCAGCTTGCTGGCATATAAATTGATAATCTCGCTGTTCAGGAGGTGAGTTGCTTGCCATTTATCCTCAAATTCGGCCATAGCTTGTTTATAAACTTCAGAGTCAAATCCTTCTCGCACAACCAAATTCCACTCGATGTTCTTAAGCAATGCATATCGGGTAATGTTTGAGGAACCGACAACCAGTTCACAGCAGTCATCAAATTGAAAAAAATATCCTTTAGAATGATATCCAAGAGTGGAGTATCCAGTATCGTGAAAGCATTCATAATCCAAATGACACTCAAAATTTGGGCATCTACCCATAAGAGAGTGAAAACTTTTCAGTGACTCGATATCCGTAAAGTTTTGATATGTAGAAGTTATAATCCGCCCTTTGCAGCCACGCTCCACTGCTGCCTCAATATCTTTAAACAGTAAAACCAGGCCAGCCTTCTTGATGAAACTAACCGAAAAGTCAAAGGACTTGCAATGGCGCAGGTTGTCCTTGATTCTATTCAGAAATGTGGTATCCGTATAGTTTGTTAAGAATTGATGGTGCATATCCTGCTCCTTATAATTGGCAAATCTCTTGTATTACCCTCCACCGCACCATGTAGCACCCCAGCAGAGATTACTTCTGTGTCATCTATCCTCGTCGCTAACTTGGCAGCAGCTTCTAGACTCCCTCCAAATAATTGTGTCACCCCATAGTCAACGTGCTTAAATGCTTGGGTAGGGATCCCACCACTATCAATTTCTTCTCTTTATCGTATAGAAAATAGATTCGAAGCAAGTTTTCCGAATCGTTGCCCACTTTCAAATGAAGGTCTAGCACCGATTCATACTTCTTCCCCTTTTCGTTATCATAATACTTAATCTTATATTCTGCAGGATAAGCCTGCGGGCTCATGCCTTTGATGGGGGTTACGGTGAATGGCCTTCCATAGCGTTTCGAACAGAGAAGGTTTCTTTCTTCCTCCGTGATTTCTCCAATCAACTCATTGCGGTATTCTGTGGCGAGAAATTCCAAGGCATCGCATAATAACTTCATATCCACTTCGGCGGCCGGTGTGTTCTCAATGAGAGCTACCGCCTTACTATGGAAAATTAACCTTCCGGAAAACTGCTCTTCAACCCATTGAGCAAGTTGAGAGGGTTTCGTAGGAGCACACAATTTCCTTACTTGAATCCGCAAAGCTTCATTTTCTTCCCTCAGTAAATTGACCTTTTCTGCTAATTCCTCTATGGCTGCCTTCGAATCTATCGCCTTTTCATTCCTTTCTTCCAACTCTTGTATCCGGTCCAACAACTTTCCGTTTTCTCGATTTAATTCAATATTCTCCTTCTTTTGCTCGCCTCTTTCTTGTGCAATCTTTTGATCCGTAAGCCGCTGATAGTCCTCCAGCTCCCGAAGTAAAACTTCCTGCATTTCTCCCTTTTCCCGTTCACTAGATAGAATCGTCTGAAGTTCTTTCTGTTTTAACTCTCTTAAAAACCGCACATCCCCATAAGATATCATTTTCCGCTTCAAATATTCTTGAATATTGCTAGTAAACAGCTGGACCATCAAATCCTTCTTCTCGCACAAATCCTGATATCGATAGATTTCTCTATGCCCGGAAAATTGTGCAGGATAGTATATTGCAATACCCCCTTCCTCCAATCCGGAATCCCAACCAGAGACAAAGTCTTCGTAAAGATTTTGCGGCAACAAAAAAACATACCCGTATCCCATAATCGGTTCTGCAAGTTCTTCAACCGATACAGGCAACGGGTATTTCTGTAAACATCCAACTAGTTTGGAAGAAATATCAGAGTTGACCGTTAAATTGCTGACATAGCTATTCTCTCGTCTAAGGGTCCCTTTACTATCTTCCGAAGTCAATACTGCATTTGTGCTAGGTTCTGCACACACAAGGATAGGAAGACTACGTTCTTCAGACATAATATAACTTTTCACCTTACTGATATGTCCCAAAGAGTCTAAAGTATATGGTTTCTCGAGGATACGATACTTGTCTTGCTCCAGTCCTATCAGAACATTTCTGGCCAGTCTTTTGACCACACCTATTCGAAAGACCTCGCAGGGGATTTCTTCATTCTCCAACTCGGACACTTGAATATTGATGCCAATTTCTACTGTGTTTTCTTTCATAGCAAGGCCAATGTTGGTAAAAAACAACCGACCGGGAGCCGGAGGCCTCATTTGCGTTTCCCGACCAGGGTTAGGTCCTAAATCCGGTTCCACCAGCTGCATAGCCCAGCTTCCTTCTTCTTTCAGATAACAAGTCTCCAGCATATATCCACTATCTATGCGAAAAGAAAGGATTTGCTCCGTGTTGAAATTCTTGTATTCCGAAGGATCCGGCACTTTTATTTCTTCTGGAACGTCAAGAGCTCGAAACCTCTCTCTAAGCCAACTCATCACCTCTAAAATGACTATTTTAAAAGCATCTTCCGGTGGAGTTTGGTTGTTACTCATATGTGCATGAAGTTGGTATGTGGAATACACCACATTCTTCATTAACATAAAAGGTTTTCGGGTTTTCAGATGTTCCGACATGCTCATATCCTTTCAGATATTTAACAACGGCCACTATTTTGAAAAAGCTAGCAATACATCGTTGCATTCCCTTATTGATCTGCCATTACTCATTTGTATTGTCTTTATCAGAATCTGGTTCTTTCAACTCTGCAAACTTCTCAGCCATGGTTGGGTTCCCACGGGTCAATTTCTTTATTGTCACATCCTGCGCTTTATCATTTGCCAGCCTTAGATTGCGATCCGTCCCCAAAAGAGCTTCTTTTGTCTTTTGCAGGTGATCGATGGATTTGTCAATCTCATCTATCGCAGTTTGGAATTTTCTTGAGGCAAGCTCATAATTCTTCCCGAAGGCATCTTTGAACTTATCCAGCTCACTTTCGAAATTAGCAATGTCTATATCTTGAGCCTTTATCAAAGCAAGCTCCTGCTTATATTTTAGTGAGTTCTGAGCTGCATTCCTTAATAAAGTAATCATGGGAATGAAAAACTGCGGCCGAATGACATACATTTTGGGATAACGGTAAGAAACGTCCACAATGCCCCCATTGTATAGCTCGTTGTTGGGTTCTAACAAAGAAACAAGAACCGCATACTCACAACCTTTTTCGTTTCGGTCTTTATCCAGCTCTTTGAAAAAGTCCTCGTTCCTCTTCTTGGTGGAGGTCTCATCACTTTCATTCTTCATCTCAAACATGATTGAAATGAACTCTACTCCATTACTGTCAGCTTCGCGGAAGATAAAGTCTCCCTTGCTTCCGGTTCTGGCATCATTGTCCTTTTCAAAATATGCTGTTGGGAATGCGGCGGACCGGATTTTATCGAACTCGATTTCACAATGTTGTTCCAGTGTTTCACCCACCATTTTGGTTGATAGTTTCGCCTTCATATCTTTCAAGCGCTCTATGGTATCATCACGATCTTTTATCTGCGTTTCATACTTTTCCTTTAATGATGTTTCCAACAGCCTCTTCTCAGCATCCTTGGCCTCAATGTCCCGTTTTAAATCATCCCGCTCTTTTTCAATGACATTTAGCGCCTCCTTGAGTGCCAATTGCTTGGAAATATCTGCTGACTTCAACTCTTCCTGCAAACGAACAATCTCTGCATCTCTCTTTGAAACCTCATCCTTAAGCTCTCCCGTTACGGTCGCCTTCACAAGTTCTGAACTTGACTTAAGTTCAACCTGAAGACGTTCAATTTCTCTGTCTTTGATAGATGCTATTTTTTCCATTTCATTGGCAATCTTAGCCTCTGCCAGCTCAATGGCCGTCCTTTTGTCCTGCTCCGCAAGAGCTAGCCTTTCATTCAGCGCTTTATCAAAAGCCTCATTACGGACTTGATTTAGAATATCTGCGTAACCCGCGTCATCAAGACTAAAGGTCTTTCCGCAATTCGGGCATTTAATTTCATTCATTCCACACCTCAATCATATTGTTGATGTTGACCAGTATTATACTATTAAATGGTTTTTTCTATTCAAAAAGCAAGCACCCAGATTCTTTGAAATCCTGAATACGCTCCTCTAGTTCTTCAACTGGTATCTCTAAATGCTCCGCCAAGCACTGTAAACAGTGATACTTGGTAACTTTCACTCCTATGATCTTTTTGTTGAGGCCAATCTCATTTCGAGTCAATCCGATTTTTCCACATATATAGCATTCTACGTTCTTGTTCATTCCTGATCACTTTCTTGTATGATACATTCAGAAGCCAATATCATACTTATCCTTTCTTTTATATTTGTGATATATAATACATCCAGATGCTGTGGACTTTTAATAATTTTCTGTAGTCCAACTACTTTAAGGAGTGTATTGCCACAGCTTTATCTGAATCATTAATAGCTGGATGTGCCTCAGAGCACTTATTTCAATCAAGTTTATGATGATATTGCTTCAGTGGATTATCACAGCTGTATTTGTCAACTGAAAAATGGTCCACGGATTCGGTCGAAAAATGGTCCACTATGTAAGCCACTCTTTGGTTTCACGAACCCTGTAACTGTCACCACTCATGTCAATGACATGGGATTTATGTGCA
>Ga0334883_1003187_pt1 | contig 18182 bp, 10 predicted proteins | sample GraSluR1_MG_6_FD_207230 | JGI IMG/M metagenome (GOLD analysis project Ga0334883, IMG submission 207230) | Sludge microbial communities from methane-producing bioreactor in Wageningen University, Netherlands - Granular Sludge_09_05-R1 | ecosystem: Engineered > Bioreactor > Anaerobic >... | reverse complement strand
CATTAAAGACGGCGTCGCGCCCACCCACTACTTCATCGACGTGTTCACCTCCACCGGCTGCTGGGACTACACCGACAGGGCGGGCAACTTCTACCCGGGCACCGAGACGCGCCGGCACTTCGGCGAGGCCTTCTCCTGGATCCGCGACTTCCTCGGCGACAACGCGCCCACCACCTCCGAGGCGGGCCACGATCAGCTCATCGGCTGGCTCGATGGCGCCGACTGCCAGCACCTGAGCCTCTCACCAAAGCCCGAGAGGTTCACCATCCACATCCCCTGCGAGCGATGGGAGCGTGTGCCGTGGTTCGATGCAGTCAACCATGCCCGCTTCATCCAACACGGCGTGGGCTACTCCGGCCGCTACGAGGGGGGCATGGGGCGGCGCGAGCACGGCATCAACTCGGATGACTACATCTCCGCCGAGGTGCTCACGGGCCACGCGCTCATGGTGGACGCCGGCTGCTGGGGCGCCCCGGCGGTGCGCAAGTATTGGCTGGCCCAGCCCGTGGCGCGGAACCTGGCGCTGCAGGACATCACTTCCGTCGAGCTGGTCGGTGGTGACATGGCACGGCAGATCGTGACCTGGAGCAACGGCACCCGGGTGTACGTCAATCGCGGAGATACCCCCTGGGCCGTGGAGAGCAACACGCTCCCCAAGTACGGGTACTTCGTCTCCGGGGACGGCCTGCAGTCGGCGATCGAGCAGCGCCAGGGCGTCATCTGCGAGAGTACCCAGACCGCCGAGGCCTGGTACTGCAATGCCCGCACCTTCGGCACGGACATGAGGCACCCCATCCGTCCCGGTGTCGAGGGCTTCGAGGACCTCGGTGACGGTACGTTCCGCTGGGATGTGGTGTGGCAGGCAGGCCGGTCGGCGCCTCGGGACATGCGGGTCTTCACCCACTTCTACACACCGACCTCCACGCGCTCGGACAAGATCGGCTTCCAGGACGACCACAGTGCCCCCGTTGCCCCGAGTAAATGGGAGGGCACCGTCCGCTACAGCCGCACGGTGAAGGTGCCCGAAGACGCTCGGGGCACCTACGAGGTGGGCATCGGCCTGTACGACAGCGGCGGCAGACTCCCCTTGTCGGGGACCGAGAACCCGGAGCTGGGCGAGTGCGTCTGGCTGGGGACACTGACCGTGACCCGTGACGACGCAGGGAACACCGGGCTTGCGTTCGTTCCGGCGCCGGAGCGACCGACCGAGGAGGACGCGCGCTGGAACCCCGGGGGCAAGCCCATCGACTTTGGCTTCGCGGTGACCGACGGGAGTTTCCGGGCGCACAGGACGGCCGAGGGGCTGACCGTGACGCCGCTTCCGGCCGGTGAGGGGTTCCGGCTGACGCTGCGCCTGACGGCGATGGGGCTGGAAGGGCGTCAGGCGAGTCGGGTGACGGCCGTGGGCGAGGATGGGCGGCGAGCCGCGGCAAAGTTCGAGATGGAGCCGGGCGAGCTGTCCTTCGCCCACGACGGCCGGGCGTTTTGCTATGAGGTGGCGTTCTGACGGCCGCCACCTGCCGTCGAGCCCTATCCTTCCGCCGTCGCCAGCAGCCCGGCGACGGCGGCGCGGAGGGCGTCGCTGCCAAAGGGCTTGGGCAGATGCCCGGCGGCGCCGAGCGCCCGAAGCTCGTGGGCCAGGCCCTCGGCGGCCACTCCGGTGATGACCAGCACCGGCGGTGCGGGCCGCAGGGCCCGGGCGCGGGCGATCACCTCGCGCCCGCTCCCGCCGGGGAGCATCAGGTCGGCGACCACCAGATCGAAGGCCTCGTCCCGCAGGGCGTCCAGCGCCCCGCCCACCGAGGTGGCTGTCACTACGTGGTGGCCGTCTCGCTCGAGCACTCTGCTGAGTGCCGCCGCCACATCGCTCTCGTCCTCGACCAGCAGGATGCGGGCTCCGGGCTCAGCGGCGGCGGGCGTCGGCACCGCCGGCTCGTCGGCGATGGCAGGCGCCGCCTCCTCGCCGGGGCAAAGGGGCACCTCGATGGTGAAGGTCGTCCCGCGGCCCACCTCGCTCTTGGCCGTGATGCGGCCGCCATGGGCAGTGACGATGCGGTGGGCCACGGATAGACCCAGACCGGTGCCGGCAATCTCCGACTCGCCGACGCGGCCTTTGGTGGTGAAGAAGGGCTCGAAGACGTGGGGCAGGTGCTCAGGCGCGATCCCGACACCCGTGTCGGAGATGCTCAGCACGGCCGTGTCCACGCCGTCGCGACTGTGCTCCGTGGCCTCGATGGCGATGGTGCCCCCGGCAGGCATGGCGTGACAGGCGTTGATGAGGATGTTGAGGAAGACCTCCTCCAGTTGGCCGGAGTTGGCGAGGATCACCAAGGGGCGCTGCTGGTACTGCTGAACCACGCGCACTCCGGCCTTCTGGATGTGCCGGGCGGCGGTGGCCAGGGCGTCCCTGAGCGGGGCGAGGAGGCTTAGCGGGACTCTGGTGGGCTCGTGGGGCGTGGCGAAGGCGACGAGGCTGCGTCCGATCTCCACTCCCCGCGAGGCCGAGCGCAGGACGATGTCCGCCAGGCGCCGGCCGTCCTCCGCGGTCTGCAGGTCCGTGGCAACCTCCGCGGCGAGGATCATCGCCACCATCAGGTTGTTGAAGTCGTGGACGACGCCCGCGGCCAGTTGTCCCACGGCGGCGAGCCTCGCCGCATCCTCGGCGCGCTTGCGGTCTGTGACGTCCTGCACGAAGACCGCCACCTGTGTTACTCGTCCGGTGTCATCCGCCACCGGGCACAGACGGTGAGCCAGACAGCGCCCCCCCTGCTCGCCCTCGTGCGTCACCGGCTCGCCGGTGGCCACCGCTTCGCTCAGCAGGCGCAACTGCAGCCCCGCCGACCCCCCTTGGCAATCGGCGATGCTGGAGCCCACCAGTTCCGGCCCCTTCCGCAGGCCCCGTGCCCGGGCGACCGCGTCATTGGCGGCCAGGATGCGCCCCTGCGCGTCCACCAGGAGCGCCATGTCCGTGTGGGCATTCAGCAGGGCCCAGGCGGTATCGTTGGCTCGCCGCACCGCCTCCTCCGCCCGTCTGCGGTCCGTCACATCCTGTGCCGTCCCCACCAACTGTCTCGCCTGGCCGTCGGGGGTGGTGCTGAACACCGTCTCGCGCGTCTGGTAGAGCCGACAGCGCCCATCGGCGCTGCGGAGACGGTACTCGAACTCCACATAGGGGCCGCTGCGGCCGGTGAGCAGTCGCTGCCGTTGGCGCTGGATCTCGGCGCGGTCCCGGGCGTCCACGATGGCGTCGGGGTGGTGTTGCCCCGACTCGCAGGGCTCGCCCGGGCCGAATTCCGGCACAGGCCGGGTCTGGCTATTGGCGTAGACGCTGCGCTGCTGTTGGAGATCGTGGATGTAGATGAGATTGGGCGACGTGTCGATGATCCGCTGGGCCAAGCTCTGCGAGCGCTCCAGCGCACGGAGCGCCTCGCGTTGCGCGGTGATGTCGGTGAAGGCGACGATGGCCCGTGGCCGGTCGCCGGGGCTCGCCGGGGGCAGTGGCTCGGCATTGAGTAGGAGCCAGCGCCGGTCGCGCCAGGTATGGTGACGGAGCCCCAGGACCACGCCCCGAACACTCTCGCCCCAGAGTCGCGCTCGAACGGAGGGCAGGTCCTCGAGGGCCACCGGTCGCTCCTGCTCATCCACGCATTCCCACAACGAGGAGTACGGCTCGCGGCCCAGCATCGCCTCCCGAGGCACCTGCAGGACTTCGCACGCCGTCTCGTTGGCATCGAGGATGCACCCGTCCGTGCCCTCCACGATGACGCCGGCGGGCACCGCGCGAAACAGGCTCTGGTACAGGTCACGATTGCCGCGAAGGCCGTCCTCGGTCTCCGTCAGGCGCGACATGTCGGTGATGACGCCCTCCAGGGCCGTCGGTTGGCCGTTCGGGTCGCGCGCTACCCAGCCCTGCTCGTGCACCCACTTGGCCATCCCGTCCGGCGTCAGAATCTGGTAGGCGGTCGACAGAGGGTGGCCCTTGGTCGCTGCACGCAGGTCCTCTGCCAGGGCCGGCCGACTTCCGGCGGCGATGATGCAGGCATACGGCCGGCTTCCGTCGGGCAGCAAGTCGCGGGCCGGGTAGCCGGTCACCGCCTCGCAGTCGCCGCTGAGCATCACGACGGAGAACCCGGGCTCTAAGGTGCGGCGGAAGAGCATGCGGCCCGGCGGGGTGCGGGACAGGTCGGAGGGCTCCAGGTCGGTGCTCGCCCACTCCTGATCCGGCCGCTGCGGATGCGCTGCGGCAGCGGGCACTACCCGCCCCGCCGCCGCCACCATGGGCTCCACCCCGGGACCGGCGAGCAGCGCCAAGTCCCACAGGACGGCTTCCCCGCCGGTCGGCTGCCCGGTGCGGAACCGCACGGAGGGCACCAGGCCTGCGCGGAGGGCCCTGAGCTCTGCACGCACAGCCTCGTCTTCGGCCTCGACCAGCTCCGGCAGGCCCGCCTGGGCCGCCCCCGGCGGGCACGGGCCGCAAGGGGGTGAGGTCTGTCCGAAGTGCCGGCGTGCCGCGCTGCTGAGCCATGCTGGGCGGTCGTGCGCGTCAAGCACAAGCAGCAGGGGATCGGTTGGGGCCTCGGCGCGTCCCGGTTCGGAAAGCAGCACGAGCGTCATCCGCGCGGAGCCGCCGGGCACCCGAAGGGCCGTGATCCGACAGCGACCGGTGGCTCCGCCCGGCAACCGCACCAGCCCCACCGTCTGAACCGGAACACAGGGCGAGGGGCCGCCGGCTCCGGGGACGGCCTGCAGGGGGTGCCGGGGCCGCAGGGAGAACAGGAGCGCGGCCCAGCTCGCCCCCTCCACGGCCTCAGGGTAGTTGCGCAGCAGGAGACGCGCGTGCCGGTTCATCCTGAGGATGCAGCCCTCGCCGTCGCAGACCAGGGCGGGGACGGTCAGGACGTCACAAAGCGCCGAGCAAAAGCCGAAGACATTCACTTCTCAGACCCCTTACATGCTCAGCTTGTCGTAGTTCGGCGATTCTGTCAGTGGAGTGGTTGGTTACGGGACGGCTGGACGGCCCGGTTACGTCTACAGGCCCCGGACACAGGCCTAGCGCGCAGGGATGAACCCGGGCGCGGACGCCGGTACGTGGAAACCTGGGACTTCATGGATCACCGTCACCATCGATGAGCTTCAGCGAGTGGGCCGCGTCGGTGAAGCCGGCGGAGAAGTCTGCCGTGGGCATGGGCGCGGGACAGGGCGGTGGGCAGAACCCCCGGGGCACCGGCACCCGGGCAAGTCCGGTCACTCGTGTGCGGTGACGCGGCTTTCCGGCGTGCGCGGCACCACGGCGTTCGTGCCGTCTGATGGCGGGATGGCGACCGGACCGTCTCCGGCGCACCATGCCGCCATCGGCGCCTCCGTGAAGGAGACAGTATGCGCCGTGGCGCCGCGAGTGTCAACGACCCCGCGCTTATGTGGCGGCGGCGGGGAGGGACCCCGGTGTCACGCCTCCGGCCCGAGGAGGTGCGAGCGGGGCCCGGAGCGAAGCCTGTCGCCCATGAACACCGACGAGTTCTCCGCCGCCCCGGGGGTCCCGCCAGACACTGCTCCCCAGCGTGCCTCACGCACCGTGCAGTTGCTCGGACTCTCCCTGGGGCATGCCCTCAATGACGCCTACGTGAACTTCATCGTCCCCCTCGGCCCCCAGATCGAGGCGCGTTTTGCCCTATCTCACTCAGGTTTTGGCCTCATTACGTTCCTGTGGGGGCTGTCCACCAACTTCGGGCAACCGGTGTTTGGCTACCTCACCGACAGGTGGCGGCCGAAACGCCTGATCGTCATCGCCACCCTCATCTCGACCTTCTTCTTCAGCTACATCGGCTACGCCCAGTCGCTCCCCGCCTTCGTGGCCTTCCTACTGCTGGGAGGGATGGGGGTGGCGTTGTACCACCCGCGCGCCGGTGCGCTCACGGTGCACGTGTCGGGGAGTCACCGTGCCCTGGGGATGGGCATCTTCAGCGCCGGAGGGGCGGTGGGCTACGCGGCGGGGTTCCTCTGCGCTCCGTACCTGCACGGTCTCACCGGCGACATGCGCGGATTGGCGTATGCGGCGCCCGCCGGCGTGATCGGCGCCTGCCTGCTGCTCCTGGTCAACGTCGAGGGACGGGCCCCGCGAGGCGACGCGACCTTCAGCTTCCGGCGGCACATCCTACCGCGCTGGAGAGAAGTCACCGCTTTGTTTGTGGTGATGGTCCTGCGCTCGGCGGCGGTGTCGGGGTTCTCGCTGTTCATCCCCCTGATGCTCAGCGATCAGGGGCGCAACCTGATTCAGGGCGGGCAGGCCGGGTTCTTCTTCATCGCCGGCGGCGCCCTGGGCGGAATGATCGGCGGGCACATCTCGGACAGGATCGGGCGCAGAGAGATAACCATCGTCACGCTGCTGCTCAGCCCGCCGATCCTCTACTACGCCCTCCACACCGCGAATCTGCCGTCTCTGGCGCCCTTCTTCGTCCTCCTGTTCGTCGCCGGCCTGGTGATGCGGGCGGCCGAGCCGGTCAACATCACCCACACTCAGGAGGTGTTGCCTCGGGGCGCCAGTCTCGCCGCCTCACTGGGCATGGGCGGAGCGTGGGGCGTCGCGGGTCTCATCGGCCCTCTGGTGGGCGCCATGGCCGACAGGCACGGGGTGGCCTATGCATTGGGATGGGTGGTCTGGATCCCGGTGGCGGCCGCCGTCGCGGCCTGGTTCATCCCGAAGGGTGACACACACCGCAACTGAAGCCCCGGAGGCATCCCATGCAGGACAGCTCAGCCGCCCGCATCGCGTTTGTCGGCGCCGGCAGTCATTCCACCGCGTCCTTGTACCCCAACATCGCCCACATCCCGCAGTTCGATCTGGTCGCCGTCTGCGACCTGGACCGCAACCGCGCCGAGCACGCGGCCCGGGTGTTTGGCGCGCCGGAAGCCTATACCGATGTGGGGAGGATGCTGGACACGGTGGGACCCGACGGGGTCTGTGTCTGCGGTTCGGCCGAGATGCACCACCGGGTCGGCCTCGAGGTGCTCGGCCGCGGCATTCCGGTCTTCGTCGAGAAACCGCCGGCTCCCGATGTGGAAGCCTGTCGGGAGCTACTGCAGGCGGCCGCCGCCACCGCGACCTTCGGCATGGTCGGGTTCATGAAGCGTTACGCGCCCTCGAATGTCGTTGCCCGGCAGTTCATGCAGACCGAGGGTTTCGGCGCCCTGTCCTCGGTCACTCTGATGCACGGGGCCGGACCGTACGACGATGTGCGCCGCATGCTGTACTATAACGGCAGCCACATGATCGATCTGGCACGGTTCCTCGCCGGTGAGATACTCACGGTGCATGCTCTGACCGCCGACCATCTGCCCACCGCCAAGGCGGTGGCCGCCTCCTTCCGGTTCGCGGGCGGAGCCGTCGGGCACCTGAACATGAACTCCGGCGGCACCTGGAACGACTGCTTCGAGCAGGTCTACATCACCGGGGAGAGCTGCCAGGTCCTGCTGGACGGGTCTCGTGAGACCCGGGTGATGTCCCCCCGGGGGCAGTTCGCAGACGGGCAAGGATTGGAGCTCTATGGGTGGAGCAACAGCTACTATGTGTCGGGGAACATGGCGGGCTGGACCTCCGGGGGCCACTATACCCGCGGGTACTGGGGAGAGCTGAGTGCGTTCTGCAGAGCCGTCGTGGGGGAGGTGGCGCCGACGCCCACCCTGCAAGACGGCCTGGCGGTCCTGCAGATCATCGACGCAATCGAGCTCAGCGCGGCGCGCGGGGAGGTGGTGGCGCTGCGCTGAGGCGGCAGGCCATCCAGGGGCCATGCAGGCCCAGAGGCACGGCCTGCAGGCCCCGCGAGGCCAGGGTGCGGTTGAGGGCATCCGGGGCGGGGGCGCCGTGGATGGCCAGGATGTCGCCCGCGCGGAGCGGCAACTGCTCCAGGCGTGCCGACGGGTACTGGAGGATCCGGGAGGGCGTGCCCGCCAGCAGCGAGACGGCATAGCCGGGCCAGCCCACCACGTGGGCGGTCTGCCCCGCGGCAAGCGACGACGCCACCACGGCGGCGGTGGCGCGCTCGGCGGAAATGTCCGCCGCGAAGGCCACGTCGCCCCGCAGCCCCCCCATCACGGAGGCGGGCAGCGTGATCCCTCCCGCCCCGCTGATCCACAGCGCACCGGCGATGCCCAGGACGGCCAGCCCGATCGCCCCGACCGGCACGTGACGGCGCAGACTCCTGGGCCCGCGAAGATACTGGCCCACGATGCTGCCAAGCAGCACCGAGCCCATCACCGCGGCCGCCAGAGCGGGTAGCAGCATCGCCGACCAGGTGCTGCGGCCCGCGGCGCTGTGCAGCCCCGGTGAGGCTATCGCGCCGAGATACACTCCGATCACCAGCCACGCCGCCGGCCGTCCCTCGGACCTGGCGTCCCGCATGGCCTCCGGCCGACTGCGGATCTCGTGGAACACCAGGCCCACGATGGGTGGGAACGAGAGCAGCATCCCCCACACCAGCGAGACGGCCCAGGCGTCCAGGGGCATCGGCGCTCCCCGGCCACTGAGAGCCGTGGTGCGCCAGAAGTGCCACGGGTCGCCCATGATCGCCCAGTTGGCCCCGATCCAGACCCCCGCGCTATACAGCACCGGGAGCAAGAAGGCGATCAAGGTCCCCTCCACCCGCGGCCAGCCCTCGCCCCGGCGGTAGCTGCGCCACGCCACGTACGCGGTGGCCGCCAGGAGCAACCACACCGCTTCGTACGCGCTGAGAAGGGCCGCCGTCAGAAACAGCGCGCTGAGCAGCAGGTAGCGCAGATTGTCCGTCGCCGACCACCGCATCACCGACCACGCCGCGCCCAGCACAGTGCAGACCAGGATGCAGCCGGGGCTCCCCAGCGCCGCCAGGCTCAGTACCAGCGGGTGCAGACAGAGACAGGCCACCAGGGGCCAGCGCAGGGCCCACGGCAGGCCGCAGGCGGCGCCGATGCCGTTGAGCATCACGGCCGTCGCCCCCAGCACGATCGCTCCCAGCACCGGGCAGGCCAGACCGGACATCGCCATCGAGGGCGCAAAACCGCACAGCGGCAGATACAGCAGCGTCGGCAGCGGTGGCGAGCTGAACCCCATCAGGCCCAGGTTGAACCGGGGCTCCTTGAACACCACGTCGAAGGCGTGGGACAAGGCCAGCAGCGCATCCCAGTCGGCGCGGCCGGCCCGCAGGGCGGCAAGCCCCGAAACCAGGCACAGCCCCGCCACGGCCAGGAAGACCACCCAGGCCTCGACGCGTGGCACCGGTTTGCCCCCATCCATGCGCGCGCCCATCCCTGCTGACGCCATCTCCGTTCAGTTGGATTTGAACAGCCCGTGGGTCGTCTTCTCCCAGTAGTGGGGGTTGACGATCAACTGCCCGGCGGCCTTGTAGGCCGCCCAGCTCATCATCAGCCAGTAAAGCGGCGTAATCACCGCGTGCTTCACCAGGTCGTAGTATCGGCGGTTCAGGCACCCTACCACATTGAGGTAGACGAAGACGAAGTTGCCCACCAGGAGACAGAACACCCCTGCCACGTAGATCGGGGTGGGGAAGAGGGCCTTGATCAGGTCCGCCCCGGTGGCCACCCATAGCAGCGTGAGCAGCCAGTAGATCGGGTTCACCAGAAAGCACACGATGGACCCGCCTACAGTCATCTGGAACGAGAACCAGCCTCTGGGTCCGAGCTGGCCAACCAGCCGCAACGGACGACGCATGTGCACCAGGTACGTCTGGATGTACCCCTTGACCCAGCGCGAGCGCTGGCGGATCCAGCTCCAGAACTCCGAGCAGGCCTCCTCCCACGTGGTGCTGTCGATCATCAGAGTCCGGAACCCGTGCTTGTGCAGGCGCACCCCCAGGTCGCAGTCCTCGGTCACATTGAAGGGGTCCCAGCCCCCCAGCTCTCTGAGCACATCGACCCGGAAGTGATTCGAGGTGCCTCCCAGCGGTACCGGCGCCCCGGATGAGGTGAGTCCCGGCAGCAGCAGATCGAACCACACCGAGTAGTCCGCCGTGAACCAGCGGGTCAGCAGGTTCTGGCGCTGGTTGAAGTAGTTGAGCTTGGCCTGCAAACAGGCCACGTTTCCCGGGGCCTTCGTGAAGGCACAGGCCGCCTTCTTGAGCTGGTCCCGCTCCGGCACGTCCTCCGCGTCGTAGATCACCAGTAAGTCCGAAGTGGCCAGCTCCAGCCCGTAGTTGCAGGCCTTGGGCTTGGTCTTGGGGTAGCTGTCGGGGACGACGACCTTCACGAAGTGCTCCGGCAGCTCCATGCCCTCGGCCGCCTCGATCGTCTCGCGGTCGTTGGCCTCCAGCAGCAGTTGGATCTGCAGCTTGCTCGCGGGGTAATCCAGCTCACACAGGCCGCGTACGAGCTTGGGGAGTACCGCGGCCTCGCGGTACAGGGGAATGAGAACCGTGTAGGTGGGCAGCTCGTCGTCGCACAGGGCCGCGATCTCCTCGGGCGAGACGGGAACCTCGGCCTGCCGGCCCAGGGAACGCGAGACCAAAACGAACTTGTACACCGACTGCAGGATGTAAAACGCGATGAAGAACGCGTTGATGGCGATCAGGGTGGGGATGAAGGCGAACAGGAGACCGAGGAGGATGGCCAGAACCAGCAAGACGCCGCCCGCCACCTGGGCCGGCGACAGCGTGACGTTGGCACATTCGTCCGGCCGCTCGTGCAGGACCCGGAGCGGATCGATTGCGCGTGGCTGCTGTGGCGCAGACAATGGAATACTCCGCGGGGTAGGGGGGCGTTGTGTTCCTGCCGTCTGTGGGGCGGCCCGGCAGTACAACCATACCAACGGGCCGCGCCCGGCGGAGGCCGTTCGACGGCTGCCCCTGGCCATGTCCGAAGGCCGACGCCGGCCTTCCGGGCGGGCCTGGCGGGCCCCAAAGCCCGCCCCACCGACGGCGGTTGAGTCGCCTCAACCCGTGTACGGTTGTCGTGCCGGATGCCCCGCCGCTCGTTGTGCCCGCTGCGGCGCTTCACCCCCTGGAGATCGCGGCGCCGTGGCCATTCGGCGGGCACAGCTAATAGAAACAGGGCGCGGCGTGCAAAGTTCCGCTCGCGCCCTGTGGTACCTCTCGTGCCGCGCCCGGCTATTCCGCGGGGGGCGCCGCGACGGTCTGGCCGAGCTTCTCCAGTGTGAACAGCTCCAGATTCGAGAGCAGCCTCGCGCCGTCACCCCGGTGGGGGTCGATCCAGCCGCGCTTGCCGATCAACGGCCACTTGCTGACCTCGTACTGGGCCGGTGGCCGGAAGATGACCAGACCGTTGCCCACCTCCCAGACCGCCATGACGGCGCGCTCCGGGCTGTTGCAGGCGACCATCACCGGCCTGACGCCGGCGGGCAACCGCCGCATGTATGCGAAGGCGTCCGGCGCCACGATGCTCCTGACCCCCGCGGCGAGCGCGTGCTCCTCGGCGCCCTCGGCCACTACCGCGGTGTCCATCGCTGCCCCGTCGGAATGCGCGATCCCCAGCGCCTGGGACAGCCGAACGTCGAACCAGCACACATTGCCTCGTGACACCCAGGCCAGCAGGGCGTCTATCGAGGACGAGGCCCAGCTCTCCGGGTCGCCCATGACCCATACCAGTTGTCCGTCACCGATCCCCGCCATGCCCGCCGGCGCCGCGATTACGTGTGTCAGCGGACGCAGCGCCTCGCGCACCTGCGTCGGCGAGATCTCCTCCGGGGCGATGATGTCGGCGGCCATCGCCGCCACGGTACCCAGCGTCAGCGCCATCACCAGTACAACGGCTGTCCTGCCCAAGTGGGAATGCGGTCGAGCTGCGGTGTTGTGCTTCATCCTTGACCTCCTGCCCTCCGTCTTCGCTGGTAGCGGTATTGCCGTGTGTCGAGCACGAATAGACGCCCGAACGCTCGGGCCTGTACGCGGGTGACAAGTGTCTGAGACCTGCCGGTTGGCCGGCAGGGCGCGTCCATCGGTCCCGGTGCTGCTCGGCCACGCCTCGACGGGTTCGGCCGGAACGCCTGCCCTGTCGCGAGAAGCTCATCCACAGCGTCAACCTCGCGCAGCGAGGTAGCGGAGTATCTCGTTATCTCCCGGGGGGTCGTGCGAGCTGCTCTTTCCGGGAGCCGACGCTCTCAGAATGGCACTCCCATGCGGGTGTGGGCCCTCGGCCGGGCCGCCGGAGGTGGCACCGGCCCGAGGCGAGCCTCCACTCCGAGCTCGTTGGCGTGGGCAAAGCCTCGCCGGACGACCTCAACGATCGGAGCCGTTGCCCCGCGTATCCACCGCGGCGAGCTTGGTCATCGCGTTCCACTTGATTGAGAAGCCAAACAGGTTGGCGATGCCCCGGAGGGGGACGAAGAGCACCTCGTCCCTGACGGCCGGAGCCGCCTCCAGGCTCACCGCCCGGCCGTCGACCATTGCCGCCGTCTCGCCCATTGCGACGGTGGCGACGGTGGCCCCACGCTGGATCCTCAGCGTCTTGGCCGCCGGCTCCCAGTTGACGGTGGCCCCTATGGACTGCAGCACCTGCTTGGCCGGCACCATCATGATGCCGCGGTCGCTTATGAAGGGCACCGGGTCCAGGCGCAGAGGGCGGCCATCCACCGCCACCCGGATGTGCCGGAGCAGGGCGTAGTCCTGCTGCATGTACGAGACGGGGGCCCAGTAGATTCTGATATCGGCGGCGGCGAGAAGACGGGTGACGAAATCCTCCCTCGACAGCCCCGCATCGCTGTGCAGCCTGTACCTTATGTCGGCCTGAACCTGCTCGAAGCTGAGGGCTCCGCCCGGACGAACTCCGGCCAGTCGGACGATGTGGAAGACCCCGCCCATCTCGAAGGGCTCGGCGGTGTCACCCTCCTCCAGCGCGCGGGCCACGTCCCACAGGCCGGGGATGGGGATGGTGTCCCGGGTTACCCAGCCCAGATCGCCGTCCGCGCCCGGACGCCCGGGCAGGCTGAACCGGCGGGCAACGACCTCGAAGGGAGTGCCATCCACCAGTGCTCGGAAGACCGCCAGCGCCTCGGGACGGTCGCTGGTGGCGATGTGCAGGATGTGTAGTTGCGTCTCTGTGGAGAACTCCGCAAGATGCTGCTCGTAGTAGGCCCGGACCTTACCTTCGCTGATCCCGGCGGCCTTGTCCAGCAGCGCGTCCAGGAGCATCTCGGTGCGCACGTGTTCCCGGTAGCCCTTCATCGTGTAGCCAAGCTGCTCGATGTGCCAGGCGTACTCATCGAGGGCGGAGAACCTACCCTCCTGCCTGTCCAGCTCGCGGGTGACCTCCTCATGCGACAGTGAGATGCCCTGGGCGATGGCCTCATGCTCGATCACTCGGGCCCGCACCAGGCTCTCCATGAGCCGGCGTGCATAGTGGTCTTCCATGAAGCGCTGCAGGTAGGGGGAGGTGACGTTGAAGCCGTCAATGGTGGCGTAGATCTCGGCGGTGGCGGGCGGCTCGGTCTGGGCCAGAGCGCCCGGGGAGAGCATGGCGCCAAGAGTCGCCAGGCGCAGGGCGAGGCCGAAGTTCATCTGGCAAGCCTCCCAAAGATGTGGGGCCCGTGGGTGACTGGGCTCCAGAGGACGTCTGCAAAGGCCGGGCTGCGAGTGAAGCCACCACTCCCGAGAGTACAACCAGTATACTTTCGCCACAGAAACCGAGTCAAGAAAGGCAGGTGTGTGATGCAAGGGGTAGGGGCGACGCGCCCGGCAGGCGGAGGAAAGGGCGGAAGCGCTTGTGCCGGGTCACGTCGGCAGGAAGCTCGACGGGGAAACGCAGCGTCTGCACGAGGCGAGGGGCAAGAGCATGCGCATGCCCCTCGCCTCTGAGGGCTCCGGGCTATCCCTCCGCCAGGATCTTGTTCACTCGCTCCGCCGCACCGTCCAGGGCCTCTTTCGGATTGCTCTTGCCCATCAGCGCCTGCTGCACGCCGGTCACGATCTCCTCGGCGATGGCCGTCCAGCGCGGGTGCAGGGGTACGAACTTGCCGGTCTCCAGGAGTGCCATGAACGACGACCATTCGCTGCTGCCGGTGATGAAGTCGCTCTCGGCCACGGCCTTGAGCTCCGGCAGCATCCCGAATGTCTCCGCCCACTCCTGGCGCAACTCCGGCTGGTAGACAAACTCGATGAACTTCCAGGCAGCGTCCTTGGCCTGGCAGCTCTTCATCATCACGATGTTGTCCGTCACCGCCATGGTCACTTGCTTCTTTTTGGAGGGGATCGGCGCGATGGCGTACTGAAGGTCGGGCGTGTCCTCCTTCAGCATCTTCCAGAACCATGGCCCCGTGATGGTCATGGCCAGCTTGCCGGCCTTGAACATCTCCTGGAGGCCCTCGCGATCGTAGGCGGTGGGGTTGGGCTCGGCGACCTTCTCCTTGTTCACCAGGTCACACATGAACTGCAGGGCTTCGACACCTTCGGGGCCGTTGAACAGGGCGCTCTTGCCGTCCTCGCTGAGCACCTCGCCGCCGTTGGCCCACAGGAAGTAGTAGAAGTACACGTCGGTCTCGACCTTGGCGCCCTGGATCCCGATGCCGTGCACTCCTTCGTCGGGGCGCTGGACCTTACCGGCGACCCTGACCAGGTCGGCCCAGGTCTTGGGCGGCTGCTCACCCGCGGCCTTGAGCAGTCCCGCATTGCAGTACAGCGCTCGGGCCGACACGGCAATGGGCAGACCGTAGAGCTTGCCCTGATACTCGGCGCCGCGCAGCGAGATGGGGATGAACTTGTCCCGGAATTCCTGAGTGGCGTAGGTATCCAGGGCCTCGACCACGTCCAGGTCCACCAGCTCGGGCAGCCACAGAGTCGCGATGTTCACCAGGTCCGGAGCGTTGCCGGCCGAGACCAGTGTGGAGAGCTTGTCCTTGCCTGTGTTCCAGTCCACGACCTCGATGGACAGCTCGATGCCCGGATTGGCCTTCTCGAAGGCCTGCTCGAGCTTGTCCATGTAGGGCTTGGTATTGGTATCATACTCCATGGCCAGGAACTTGAGCTTCCCGCCGCCTTCGCCGCCGGAGGCGGGCGTGGCCTTGCCCGGGTCGCCGGGAACGCCCGTGCCCGCCTGCTCCCCCGGTGGTGGCGGGCAGCCGGCGACAAGTGACAGCAGTACCATGGCCAGCGCGGACAGCAGGGCGGGCGCAACGCCGCGGCGCAGCGGTTGGCGGCGAGGTGAGAGAGCAGGCATGTGGCGATCCTCCTGTGACGGCGGCGCGCGACGCGCTGCGCACCGTGTAGACTGAGCTGGAAACACCCGGCATTTCGTCCCGCGGGGGCCAGGCACCTTCGCGTGGGGACGCGCCCAGTAGTCGTCGCCGCTGTGCCTCGGCGCTCGTCGGCATAATGCGGTCCAGGCCATCGCCGACGCCCATCAGCAGGACCCGAGTGCCGCCGGGGCCTGCGCGGCGTGGTGGTGCTACGAGGCGGGCGGTGGCTCGCGTCACGGCGCCCCTCGCGCGCCATGCCGGCCCTGCGGGCCCGTAGGAGGTGACGGCCGGGCGACGCTGCTGGCCGAGACCCTGCCCGGCCGTACTCCGCCGTTCTCCCTGGCTCTGCGTCTCCTTGGTCCGCCGTTCGACACCTCGGGGAGGTCTCCCTCTGTCTCCCAGCGAACTCGCCTCGCAGTCGTTTGCATGCCCGGTCGGTGCGGCCATATTGCTCTGCTCCGGGCGCAAAGGGGAGAACACTGATGGCGAAGAAGGCCAAACAGCGCGATCTGTCCGGCTACACGGTGCACATGGTCGGAAATGCCCACATCGACCCGGTGTGGCAGTGGAGGTGGGAGGAAGGCCGGCAGGAGGTACTCGACACCTGCCGGGCCGCTGTGGACCGCATCAAGGACACGCCGGGCTTCATCTTCTGTCGCAGCAGCGCGGTGACCTACCAGTGGATCGAGGAGACCGACCCGGAGTTGTTCGCCGAGATCACCCGCTGGATCGCAAGGGAGCGCTGGTGCATCGTGGGCGGCTGGTGGGAGCAGCCGGACTGCAATGTCCCCTGCGGGGAGTCTCTGGTCCGGCAGGGGCTGTACGGCCAGCGCTACTTCCTGGACAAGTTCGGCAAGACCGCGCGCACCGGCTACAATGTGGATACCTTCGGCCATGCCGGGGCGATACCGCAGATCCTGCGCAAGCAGGGCATGGAGCACTACTGCTTCTTCCGTCCCGACCCGCACGAGAAGGACCTGCCCTCCTCCCTGTTCTGGTGGGAGGCTCCGGACGGCTCCCGGGTGCTGGCCGCGCGGATGCCCGGCCACTACGGAACCTGGTCGGACGAGATCGAGGAGCGCATCGGCGAGGCCGCGGCGCAGACCCCCAAGGGGCTGCGGGAGACCATGAGCTTCTACGGCGTGGGCAACCACGGTGGCGGCCCCACCAAGGCCAACATCGCCAGCATCCTGAAGGTCGATGCCGATCCATTGGGGCCCAAGACCCGGTTCAGCTCCCCGGACATCTTCTTCGATGCCGTGCGTCCGAAGGCCGGCAAGTTCCCCGTAGTCTCCGAGGAGTTGCAGTACCATTCCCGGGGCTGCTACACGGCGGTGGCGGCGATCAAGCAGCACAATCGACTGAGCGAGAATCTGCTGATGGACGCCGAGAAGGTCTCCGTGGCGGCCAGGGCCCTCATCGGCCTGGACTATCCGGCGGCCGATCTGGAGTACGGCTGGAAACGCGTCCTGTTCAACCAGTTCCACGACATCATGGCCGGCACCAGCATCCGCCCCGCCTGCGATGACGCCATCGAGCAGTACAGGGAGACCGAGGTACTGGCGCTGCGGGCTATCCGCGATGCTACGGGCCGTGTGGCGGCGCAGGTGGACACCTCCGGCGAGGGACGCCCCATCGTCGTGCACAACACGCTCTCGTGGCAGCGGACGGAAGTCGTGGAGGTCGAGGTCTCCTGGCCCAATCACGACGAGCTGGTGCACGTTGTGGATGACCAGGGCGGCCAGGTCCCGTTCCAGGTGCTACACACCAACATCAGTGGCCGCGGCACCACGATCCGCGTCGCCTTTCTCGCGCGAGTTCCGGCCTGCGGCTACCGGGTGTACCGCATGCTTCAGGGGCCCGGAGAGCCGCAGGAGGTGGAGTTCCTCGCCGGCCCCACCTTCCTGGAGAGCGGGCTCTATCGCCTGGAGTTCGATCGTGACACCGGCTATCTCACCCGCATCCTGGACAAGCGCAATGCCCGCGACCTTCTGGCCGCTCCGGCCAATGTGCCGCTGGTGATCGACGACCCCTCCGACACCTGGAGCCACGAGATCGAGTCATTCCGCAGCGAGAAGGGGCGCTTCGTGGCCATCGGCGCTCCCGAGCTGGTGGAAGTCGGCCCTGTGCGGGCCAGGCTGCGCATCACCATGGAGCACGAAGGCAGCGCCCTGGTCCAGGAGATCACGCTCTACCGCCAGGTGCCGCGCATCGATGTGCGCATGACGGTGGACTACGAGGGTGAGCACGAGTTCCTCAAGCTCGCCTTCCCCACGGCTCTCGACGAGGTAACCGCCACCTACGAGACACCCTACGCCTTCGCGGTCCGCAGGGCCGACGGGAACGAGGAGCCCGCCCAGAAGTGGGCGGACGTGTCCGGCACCCTGCCCGACGGGTCCTCCGCCGGCCTGGCCGTGCTCAATGACAGCAGGTACGGCTACGACATCCGCAACGGCGAGCTGCGCCTGAGCGTCCTGCGCACACCGATCTACTGCTTCCACGACCCGGCGCAGGTCGATGCCCGACGGAGATACGAGGTCACCGACCAGGGGGTGCAGAGCCTGCAGTACGCGCTGGTGCCCCATGCAGGCGACTGGCGTCGCGGCGAGGTGGTGCGCCAGGCACAGCAGCTCAACCATCCCTGTTTCGTGCGCGAGGAGCCGGCGCACGGCGGCAGGCTGCCGCGGCAGTTCTCACTGGCCGCCGCCGAGGACGGCAGCGTGATACTGGAGGCGATCAAGCGGGCCGAGGACAGCGAGGCCATGGTCGTCCGCGCGTACGAGACCTGCGGCGAGGCGAGCGAAGTCGCCATCGGACTCCATGGCCTGGAGCCGGTGACGCTCTGCTTCGCCCCCTGCGAGATCAAGACGCTGCTGGTGGCCGATGGGAAGCTCATCGAGACCGATCTGCTGGAACGACAATAGCGGCCATTGCTCCGCGGCCGTTGTCTGCTGCTGTCCGGGGGCCGGATGTGCGTTGTGTGCACATCCGGCCCGGGCCGCCTCGGCCCGCT
>Ga0334883_1003184_pt1 | contig 18194 bp, 17 predicted proteins | sample GraSluR1_MG_6_FD_207230 | JGI IMG/M metagenome (GOLD analysis project Ga0334883, IMG submission 207230) | Sludge microbial communities from methane-producing bioreactor in Wageningen University, Netherlands - Granular Sludge_09_05-R1 | ecosystem: Engineered > Bioreactor > Anaerobic >... | reverse complement strand
GTTCCCGATGATCCCGGCGGGCAAGACGTTCGAGGACATGCTGGAGGCCGGCCCGAACGGCAGGTGACGGTAACGGCGGGGGTAACGGCGGGGGTAACGGCGGGGGTAACGGCGGGGGTAACGGCGGGGGCAACGGCGGGGGTAACGGCGGGGGGAACGGCGGGGGGAACGGCGGGGGTAACGGCGGGGGGAACGGCGGGGGTAACGGCGGGGGCAACGGCGGGGGCAACGGCGGGGGCAACGGCGGGCGTCGTTCACCTTCTCCCAGCGCGCGTAGCGAGCGACCGGGAGAGTCCGGCGACCCCTGGGGTCGCTTGCGGGTGAGGGCAGGGCCACCGGGCCAGGGGCAGCGGTGCCTCACTCCCCGGCCCTTCGGGCCGCCCCCCTCTGCCTTACTCGTCCCGCAGGGCGGGACGGCGAGACGGGAGGAGGGGGCCACGACGGCGCTCCTGGGCGCAGCGCCATAGGACCAGGCAACTATCGACAGCATCTCCTCACGCGGCGGACACCGGCTGTGGCGGCCATCTATCTGCCCAACGGAGGAAGAGCATGACCAGACCGATGGTGCTATTCGGGCTTCTGATCTGGGTGGCCTCGGCCGCCCTGGCTCAGGGGCAGCAGTGGATCGGCCGCGATCTGAGCGGCTCCCGCATCGAGGGCTGCAATCTGTCGCGCTCGGCCCTGGTCGGCGGCCAGTGGATCGCCGGCCTGTTCTCCGGCGTGGCCATGCAGCAGGCCAACATGCAGTCCTGCTCGCTGCAGGACGCCGTCTTGACCGACGTCAACTTCGGACAGGCCAGGGGCGAGCGTATCGACCTTACCCGCGTCGAGATGCGGGCCTCCACACTCAACCGCCTCACACTGCGCGACTGCCGCGGCGATGACGTGACGCTGACGGATGTCACCCTCGCCGGGCCGAAGCTCAGCAATGCAAGGCTGACCGACGTGGTCTGGAGCCGCGGGCGGCTCAGTGGTAAACTGGAGAACGTGGAACTCCCGCGCCTGCGCCTCACCCGCTGCTCCGGCTCCGAGCTCACGGTGGACGGCGGTGACGTGCGCGAGGTGAAGCTCGGCGGCTTCTCGGCCTATCGCCTGACGGTGGACGGGCTGCAGGTCAGCTCCGGTAGCGCCCGTTTCGACAACGTGCAGGCCCGCTCATCGCGCTGGTACCGGGTGGACCTGGGCGGTGCCCAGATGGAGCGAGTAGACCTGCGCGGCGCCAGGCTGCAAAGCTGCGACCTGAGCAATGCACGCCTGGAGCGCTGCGACATCCGCGGCCTCACCATCAACGGACACAACATCGAGGAACTCATCAAGAAGGCGGAGCGCTGAGAGCGCGGCGGGCCCCGGCCGGGCGCTCGCCCTCGTGCCCCAGGGCGGCCGTCGCCCTATCCGCTCGGACGCCCCGGGAGGGACCGCATCGATGGACGACATGCGCGAACTCATCTCGCTCCCCGCCTTTGAGCGTGGCCTGCTGCTCGCCGCAGGCCTCTGGCTCGTTATGTCCGCCGCCGTGGGAGCCGTCGGCCACATGCGGGGCAAGGCGGGCTGGGGGCTGAAGGGGGCGTTCGTGGGGCTGCTGGGGCCGTTGGTGGTGGGGCTGTACCGTTTCTACGCCTGGACCGTGCGGGTCGAGCCGGAGACGGGCTACGTGGGCCTGCACCAGGTGCGGGTCTTCGCCCTCAATGCGTTGCTCTTCATCGCAGTGGGGGCCCTGGCGGGCTGGGCACTTCACCGACTATCTCGGACGCAGGGCAGGTCCGCTGAATGACGCGCGCCGATAGCCGCCTGAACTTGGCAGTCACTACAGGGAGGAATACCGATGGCCGCGAAGATGTACTATGAAGACGATGCCGACCTTTCCATGCTCGATGGCAAGAAGGTTGCCATCATCGGCTATGGCATCCAGGGCCGAGCGCAGTCTCTGTGCCTGCGGGACAGCGGTGTGGATGTCATCATCGCCGAGCTGGAGGGCACGCCGAACTACGAGAAGGCCGTGGAAGACGGCTGGAACGTGATGGACACGGCCGCCGCCGCCAAGGCGGGAGACCTGATTCAGATCCTCACCCAGGACCACGTCCAGCCGGTGGTGTACAAGAACCTCGTTGCCCCGAACCTGGAAGAGGGCAACGCCCTCATCTTCTCCCACGGGTTCAACATCCGCTACGGCGGCATCGTGCCTCCGCCCTTCGTGGACGTGTTCATGATCGCCCCCAAGGGTCCCGGCGCCCTGGTGCGCGAGTGTTACATCGCCGATACCGGCGTGCCGTCCCTCGTGGCCATCGAGCAGGACTTCACCGGCAAGGCCCTGGCCTATGCTCTGGCCTACGCCAAGGCCCTCAAGGCCACCAAGGCCGGCGTCATCCAGACCACCTTCACCGAGGAGACCGAGACCGACCTCTTCGGCGAGCAGGCCGTGCTCTGTGGCGGGGTGGCGGAGCTGATCACCGCCGGCTTCGACACTCTCGTCGACGCCGGCTACCAGCCCGAGATCGCCTACTTCGAGGTCTGCCACGAGCTCAAGCTCATCATGGACCTCATCTACAACTACGGCATCCAGGGCATGCGCCAGCGCGTCTCGGACACGGCCACCTACGGCGACATCAGCCGCGGCAAGCGCATCATCACCGACGAGACAAGGGCCGAGATGGCCAAGATGCTCCGCGAGGTCCAGGACGGTTCGTTCGCCAAGGAGTGGACCCTGGAGAACATGACCGGTCGCATGGTGTACAACAGCCTGCTGCGTGAGGGGTCCAGTACGCAGATCGAGGAGGTCGGCTCGCGCCTGCGGGCGATGATGCCCTTCCTGAAGAAGGACTAGCCGCCCACATCGGCGCTTCTTGACGTCTGGAGCAGGTCTTGAGGCCGCAGCCGGGCCGTTGGCCGCCGCGCCCCGCTCGCAGCCGTGTAGGTCGAGGTCTCCGGCCCGACGCGGTACCGACCCGAGGCGAGCCTGCGCGCCGGGCGCACGCCGAGATCATCGAGGGCCGGGGATGACGCCATCCCCGGCCCTTCTTCTTGGGGCATGGGGGAAGCTACGCCAGCGCCCTGAGGATATCCGCCCGGCTGATCACGCCCCACAGGGTGCCGTCGGGCTTGAGGACGATGGCCCGCTTGACCTTGCGCGAGGTCAGAAGCTCCGCGGCCTCCCGGGGCGTCGCGTCCGGGCCGATGGCCACGATCTCATGGGTCATCACCGTCTTGACATTCGTGGTTCGCCGCGCCAGCAGCACGTCGGCCTCAGTGACGACGCCCTCGACCATGCACTTGTCGTCGATCACGGGCAGCCCGCTCACCTTGTGCTTGACCATGAGCGCGATCGCGTCCGCGACCTTGGCCGTGGGGGCGCAGGTTACCAGCTTGCCGCCCTGGGTCATGATGTCCTTGACCGTCACTTTGCTCGCCATCGCGTGACTGAGGCCTCCGATCGGGACGCACTGCGAGCCCGGGCAAACAGCGGGCCTGCGTGGGCTACGGGCACGGGGTATGGGCATCATTCCGCATCCCTCGCTCTGCTCCTTCTCCTGGTCGCTCTCCCTCATTATTGGTCGATCTGAGCAATTCCTGAGGTTAGTTTTGTCTTATATTGCATAGAGGCTGATCTTTCCCGAGGGCGTCCTTCCGACGTATGGGGCAACGAGGTGATCGGCTCACGGAGGCGAACCTCACCGGCGACCCCAGCGCTCTGCCAAGGAGTAGCATCAATGAGTCATCGCGAGGAGATGGTGCAGGAGTTCTGCGAGCTGGTCCGCATCCCCAGCCTGTCCGGCCATGAGGGCAGGCTGGCCGCGGTGCTGGCGGGCAAGCTTTCGGAGATCGGGCTGACCGTGGAGTTCGACAGCGCCCACGAGGCCATCGGCGGGGAGGTGGGCAACCTGATCGCGAGGTTGCCGGCCCGCGATCCCGCCCGCCCCACTGTGATGCTGCAATCGCACATGGATACCGTCGCTCCCGGCGAGGGTATCCGGCCCGTGGTGGCGGACGATTGCATCACCAGCGCCGGTGACACGATCCTCGGTGCCGACGCCAAGGCCGGGGTCACCGTGATCCTCAGCGCGCTGCGCCGGATCGTCGCCGAGGCGCCGGCCCACGGCGAGCTGCAGGTGGTGTTCTGCATCGCCGAGGAGACCGGGCTGAACGGAGCGTTCAACCTGGATTACTCCCGGATCAGCCCTCAGTACGCCTTCGTGTTCGACGGCGGAAAGGCCGCGGGGCAGATGACCACGGCGGCGCCCTCGGCATACAAGATCACCTACGAGATGGCCGGTCTTGCCGCCCACGCCGGAGTAAGGCCGGAGGCGGGGATCAACGCGATCCAGGCGGCCGCAAGCGGCATCGCCCGGATGAGGCTGGGCCGGATCGACCACGAAACCACGGCGAATATCGGCCTGATCGGCGGCGGGCAGGCGCGCAATATCGTGCCGGACCGCTGCACCATCAAGGGCGAAGCCCGCAGCCACGACGAGGACAAGCTCCGGTCCCAGGTGGCGCACATGCAACTGTGCCTGGAGCATGCGGCAAAGGAAGCCGGGGCGCGGCTGCTGGAGCCACAGGTGGAGGCCTCGTACCGCTGCTTCTCGCTGCCGCAAGACGCGCCCGTGGTGCAGGTCGCCCGGCGCGCCGCGGAGACCCTCGGGCTTGAGCCCAGGACGGAGATCGGCGGCGGTGGCAGCGACGCCAATGTGTTCAATGAACGCGGTATCCCGGCGGTCATCTGTGCCACAGGGAGCGAAGGCGCCCACACCCTGCAGGAGCGACTGGATATCGAGCAGTTCGTCAAGTGCGCCGACTGGCTGGTTGAGATCATCAAGACCGCGGGGAGCTAAGGCCCCGGCCTCCGAGCCGCGACCGATGCGACCCGATCCGGGCACCATGTCCATCCACAGGGGTGCAGCGTGAATAACCCGTTCACCGAGCCGGGCAGGTTCCTCAAAGGCAATCTGCATACACACACCACCAACTCCGACGGTCAACTGACACCCCAGGAAGTGGTGGACATGTACCGCGGGGCCGACTACGACTTCCTCGCCATCACCGACCACAACAAGCTCACCTCGACCCGTGAGCTGGATACCGCCGGACTGGTGATGCTAAGCGGGATGGAACTGCACCAGGGCCGAGGCGAACTGGGGCAGGTGCACCACATCGTGGCCATCGGGATGGAGACGCCCATCGAGGTTCCCGTTACCGACGGCCTCCAGGAGGCCCTCACCTACATCGCGCCCCGCTGCCGCTTCGCCTTCATTGCCCACCCGTACTGGACGTCCCTGAGCTTCCGCGACATCCTGGGAACCACCGGGCACGTGGGGGTGGAGGTGTTCAACTACACCTGCCACTGCGGCATCGGTCGCGGGGAGAGCTCGGTCTACTGGGATCATCTGCTGGCCCACGGTGAGCAGCGTCTGGGCTTCGCCGTGGACGATGCCCACATGCACTACAACGACTCCCTGGGCGGCTGGATCATGCTCAAGTCGCAGTCGGCCACACCGGATGCCATCATCAGCGCCATCATCTCCGGAGACTTCTACGCCTCCAGCGGCCCGAGCATCGAGGACGTGCAGGTAGAGCACAGCAGGGTGGTGGTGCGCTGTTCGCCCTGTCAGGCCGTGAACGTGATCTGCCCCGCCCCCGGTTGCGGGACCAGCACGCACCGCCTCGGCCCCGAGGCGGGGCCCTATACCGAGGTGGCCCTGGGCATCGACCCGGGCTGGTCGCCGATCCGCATCGAGTGCATCGACCTGCAGGGCAAGAAGGCGTGGACGAACCCGCTGTGGCGGAACTAGCGGCGCGGCCGCAAACCCCGCCTTCGCCGGGAAGGTCATTCCGAGACCGTCCGCTTCGGGAGGGAGCGGCTCGAGGAATCTCCCGGGATGTCGCGAGATCCTTCGCTATCTCGCGACGCGAGATGGACGCTCAGGATGGCATCTCAGCGGCAGGCCCGGCTTCTCGGCCGGGCATTCAGCCCGCGGGCGAAACGACACCGACCCGGAGCCTTGGTGGCGTCCGGGTCGGTGGGGGTGCGGTCGGGGTGAAGCCGGGGCTAGTTGTCGCTGATCTCGAACTTATAGCCCACGCCCCAGACGGTGGCGAGGCTCCAGTTGAGGTCGCGGCCCTCTTCCAGCTTCTTCCGCAGGCGCTTGACATGTGTGTCCACGGTGCGCAGGTCGCCGCCGGGGGTGCTGTAGCCCCAGACCTCCTCCACGATGTCCTCGCGGGTGAACACGCGCCGCGGCTGCGAGGCCAGGTGGAATAGCAGGTCGAACTCCTTGGGAGTCAGGTGGACTTCCTCGCCCTCGAGGCGGACCGAGCGGGTCGGCAGATCGATCTCAAGGGACGGGAACTCGATGTGCTTCTTCTGGGCCACGGCCTTCTCGGTGATGACCGCACGGCGCAGCATGGCGCGGACGCGGGCCAGGAACTCGCGGGTGCGGTAGGGCTTGACAACGTAGTCATCGGCGCCCAGCTCGAGGCCGACCACAGTGTCCACTTCCTCCTCGCGAGCGGTGACCATGATCACGGGAATCTCGTGCTTCGCGCGGATGCGACGGCAGACCTCGAGGCCGTCGACGCCCGGCAGGATGAGATCCAGTATCACCAGGTCCGGCTGGGCCGTTTCCAGGAGCTCCAGACCCTTTTCACCGGTCTCTGCCTCGATAACCTCGTACCCTTCGCGTTCCAGCAGCGTCTTGACCAAGTTGCGGTCCTGCTCGCCGTCCTCGATGATGAGGACACGGTCTTTTTCCGCCAAGATGATCCTTCCTTTCCTGTCCCCCGTCAGCCCAAATTGGTTGCTCGGGAATCGTTTTCAGTTAGCACCTGCCGACAATTCGTGATAATAGCACATGTTCACAATTACTGCAACCCGCCTCGCCGGGTGGCCCAGATCCGGGTCGATGTGCGCTCGCGTACCCCTGGAACGCGGCCTCGCGTCCCCCGACGGCAGGGCGGCGCCGCGCCCTGAGATCGAGACCGGACGCGGCCGGATGGGGCTCCACAGCGTCGACGTCCATCCGCGGACACGGGTTGCACCCGTCCATATCCATGCCTCAAGGGGGCCGGGCGTCATGAGCAAAGGGACCTGGCGCAGCAGACTGCTGGACGCTTTGCACGGTCGGAGACCCGACGTCATGCCGTGGTTCGCCGACCTCACCTACTGGCAGCACGGTCGCCGTCTCGCCGGCCTATACCCCGAGCGCTATGAAGGCGATGAGGGGTTCGTCAGGCTCCACGCCGACCACAATGTGGGCTACTATCTGGGCTACGCCCAGGTGTGGTCCAGCACCCACGACGGTGTGGAGGTGTCATCCACAACCGAAGGCGCCGTCACCGCCACCGTCTGGCGGACCCCGGTTGGCGAGATCCGTGGCGAAACGACCTTCCTGCCCCAGACGGCCAGCTCGGCCCCGAGCAAGTGGCCGGTCACAAGCCTCGAGGACCTCCGCGTCCTGCGCTACATCGCCGACAGCACGCGAACGCAGTACGACGACGGCCGTCTGCGACTGCTACGTGACCTCGCCGGCGAGCAGGGGCACCCAACGGTGCTACCGCCCAGGTCTCCACTCTCGCAGATGCTGGCCGAGTGGACGGGGGTGACGAACCTCGTCTACATGCTGCAGGACGCCGCCCGAGAGGTGGAGGAGACGTTCCATGCGCTGGCGCGCGCCGCGGACGGCGCCTACGAGGCGGTGGCCGCCTGCGACACCCCCTTCTGCGAACTGCCGGACAACCTCACCGGCGAGGTGGTGACCCGGCTCTTCGAGCGCTACCAGTTTGACTACTACCTTCAGCGCATCCCGCCGCTGCAGGAGTCGGGCAAGAAGGTCGGCGTGCACCTTGACGGCACTTTGCACGGGATCTTGCCGCTGCTGGTACGGACCGGTCTGGACTTCATCGAGTCCATCACCCCCGCCCCGGTGGGCGACGTCGCCGTCGAGCGGCTCAGGGACCTGGCCGGACCGGACGTGATCTTGTTCGGCGGGATGCCGGGCGCCATGTTCGCCCCGCCCTGGACGGCCGACGACGTCCGCCGGCACCTGGAGACCATCCTGCAGCACCACTGGGAGAGCGGCAAGTTCATCCTCGGCGTCGCCGATCAGGTGCCGCCCAACGGCGACATGAACCTGGTCCGCTACGTCGGCGACCTGGTGGAACAGCTCTGCTAGAGGCGCGGCCGGAAAGCCCACATTCGCATGGAAGTGTCATTCTGAGAGCGTCCGCTCCCGAAGGGAGCAGCTCGAGGAATCTCGTGACATTCAACGGGATCCTTCGCTATCTCGCTACGCGAGATGGACGCTCAGAATGACATGAAACGGACCGGCCGGACTCTTCGGCCGGACCTCTACAGGCGCGGCCGAGGAGCCGTTCGCAGCCGTGCCGCAAGGCGGGATCGGGCCTTCCCGCACGACTCGGCAGGTGTGTGACCCGCCGAAGAGTCCACACTCGCATGGCAGTGTCATTGCCGGGTCGTCCGCTCCCGGAGTCTGTCCTTGGCGCCCCGCCTCGTTGGCCGTCGCCGTCGGGTCCGAAGGACCGCGCGGCGCCGCGTAGCGGCGCCTCCCAGGCCCAGACTTCAGCCCGGGCGCGGGAGGCCACCAATCCCGCAGGGCCGCCGCGACGCCCAACGGCGTCAGATGCCGCCTGCTGCGGCGTCACGGGCCGCGCGGTGCAGGACACACTCCATCAGACACACGTAGCAGCGGTGCGACGGCGGGGCGTCGGCCGCCCCGCGGGCTCGATCACCGGGAGGTCCGGCTCAATGGTCCTGAGTGCCAAGATGCGCGCCGAGCTGGGGATGACCGTGGCGGTGTGGTACCCCGAGAGCATGGCCCCCCAGGTACAGCTTGGGCTGCTGCGACGGACCCTGGAGGACGTGGAGCTGTTCGTTCGCCCGGCTAATGTCTGCCTGGTGGTGGACGGCTGCCCACAGGCGCTCGGGCCTGCACGACAGGCCGCTGATGAGGTGGCGAGCCGCTGTGGGGAGGCGCCGCTTGTGCATGTGGAGGAGGAGAACCGCGGGCAGGGAGGTGCCGTGGCCCGCGGCCTGGAGCTGCTCTTGGAAGAGCGCGATCTGGCCTACTTTTGCACCCGCGATTCCGACGGCGACCATGACATCTACGATCTGCCCCAGTTGTTCCGGCGGCAGGTGGAGGTGGAGGCCGCGGGCGGCGGTGAGCGGGTGTTCTGCACCGGAGTCCGGGCGGACCTGCACCGACCCATGGGCTACGCCCGGGGGGAGCTGGAGGAGGTGCTCAATGAGGTCACCGTGCAGGCCCTGACGGCGACGGGAATCGTCCCGAAGCTGGCCTGTTGCCGGGTCTATGGCCACTATCCGGACTTCCAGAGCGGCTACAAGCTGCACGGGCGCTGGTCGGCGCAGGAGACGGTGTCTTCGCTGCGGGAGGCCGATGCCGCCGAACCCGGCGAGAAGGTCCTGCGCTGGGGAGTGCAGTTCATCCCCACCGTGGAGATGCTCCGTCAGGGCGCCGTCCCTGCGGTGGTGTACCGGCTCACCTACGATCAACAGCCTCAGAGCAGTTTCGAGGGCTACGACGATCTGCCCCGGGCGTATGGGTGCCAGTTGGCTTGGCTGTTCCGCCGTCTGCATCTGGAGCCCGGCCGGGCCTGGGCCATGTTGGACGCTGCTTTGGCGGCGGTGATGCTCTGCACGACGCCGGGGGGCCGGGAGACGCTGCTGAGCCTGCGGGAGTATGTCGCGCGCCATGCCTTTGGTACACAGGCCCCGCCGGCGCCTCCGCGGGGAGCGATGTTCTGACATGAACCGGCGGGAGGTCTGGGCGGCGCTGCGGCAAGGTCTGGCGGGACTGCTCTCGCCCGGAGAGATCCGGCTGGCACCCGGAGAGAGCAGGCGCACGCCCTCCTCCGGGGACAGGGGGCGGCGCGGCGAGCGCGCGGAGCAGGCGGCCTGCGAGCACCTGAGACGCCAGGGCTACAAGATCCTCTGCCGCGACCGCTCCAATGCCGTGGGTGAGCTGGACATCGTGGCCCTCGAGGGGCAGACGGTGGTGTTCGCCGAGGTGCGGTCCCGAGGGCCCGGAGCCTCGGTGCCGGCCCGGGGTACGCTCACTCCCGCCAAGCGCCGCACGCTGGCCCGGGCCGCCGAGCTGTTCCTCCGTCAGCACCACATGGCCAACAGGGCCTGTCGCGTTGACCTCCTCGCGGTCGAGCTCCGCGCAGGAGAGCAGGGCCTCGCGGTGGAGCACCTCAAGAGCATCATCGACGTGCACGGGAGATGAAACGGGCCGGCCCGGCACGGATAGCATTCCCGCTTTCTTACCGATTGCTTCGGGGTGCCTCAACAACCGGGCGCTATACTACCTTCAACTCAATCAAGGTGAAGCCCGTTGCGCCGTTCCGTGATGTCTCTCGGAGCATCCATCGAATCGGCGCGGCGAACCCGTCAGAGAAGGCAAGCGACTGGGAAGAGCGCTTGCGGCCCCTGGCGGTCCTTTTTTTGCTCTCGTGGTTTGGGTGCCGGGGAGGGGGACTGAGTGTGCGGCGAGGGCGGGCAAGCCGAGCGGTGGGGGGGTGCGCATTTGTTGCCGCTTGCTTCTCCGCGCCTTAACAACCGGGCGCTATACTGAACCCAACTCAATCAAGGTGAAGCCCGTTGCGCCGTTCCGCGGGGGTCTACCGCAGCAGTCGGCAACCCGGAACGGGGCGCCCGTCAGACAAAGCGAGCGACTGTGAAAGGCGCTTGCGGCCTCTGGCGGCTTTTTTTTGCTCTCGTGGTTTGGGTGCCGGGCTCACCAGTCTTCCAGCTCAGCGGCAGGTGGCTCGAGGCCCTGGAGAATGCGCTGGATGACCAGGGCGAAGTCGGCATAGTCGGAGATAGGCTTGGTGTAGTACCAGGTGCAGCCCAGGTCGATGCCGGTCCGGACGCTGGAGGCCTCCTTGAGCGCCGTGAGCATCACCACGGGGATATCCTTGGTTCGTTCGTCGGCCTGGATGCGGGCCAGGGTGGACCAGCCGTCAAGACGGGGCATCATCACGTCGAGCACGATCAGATCCGGGCGCTCGGCCTTCAGTAGCTCCAGGGCCTGGATACCGTCAAAGGCCTCCATGACCTCGAAGCCCTCGCCCTCGAGGAAGACGCGCGTGGCCAGGACCATGTCCCGGTGATCGTCGACGAGTAGGATCCGTATGGGCTTCGAACCATCGCTGGTCATCTGCGTTGACACACCCTTAGTGTCGCCATGCCGTGGCGTTGCATGTACGCCCGCCGTCTGTCGCAGGTGGACAGAAGCCGGACCTCAACATACCTTCTCCAGACCGGCGCACGGCACCTCCCGCGTTGCCTTTGCCCGTTGCGGTCACCGGCCTCGCGCAGGGCTTAGCGGCAGACGGCCTACGGCCTGCGGGCGAGACGCCCGCGCTCCCGGGAACGGCCAAAGGCCGCCCCTCCCTCCTCCCGTCGCCCGCGGGCGTCTACGGTGGAGGTGCTATCCGGTCGGACTGTGGCCGCGGGCCTTGCCCTGCAGCTTCAGTCTCGCCACTCGTGCCGCCAGCTCGCACACGCTCTCCCCCGGGCCGCCGGCCAGCGTTGCCACCACCACACTGAGGCTCATGAGCTCAAAGTGCGCGGGCTCGCCGGTCTCCCGACTCACTCCCACCACGTAACCCCGCGCTCGGTCGTCCGGCTCGTAGAAGGACGCGGCGTTCTCATCGAACCGCGCCACCAGCCGTCCGGCCAGGCTCCGGGCCCCCGACTCGGCGGTGAGGACGAAGAAGTCGTCACCGCCCAGATGGAAGACCCTGTCTGTTGCTCCCGCGTTCCTGCGCAGGAGGCGTCCCAGATAGCGCAGAACCTCATCGCCCCTCGCGAACCCGTAGCAGTCATTGAAGGCCTTGAACCTGTCGATGTCCACGGCCAGCAGGGCTCCGCCGCGGCACCGGGCGAGGGCCTCGTGGAGCGCGACGCCGCCGGGCAGACCCGTGAGTGGATGGGTATCGAGGTCGCTTTGCCTGCGGCGTGTCAATCCCCGGAGCACGGCGGGCAACTCGGCGGCCTGCGCGGGCCAGGCAAGCAACTCCGCCGCACCGGCATCCAAGGCCTCGGTGCGTAGCAGCCCACAGCCATCGGCGGCCAGGAGCACCACCGCGGCGAGTAACGGCCCCTCTCCGGAACACCCGCTCACCACCTCGGCCAGGCCGTGGGCAGACGAGGGGGCCGCCGCGACGCACACCAGCTCGGGCCCCCGGCCTGCGTGGCCCGAGTCGGTCTCCAGGCCTGCTGCGGTCAGGACCTGCTCCACCTGCCGACGCCATGTACCATCGGCGATCCTGACCGAAACGCAACCTTGAGCGGCGGCGATTCTCATGAGGGGATTATAGCACACTCCCCGGCCCCGGGGCGACGACGGGGCCAAGCCGTCGCGAGCCCCCGGGGCGACACTCTCGGCAGGGCCGCGTAGGCGGCGCTTGCACGTCGGCCGCCGGGCACCAGGAGGCCCATCGGGAAGGCTTGGCGAAGCTCACAAGGCCGCCGGGCGAATACCGATCACCGGGTGGGTGACATGCAGCGGAAACTGCTGGAGAGCATCGCCGCCTCGACCGACGAACTCGTGGCGCTGTGCCGCGACCTTTGCCGCATCAACACCGTCAACCCCTACTCCGGCGACAGGAACCCCGGCGGGGAGCTGGCGGGACAGGAGTACCTGGCGCCGATCCTCGAGGGTCTCGGGGCTCGGGTGTTGCTGTTGCCGTGCCCGGATGACATCTACTCCCGGATGGACGTCCTGGGGCCGGCGGACCGCGACTTCTCCAACAGACCCAACCTCGTGGCCGAGTTCGACTTCGCCGGCGAGGGCCCGCGCATCGTGCTCAATGGCCACATGGACACCGTGGGCATCGACGGCATGCAGATCGACCCACTGGGTGCCGAGGTCCGGGACGGCAGGATCTGGTCTCGGGGCACCAGTGACTGCAAGGGCGGCATCACCACCGCCGTCTCGGCCCTGCGCGCCCTGCTGGCCATGGAGGTGCCTCTCAAGGGCTCCGTGGTGTTCGAGAGCGTGGTGGATGAGGAGTGCAACGGCAGCGGCGCCGGAACGCTGGCCTGTCTGGACGCGGGCTACACCGGCGATGCGGCGGTGTTCGTCGACGGCAATGCCGGGGCCATGGTGCTGGGCTGCAGCGGCTGTCTCACCGCGGACCTCCATGTGGAGGGCAAGGAGGGCCACGCGGCGTACGGCAACGGTATCTCGGCCATCGACAAGGCGCTCGTGGCCAAGGCCGCCGTGGACCGGCTGAAGGCCGAGCGGGAGTCCGCCCGGCCGCAGGCCCGGGTGAACCTGGGCATCTTCCACTCCGGCGTGCATCCCGCGGTGATTCCGGGTCGGGCCTATCTGTCCTTCAACTGCGTCTACGAGGTGGACGAGGCCCAAAGCGCCCTGGAGCAGACCGGCGTCTGGGGCGCCGCCCCGATCCGCGACGGCTTCGAGGCCATGTTGCAGCAGGCGCAGGCGGGGGATCAGTGGCTGACGGAGCATCCCGTTCGCCTGACCTGGGTCAAGGACCTGGTGCCCTTCCTCGAGCCCGCAGACCTGCCGCTGCTTTCCGACCTCGAGGCCGCCTATCGCGCCGTGCTTGGCGAGGATCCGCAGCGGGCGAACATGGTGGGCTGGAGCGATGCCTCCTACCCCTCGTCGCTGGCCAAGATCCCCACGATCCTGTACGGGCCGGGTGTGGAGGGCAAGGCCCATTCGCAGGACGAGTATGTGGAGATCGACAACCTGGTGCGCTGCACGCAGGTGCTGGCCGTCTACCTGCTGGGGCAGCTTGGGGCGTAAGCCGAGCTCCGCGGCCCGCAGAAGGAGGGGATGCGTGTGGTCTACATCGGCACATCCGGCTACTCCTACGATGACTGGGTAGGTCCGTTTTACCCGGAGGGTCTGCGCAAGGGGGCCTTCCTTCAGTTCTACGCCCGCCGCTTTGGCTGTGTGGAGGTCAACTCCACCTACTACCGCATGCCGACGGCCGCCATGCTGGCGGCGATGTCGGCCAAGACGGGGCCCGCGTTCTCTTTCGTCGTCAAGGCCCCCGGCGAGATCACCCACGAGGGCCCCGCCGAGCCGGAAGCCTTCGCCCTGTTCACTCGAGCCCTGCAGCCCCTGGTGGAGGAGGGCAAACTCGGCTGCGTGCTGTGCCAGTTCCCTTCCAGGTTCCGTCTCTGCCGGGCCAATGTGGACTACATCCGCGCCCTGGCCGTGCACCTGCAGGCCCTGCCCACCGTGATCGAGCTGCGCCATCGCGGCTGGGTGGAGGACGAGCGCACCTTCGATCTCCTGCGCGGCCTCAACCTGGGCTACTGCTGCGTGGATGAGCCCGCCGTGGGGAGCAATATGCCGCCGCTCTCCCTGGCCACCTCGGACATCGCCTATGTGCGGTTTCACGGCCGCAATGCCGAGAAGTGGTTCCAGCACGAGCAGGCCTGGGAGCGGTACGACTACCTGTACTCCGCGGCGGAGTTGGCCGACTGGGTGCCGAAAGTGAGGAAGCTGGCGGAGGCGGTCCGGACGACATACGTGTTCTTCAATAACCACTACAACGCGCAGGCGGTGCAAAACGCCGGCCTGTTCGCGGACATGCTGGCAGGCGATGACGCCGGCGAATGACGGCGCGCTCAAAGCACCGTTCGCGCCGCTTCGGCCCTCTTTGCACCGCACGGGCAAAGATGCGCAGACCGGCCATCTTGCCCGACACCTACAGGAGGTCCAAGACCCACATGAGCCAGTTCGAGAACGTAACCGTTGTCAAACAAGCCAACATCTACTTCGACGGCAAGGTCACCAGCCGCACGGTGCTGTTTGCCGATGGCACCAAGAAGACCCTGGGGATCATGCTGCCTGGGGAGTACGAGTTCGGGACCGCGGCGGCGGAGGTCATGGAGATCCTCTCCGGCGAGCTGACAGTCAAGCTCCCGGGCAGTGACGACTGGGTGCGCTACACCGCGGGCAGCAGCTTCTCCGTCCCGGCGGACAGCAAGTTCGAGCTGCACATCACCGCCGTCACCGATTACTGCTGCTCGTACGGCGACTAGTCAACCCCGAGGCGTGCCCGCAAGACCGCGTCCGCCCACCCCCTGCGACCTGCGGCCACAAAAGCCTGTCGGTGAAGTCCTTTCGCGCCCCCGGGCAGGCGCGAGCGGATGACGTCCCGTGGGTAAGCGTGGCCCCCATGTGGCGGCAACGCATCCATGAAACCATGACGGCACTCTTGCTGCGCGTTCCGAGCTATGGCAACGAGGCACACAGGCGGCCCAATTGACCTAGCCGACAGGCTCACAACCCTCCGGAGGCCCGCTCATGCACCGGCTCGACGCCAGGACGATGGCTCAGATCACAGACCTGCGAGTGGCCGGAGATGAAGGTGTCCTCGACCACGCCCGGCGGCGTCCCCGGAGGGCCGGCCTCACCGAAGACGGCAGGCTGGTGATCCTGGCCGCCGACCATCCGGCACGGATGGTCACTGCCGTCGGTGAGGATCCCATCGCCATGGGCGACCGCGCCGACTATCTGGGGCGCATCGTCCGCGTGCTTGGCGAAGGTCACGTCGACGGCCTCATGGGCACCCCAGACATCCTGGAAGAGGTCCTCGCCGTGGACTATCTGTCGGTGCTGCGGGGCGAGGACAGCTTCCTGGACGAGAAGCTCCTGGTGGGCTGCATGAACCGCGGGGGCCTTTGGGGCACTACCTTCGAGATGGACGATACCTTCACCGCCTTCGAGGCGCCACAGATGGTGGCGATGAACCTCGATGCGGCCAAGATGATGTTCCGCCTCGACCCCATGGACTATGCCAGCGGGCGCACCATCACCGCCTGCGCCCGGGCTATCGACCGCTGTGTGGACACGGGCCTGACCGTCTTCCTTGAGCCGCTGCCGGTTACGTTCAATGATGGGAAATACGCTGTGGATAACTCCGTGGAAAACCTGGTGAAAGTTTGTGGAGTAGCTTCGGGTCTGGGGAAAACCTCGTGGAAAACCTGGCTGAAACTGCCCTGGGGTGTGGATTACTCGAGGGTGGCGGCCGCCACGACCTGCCCCATCCTCATGCTCGGAGGGCCGGCGAAAGGCGGTATAGCGGGTCTGCTTGGCGAGCTCTCGCAGGGGTTGGCGGCGGGGCACAATGTGCGCGGCGCCCTGGTGGGCCGCAATGTTCTTTTCCCGGGCGATCTGGACCCGGCCATGGCGGCGGCGGCCGTGTGGGGGATCGTGCATAGGGGGCTGTCGGCGGAGGAAGCGCTTGGAGTGGTGGCGGGGGACTGACCGCCCCATGCCCACTGCCTGTAAGACCCGCTGGGCCCTGAAGGTCTCTGCTCCGGCTCTTGACGGCCCGGCCCCCTTGGGGTGTGCCGGGCCGTTTGGCGTCCGGTGTCAGCCCGGCCCTCTGCCGGCTGCCGGGGTGTCTGCCGATGTCACACCGAGCGCCCTCGCGGGCGCGGCGGGGCCAGGTGCCCTGTGTGCCCGGACTGAAGTCCGGGCCTGAGAGACGCCGCTGCGCGGCGCTGCGCGGTCCTTCGGACCTGACGGCCTGCCGCCGCCCACCCGACAGCGGACAGCGCCAGACACATACGAAGTCCGGGCCTGAGAGGCACCGCTCACGCCGTGCCGATGACCCTGCGGGCCGCACGACACACGGCGCACGACCAGCGACCGCCGGCGGAGGGCGCCAAACACGTACCCACGGGGCCTCACAGGGCGGCGGAACGGGCCTCTCGCACGGCTTCGCAGGGCACATGTGGCGTTCTTCTCGCCGTTTCGTGAATCACCCTATTGGATGCGGATCGTTCTTTCTGGGGGCGCGCTCCGGCGTTCTGCCGCCCCTCCGGGGCTCGGCGTCGTGGTCGCGCCATCCGGGGGGCTTACGCCCCCCGCTGCTTGTGTGTGTCACCCCTGCGGGGCTGACGGCTACGGCCGCCGCCAACGGACGCCAAACACATACCCGGGCCCCCCCGCGGCCCTGCGCTCCCCGGGCTACACCAGCCTGGAGATTGGCTCCTTGCCCTGGAAGAACAGGACGATGTTCTCCACGGTCTGGCGCCTGGCCTCGAGCACCGACTCCTCGGAATAGTACGCCACATGGGGCGTGAGGATGGCGTTGGGAAAGTCGCGCAGGGGGTGGTCCTGCGGGAGCGGCTCGGGGTCGTGCACGTCCAGCCCGCAGCCTCCCAGTTGCCCTGTCTGTAGGGCCGCCACCACCGCGTCGGTATCCACCACTACACCCCGGCACGTGTTGACGATGGTCGAGCCCGGCTTCATCAGCCCCAGCAGGTGGGAGTTGACCATCTTGGCCGTCTCGGCGGTGCCGGGGATATGGATGGAGATGATGTCGGCCTGGCAAAACAGCGCCTCGGCGCTCTCCACGCGGCGGGTCACCTCCGCCACCTCACCCCCGGCGTAGGCGTCGAAGCCGATGACCTCGGCAAAGAACGGCCTGGCGCGGTTGGCCACGGCACGACCGATGCGGCCCAGGCCCAGGACGCCGAAGGTCAGGGTCTCCAGGCGGCGGGTGGGCTTCATCGGCCCTTCCCCCCACTCACCGGCGCGCACGCTGTCCACCGTGGGCTGCAGCTTGCGCAGGCAGGCCAGCGCAAGGGCCATGGCGTGGTCGGCCACCTCGGGGATGCAGTAGCCGGGGATATTGGTGACGGCGATCCCCAGGTCCTTGCAGGCCGCCAGGTCGATATTGTCCACACCGATCCCGTTGCGGGAGACGACCCTGCAACCATTGGCCTTCTGAAGGACCCTGCGGGTCACCGGTGCCCACTGGGTGATGATCGCATCCGGGCTGCCGATCTGAGCCAGCACTTCCTCCTCCGTGCCGCACTGCGCCCGCACCAACTCGGCGTCGATCTCCTGAAGCATCTGCTGTTCGATATCCATCTCATCGGCGATCGTGTAGTCTGTGACAAACACCTTCTTGGTCATCCGTATCCTCCTCGTGTCATCTATGGCGCTGAGAGTGAGTGTCGGCAGGGGACGACTGTCGCGATCGAGCACAAACAGGGCCGGCCGCCCTGCGAAGGGGGGCGGCCGGCATCGTGGCGGCCGAAGGCATGGTGCGGCGAAGGTCCGGCACAGGCGAGCACGGGGAGCGCCGGGCACCGGGCGAGGTCCTGGTACAAGACCTCACCCGGCACCGCACTCCCGCGGGCGCGCCCGGCTAGAGGCGCG
>Ga0334883_1003183_pt1 | contig 18201 bp, 14 predicted proteins | sample GraSluR1_MG_6_FD_207230 | JGI IMG/M metagenome (GOLD analysis project Ga0334883, IMG submission 207230) | Sludge microbial communities from methane-producing bioreactor in Wageningen University, Netherlands - Granular Sludge_09_05-R1 | ecosystem: Engineered > Bioreactor > Anaerobic >... | reverse complement strand
CATGCCGGCCTTCTTGTCAATTCCGCGCTTGGAGCAGATCAATGTCTATTTCGCCCACTTTTTCACCAATTGAATGTGATAACTTACTGGAAACAGATCAGGTCTCGGTGAACAGTCTCAATGAACGCGAATGAGTTACAATTTACAATGTACGATGTACGATGTACGATTATGGGGGAACCTGAGTTTACTGATGGGACTGATGTAACTGAGCAATTAGGGGCATGCGAATAATGATAGAATGCGGATCGGACGGATTGAACGGATTTAAGAGATTTATGATGGAACTCTGATCCCCATGATTGAAGTGATCTGCATGATCTTTTGGGTTTTGGGGTTTTGGGGTTTTGACGTTTTGACGGTTTGAGGTTTTCGGGTTTTCAAGTGGTGGTGGAGCGAAGCAACATTCTCAATTTTCAATTGTCAATTATCAATTATTGAAACTCTTTTTGTCCTCTTTCCTCTTTCCTCTTTGTTAAAAAGACAATCTGCGTGATCCGCGTGATCTGCGTGCTAGCTTTTTGTTACGCTTAACCGCTGTTTGAAGTCCATGCTGCCCGAAATTCACCGGCATGCATTTAGTTTATCGTAGATTCACAATTGGAAGGCTGGCAGACATTATCATGCAGCATGAACTCCAAAGGTGTTAGGGTAGAAGGCGGTTCCAGCTTTCGTGCCAGGCGGAGTGTCGATCGCGGATAGTGGCTCTGGACAGGCGATCATTCAGGCTATAGACGGAGAGGGGTAGGGAGCTGTAGCTCAGAGGCAGGATGACCTTGGGATTTGTGGGTAGCAATCCGCTTTTATAGAGCAGCATCTTCTGGGCCGGTTCACTGAGCAGATAGGCGATAAATGCTTTTGCCAGAGCGATTTGTTTGCTTTGTTTCGCGAGCCCGACGCTGCTGGTGATCAGATACGAGCCTTCTTTGAAGAGCTTCATCTGAATCTCACCGGATTGGGGATTGAGCTCAGTCTGCCAGGCGGGATAGCTGAAAGGGCCAAAGAGCATGGCGCACTCGCCTGTTTGGAGAGCAGCCAGCGCTTCCTCCCGGGTATCAAAAGTTCGATAGACATTCTTCTTAAGAGCTCGCAAGAGGTGTTCATAGCCATCTTCGCCAAAGAGGGCCAGCAGATAATGCATGAAGGCCTCACCCCAGGCATCGGATTGGGGATTTATGAGTCCCAATTGGCGCAGATACTTAGCATCCTGCATTTCGCCAAAGGATTGGGGCGCAGATTCGATAATCCGCGAGTTATAGAGCAAGGCCAGATAGCTATAAGCATAGGGCAAAAGGCGCAAGGTGGCATCGCCACGAATCTCCGGTACCGCATGCGGCAGTTCATCGGATTTGTGAGTAACAAAGTAATCCTGCAATTGGTGCCTGGCAGCCAGGGCATTATCGATCCCCAAAACCAGATCCAGAGTATCCGGGACGGCCATGATCCCTTCCGCAAATGCTTGTCTGTCCTCAAATAAATGCAGCTGAACCACGCAATTGTGTTGCTCTTCAAAGTCCTTGATCAGCACCGCTTCCAGACCGGAACTGCGAAAACTGAGTGGCGCGAAGATGTGTAATACTCCGGCAGTTTCTGACGCGTTACTTTGCTCAGCCGGAGCTTCTTTGGTGCAGGAATACAGGATAGTGCATAGGAATAGAGGCAGCCAAAACAGCTTCATCAATAAGCCCCGAACAGCATCCAGGCCACGATGAAATCCATGATCAAAATGCTCACCGAGCTATACACCACAGTTTGCGTGGTGGAGCGTCCCACGCCCTCTGCCCCACCGAAGCTGCGATCGCCAAAATAGCAGGCAAAGGAAGTAATGATAAAGCCAAAGACCAACGATTTGACGAGACCGCTGATGAGATCGAAGGGCTCGAAATAGGCCCGCATATTGCTGAAAAAGGTATGATAGTGCAGTCCGTAACGCAGATAGGAAAAGTACCAGGCACAGATGATGCCGATGGCATTGGCAAAGATGGTGATGAGCGGAAAAGCGATGATTCCCGCCAGGACGCGTGGCATATAGAGAAATTCATACGCGGAGATATTCATGCTGTGAAGGGCATCGATTTGCTCGCTCACCTTCATGGTGCCGATCTCGGCAGCCATGGACGCGCCTACTTTTCCGGTGAGCACCAGTCCCGTCAGCACCGGTGCTAATTCCACCATCGTGGATTTACCGATTAGGACACTGAGCAGATTGAGCGGGATATAGCCTTTGGATTGATACACCGCTTGCAGAGCTGTCACCAGTCCGGTGAAAGCTGCGGTGAGCATGATCAAAAACAAGGAATCATAGCCGATGCGCTTGAATTGAATGAGAAATTCCAGCCTGCGTTTGGGCAAAGCCTTGATCCCGGCCAGGCTTTTGCCGGCAAAGATCGTATATTCACCGATTCCGGCCAGGGCGTCCAAGATCATCGGTCGTATTCTTCGTGGGTATCCAGCGAGCGGAAGAGGGTGAAATCCGCGTCAAATCCGAGATCAACGGAGCCGGTGGAGCCATGGCGGTTTTTGCCCACGATGATCTCCGCGATGCCGGGTTTCTCACTCTTTTCCTGATGGTAATATTCATCACGATAGATGAACATCACCAGGTCGGCGTCCTGCTCGATGGCTCCGGATTCACGCAGGTCTGCCAGGCGCGGACGCTTATCTTCCCGATTTTCCAGCATGCGGTTGAGCTGTGAAAGAGCAACAACGGGAATTTTCATATCCTTGGCCAGGATCTTCATCGCGCGTGAGATTTCGGAGATCTCCTGCTGACGGTTATCCCGTTCTTTGGAAAGCCCCATGAGCTGCAAATAGTCGATCAGGATCAAATCCAGTCCACCGATTTCGGCAGCAAGGCGACGGGTTTTGGCTCTGATATCCAGGGGGGTATTGGTGCCTGATTCATCGATGTAAATCTGTTTGCTGGAAAGCACTTCAGAGGCCTGCATGATGCGGATAAGTTTTTCTTCATTCATGCCATAACCCTTGAGCATGCTATCCATATTCACTTCCGAGGCGGAGGAAAACATCCGCATGATCACCTCGTCTGCCGCCATTTCCATGGTGAATATCGCTACCTTCTTTTTCAGGTTCACCGCTGCGTGGGAGGCGATGTTCAGAGCCAGAGAAGTCTTACCCATGGCAGGACGAGCGGCAATAATGATGAACTGACCGGGCCTGAAGCCTCCGGTGAGACGATCCAGATCCCCAAAACCGGTGCCAATGCCGGTTACCTGAACCTTGGTGGAAGCGATGGTATCGATATTGTGCAGGACTTCAGAGGACAATTGATCAAACTTGATAAAACCTTGATGCTGTGGCATTTCCGCGATGGCAAAGATGGCTTGTTCGGCTTCATCCACCACGGTCTTGACCGGAGCGGTGGAGCTGTAGCAATTTTCGATAATGCTGTTACAGGCCACGATCAGGTGCCTCAAGAGAGCTTGTTCCACCACGATATTCAGGTGATAGTCGAAGTTTGCGCTGGAGACCACGAAGTCCGCAATCTCATTGAGATAGGGCACTCCACCGATTTTTTCCAGATGGTTATTGCGTTCCAGACGGTTGATAACCGTGAGGGGATCCACCTCGATGCCATCATTGAAGAGTTCACAGATCACTCGGAAAATGAGCTTGTGCGCCAGGCGGTGAAAGAACTGCTCTTTGAGCTTTTCGATGCCTTTGGAGACTACATCGCTATCGATGATCATTGCAGAAAGCACGGCTGCTTCGGCATTAATGTCCGCGGGCAGTTTGCGTTCAGAGATTTGCTGATTTTCGTCTTTCTCTTTACTTTTGGCCATTTTCCCTGCCTTTCATGCGCTGCTGGAGGGCCTCAGCCACATGCGGAGGCACAAAATCGTGCAGCTCTCCACCCAATACTGCCAATTGCCGGATCATGGAGGAAGAGAGATACATGTAGCGCAAACTGGGCACCATGAAGACGGTCTCGATATCCCCGCTCAGCTTGATATTGGTGAGAGCCAGCGAGAGCTCATATTCAAAGTCCGATACAGCGCGCAAACCCCGGATCATAATCTTGCAATCCTGAGCTTTAGCAAAATCCACCACCAAACCGGAAAAGGTCATCACCTTCACATTATTGATGTGGCGCGAAGCCTCCAAGCAGAGATGATAACGCTCCTGAAGACTGAAGTAGTTCTGTTTCGCGGTATAATCCGCCACGGCCAGGATCACTTCGTCGAACATCCGGGCTGCTTTTTCCAGGATGTTCAGATGTCCGTAGGTGATGGGATCAAAGGTTCCGGGATAGATCGCTTTCATGGCCTGCCGCTCAGGATTTCTTCGATCTCGGAGATTTCTTTGGGGATATTCTGGCTGAGCACGCAATGGCCGGCTTCGGTGACCAATACATCGTCTTCGATGCGCACACCGAGCTTTTCTTCCGGGATGTAGATGCCCGGCTCCACTGTGATCACGTTGCCCACTTCCAGAGTTGCGCTGCGTCCGCCCAGATCATGCGTGTTCATCCCCAAAAAATGGCTCACACCATGCATATAGTATTTTACTACATCTTTGGGCTCACTGATCAAGCCCAGCTCAATGAGTTCTGTTGCGATCAGCTCGCGGGTTTTATCCTGTAAATCCATCAGTTCCACTCCGGGTTTGATCATCTCGATAATGGTTTTTTGCACTCGGAGCACAGCGTTGTAAACCTGAGCCTGACGCTCGCTGAACTTTCCATTGATGGGAAAACAACGGGTGATATCCGCGCTATAGTTGTTGTTATCCGCGCCCACATCCATCAGGACAAGATCACCGGGCGCGATCTGACAATCGTTTTTCTCATAATGCAAAGTGGCCGCGTTGATGCCGGCGGCAATGATCGGAGCAAAGCCCCAATGCTTGAGCCCGCTGCGCTGCATGCGGTAAAAGAGCAGCGCTTCCAGTTCATACTCCATCATGCCTGCTTGAGCGCTTTCCATGATGTCTATGATGCCTTTGCCGGTGATATCGATGGCGCGCTGTAACTGCTGGATCTCCCAGTCACTTTTGATCTTCCGCAGGGGAGTGATGATCTCTGTGATGTCCAGGATCGTAATCTGGGGATAGCGCTCCCGCGCGGATTGCAATCTGAACATGGCATAGGACAGCGGTCTGTCCAGTTCCTGGGTGCCGATATTGGCATGAACGCGCTGAATGGCCTGGCAATACTGCGATAATGTGGCATCAAATTGATCCAGATACAGCACATTCTGGATGCCACTATTGTCCGCGGCTTCTCCCACCGTCATCTTCTTGCCTTCCCAGACTTCTCGTTCCGGAATTCCCCTTTGGATGAACAGGAATTCGGCAACTTTCGTGCTTTTAAAGGCCAGATAGATAGCGTCCGGAGCAGCAATGCCTGTGATGTACAAGAAGTTGTTGTCTTGCTTGAATCTGGTCAGCTTTTGTTCCAAAGCGGCAAAGAGGATTACGGCATCCCCATCCTGCATTGCGGCGTGCAATTTTTCGCGGCGTGAACGGCTTTGTTCTTGATTCATGATCTATCTCCATATTCTGTAAATATCTTAGGCAATTGGGTCACTTTCTGACAGGCGGAGGAAATGTCCAGAAATTTGTGCAAAGGGGTTAGCTGGCAGGATGCGCGCATGCTGAGATACGCTCATGATACGGTGATGATCCGGTGATTTTCATGACCGTATCATGACCGTATCATGAGCGTATCTCAATATGGAGGGATTAGGTGTTAGAGACTTTCCATTCCCGCTGCTGGAAGTCGAAAGCGCTGGACATCTTGCACTCCGATGCATAAATGGTGATAAACATGAATGGGTTTGGCTTTACGAAATTGGGGTAGCGCTTACAACTCCCAGGGAGGCTGTTTCATGCCCGCTGCTGGAAGTCGAAAGCGCTGGACATTTGGCACTCCGATGCATAAATGGTGATAAACATGAATGGGTTTGGCTTTACGAAATTGGGGTAGCGCTTACAACTCCCAGGGAGGCTGTTTCATGCTCGCTGCTGGAAGTCGAAAGCGCTGGACATTTGGCACTCCGATGCATACATGGAGGTGGGCATGAATGGGTTTGGCTTTACTAAATTGGGGTAGCGCTTACAACTCCCAGGGAGGCTGTTTCATGCCCGCTGCTGGAAGTCGAAAGCGCTGGACATCTGGCACTCCGATGCATACATGGAGGTGGGCATGAATGGGTTTGGCTTTACTAAATTGGGGTAGCGCTTACAACTCCCAGGGAGGCTAAATGGAAACGTTGAATCGCCAAAACGTCAAATCGTCAAAACCTCAAAACTTTCTTGGATCATGGGATCAGTTTCCATCAAATAATCTGTGGACAGAATAATCCGCGTGATCCGCGTGCTATACTTTTTTTGCATGCTTGCTGCTCGAAGTCCATGCTGCCCGAAAATTACCCGCATCCGGGTGTTTATCGTATACTCAAGATAGGAGGGCAGGCCAAAACATGGGGAGCAGCATGTACTCCGAGTGAGGTAATCTGCGGAAGAACACCAAAAGCAGAAAATACTTTACACAAATCGCAAAGTCAAAAGTCTGGTACAAAATCTGACGGAGCGAATATGCAAAAGGACAAAGAATCGGCCATATCGGCAGCGAACATAGTGCCACACAAGCCATTAACCGTCCCCCAACGGTTTCCATCTCCTTTTCTTTCCGTTACGTTCATTACAATTAATTCAATAATCCCCTGGAGGTATGATGTCACTCATCAATAGTATCAAGGACAAAAGTGTCAAAATCGGCGTAGTCGGCTTAGGCTATGTTGGCCTGCCCATGGCCGTAACGGTTGCAAAAAAGGGCTTTGAAGTATTGGGTTTTGAAGTTAGCCAATACGCCATCGAGCATGTGAATGCCGGAGAAAACTATATCGGAGACGTTACCGATTCCGATCTGAAGGATGTGGTAAGCGCCGGCAAGCTCTCTGCTACAGCGGATTACAGCCGCATGAAGGAAGTGAACATCGTGCTGATCGCGGTGCCCACACCCCTGGATTTGTATCATCAACCGGATACCACTTACATCGAAAAGAGCACTCAGGCCATGGCTCCGCACCTCAATTCCGGCACCCTGGTCGTGCTGGAAAGCACCACCTATCCCGGCACCACGCGTGAGATCATCGTTCCCGAGCTGGAAAAGGCCGGTCTCAAAGTGGGAGAAACCGTATTTGTAGCCTTCTCTCCTGAGCGTGTAGATCCAGGTAATGAGACCTATAAGACGCACAATACTCCGAAAGTGGTGGGTGGCATGACCCCTGCTTGCAATGAAGTGGCCAAGCTATTCTATGAGAGCATTTTGGACGCGCAGGTTGCCCTGGTTTCCTCTCCCGAAGTAGCTGAGATGGAAAAGATCTATGAAAATACCTTCCGCAATATCAACATTGCTTTGGCCAATGAAATGACCGTGCTTTGCGACCGCATGGGCATCAGCATCTGGGAAGTGGTGGACGCTGCCAAGACCAAGCCTTATGGCTTCATGGCCTTTTACCCGGGACCCGGCGTGGGCGGACACTGCATTCCCATCGATCCATTTTATCTCACCTGGAAAGCCAGAGAGTATGATTTTCATACCCGCCTTATCGAACTGGCCGGTGAGATCAATATCGCCATGCCAGAATTCGTGATCCAGCGCGCCATCCGCATCCTCAATAATCAGGGCGTGGCCATCTCCAGAGCCAAGATCCTGCTATTGGGTGCCGCTTACAAAAAAGATATCCAGGATATGCGGGAATCCCCCATCGAAGGCGTGATCACTCAGCTGGAAAACTACCACGCGGACTTTGAGATTCACGATCCTTACGTGAGCGAATTTCACCACGAGAAAAACGGTAAAGAGTATAAAACCGTACCCCTGGGTAACCTCAAAAAGTACGATATCATTATCATTATCACCGATCACAGCAACATCGACTATCAGAAACTGGCCGATAGCGGCGTGGCCATCCTGGATACCAGAAACGCTACGAAAGGCATCAAAGCGAAGAATATCGAGCTGCTGTAGAATCCCAGATTATCGGAGCTCACAGCGGCACCGAGTAATATTGTCATGGCGCTCGCTCAGAGCGCCATTTCTTATACTTAGGAGCTAAGAGATAAACACTAAGATCACCCATCATGGCGGGCTAATATCGATAATTTGCGAAAATCTCACAAAAATGCTTGACAAAATAGCGATATCGCGTATCTTATGAACAGCTCAGTCTTGAGGAGATAACATGTTAGTAGAATTCAGTGTTCAAAACTATCGATCGTTTTACGAGAGAGCCACCTTCAGCATGGTAGCCAGTTCCATTAAAGAGCATCCGACTCACGTAGCAGAGCTCTCAGGGCAGCGCATACTGACAACCAGCGTGTTTTATGGAGCTAACGCGTCCGGCAAGAGCAACCTCCTGAAAGCCTTTGCTTTTATGAAAGACATGGTTTTAAACTCATCAAAGGATACTCAAGCAGGCGAGGAAATCAAAGTTGAGCCCTTCCTCCTCAATTCTCGTGGAGCGGATGAACCAACCCAGATGGAAGTGGTGTTCCTAACTGATGACACTCTATACAGATATGGTTTCACGTGCTCCTCCAAACAAGTACTGAAGGAATGGTTGTTCGCCCGATCTACAAAACCCAAAAGTAGGGAACTGCGCTTGTTTGAACGAGACGCAGAAAAGGATTTCAAGGTTCACAGCAGGTTTAAAGAAGCTAAGGACTCAATGCTGGAATTCCTGCGGGATAACACCCTTCTGCTCAGCCTGTTGGCTCAGTTTAACGGTAGAGTCTCAACACAAATTGTGCATTGTTTTACTAACACAAACATCTGGAACATATCTTCCTATATGCCTGTACATACCTCAGTGTTGATCAAGAATGGGCTTGTGCCACAAGATTGGATAAGCGATATCTTGGTAAAAGCTGATCTGGGGATCAAGAAGTTTCAGATCACTGAAAGGGAGGTCTCCTCAGCCACTCTCAAGAATACACCTTTTTTGTTAAGACAAGATGTCAACAAACTTGTAAGCCTGATCATTAATACGCACCATGAATACTATGATGCAGAAGCAAATGAGTTCAGAGCTGTAATCTTTGATCTGGCAACTCAGGAGTCAGAGGGGACCAAGCAGTTTTTCAGCATGGCAGGCTTGATATATTATACATTGAATAGGGGCGGAATACTTTTCATTGATGAAATAGAAAACAGCCTCCATCCTTTACTCTGCAGCATTATTATCCGCCTCTTTCAAGATGCTGAGACCAATACCAAGGGTGCTCAATTGGTATTCACCACCCACAACACATTGTTGCTGAACAAAGGCTCCTTCAGAAGAGATGAAGTTTGGTTTGCAGAAAAAGATAGTTCATGCTCGACTGACCTTTACTCACTTGTGGAATACAAGCTGGACACAGGGAAGGCCAGGAATGATTCATCTTATGGCAAAGATTACATTCGAGGCAAATATGGAGCCCTGCCATTTGTTGATTATGAAGATTTTGCCCGCCTTTTCCGCAACATCTGAATAGAGCGAGTAGCAAAATGTCCATCAATAGAAGACGTGTCAATACTCGGAAAACCCCTCCTGATTTGATTCTCATTGTTACTGAAGGAGAGAAGACTGAACCATGCTATTTCAAGAGCTTTCCTCTGCACACCACGAAAGTAGCCCGAATAGTTGGAACAGGAAGAAATACACTTTCACTGGTAGCCCAAACAGACAAAGAGCTTGAGATTGCTAAGATCGATTATTTGCGAGATCATGGCATCCGTTTACGCGATAAGGATGTAGTAGTTTGGTGCGTATTTGATAAAGACTCTTTTCCGGCAGAGCAATTTGACAATGCGATTAGTAGCGCCAGAGCGAAGGGGTATCAAGTGGCCTATTCAAACGAGGCCTTTGAGCTATGGTATCTTTTGCACTTTCACTACTACAATACAGCACTTACCAGAGATCGTTACATTTCTCTGTTGCATAAAGCATTAGAAAGACGGTATCAAAAGAATGATCCTGACATGTACCGGATCCTCAAGCATCGACAAGCTGATGCCATCAGAAACGCAACCAAGCTTCTGGCCGGCTACATGCCTCCCAATCCAAGCAGCGATAATCCCTCCACCACCGTATTTGAACTGGTCGAGTATCTGAATCAATTTATCAATAATTAGGTATCCAACAAGCTTGCCTGGCGAAAAAGGCCTTGACTCCACAAGGCCTTTTTCTTATCTTGTCTATTAGTTCTTACACAGGCGTATAGTGGGTTTAAGTACAATCAGTTCCACAAACTCCATACCCGGTATATTTTGGGGGTGAAATGGTTTCGACAGGGAATTGGTGTGGTAGAGATGCATGTCGGAGATGCTATCCACTCCGTTAACAAGTAGCACCGCAAATTAATTGCAAACGATAACTTACTCTTAGCCGCTTAATCGCGCTAACGTTCGCCTCATCCGTGCCATCGGGATGAGAACGGGCGTCGAAACAGTATGGCCGCTCGTTGATCGATCGCCGATAAATCAGCGCTAAGACCATCGGCTGGAGCTTTGAGGGTCTGATTGTCTTCCACCTCAAAGCTTGAAACTAAAAGACAACTAAGCATGTAGATTCTTTATGGCGCTGCTCTTTGGACGCGGGTTCGATCCCCGCCACCTCCACCAGTTTAGGTGTTAGGTTTTAGGTGTTAGGTGTTAGGTTGCAGGTATTTGGCGATCTGCGTCAATCTGCGCACTTTATCTGCGCAAATCTGCGGGAAATCAAAGTGGATTGCCCCCTACCCACAACGAAAAAGCTGGACAGAAACAGAGGGTCTGAAAACTTGGCAATACATAGACGGCAGTGATCTGCCAAGCAACAGGCTAAAGCCTGAATAACATACATCATCTGGGAGGATGAATGCCTTTAACACCTGAGGCCAAAACGGCTATCATGGCAGAGTTTAAACTCCATGAATCAGACACCGGTTCCCCTGAAGTTCAGATCGCGATGCTTTCCAAACGCATCAAAGATATCACTGAGCACCTCAAAGTGCACGCGAAGGATTTTTCCACGCGTCGGGGACTGCTGAAACTGATCGGGCAGCGCAGGCGCTTACTGGACTATCTCAAACGTAAGGATATCAATCGTTACCGCGAGATCATCAAAGCGCTTGGCATCAGAAAGTAAATACTCAGCCAAGATATTAGAAGTCATGGAAAAGTGGATGCCGGCGCAACGCAGGGCTCCACTTTTCTGTTTTTACCAAACAAAACGCGACCTGGGAGCAATCAGCAATAAGCCAAGGGCTGAGCAAGATCAAGGGAAGCAAGCCCTTCGCCTATTGCTCATTCTCCCCGGCGCAAACGCAAGGAGAATATATGCATAACTTTAACATTACTCGCCGTGAAATCGAGTTCAACGGACGCACGCTCATCGCTGAGTCCGGCAGAATGGCCAAACAAGCAGGTGGCGCGGTCTATCTGCAATACGGAGATACCGCCGTATTGGTCACAGCCACAATGAGCAAGGATGCTGCTGAAGGGCAGGATTTCTTCCCCCTTACCGTGGATTACATCGAAAAGATGTATGCCGCAGGCAAGATCCCCGGTGGTTTCTTCAAACGTGAAGCCAAACCCTCCACCGATGCTACATTGCAAGCCCGCGTGATTGATCGCTCGATCCGCCCGCTCTTTCCGGAAGGATTCCGCAATCAGGTGCACGTGGTGGTAAACGTGCTTTCCTATGATGGCGAAACTGATCCCACAAACCTTGGTGTATTGGGCGCTTCCCTGGCTCTCAGCATTTCCGAGATTCCCTTCCATGGCCCCATCGCCAGCCTCACCGTAGGCTACATCGATGGCGAATTTGTGATCAATCCCAAGATCAAGCAGCTCAAGGAAGAATCACGCTTGAATCTCACTGTAGCCGCTTCAGCCACCTCCGTGGTGATGATCGAATCCGCTGCCAGCGAGCTGAGTGAAGACGAGATGCTGGATGCCGTGTACATCGGTCACGATGCCATCAAAACCCTCTGCGCCATGCAAAAGGAATTCATCGAAGCCTGTGGCAAAGAGAAAGTGGAAGTGGTGCTTTTGGGTATCCCGGAAGCTATCCTCAGCCAAATGGACGCTGATTATGGCCAAAAGATAGCCGAAGCTTCAGTAGTTCTCGGCAAGCAAGAGCGTCAGGACGCCTTTGATGCCGTGGAAGCCGAAATGCTGGAAAAGCACCTGGCTGAAGATGGCGAAGAACTCTATGCCGAAAATGAGAAGCACTATAAAGAAGCTTTCCACGAACTGATCCGTCGCTGCGTGCGTGCTTCGATCCTGGACAAACACTTCCGCGTGGATGGCCGTGGCCTGGATGATATCCGTGACATCACCTGCGAAATCGATGTACTGCCTCGCGTGCATGGTTCCGCTCTGTTCACCCGTGGTGAAACCCAGTCTTTGGGTACACTCACTCTGGGTGGCGGCAGTGATGAACAGATCATCGACACTCTGGAAGAAGAGTATAAAAAGAGATTCTATCTGCATTACAACTTCCCACCCTTCAGCGTTGGCGAAGCAGGCCGCATGGGCTTTACCTCCCGTCGCGAACTGGGTCATGGCAACCTCGCAGAACGCGCGTTGACAGCAGTGCTGCCCCATGTGGATGATTTCCCTTACACCATGCGCATCGTGGCGGATACTCTGGAATCGAACGGTTCCTCATCAATGGCCTCCATCTGTGGTGGTTGCTTGGCTATGATGGCTGCCGGTGTGCCAATCAAGGCTCCTGTAGCCGGCATTGCCAATGGACTGATCATGGAAGGCGATAAGTTTGTAGTACTTACAGACATCATGGGTCTGGAAGATCATCTGGGCGACATGGATTTCAAGTGTGCCGGCACGCGTGAAGGCATCACTGCCATGCAGATGGACATCAAGATCGAAGGCATCACCAAAGATATCATGCGCATCGCCCTTGAGAAAGCTAAGAAAGCCAGACTCCAGATCCTGGACATCATGGCAGATTGCATCACCGAACCCAGAGAAGATCTGGCACCAAGCGCACCAAGAATTGAAAGCTTCAAGGTGCCCACCGATAAGATTGGCGAAATCATCGGGCCAGCCGGTAAGATGATCAAATCCATCATCGAAAGCTGCCAGGTAGGCATCGATATCCAGGATGATGGCACTGTACGCATCCTCTCTCCGGATAAAGCCAGCATCGACAAAGCTAAAGCCATCATCAAAGGCATTGCCATTGATCCGCAACCCGGTGAAGAATTCGAAGGTCCCGTTACCCGCATCGAGCCCTACGGAGTCTTTGTGAAAATCGCCGGTGGCGCAAAAGAAGGAATGGTACACGTTTCTCAGATGCATACCTCCCGCGTGGGACACCCTGAAGATATGGTGAAGCTGGGCGATATCGTCCACGTAAAAGCCCTCGGCATGGAGAAAGGCAAGCTTTCGCTGACCATGAAAGGCGTAGCCGGCAATCCGGAACCGGATCCCAATGCTCCGGAACGTCCTGCTGCTCCTCGCCGTGATGATCGTGGTCCCAGACGTGATGGTCGCGACAGCCGTGACAGCCGTGGCGGTGGATTCAGAGACCGTAATCGTAGATAAGTAATAATACATCAAGATATTGGGCGCGATTCTCTATTGGATCGCGCTCAGATTTCTTAAACTCTGAGGTAGAAAAATGGACTATAAAATAGCTGATCTTGGCCTGGCCGAGTATGGACGCAAAGAGATCACATTGGCTGAGATGGAGATGCCCGGCCTGATGGCTCTGCGCGATCGCTATGGCAAGGATAAACCCCTGAAGGGCGCACGCATCACCGGCAGCCTGCACATGACCATCCAAACCGCTGTATTGATGGAAACCCTGAAAGAACTTGGTGCAGAACTCAGATGGGCCAGCTGCAATATCTTCAGCACTCAGGATCATGCCGCTGCTGCAATGGTAGAAGCAGGAATCCCGGTCTTTGCCTGGAAGGGTGAAAACCTGGAGGACTACTGGTGGTGCACATATCAGGCCTTGAACTGGCCTGAAGGTGAGTGTGACCTGATCGTGGACGATGGCGGAGATGCCACTCTGATGATCCACGAAGGATGCCGTCTGGAACAGCTTTTTTCCCAAACAGGATCGCTGCCCATAGCAGATTCTGACAATGATGAGTTTCACCTGGTGCAGGAGCTTCTGATCAGCCGACTTGAAGAAGACCCCACCCGCTGGCAACGGATCGCGAAAAACATGAAAGGCGTGAGCGAAGAAACCACCACCGGCGTGCATCGCCTGTATCAGATGATGGAATCCGGCAAGCTGCTCTTCCCCGCCATCAATGTGAATGACAGCGTCACCAAGAGTAAGTTTGACAATCTCTACGGTTGCCGCGAATCCCTGGCTGATGGCATCAAACGTGGCACAGACATCATGGTGGCCGGAAAGACCATTATGGTATGCGGTTATGGCGACGTGGGCAAAGGCTGCGCGCAATCCATGCGTGGCTTCGGAGCCCGAGTGATCATCAGCGAGATCGATCCCATCTGCGCCTTGCAAGCAGCGATGGAAGGCTTTGAAGTCAACACGCTGGACAACATGGTTGAGACCGCGGACATCTTTGTGACAGCTACCGGTAACTGCGATGTGATCCGCGTGGATCACATGATGAAGATGAAGCATAACGCCATCGTCTGCAACATCGGACACTTTGACAACGAGATTCAGGTGAGCCGGCTCTATGCACTGGAAGGCGTGAAGAAGGTGAACATCAAACCCCAGGTGGATTTGATCGAATTGCCCAACGAGAAAGCCATCATCTTGCTTTCGGAAGGCCGGCTGGTGAACCTGGGTAATGCCACAGGCCATCCCTCCTTTGTGATGAGTTGTTCGTTCTCCAATCAGGTATTGGCGCAGATGGATCTTTGGCAAAACCACCATGAAATCGGCGTTTACACTCTGCCCAAGATCCTGGACGAAGAAGTGGCCAGGTTGCACCTGGATAAGCTGGGAGTACAGCTCACCCATCTCAATGTAAGGCAAGCCGAATACATCGGAGTACCAGTGGATGGGCCTTATAAACCGGAACACTACCGCTATTAAGCAGAGGCAATATGGCCAGCCATAAACCGGTGATCATCAATGAGCTTTTTGGTGAGCTAAAGGTCCCTGAGGATGAGAACTACCGTTGGGTCGTAATTCACTGCAAACCACGCTGTGAAAAGCGGTTGGCCGATTATCTGGGTAAACGCCTCATGCCCTATTACCTGCCTCAGATCAAGCATAAACGCGTCTATCAGAGACGCAAGGTCGTCACCACCGTTCCCATGTTCCCCAGCTATCTCTTCGCGGTATTAGGGCCTCAGGATCGGGATCGTGTGGCCATCTCAGGTCTGGTCGTCCGCTTCATCAGGGTGGGCAAACAGGAACACCTGATCAAAGAGCTTGACCGGCTGTGTTTTGCCAACCAGAAGGACGTGGAGGTCTCACCCACCATGTGGCTCTCCAAAGGCCTGGAAGTAGAGATCCTGGATGGCTCGCTGAAAGGCATGCGCGGAGTGGTGGAAAGCCATGACAAGATCTCCGAAGTCCGCTTGCAAGTGGATATTTTGAGACAGGCCGTGATGGTCTCTGTGGATCCCAAAAACATCAAAATCATCGGAGAATACGAGATAATCGAGGAAGAGACATGAAAATACTGATCACCGGAGCCGCTGGTTTCATCGCGTCACATGTGGCTGATGCCTTTATTGACGCGGGACATGAAGTGGTAATCGTGGATAATTTCCGCACTGGATACCCCCACAACCTCAATCCCCAAGCTAAGTTTTACGAGATGGACATCTGCGATCCCCGTTTGGAAGACGTCTTTGCCACAGAAAAGCCTGATATCGTGGATCATCACGCAGCGCAGATCTCGGTTCCGCTCTCCATAGAAGATCCCCTCACCGATGCCGAAATCAACGTTAAAGGCCTGATCAACATCCTGGAATGCAGCGTGAAACACCAAGTGAAAAAGGTGATCTACATCTCTTCCGGAGGGGCTATGTATGGCGAGGCCACCGAGTATCCCACTTCCGAGACTTACAACCCCAAACCGCTCTCTGTGTATGCCATCAACAAGATGGTAGGTGAGGACTATCTGTATTTCTACCGTCACACTTATGGCTTGGATTACACCGTCTTGCGCTATGCCAATGTCTATGGTCCGCGTCAGGTCTCCCATGGCGAGGCCGGAGTAGTCTCGATCTTTGTGGAAATGCTGCTGGCCGGCCAGACCCCCACGCTCAATGCCTACCCTGAAGAGCCTGATGGCATGATTCGTGACTATGTCTTTGTCCGGGACGTAGTTTCAGCCAATCTGCTGGCTCTGGCAAAGGGAAGCGGCGAAGCATTCAACATCGGAACCTGTGTGGAAACCACCACGAAGCAGCTTTACACCGAGATATGCAAGCAACTCGGCCAGGAAACTACCCCTCACAAGGGGTCAGCTCGTAAAGGGGACTTGCACCGCTCGCTACTCAAGATCGACAAAGCAAAAGCAGAACTGGGCTGGAAGCCTCAGTATGCTCTGCCCCAAGGCATCGCCGAAGTAATCAAGTATTTCAAAGACAAAAGAGGAGATAGATAGCTATGAAACTCGCAGTAATCGGTTCCGGATACGTCGGACTCACCAGTGGCGCATGTTTTGCCGATATGGGCAGCAGCGTGATATGTGTCGATAAAGATGAACGCAAAATCCAAATGCTCAAAGCCGGTGAGATTCCCATCTACGAGCCCGGTTTGGAAGCCATGGTGCATCGCAATGTGGAAGCTGGACGACTCAGCTTTACCACCAATCTCAAAGAAGCGGTGGAACAAGCCCTGATCCTCTTCATTGCGGTGGGCACACCTCCGGATGAGGATGGCAGTGCTGACCTCTCTCACGTGCTGTCCGCAGCGGAAGAGATTGCCAGCTATATGGATAGCTACAAGGTGATCGTGGACAAATCCACTGTTCCCGTAGGCACTGCCGATCTGGTGAGAAAACACGTGCAAAATAAGCTTGATGAACGTGGTGTGAGCGTGGATTTCTCCGTGGTCTCAAACCCGGAGTTCCTCAAGGAAGGTGCTGCCATTGATGACTTTATGAAGCCGGATCGCGTGGTGATCGGCACGGACAGCGAGCATGCAGCCCGGATCATGCATAAGCTCTATGCTCCCTTTTGCCGCACTCATGACCGCGTGATCGTGATGAGCATCCGCTCTGCTGAAATGACCAAATATGCAGCAAACGCCCTTTTGGCCACCAAGATATCCTTTATCAACGAAATCTCCAGGCTTTGCGATGCCTATGGCGCGGACGTGGAAGAAGTGCGCAATGGGATCGGCAGCGACAGCCGCATCGGATACAAATTCATCTATCCCGGTGTGGGCTATGGCGGAAGCTGTTTCCCCAAAGACATCAAAGCCCTGATCCACATGGCAAATCAGGTTGGCTTCAACAGCCGCATCCTCAAAGCCGTGGAAGATGTAAACAAAGACCAGAAGAAGATGCTGATCGACAAGGTGAAACAGCACTTTGGTGATGATCTCTCCGGCAAGTGCTTTGCCGTGTGGGGTTTAGCTTTCAAGCCCCAGACCGATGATATGCGCGAAGCTCCTTCGATGGTGATCATCAATTCCCTCACCGAACTCGGTGCCAAAGTGAAAGCCTATGATCCCGTCGCCATGCATGAAGCCCAGAGACTGCTGGGCGATAACACCGCACTTAGCCTTTGTGAAGATGAATACAGCACCCTGAAGGATTGCGACGCTATGCTCCTGATCACAGAGTGGCGGCAATTCCGCTATCCGGATTTCCCCCGTATGAAAGAGCTGATGAAAACTCCGGTTATCTTCGATGGACGCAATCAATATGATCCCCAGCAAGTGCGGGAACTGGGATTTAGCTATTATGGAGTTGGTAGGCCTTAGGTTTGAGGTTTGAGGTTTGAGGTTTGAAGTTTGAGGTTTGAGGTGTGAGATTGGGGGCGGGCTGCGGTTCGCCCATTGCTTTAGGTTCCTCTTTGGTGCTTCGCTTCGGGTTTAGCCCGGGTTTATCTCATAATCTCTTCATGCTATGAGGAAAGCATGAGGTAAACCAGTAATAAGTATGTGAGGTATCCTGAAAAGCCCGGACTAAAATTAGGAGATAAAATGGATACCAAGACCCCAACCAAAGTAAACTACCGTTACAGTGAAGCCTTCAAGCTGAAGATCGTCACTGAGATTGAAAGAGGAA
>Ga0334883_1003176_pt1 | contig 18236 bp, 13 predicted proteins | sample GraSluR1_MG_6_FD_207230 | JGI IMG/M metagenome (GOLD analysis project Ga0334883, IMG submission 207230) | Sludge microbial communities from methane-producing bioreactor in Wageningen University, Netherlands - Granular Sludge_09_05-R1 | ecosystem: Engineered > Bioreactor > Anaerobic >... | reverse complement strand
AGAAGCCAGCCAGCCCGTTGGCATAGGCGCGCGTACGCGCCCAATCAATGCGTTCGACCGGCACCGCGACTCCGTCGGCCAGCGCCGGCGGCGGGCCGTGCGAGGGGTCGTCCACCAGAGCAAGATAGCCCTGCTCGCGAAACCAGGCATTGAGGTTGACCGCCCGCCGAAACGGCTTGAAACCGTGGTCGGACAAGACCAGCAAAACCTCGTCGTCGCGCAGCCGCCGGCGGGTTTCGCCGACCAGCGCGTCGGCGCGGCGGTAGAGGTCGCGGATGATCCCACCATAGAAGCCCTCGCCCGCCAACCCTGCGCCGGCCGTGTCGCTGCCGGATGTACCCGGCGGCGGCGGACGCAAGAAGTTGTGCTGGATACGATCGGTAGCGTCGAAGACGCAGACCACCACGCCGTGCCGCTGGCGATCCAGCGCGTGCCGCCACTGTCGTTCGCGTTCGGCGTGGATGGTCCAGACCTGCGCCAGAAAGGCTTGCTCGTCGAGCACCTGTTCTTGCAGCGCCCACGTATCCTCGGCCAGGCCCAAGGTGGCGTACGGGCCGAACAAGCGCGCCAGCATCATCGCATAATGCGGCGGCTGGCTGATCGCCATGGCCGGTTGCTGCGGATCGATGTTCACCGGCGTCACGTACAGCGCGAACGGATCCCAGCTGGTGACCCGCACGCGCGCAATACCGCGCACGCTTGTGCGCCGGTGGCGGAATTCGAGTCGCAGCCACGGCGAATCCTCACGGTCGCCGAGGGTGACGGTTTCGCGGCCGATCGCGATGCGCGCCCGGCGCGCCGCTGCCGCGACCTCGCAGCGCACCGGCAGTTCGATCGCGCCCTGTCCGTCAGGGCGCTGCGGTCCCGGCAGGCGGCCGCACCAGGCGCCGTCGGGCGCTTGCACGAGCGCGCGGCGCTCGCCGCCGGTCAAGCGGTCGCCGCCATCACCCGCCGCCGCACCAGCAGTCGTGAAATAAGTGAACGTGCCCTGCGTGCCGCGCAGATCGGGCAGGCACATGCCGGCCAGCAGACGGCCGGCGAACCGCTCGGGGGGAAAGGTCAGCGGCACCCGCAGCACCGTGGTCTCGACGCCGTGCTCGCCCAGGATCGACCAGAAGCTGCGGCTGCGCCGCCGCAGTTGGAGGCGCTGCGGGCCGCGGCCCAGCCGCAACGGACCCCAGCGGCGCTCGCGGCCCGGCAAGAACCGCGTGCTCGAAAGCTCCGGCTGGCAGGTGCGCGGATCGCGGCGCAGGAAGTCGAAGATCCCGTGACCGCCGGGGTCGACGCCGGTGGCGAAGGTCGACCAGGCGACCGGCGAGACCGGCGGCAGCGTGGTACCAAGCTCGTGGAAACAGCCGTCGCCCGCGAGCGCCTGCATGTGCGGCAGCTCGCCGGCCGCCATGAACTCGCGACAGAGTTTGGCATCGAGTCCGTCGAGGCCCAACACGACCACGCGCCGGGCCCGCGCGCGCGCCCGGATCCGGCGCTGGCGCCACAGGCGCCAGAGCAGGCGCACCGGCCAGGTCAACAGTCCGAACAGCGCCAGCAGGAGGCCCGTCAGCGCGAACAGGAGCGAACCGCCGAGCGCGAAGCCCGCGCCCGGACCGATGTACGCGGCCGCCGGATCGGCGGCGGCGGCCGCCGCCATCGCCAGCAAAGCGCCCGCAAGCGGCGGCAGCGGTGGTCGAATTTCGTTCCGCCGCAAATCACGCCCCCAGGTGCCGGTTCGGGACCAGGTGTCCGACGACGTAGTCGCGCACGGCGTCGGCGACGGGCACGTCTGGCTGCTGGTAGCCCGCGCCGCGCAGCTTGGTCATGTCCGCCTCGGTGAAGTACTGGTACTTGCCGGCCAAGTGGTCCGGCAGCGGGATGTATTCGATTTGCGGTTCGCGGCCCAAGGCGGCGAAGATGGCGCCGATCAACGTGTTCCAGTCGCAGGCCCGGCCGGTGCCGATGTTGAAGACGCCGTTGACCGCAGGGCGATCCAGGAGCCACAAGGTCATGGCCGCGGCTTCCTTGACGTAGATGAAATCGCGCATCTGGCCGCCGTCCGCATACTCCGGGCGGTCGCTGCGGAACAAGCGCACGCGGCCACTCGCGCGCACCTGCTCGAATCCCTTCAGGACCATCGAGCGCATGTCGCCTTTGTGCCACTCGTTCGGGCCGTAGACGTTGAAGTATTTCAGGCAGCAGATCTCGTCGAGCAGTCCCTCGTCGCGCGCCCAGAGATCGAACAGGTGCTTGGACTTCGCGTAGAGGTTCAAGGGCTGCAAGCGATCGAGCAGGTCGTGATCGTCGCGGTATCCCTGGGCGCCATCCCCATAGGTCGCCGCGCTGCTCGCCTGCACGAAGCGGGCGTTCTGCCGGCGGGCGGCCAGGCACAGGTCGCGGCTGTACTGAAGATTGTTGCGCTCGAGGTAGTCCCAGTCGGTCTCGGTCGTCGAGCTGCAGGCTCCCATGTGCAGGATGGCGCGCAATTGACCGGCATAGCGGCCGGCCAGCAGGTCGTCGCGGAACGCGTGGTGGTTCTGGTAGCCGCGCGCGAAACGCAGCGGCGCCAGGTTCGCTTCGCCCGCCGCCGACGCGTGCACGTCCACGGCCAGGATGTCGGTCTCGCCGCGCTGGTTCAGCAGCCAGATGAGCGCCGAGCCGATGAACCCGGCGGCGCCGGTGACCACGATCATCGCTGCGCCTCCTCCAGGATGATGTCGCCGGTGAACGGTTTCCCCTCCCGTTCGGCGGTGAACTGAATGCGGTCGCCGACCATGGCTTCGTAGACTAGACGGGTCACCGTGTCGCGGCTGCCGAGCGGCACGCCGTTGATCGTCCGGATCACGTCGAAGAGCCGCAGCCCGCCGCGCCACGCCGGCGAGTCCTCGATGATGTCGCGCACGATGAATCCGACCGGGTCGGTAATGTTCAATGCCGCCATGATCTCGCCAGTGAGCGGATACAGCAACACGCCCCAGCTCGCCTGGCGATAGTGGCCGAACTCGCGGACCTCCTCCAACAACCAGCGCACGCGGTTGCTCGGTACGGCGAAACCGATCCCGATCGAGCCGCCGCTCTCGGAGAAGATGAACGTGTTGATCCCGACGACTTCGCCGAGGGCGTTGACCAGGGCGCCGCCGCTGTTGCCGGGGTTGATCGCCGCGTCGGTCTGGATCATGCCGAGATAGTACCGGTCGTTCGAACTCTGGCGCACGATGTCGCGGTTCAGGGCGCTGATCACGCCGACCGTGACCGTGGGCTGGGTGTCGGCCAGGAGTTGCCCGAACGGCGAGCCGATGGCGATGGCCCACTCGCCGATTTTCAGGTCGTCGCTGTCGGCCAGCACGGCGACCGGCACGTTGCCGCTCGGGATCTTCAAGAGCGCCAGATCGAAGCGGTCCACGACCTCCACGACCTCCGCCGTGTAGTCGACGCCGTCGCTCAAGGTGACCGTCACCTGCGTCGGTGCCTGGCCGATCACGTGGGCGCTGGTGACCACGAATCCCTCTGGCCCGACGATCACGCCGGAGCCGAAGTTTTGCCGTTCCTGGTATCGCATTTGCGGTGGACGCCGCTCCGGGTAGAAGAACTCGAAGAAACGGAGCCGTGGATCGCGGACCGCCACCCGCTGCGTGACCGTGACCGTGACCACCGCCGGCGCCGCCTTCTGGGTCGCCGCCACGATGGCGTTCTCGCGTTGATAGACCACCGCGGCGGCAGCAGCCGCGCCATTGCGCGAGGACGCATCGCCCGCCGCCGGCCCCGTGTCGGCGGCCGCCGCGGCCAGCAGCGCTTCGACCGCCGCCTGGCGCTCAGTCTGGTCGTGGTCGCGCCAGGCGCGCTCCCGCCACAGCAGGAACAACGCGCCGAGCAGGGCTCCAGCCAGAAAACCTACGGCCACAGCGCTCCAGAAGAACTGGCGGCGATTCGGCATGGCGCGTCACTTCCCCTGCAGGCGGTCCCAGTCGGCCAGGAACGCCGCCAGGCCCTTCTCCGTGAGCGGATGTTGCACGAGCTGCTTGATCACCTTCGGCGGGATCGTCGCGATATCAGCCCCCATCAGCGCCGCTTCGACCACATGGTTGGGATGCCGCACGCTGGCGACCAGCACCTCGGTCTCGAGGTCATAGTTGGTGTAGATCGTCACCACCTGCTCGATGAGGTCCATGCCGTTATGGCTGACGTCGTCGAGGCGGCCGACGAACGGAGAGCAGTAGGCCGCCCCTGCCTTGGCCACCAACAGCGCCTGGCTCGGCGAGAACACCAGGGTCGCGTTGACGGGAATCCCCTGACCGCTGAGCGCGGCGATCGCCTTCAGACCGTCGTACGTAGTCGGGATCTTGACGACCATGTGCTCGGACAGCCCCGCCAGGCGCTCGCCTTCGCGGATCATGCCCGCCGCATCGGTCGCCACGACTTCGCCCGAGACCGGTCCCTCGACCAGGTCGCAGATCTCGCGCAGGAGCGCGTCGGTGTCGCGGCGGCCGGCTTGCGCCAACAGGGACGGATTGGTGGTCACGCCGTCGCACATGCCCAGGCTCTTGATCTCGGCGATGGCCGCCGTATCGGCGGTGTCGATGAAGAACTTCATGCGTCGTCTCCTTCGGCGGCCGGCGGCCGCGGGGTCGCATCCGGCGGCGTGAAGTCGGGATCGAGCAGCGCCGGCGGATACTTGACTTCTTCCAAGAACAGTGCGTGCGCGGGCGCGGTCGGCCCTGCCCGACGCCGATCGCGCGCGGCAAGGATCCAATCCAAATCTTCGGGGCGGCGCCGGCCGCGGCCGATTTCCAGCAGCACCCCCATCAGGTTGCGGACCATGTGATGCAAGAATCGGTCGGCCCGGATATGCAATATACCTCCAGCGGGTTCCCAATCGAAAGCGCAGAGATCGACCCGGCAGTGATTGTCCGGCTGCAACGAGCCGGCCTTGCAGAAGCTGCTAAAATCGTGTACGCCGCGCACTCGGCGACATGCCGCATCCATCACGCTCGGGTCCAGGGGCCACGGAACCGCAAGAGCAAAGGGTTCAAAGAGGTTCCGTTGCCACTGTAGACGATAGCTGTAACGCCGGCTGGTCGCCGACAGGCGCGCGTTGAACGCGGGCGAAACCCGGCGCGCCGCCAGCACCTGGATATCGCCGGGGCACAGCTTCGGCAAAGCGCGACAGACGCGCCAGCCTTCGGCCTCCGTGTGCAGTTGGACATGCGCGACCTGGCCGCGCGCGTGCACGCCCGCGTCGGTGCGGCCGGCGCCGACCGGCCGGCATTCACGACCGAGCAGGCGGGCCAGTCGGGCGGCGAGCTCGCCCTGCACGGTCCGCTGGCCGGGCTGCATCTGCCAGCCGTGGAACGCGGTGCCGACATAGGCCAGGTCCAGGCGGACGCGGAGATCAGTTGCGGCGGGACGGTCATTCATCGGTTGACCCTCACGCGCTTGCCGCCCAGACGAGCAGCGCCAGCCAGGCAACGAGTAGGCCGGCCTGGACGACCGGCAGCGGCGCCGGCGCGGGCGCGCCGGCCGTCACCCGGCCGGCCAGCGCCAGCGGCAGCGAATCGGCTCGCCGCACCAACCCTTCCATCAGCGGCGGCACGACGAGCCAACGCTCCTGCAGGCGCCAACCGCCCCGGCGCCGGCGTCCGTTCGAGCGCCGCAGGCGCAGGCAAGCCGCCAAGCGGCCGGCTTCGGCCAGCGTTCGCGGCGCGCTGTTGATCGCGACCGACAGCAGCACGTCGAGGTGCGGGCGGCCCTTTCCCGACCGCCGCAACGGCCGCAACCACCAGGCGAGTGCCTCGCTCAGATCCGGCAGCGAAAGCACCCGCCGGGTCAACGCCCCCGCCGCCACCAGCAGAGCCAGCCGTCCGAGCGCCAGCAGCCCCCGCGCCAGCCCCACCCAGCTCGGCCGACCGACGGGAGCGATATCGGCCGCGGACAGAGTGTGCGCTGCCAGCACGATCACCAGTAATGGTGCCCAGCCGCGCAGCCCGCGCAGCGCGGCGGCCGGTCGCCAGCCGGCGCGCCAGAGCGACCAGCCCAGCGCGGCGGCCAGAACGGGCAGCGCCGGCGCAGGCACAAGCAGCGCCGAAACCGCGGCCAAAACGCCGGCGCCGAGCCGGGCTGCCGGATGTAGGCGGCTCAACGGCGCGTGCGGCGTCGGCCGCCACGCGTCATGGCGGAGCGGAATCATCGCGCCTCGGCGCCCGCCAGGCGCGCCGCGATCTGCACGGCGTTCCAGGCGGCGCCTTTGAGTAGATTGTCGGCAACCACCCAGAACAACAAGACGTCCCGGCGGTGCGGTTCGTGGCGCAAACGCCCGACGTGCACGGCGACTTCGCCGCTCACTTCGGCCGGCGTGCGGTACGCACCGCCGTCGCCGTCGCAGCGCAGGCCCGCGAAAGCACCCAGCGCGGCGGCGGCGTCAGCGCGTGCCAGCGGTCGCTCCAGCACAGCCCGCACCGCCGCGGCATGCCCGTTCCAGACGGGGACCCGGACCGCCGTGCAGGTGACGGCGAGGTCGTCACGGTCGAGGATCTTGCGCAGCTCTTGGTGGACCTTCTGCTCCTCGGCGAAAAATCCGCCGTCGGCGAGCGGACCGATCTCCGGGATCACGTTCGCGGCAATGCGGCGGGCAAAGATCTCGCCGCCCTGGGCGGCCCCGGGTTGCTGACCGTGCGCCAGCCGCTCGGCCTGGGCCGCCAGCTCCGCCACGCCGCGCTGTCCGGCGCCGCTGACCGCCTGCAGCGTGGTGACGTGCACCTCGCGGAGTCCGGCCGCCCGGGCGAGCGCGGCGCACGGTAGCGCGATCTGGATGGTCGAGCAGTTGGGGTTGGCGATGATGCCGCCGGCGGCTCGCTCCGCAGTGAGCTGCGGGACGAGATGTCCGTTGACCTCGGGCACCACGAGCGCCACCGCGGGATCGGCGCGCCAGGCAGAGCTGTTGTCGACCACCCAGACGCCCGCCTGGGCGGCGAGCGGCGCCCACTGGCGGCTCGCCGCCGCACCGGCTGAGAACAGAGCGATCTCGGCCTCGCCCAGGCCTGCCTCGGCGACGTCCCGGCAAACCAGGTCCCGCCCGCGGAACAGCAGGCGCATATCGGCCGACCGCGCGCTGCTGAACAGGAGCGGCGGCTCGTCGACCCAATGCTGGCGCGCCAGCAGGTCGAGCATCGTGCGGCCCACCAGGCCGCTGGCGCCCAGGATCGCGGTGCGCATGGTGTCATCCTCTCGGATACGTCGCCTGCGGTATGGTAGCAGCCGCGTTCGCGCCGGTCAAAGCCGCCTGCTGTGTCATGGACGCCCGCGCGGGCGAGTGCTAAGCTGGCGCCCGACCCGAGCCGAGGAGAACGCGATGCAACATTCGCAGCTGCCGTGGCTGGCGATGCTGCCGATCGCAGCGGTCCTGAGCGTCACGACCGCGTGCGCGCCGGCGGACCGCGATCGCCAGCTGGCGGACATCCAACGCTGGCAGGAGCAGCGCCTGGCCCCCGTCGATTCCCTGTCCGCGTTGATCGCCGGCACCGATGCCCACGTGCGGCGCGCCGCGGTGCGGGCCGCCGGTCTGATCGGGCGGACCGAGAACCTGCCGGCGATGCTGGGCGCGCTGGACGATCCCAGCCGGGCGGTGCGGTGCGAGGCTGCGTTCAGTCTCGGTCTGCTGGGAGGCGACGTGGCGGTCACGCCGCTGGCGCGCTTGTTGGTCGACCCGCATCCCGCGGTACGCGAGGCGGCGATCGCGGGTCTCGCGCACCAACAGCACGACGGCGCCGTCCTCTACACGCCGGCGCTGCGCGGCCGCGCCGCCGAGGCGCAGGCCGCCTGGACGGCGCTGCGCAACGTCGCCGGGCAGGCGCCTCGCGACAGTCTGGTGGCCGCCATCCGGTCCGGTCTGGCGCGTCCGGAAACCGATGTCAGGTGGCGTGTGCTGCGCTGCGCCGAGCGCGCGCCAGATCCCACGCTGGTCGACCAGATCGCCCCCTATGCGACCGATCGCGACGTGCAAGTGCGGGTGCACGCGTTGCGCGCCCTGGCCAATCAGTCCGGCGCCGGCGCGCTGGCGGCGGTGCTGGCCAGTTGCGAGCGGAGCGGCGGTCTGCGCGGCCGCGACCGCAGCCGCGTCCAGATCGCCGAATTGCGCGCGCTCGGCAATCTGGCAGGGCCCGCCATGCAGGCCGATCCGGCGGCCGACCACGCGTCGCCGGCGGGCCGCACCGCGGCGGTCTTGCAGCAAGCCGCCGGCAGCGAGGATCCCGCGGTCGCGGCGACGGCGCTGGATGCCATGGCGGCCGCGGCGCTCGCGCTTCCGCTGCCGCCCGAGGCCGCCGCGCAAGAGAGTCTCCTGCCGGTCTGGCGGCTGCGCCTGGTGCGCGCTGCCCGCCAGCGACTGGCCGACCCGACGCCCGCCGTGCGAACCGCCGCCGTGGCCGCGCTCGGCGCGCTGCGCGGACGCGGCGCACTGGCTGAACTGAGCGACTGCCTCGCGGATCCGGACGCGGTGACCGCCGGCGCCGCGTTGACCGCGTTGCTGCGCCTGGCGCCACAGCACGACCAGGTCTGCGACTGGACGCAGGCCCTCGCGAGGCAACACGGCATCGCCGGGGAGATCGCGGTCTTGCAGGCGCTGCCCGCCCTTGTGAGCGAGCTGCGGCGCGCCGGGCTGCTGCATCAGTCGGTCACCCGGTTTCCCCGCCGCCAGGACCCCGGTTGCCTGCCGAGTCTCGCCTGGTGGCTCGCGGTGCGCGGCTTGCAAAGCAGCGACATTGCGCTGCGCGAGCTGGCGGCGCCGCTTTTGGCCGAGTTTCCGGGCGACGCGTCCCAGCGGGCGGTGGTCGCCGCCTGGCCACGGGAAATGGCGCAGGGCGAGGGCGACGTCCAGCTCGCGCTCTTGCAGGCGATCGCCAGGCTCTTCGCGCCGGCGGCCGACAGTCTCGACTTCGCGCCGCACCGGCGCGAATGTCTGTTCTTCGCCACGGCGTCGGTGCCCGAGATCGCCGGTTCGGTGCTCGACTCGCTCCTGTCGCGTCCGGGTCCGGCCGCCAGCCGGACCGCCGCGGCAGACGCGCTCGTTGCGGCCTTCGAACTACCGGATCTGCGACTGCGCCTGGCCGCGCGCGATGCCGCGCTCGCGACCGATCTCTTGCCCGCAACGTTGATCCCCAGCGCCGCGAGCCTGCGGGAAACCCTGCCGGCGCGCCGGCGTCCGCCGCAACAGCCCCGGCCGCAACCGGCCGCCGGCGCGGTGCGGGTCCGCTGCGTGACCGATCGCGGCGACTTCGAGATGAAGCTCGCGACGGAGACCGCGCCGGCGGTGACTGCCGCGTTCCTCGCTCTGATCGAGCAGGGTTTTCACGACGGCCTGACCTTTCACCGCGTGGTTTCGGATTTCGTCATCCAGGGCGGTTGTCCCCGCGGCGACGGCTGGGGCGGTCCGGGTTGGACGCTGCCGAGCGAGTGGTCGCGCCGTCCGTTCGCGCGTGGTGCGGTCGGCCTGGCGCACTCCGGCAAGGACACCGGGGGCAGCCAGTGGTTCGTCTGCCTGTCGCCGCAACCGCATCTCGATGGACGGTACACCGTGTTCGGCGAGGTGACCGCCGGCCTCGACGTGCTGGACCGCATCCAGCGCGGCGACCGCTACCAGCTCGAGATCGTGGGCCGCTAGCCCGTCGCCGCGCTACCTGCTCAGCGCCCGGGCAAGGGATTTCCAGGTCGGCGAACTGCCGTACAGCAAGATGCCGGCGCGGAACAGCTTGCCCGCAGCCTTGTTCGCCCACCAGATCGTCAAGGCCAACAGGAGCCAGCTCAGCACCACCTGCCAGATGGGCGGATCGCTGACGGTCACGCGCATGAACATCAGGATCGGCGAGAAGAACGGCACTAGCGACAGGATCGTGGCCATCGGTTGATCCGGCGCCCGTATCACGACCATCATCAGCAGGATCGGGATGACCATGCCCATCGTCAGCACCATGCTGAATTGTTGCGCGTCCTGCACGGAATTGCACATGGCGCCGATGCCGGCATAGAGACTGGCGTACAGGAAATAGCCCATCACGAAGAAGACCAGGAAGTTCAGCCAGAGCCAGGGGCTGAAGACGGTCAAGCTGATCTCCGCGCCGGCAACCGCCACGCCCTGCACCGAGACCAAGAAACCCGCCAGGGTCCAGATCGCCACCTGGGTGAGCGCCGCCAGGCCGATCCCCACCACCTTGCCGACGAGCAGTTGCTCCGGCCGCAGGCTGGATAAGAGCACTTCGACCATGCGGCTGCTCTTTTCTTCGATCACGACCGTCAGGTTCTGCTGACCGTAGAGCAGCACCATGATGTAGATGATCATGACCATGGTGATGGCGGCGATGATGCCGACGTCGGCGCTCTGCGCCGCTTCGGCCGCAGCCGACAGTTGCAACGTGGTCCACTCGCTGCGCGCCAGGATGTACTCGCGTTGATCGGCCGGGACGCCCGCCCGCTGGAAGCGCTCCTCGCGCAGCACCTCGTTGAGGGCAGGCCGCAAAGTCTCGTCGCGCAAGACGACGGCGCTGACCGCTGTGTTATAGAACGTCAGCTGCGGCTGCGCAAAGAAGTCGGCGCCGATCACGAGGCCGGCATCGACGTCCTTCGCCAGCACTCGCGCCTTGAGTTCTTCGACGCCGGCCGCGGCCTGCGGCCCGGTCTCGTGGCGGCGCAGCTTGACGTGGTTGTCTTCGTTCTTGCGCAATACTTCCGCCAGCGGCTCGAAGACCTCGCCGGACAGATCGAGCACGGCAACGGTCCGCTCCTGGCTGCGCGTGAGGTTGCCCAGCGCCGTCGGACCGATGACGAGCAACGCCATGAACAGCGGCCCCAGCAGGGTCCCGACGAGAAACGCTTTGCTGCGCACTCGCTCGAGATACTCCTTGCGGATCACGGTCAGCACCTTGCTCATCGTTCGCTCCGATCGCTGGTGCGGCTTTCGCGTTGGCGCCGCACGGCTGTCAAAAAGATCTCGTTGAGCGTCGGCCGGTTCGCCGCGAATAACGACAGCGGGCCGGCCGCGGCCAGCGGGGCCAGCATATTCTGTGCATCGACACCGGGCGCCAGCTCGAATCGCCACGTGCCGTCGTCCTGGCGGCGGTCCACCACGCCGGGCAGATCAGCCGGCGGCTCGCGGCCGTCGCGATACACGGCGCGCACCATCTGGAACGGAAAAGCGGCGCGGACCTCCGCCAGCGATCCGTCGAGGATCTTGATTCCGCCTTCGATCAGGCAGACCGCATCGCAGAGCCTTTCGGCCTCGGCCAGCATGTGGGTCGAGAACAGGATCGTGGTGCCCTTTTGTTTCTGCTCGAGGATCAGATCCCGCATCAGTTCGATGTTCAGCGGATCCAGGCCGCTGAACACTTCATCGAGGATCACCAGGTCAGGTTCGAAGATGAAGGTCGCCGCGAACTGCAGTTTCTGTTGCATGCCCTTCGACAGATTGTCGACCTTGCTCTTGGCGTACGAGCCGAGTTCCAGCCGCTCGAGCCATCGCCAGGCCCGCTGCTGGGATTCCCGCCGCGGCACGCCTTTGAGCTGGGCCAGGTAGGCGAGCTGATCCTGACAGGTCATCTTGCGGTAGAGGCCGCGCTCCTCCGGCAGGTAGCCGATGCGGTCGCGCCGCCGGCGGTCGAGCGCAACGCCGGCCAAGAGCATGGTCCCCTGATCGGGCAGGATGATGTCCATCAGGCAGCGAATGGTCGTCGTCTTGCCGGCGCCGTTGGGTCCGAGGAAGCCGTAGATGCTACCGCGCGGGATCCGCAAGCTGACGTCGTTGACGGCCAGGGTCTCGCCGTAGCGTTTGGACAGCCCTTCAACCAACAACAGCGGCTCGCCGATTGCCGGGAGTTCGCGAATCTCAGCCGGGTTCGCCATCGCAGCATCCTCTCGTTTCATGACCCGGTTCGTGGGACGGGTCCGTGCTGGTCGCAAGCTGGCAAGCCGGCGACGCACCGGCGCGGTGCCGGCCGTCGCGGGCGGCACAATACTCGCGGACGGCCATTGTTATGCGATGGCGATTTCGCGGTCAAGAAATCATGGCCGCCAAGAACGGACGACGCCCGCACCGCAGAGGACCGCGATCCGGGCGTCGATTCAACCTGCGGTGCGTCCGGCAGCCAGGTGCCGCCGCGAGGTCGTCAGGAAAGGCGCGGCATGTTCCATCAGTCGCGCGGCTTGAGCCACGGAGCGAGACGACCGCAGGTTAGTCCTGGGGGGAACCCGCCTAGTGTTGTTATTTTGCCAACAATTTCTCACGAGATCGTCTCGTTTCGATTCTATTTTCGACATCAGTGTTGGGTGCGGCGCGCGCGGCGGCGCCGCGCCGATTCATCACGGTTTCGCCACAATACAGCGCTTGGTATTCGCTGTAGCCGCGTGATAAAATTGCATTTAGTAGAGAGTGTCACGGATGACTTCCCGGACCGCGGAGCGTCGACCATGAACGAGTTCGCGAATCACAGCAAACGATTGCTGCTGATCGAAGACGACCAGGAACTGATCGATTTGCTGGCGATGCATCTGCAGAGCGAGGGCTATCAGGTCGTCGCAGCCGCGGACGGAGAAACCGGCCTGCGCGCCTTTCAAGACGGCCCCTTCTCGCTGGTGATTCTCGATTGGATGCTGCCGTCGCTCTCGGGTCTGGAAGTCCTGCGCGAGATCCGCGCCCAGGACAGCCGCACGCCGGTCTTGATGCTGACCGCTCGCAGCGAGGAAGCGGACAAGGTGTTGGGTCTCGAGCTCGGATGCGACGACTACATGACCAAGCCGTTCTCGGTGCGCGAGCTGGTGGCCCGCATCAAGGTGCTGCGGCGGCGGATCGAGCGCGCGGAAGAACTGGCGCGCATCGCCGCCGGCGATCAGATCCTCGATCTGGGCCCGTTGAAGATCGACCACAGCAAGCGCAAGGTCGAGGTCCGCGGCGAACCGGTCCAATTGACGGTCAAGGAATATGACCTCTTGCACACCCTGGCGGCCCGCCCCGGCCGAACCTTCAGCCGCCGCCAGTTGCTCGACCTGGTCTGGGACCAGGACTCGGATATTTACGAACACACGGTCAACAGCCATATCAACCGTTTGCGGAACAAGATTGAAGAGAATCCGAATCGCCCGCGGCTGATCTTGACGGTCTGGGGCATCGGCTATCGCTTCACCGAGGATTACATCTGAGGAATCGCGCCATGCTACGATCGCGTTGGCTCACCAAGCTCCATATACGAGTCCCGGCTCTGTTTCTGTGTCTGGTCGTGTTGGTGGGCGCCGTTTATTACCTCTGGATGGAGCGCACGGTTTTCCGGCCGCCGCAGCAGGATCCCGCCGAAGCCAACTGGTACAGCAAACTCGCTGCGGTCGAAATCGACAGCGTCGCCGCTCTGGCCGCGAGTTTGGCGCCGGACCGGTTGCAGGATCTGGCACAAGAATACGGCGCGGCAATCGCCGTCTTCGCCGCCGAGATCGTGTTCTTCGACGCGACGAGCGGCAAAGTGATCGCGGCGTGCGCACCGGACAGTCTGCCAGCGGCGGTCGGCGAGGTCGATCCAGAACTGCTGGCCGGCATGGCGGAGCCGGGCTGGGCGTTCGACAAGATCTACCCGGATCCGACCAACATCGAAGCGTACGTCAACCGCATCTTCCATGTGGCGGCGGTCGCCGGCCCGGACGGCGCGCCGATTGCCTACCTCGCCGGATCCTGGCGCCCGTTGATCTTCGCGCTCGAGGACGTGACGTTGAACCCGCGCCAGCTCTGGCTGCAGGCGATCCTGGTCGGTCTGGCGGGCAGCTTCCTGGTGGGCTGGATCGTGCTGGCCTGGTTGACCCGCCGCATCCAGACCCTCAACACGGCGGCGGCTGCGCTCGCGGCGGGCCGGCTGGATCACCGCGTCCAGGATAAGAGCGCCGATGATCTCGGCCACCTCGGCCGCGCGTTCAACAGCATGGCGGCCAGGCTGGAATCGCTGATCACCGAGCTGCGCAACAAGGAGCAGTTCCAGCGCCAGCTCATCGCCAACATCTCGCACGATCTGCGCACGCCGATGGCCAGCCTGCGCGGCTATGTCGAAACCCTCGGCTTGCGCGCCGAACAGATGGACCGATCCGAGTTCCAGCGCTATCTGGGGATCATCGACGACAACCTGTCGCATCTGGATCGTCTGGTCGATCACCTGCTGCAGATCTCGCGGCTGGATGCCGGCCAGGCCCGCTTCCAGTTCGAAGAGTTTCTGCTTCCGGAACTGATCGAGGGAGTCCTGACCCGCTGCGAGGTCTCCGCCGCCGCCCGCGGCATCCGCCTGGAATGCCGCTACCCGGCCGAGCTGCCCCTGGTCAACGCCGATCCGCTGCAGATCGCGCAGGTCGTCCAGAATCTGGTGGAAAACGGCATCAAATTCGGCCGTGACGGCGGCGAGGTCGTGGTCAGCCTCGCGACGCTGCCGGACCGCACGGTGGAGGTCGCCGTTTGCGATGATGGCCCCGGCATCGATCCCCAGGACCTGCCGCATATTTTCGATCGCTTTTTCACCGGCGATCGCAGCCGCAGTCGCAAAGGCCAGAGCAGCGGTCTGGGGCTGGCGATTGCCGCCAAGATCGTCGAGGAGCACGGCAGCCGACTGACCGTCGCCAGCGAGCCGGGCCGTGGCGCGGCGTTCCGCTTCCAGCTGCCGGCGGTCAACGCCGCCAAGGCCAACGCGGCCGAGGGCTAGTGTCCTGAGTCGGAAATACATTTCCGACTCAGGACACTAACGGCGCAGTTCGCGCACCACCGGCACCAGCCCCACCAGCGCCAGGCCGAAGAGCAAGGCCGCCGCGGCGAGATCGCCGAGCAGCAGCTTGCCCAAGCCGAAGAGCAACCCGTATACCAGCGCCACACCGCCCAGCCAGGCCAAGACCGTGTGCCGACTCAATCCGTCGGCCACGACGTCGGGACAGAGGCGCGCCACGGGCCGCCAGGCGCCGCCGGGGCGCACGCGGCGGAAGAACTGCGCCAACCGCGGCGCCGGCACCGGGCTCGTCGCCAGGGTCGCCGCCAGCCAAACGAGCAGGCTCGCCGGCACCAGGATCAGCGCCTTGTGATGCGTCCCCAGCGCCAGGTCGCCGATGACGAGCGGCGTGGCGAACAAGCGATACGCGGCACCGGCCTGCACGGCACTACCGACCTCGAAGGCCAGCGCGATCAGGACACTCGAACTGAGAGCCGCAATCTCGCTCCAGGCGTTGATCCGCCACCAGAACCAGCGCAGGATCAAGACCGGACCGATGCCCGCCCCCATCGCCCAGACGAAGAGCCAGGCCGTGCCGATATTGGTCAAGTAGAACGCGACAACCGCCGCCAGGACCATCATGCCGCCCACGCAGAACTTGGCCGCGACGACTGTCTCGCGCGCCGTTGCCTGCGGCCGCAGGAAGCGCAGGTAGACGTCGTTGACCAGATAACTCGCCCCCCAGTTCAAATGCGTATCGATGGTGGACATGAAGGCCGCGAAAAAGCTCACGAGCATGAGCCCCAGCAACCCCGGCCCCAGCAGTTCGCGCATCAGCAGCGGATAGGCGGCCTCGGAACTCTGGCCTTCCGCCAGGGCGGGCAACAGCACCAGCGAGGCGAGGGCCGCCAGGATCCACGGCCAGTAACGCACCGCGTTGACCGCGATCACGTACCAGAGCGTCGCGGCGCGGGCGTGCCGTTCGTTGCGGGCTGCGGCCATGCGCTGGATCAGGTAGCCGCCGCCGTCGGCGTTGTGGGCGGCCCACCACATCACCGTGATGAAGACCAGGAAGCGGAAGAAGTTGTCCTCGAGGCCGAGACCGCCGCCGGGTACGAACGCCAGCGTGTCGGCGGTCACCAGCGGGGACTCTGCCAGACGGGCCTTCAGCGCCGCGATCCCGCCACAACGCGCGACGGCGGCCACGGCCAGGATGATCGATCCGGCCATGGCCAGCGCGAACTGCAAAACGTCCGTGACGACCACGCCCCAGAATCCCGCCAATAGCGCATACAGCAACGCGAAGCCGGCGCCGGCCAGCACCGCCACCGTGGGGTCGATGCCCAGGACCATCTCCGCGACGGTCGCCATGCCCTTCAAGACCCAGCCCAGCACGATGAAGTTGTAGAGGATGGCGAAGTAGAACGCCTTGAACGCCCGCAGCGCAGCCGCGGGCTTGCCGGCGTAGCGCAGTTCGATCAGTTCGTTGTCGGTCACGACCTCCGCGCGGCGCCAGAAACGGCTGAACAGAAAGACCGCCAGCGTCTGGCCCAGCACATAGTGCCAGCCGAACCAATTGAACCAGATGCCGTGATCGCGCACGAAGCCCGTGACCGCCAGGGGAGTGTCGGCGGCGAAGGTCGTCGCCACCATGCTGGTCCCCAGGATCCACCAGGGCAACGAGCGGCCGGCCAGGAAGTAGCTCGTCGCGTCGCGGCTGGCGCGGCGGCTGAACGCTACGCCGAGCGCGACAGTGCCGGCTAGGTAGACACCGATCACGAGCCAGTCGACAAGGTGCAGCGTCGTCATGCGGCGTATGAAAGCATGGCCGGCGCGGTGGAGCAAGCACGGGCGTCGGCGGGGGCGCAGCGGCTGCCGCGCCGGCCGCGCTCTCGTTCGGCGCCCGCCGCAGCGCCGCTCAGTCCATCCGGTCGCAGACTGCCTGCGCGAAGCCCGAGCAACGAACCTCCACCACGTCGGTGCGGCCCTCGGCGCGCATCAACCGCGCTAAATCGTAGGTGACGTGGCCGTCTGCGATCGCCCGTTGCATTCCCCGCAGCACGAGGTCGGCGGCCTCGGGCCAGCCCAGATGCCGCAGCATCATCTCCGCCGAAAGGATGAGCGAGCCGGGATTCACCTTGTCCTGGCCGGTATATTTGGGCGCCGTGCCGTGCGTGGCCTCGAAGAGAGCCACCTCGTCGCTCAAATTGGCGCCGGGGCCGAGGCCGAGGCCGCCCACCAGCGCGATGGCCGCGTCCGAGAGGTAGTCGCCGTTGAGGTTCGGTGTCGCCAGCACCGAGTACTCGCCGGGGCGGGTCTGGATCTGCTGGAACACGCTGTCGGCGATGCGGTCGTTGAGCAGGATCTTGCCTGCGGGCAGCCTGCCGTCGTGGTGTTCCCAGAGCGCGGTCTCGGTCACGAAGCGGTCGCTGAACTCGCGGGCGGCAAGCGCATAGCCCCATTGGCAGAAGGCGCCTTCGGTGAACTTCATGATGTTCCCCTTGTGCACCAGGGTGACCACCGGCAGGTTCTGCTGGATGGCCCACATGAGCGCCTTGCGGACCAGACGCTCGCTGCCGAACTCGGAGATCGGCTTGATGCCGATGCCGCTGTCGCTGCGGATCTGGCGGCCGGTCTTACGCCGGATCAGTTCGATGACCTCGCCGGCGATTTCACTGCCTCGCTCGAAGTCGAATCCGGCGTACACGTCTTCGGTGTTCTCGCGGAAGATGACCATGTTGACCTGGTCTGCGTATTTGTTGGGGCTGGGCACGCCGGCGAAGGCGCGGACCGGCCGGACGCAGGCGTAGAGGTCCAACTGCTGCCGCAGCCGGACGTTGATCGAGCGGAACCGTTCGGTGATGTCCTGTGGGCGACAGCCGCGGCGGGCGATGAGTTCCTCGCGGGATCCCTGCTTGCCCGTGGCCAGGCAGACGTGCGATTCGCCGCCGACAGGAGTGGTGAACGGTCCCTTGATCGCGACCTTCAGGTAGCCGATGGCCGCGACGGTCTCCGGCGGCAGCTCGCTGCCGTAGCGGTGCAGTCCCTCGAGGCCGGCGTAGAGCGGGCACCAGGCGATCCGGCGCCGGCCGCCGTAGGCGCGCGCCACCGCTGTGTCGATGACTGTTTGCATCGCCGGCGTGATGTCCAGGCCGATGCCGTCGCCTCGCAGCAGCCCGACGATGGGCTGGTTGCCCGGGACGAGTTTGCCGTTCTCGTGGTGGATGAGATCGCCGGCGGGGATTTCGACGTGTTGGAATTCCATCGGTTGACTCCTTGACGACGCGCGTCGCGGCTTGTTGGCGGGGCGGCCGCAGAGTCAGAAGATAGAGTGGATTCAAGGCGGCGACCACCGGCGCGGGGCATAGCCGCGAACCCCCTTCCCGAAGACCGCCAGACCGGCTACAATCATGGGCGATATCGTCTCCCTGACACCGGCACCAACTCGGTATGAGCCGCAGGTTTCGTGATGTTCGCATCGTCTCGCCCCGATATCCTACCGAAATACTGGCTTGTGTTCCTGCTCGCGGGCGGCGCGGTCTT
>Ga0334883_1003173_pt1 | contig 18240 bp, 19 predicted proteins | sample GraSluR1_MG_6_FD_207230 | JGI IMG/M metagenome (GOLD analysis project Ga0334883, IMG submission 207230) | Sludge microbial communities from methane-producing bioreactor in Wageningen University, Netherlands - Granular Sludge_09_05-R1 | ecosystem: Engineered > Bioreactor > Anaerobic >... | reverse complement strand
CCTCCCCGTGGACATCCCACGAGGACGGACGGCGACTCCTTCGGACGTGCGGCGGGGCCTCGAACAGCACCCCGGCGCGGCGGCGATTCTCCTCACCCATAACGAGACCTCGACGGGCGCGCTCACCGACCTTCAAGCCTGCACCTCGGTCCTGCCGGAGGACGGGCCGCTCGTCCTCGTCGACGCGGTCAGCTCGCTCGGGGCCGTCCCCTGCTTCCCGGAGGAGCAGCGGATCGACGGCCTCGCCTCCTGCTCGCAGAAGGGGCTGCTCACGCCTCCGGGGATCGGCGTCGTCGCCCTCTCCGAGCGCGGATGGAAACGCGCCGCGTCGCGCCAGTCGCCCTCCTACTACTTCGACCTCCCGCTGCATCGCCGTTTTCTGGAGAAGGCGCGCCCGCAGAACCCGTACACGCCGCCCGTCACGCTGCTCTACAGCCTCGCGGAGGCGCTGCGCTTTCTCGACGGAATCGGCTTCGAACAGCGGTTCGCCGACGTCGAACGGACGGCGCGGACCTTCGAGGCCGCGTGCGGGGCGATGGGGCTTCCTCTCTTCGTGAAGGAGCAGGCGCTTCGTTCCCCCGCCGTCACCGCCGTCACCGTGCCGGAAGGGCGGGCCGCGGAGATGAAGCGCGCGCTCGCCGAACTGGGCGTCGAGGTCGCCGAAGGACAGGGGAAGGAGCCGATACTCCGCGTGGCCCACTACTCGCCCGGCGGCTGGCCGGAGCTGTGCCTCGTCGCGGGAAGCCTCTACGGCGCGGGGCGCGCGTGCGGACTGGAACTTTCGCCGGACTTTTTGGAGCCCGCGTGGAACTGCTGGAAGAAAGGGGCGTGCCCACAATGAAGGTGCTGGTAACCGATACGATCTCCGAGGCCGGAGTCGCGCTGCTGCGAAAAGAGCCGGACTTGAAGGTGGAGGTGCTGCTGGACCTCTCCCGCGAAGAGCTGCTGGAGGCCGTGGCCGACGCGGACGGGATGCTCACGCGGAGCGGCACGCCGCTCGACCGCGAGGTGCTGGACGCGGCCAAAAAGCTGAAGGCCGTCGCGCGCGCCGGTGTGGGCGTGGACAACATCGACATCGCCGCCGCAAGCCGGCGCGGGGTGGTCGTGATCAACGCCCCCACGGGGAACACGCTCGCCGCCACCGAGCACACCATGGCGATGCTGCTCTCGCTCGTCCGCAAGGTGCCGCAGGCGTGGAACTCCGTCGCTTCGGGCGAGTGGAAGCGCAGCCGCTTCATGGGGATGCAGCTCTCGGGGAAGCGCCTGCTCATCGTCGGGCTGGGGCGCATCGGAACCCAGGTCGCCCTCCGCTGCCGCGCCTTCGGCATGGAGATCATGGCCTTCGACCCCTACGTGTCGAAGGAGAAGGCCGACCGCGCGGGGGTGCAGCTCGTCGACGACCTCAAGGGAGGAATGGCCCTCGCCGACGTGATCACGCTCCACGTGCCGCTGACCAGGGAGTCGCGGGGAATGCTCGACGCCGCGACGCTCCGCGCCTGCAAGCGGGGGGCCTACCTCGTGAACTGCGCGCGCGGCGGCCTGGTCGACGAGGAGGCCTGCGCCGAGGCCGTCCGTTCGGGAATCCTCGCCGGAGCCGCGTTCGACGTCTTCGACGGCGAGCCCGTCAGAGCCGACCACCCGCTGCTGGCGTCGGACATCCGGGGGAAGGTGATCCTCACGCCGCACATCGGCGCGAACACCGAGGAGGCCCAATCCGCCGTCGCCGCGATCGCCGCGTCGAACCTCGCCGCCGCGCTGCTCGGCAAGCCGTACGAGCACGCCGTCAACCTCCCCTTCAGCGAACAGCTCCTCTCCGACGGCAGCCGCGCCTATCTCTCGCTTGCCCGCAAGATGGGGTACCTCGCCGCGAACCTCCTGCGCGAGCCCGTCCGCGAGATCAAAGTCGCCCTCCGCGGGCCGCTCTTCACCTGCGGCGACGAACCCGTCTGCTTCGAAGTCCCCTATCACTACTCCCCCTTCACCGTCGCCGGACTCAAGGGGATGCTGGAGTTCTCGCACGGTCCCGAGGTGAACTACATGTCCGCGCCCCTTCTGGCCGAGGACAAGGGCATCGCCGTCGAGGAGACCCGCGCCGACGGAGGCACCTACCGCAACCTGCTGGAGCTTTCCATAGCCGCCTCGGGGGGGCGCACGGTCGTCACCGTCTGCGGCACCGTCACCGAGGAGGGGCGGCAGCGCGTCGTCAAGCTCGACGGCTACCCGATCGAGTTCGTCCCCGAAGGAGTGGTGCTGCTCTTCAGCAACCACGACCGCCCCGGCGTCATCGGCAAGGTCGGCACCCTGCTCGGCGAGGCCGGATCGAACATCGCCAACTTCGCCCTCGGCCGGAAGAACGGCAGCGGCCTCGCCGTCGCCGCGCTCCAGATCGACAACGACGTCCCCGACAGGGTCGTCGAGACGTTCAAAGCCGACGCCGACCTCCTCTGGGCGGTCAAGGTCGACTTTTCGGAGGCGGCGCGATGAGCTGCGGGCAAGAGCATGAGAAGGAGGAGATGAACGGTATGAAGTCGGAAAACACAGGGGAGCGTTCCCCGGAGGCGAAAGAGGCTGAGGGGACGAGTCCCCTGCGACTGAAGGGAGTTGCGGAAAAGCGCATCTTCCTCGTCCGGCACGGCGAGACGTCGTGGAACCGCGAAGGGCGCTTCCAAGGACAGATCGACGTCCCACTGAACGATATCGGACTGCGCCAGGCCGACGCCGTCGCCGAAGCCCTGAAAGACGTCCCGTTCGACCGGATAATCTCCAGCAACCTCTCCCGCGCGCTCCGCACCGCCCTCCCCCTCGCCTCCCGCATGCGCATAGGAATGGGCGTCGAAACCGACGACGACCTCAAGGAGATCGCCCACGGCCTTTGGGAGGGACGCATCGCCGCCGAAGTGGAGGCGACGTACCCCGGAGACCTCGCACTCTGGCACACCCGCCCCGAGACCGTCGTCATGCCCGAAGGGGAGAGCCTCGTCGACGTCCAGAACCGCGCCTGGGCCGCCCTGCTGCGCATCGCCCAGGGAAAGGGCGAAACCGTCGCCGTCTTCACCCACGACGCCGTACTCAAAGTCCTGCTGATGAACGTGCTCGACTGCCCCCTCTCCAGCTTCTGGCGCTTCCAACTCGCCAACGGCAGCATCACCCTGCTGGAGCTGGGCGAGAAAGGGTGGAGGATTCCGCTGATGGGCGAGGCGGGGCATTTGGGAAGCGTCTTCGGGAAGCGGGCGGAGCAGAAGGGGTTGTGAGGAGGGAAACAGCCCGGCGAACGCCCGTCTGAACGCAGCGCGTCGCCGGGATTCTATCTATAAGGAGTCAGGCGTTTTTACCGAAGATTTTTATCTGACGGAACGTCCTGAGATAGCGATCCTCGGTGATCAGGATCATGTCGTTCTCCCATGCGGTGGCGGCGATGAATCGGTCTGCTGGATCCTTATGAGGAAGTTTGATAAGCGTGCTCTTTACAGCGATCGCATGCGACAACTGAACTTCATGTACGGGACTGTGTTCAAGCGCTTCGGTTATCCACTCCTCCGGAGAAAGTCTGTCAGGTGCAAGAAGACTCCAGAGCCAGATATGCGTATCCAGCAGATACCTCATTCAGAAAGAGCCTCCCACGAGTCCGTATCTTCAGCCGGCGAGAGAATATCTCCGACGATCCTCCCGGTACCCTGCATGCTTCCGAGCCAGGAACTCCGACGAGGCTGAGCGACGGGAACAATCCGCACAAGAGCCGCATCCTTATCGAATATTACAACGGGTTTCCTGGAATGCATTACAGTTTCTATAACTTTATGTATATTGGTCTCTATGTCGGCAAGCTGGATTTCTTCGATCTGTTTCATTTTCAGTCGCTCCTTTCTTGATATTGAAAAGTCTGACAATAATAATTACTCACAAAAGAGTATATCATACGGTGTTTTTGCAGAAGGGATGGTAAAGCGCGAGAAGCCGGCGAAGGCAGGTACTCGCGCTCCGGATTTCTTGCTCTTGCAAGCAGATTTGAACACATGCGTTTCATCGTTGAAGAATGCTTTCCCGGCAGGACGACGGCTCTACCGTCATTCAGATCTCTCAGCTTATAGTGGTCCCAAGAAAATGGGCCATATAATAACGCAAAGGTCCATGAGCTAAACTCTTGGGAGGAAGGGGGTTCATATCGACACCGAGAAAGCGTTATTCGGCCGAATTCAAAGCAGCCGTGGCATTGGAGGCGTGCCGGGAGCAGAGCACGTTGGCGCAGCTCTCCAGCGAGTTCGGTGTTTCGAGCGCACAGTTATGCAGATGGAAGAAAACGCTCCAGGCCGATGCGAAGGTCGTATTCGGAGAAAGGGGGACAAGAAATCGGAGGAGACGGTCACGGCTCCTCTCTACGAAGAGATAGGTCGGCTGAAGATGGAGCTGGACTGGTTGAAAAAAAGCAAACCTCTCTCTTGACGAGAAGAGGCGATTGGTCGAACGAGAGAATCCGTCGATCAGCATAAGAAGGCAGTGCGTTCTCCTCGGTCTGGGGCGATCCAGTTTCTACGGCGGGGTCTCGTGTTCGGGACCTTGCCTGGAGACGCCGGAAAATCTCTTGCTGATGGAATTGATGACAGGCAGTACACGGAGACACCGTTCTACGGTTCGAGGAAGATGGTGTCGCACCTGAGGCGCGAAGGCTTCGAAATCGGAAGGAAGCGCGTGATGCATCTGATGAGGCTCATGGGAATCCGGGGAATCGCTCCCGGTCCGGACACGAGCCGTAAACACCCCCGCCATCAGGTGTACCCGTATCTTCTTTCCGGAGTGACGGTCGAGCGGGCGAACCACGTCTGGAGTTCGGATGTGACGTATCTCCGCATGAAGAGAGATTCATATATCTGAGCGCGGTGATCGACTGGGGGACGAGATACGCGCTCTCCTGGGAGCTTTCGAACAGCCTGGAAGCGTCGTTCTGCATACGGGCGCTGACGCGGGCTCTGGAGCGGTACGGGATACCTGAGATATTCAATACGGACCAAGGGTCGCAGTACACATCGGACGAATTCACCGGAGTTTTGAAGGGGCGCGACGTCGCGATCAGCATCGTGTCCTCGCACTGATTCATAGTGCGGGGATGGACGGAAAGGGGCGGGCGCTGGACAATATATTCGTGGAACGTCTTTGGAGGAGTCTGAAATACGAATGCGTCTATATGCACGACTATACCTCGGTGCCGGAGCTGACGGACGGTCAGAAGGCCGCATGCGTCGCTGCCCGACGATATGACGCCGAGAGGGGCATACTCCGGGCTGAAGCCACCTCACCTTGTAGTCCACCCGTAACGACGGCTCCATGACACAAAGGAACTCTGACTTTTCCTGACCTAAAGAGAAAAATGATACTTGACAAGGGGACCACTATACGATATGTTCTCCGAACTGGATGCGCTGCTGGATCGTTGTACGGGCGGGATGGTGCCCGACTATATGACCTTCTATGAGGAGGCGAACCGTTTCCTTGGTCATGGTATCTCGCTCAGGCTCAGTCAACGGATGGCAGCGGTTGCAAGAGACTGGTTTGAAAGGATGGAGCACGTCCGAAGCGAGCACGACAAGGAGGACTCCAGAGAAGAATGGACTCTCTTTCAGAAGTACAAGCTGTTTCTTGGGTACACTCAGAAACTGCACCCGGAAGTGAAGGCGGTGTTCGAAAGGGCGCTCGGCATTGCCACGGATTCGTAGTCTCAATGACTACAGAGAGCTGGCGTCTAACGTTCCGGTTGCAGCGGACTGTTCGCTGCAACCGGAACGTTAGACTTTTTATGATTTTTTCTGTGCGGAAGTTAATGGAAAACGCCGGCCGATTAAGGCTGTTTCCTCAAAGCCGGAGTCTGGGTTCGATTCCCAGCCGCACACCAATTTAATGAAGACACCAGCGCTTCGTCCATTTCTCGATTCTGTTGGGCATGTAGTCCACTATCTTAACACAATTGCTATTGGTCTGGCTGGGGTCGAGTCTGGCGTTTGCACAAAGCCGGCAACACTGGACATATCCTGGAATCCCAAAGACATCAAATCGTCTAGCCGAGGAGCACGTGCCTTTGTAGTGAATTCTGCTATCGTTTTCTTGGCGGAAGAACTTGGTGCTTACACAAACACCATCTTGGGCTGTCCCGGATTCAAGTCGATAGTTCTCCCCAAAGACCCAGATAGAGCGGAAAAGTTCATAGCTCTGCACCAGCATCTAAAACTACATGAAGATCAACTGTTCTTGGGAGGCCTTATCGCTATCCACTGGCGAAATCGAATAATCCACAAGCGTTCAAATGCGGGGCTTACCAAAGCACAGGAAACTGCTCTCCTTAACGACTACTCGTCAGTTTTGTATTCGGACTATAAGCACCTTAATGCAAAGCTTCTGCTGGAGCACTTTTCCAAGAAGCTTCCTTCACTGAAGGATGTGTCGTCACTTATCGCTCTATCTATTAACTGCGTTCGACGAATTGAAGAAGCTATTCCTGAGCCGAAGAGTTCTCAGGATGTTGAAGATTGGTTAAATCACCTCAAACTGGCTGGTGAACTTAAACGCTTTCTTCGATCCACAGTGAACGTCAAACAACCTGAGCATGCCGTAATGAACTTTTTAAACACCCATTGTCCTGAGCTAGCAAGAGCATATGCCCTCTTCTGCATGAAAAAGTGACTAACCCATCCTTCCACCGGACGCTGCGCGGCTTCTTCGACACCGAGTCGAAAGATCGCTTTCGACATGCGTTATCTATCTCCTTGACAAATCAAAAGCGACAGGTCAGTCGCAGGGTAGCGCAATATTTATTCCTCTCGAACCCTGTCTCGCTTTTCAAAAGGAGCCTCTTCTACTTTTTCGATCATCTCGGGAACGAAACGGATCGGAGGCAGGACGCAGGGGGGATAGGGCCCCATGGCGGTGATCGCTGTCACTTGACAGTCTTTTTGTTTTTTACGATCATGGGAAGAAGATGGGCGGTTGCTGTTTTCGAGGGGGTCGAGCTGCGGCGAATGTTCGAGCATCCGCCTCGAATACGAGCGGAACGCGCTGCCGCGTATCCAAGGCGGATGTTCGTAATCGTATCAGGCCTGTTTTTCGACCAAGGGGAGCTGCTGCGGGTTGTCTCGCTTGGCCTGGGAGTGGTTCGCGTAGGTCGCCCAGTCGGGGGCGTACTCCTCGGACTGGTTTCCCCACACGTCCCATCCGGGGCGCGGACCGCGCGCGAAGAGTTCCAGATACGGTCCTTCGCTGCACGATTCGATCAGTCGGTACTGCTCGTCCGGTTTTCTGCTGTGCTCTCTCTTCTGCGCCGTGATGATGTTCTCCTGAGAGCGTCCCGGCTGGAGGGTCCGGGCGTTCTTGCCCTTCACTCCGAAGAGGATCATCTCGGTGACGTTCCGGAAGTAGAAGCCTACTCCGCGGCGGTCGGGGCCTCCGTCCTTCCGCGTTTTGTACCATATCAGGTTCGTCTTGTATTCGAAGCCCCATGCCGCAAGCACCGTCAGTCCGTCGGGAAGCAGCGCGTTGGGAACCCATAAGTAGAGATGCGCGGTTTCGGCGGTGATCTTTTGTACAGGGAGGCCGCGAATCTCGTCGAGCGGCATCGTCGGGTAGCGGTTGAGCCGTTTATGTTCGGGCGCCATCTTGCCGGTGCGGTTCGAGAACTGCCAGGGAGGATCGGCTAGGATGGTCCTGTATGTCTTTCCCCGCGCATGTTCGAGCAGGTCGTCCACTTGATTAAACATGCTCGTCCTCCTCGTAGAGGCGTTTGGTTATGCCGAACACCAGGATAGGACACCCGCCGCCGCTTCCGCCTTCGATTTTCGCCCGCCTGGGTCCGTAATCCATGATTTTTTCAAACGAAAGGATTCCAGGACGGCCAGAATATCCGTCCACTCCTCCGGAAAATCCTGCGAAAGGATGGCGACGGCGTGCTTCCACTCGTGAACTTCGTAATTTTCTCTGATGTTGAGCGGTATCAACTCTATCGGCATGTTTTCACCTCTTCCGCATCGTACCATATTTTCACGGATTTGTGACGGCCTGTCGTCGGGGGAAATACGTCCGTTGCGCTCTGCGTACCTTCAGCCTCTTTACTTCTCTCGCCCCTGAGTGACCGAGTTAGAACGATCTGTTTTTATGAGTAAGGTAGTGTTCCGTAAACGTACGGTTTTCCGATTGAACGAACTCTTCTTTAGCGATCCTGATGAATTCGCGTGTCAGTCTCGAAGCATATCTATTGCGGGAAAGCGTGATTGCAATATTAGTTTGCAGGGGGGAATTCGGGATAGGGTAGATTTTAATAGAATCGAAAACGTCTGATTGAATTTTTGATAGCTCTACAAAAATAGTAGGGCATATCGTTACTCCAAGTCCGCGCAGACATAGGTTGACAAGCGTGCTGATGCTGCCGGATTCCAGAATTACGTTCGGCTCAAAACCGGATTGGGCGCACACCTCCTTGAATATTCTTCCGATACGCTTCGTGCTATCGATAGCCAGAAAAGGGAAAGACTTGAATCGTTCTATCGAAAGCGCTTCCGGAAACTTGTCGAGCGCGTCGATTTCTTCGCTTCTCATATAAAAGGACAGCATCTTTTTGGGAACAAGTATTGCATAATCCTCTATGCATAACGGATAGCTAATAAAATCCGCTTTATTTACAGGCTCGATGCCCACGACTACATCTATTTTCCCCTCCAAGAGATCATCGAAGAGAAATTCCGAATGTTTTTCCATAAGGTGCACTTGAGCTTCAGGAAATAAAGAGAGAAATTTAGGTAAAAAAAAGGGAAGATATATGGGACTTCTCGCGAGCGTAACACCGATTCTGATATGGGAATGTCTAAAACTCCCGATATCCCGCATCTGCGCGAGCATCTGCGCTTTTAAATCGAGAATTTTCGAAGCGTTCATATAGAGGGCATTGCCCGCATCCGTTAAAGTCAGCCGGGCGCCTCTATCGAACAGCGCCATTTCCAGTTCTTTTTCCAAACTCAAAATATGCCGACTCAAAGACTGCTGCGATATGTTCAGTATCGCAGCAGCCTTCGTGATATTCAACTCCCTGGCAACAACCATGAAATATTCCATATTTAAAAAGTTCATAGCACGGCCTCTCCCAAGAAGTGCGGTTGCGTCAAGTCGGTGGAAGCGTCTCCTTCGGGAGAGCCTCCGGGCTCAAATCGCGGTGATGTTCGTCTCGACGGTCGTATATACCCTCGACACCCGAAGACGGATGCCTGTTGCCAAGGGTGAAAAATGGAACGACTCCTGTTTGAGGAGCAAGGTATCAAGAGAAATGCTTTCGTACATCCCATTGATCAGATGCTCCGTCCAAAAACACAACTTCTTCTTACTCGCGGACAGAGTTTGAATAGAAAGCTTCTATTTGGAATAATAACAAGGAAAAGATCAAAAATCAAGACTATGCATAACACTCGGCAATAGGAGCACGTTTTGAGATGCGCCGAGAGTATTAAACGCCATTGAAAATGTACTCTTCCAACTCTTCCGTCGAGTATTTCTCCAAGCCCAGCTTTCTAAGGGTTCGAGCGGTTCCTTTAAGATCGATTCCGGAAAGCGAAGAGGCTATTATTGCAACGCTCTTACATACGTCGCAACAAAAACCATAGCGTTCGAGCAATTCCACGAGCGGCCATATCCCCATCGAAATATCTTCGGTCAGGAAGCGATTATCGAAACTTGTCGGGAGAAGGCCGCCCGCGAGGCCGGGATTACTGCTCATAATTTCAAGCAATGTGTTGCCATGAACCCCTAGATATTCATACCAATCCCGGAAAACATAACGCCACGGTTTAAGGGAACCAACAATACCGTCAAGCTGAAGGCGTTCCATATCCATATCGAAGTTGACTCTTCCTACGGACTCCCCAATAGCGCTTAGATGCTTTCCATCCTGGTACATGAACACTTCTTCTTTTTCTTCTACGTAACGTGGATTGAAAACGACCGCCGTGGAATGGACGCCTGTGCTGGGGTTGGAAACTCCCGTGGCCAGCAGGCTGTCCCACAACTCCGCGTAAGGGAAAAGGGATACGCAAATCTTCCATGCCTCTCTTCCCTTGTTGCCGGGGAAGGAGGCGATGCCGACGCCTCGTTTGTAACAGCCTATACGAACGGCGTCCCCTCCGATTTTCCGTGCTGCGTACGGAGAGTTATTCATTTCGACGACAGCGATATCGCAAGCATTGCCTTTCTCTCGAACGGTTTTTAAAAACTCGACGCTTCCGTAGATGCATCCGGCCAACATAACGACCGTCTGTCCCGAGACTAGGTACGGCGCGCAGATCTCAGCGGCCTTGCGTTCGGCAAACGCCGGAACCGCTATTAAAACGGTTTCGACATTTTCCAACGCTTTCTTTTCATCCGTCCCGACATAGGCGAGGCGTACGTCGCCGCTTGGAATCCCCGTTTCGCGACAAACATTTATCACCTTTAATACTTGCGTTTTCGATAAATCGGCGATCGAGTCCCGAAACTCGGGAAATTCATAAAGGCGTACTTCATGCCCCGACAACGCCATATGTCCCGCGGTGGCCCATCCGATTCGCCCAGCCCCAATAACGGAAATTTTCATCATCATCACCTTGAATTAAAAGACAATCGCCTAAATATGAATGATCCCATTGTCGCCGTGCGTTAAAACTCGGCAGCCGTCTTCGGTAACAACCACGGTATTCGAATGATGCACAGAGCCCCAAGCCTCATCCGTCAATCCCGGCTCTACAGTAAAAACCATTCCGGGTTGAAGCGACAGTTCGCTTGTTCCATCAATTGAAGGCTCTTCGTGCGGCGACAGGCCGATTCCATGACCTATTCTCCCGGGCAGAATATTCCCAAAACCGAATTCCTTAAAAATATCCGCTGCCGTATTGTATAAGTCCTTAATCGGGCAACCGGGTTTTATCATTTGAAGAACCGATTTCTGCGCTATGCACATCGCTTCGAGCGCCCTCATCCGCACTTCGTCCCCGTCGACCATTATCATCGAGCGCTCGTTTTCGGCATGGTAACCGCCAAGTTTTCCCCAAGAGAAAGCAAGCACGAGTTCCCCAGGCTGCGGTCTGATATCTACGGAGCAATCGCAGGAACTCGTAAGTCGCTGACCGCTCAAAACCCAACAATTGAGCGAATCGATAATACCCGTGCTGTGCGTTCCGAAACCGCTCACTTCATACTGGACAAATTGATTCTGCCACAACCTGCGCATGGCGTATTGAGCCTCCGTAACCGCTTCGGCTTCGGTCGTACGGTCACGGAGACATTTTTCGATTACCTCGACTCCCTTGTCCGCCAGAAGAGCGGCGCCCTTGATCATCTCTATCGCCCAAGCATCTTTAATCATTGTTTGAAAGAGCATTTCGTCGGAGAAGTTGCTCATTTCCTCGATATTCAACGATGTGCATATTTTTCTATAAGTAATCACATCGCTTTCATGCAAGTCGGATGCCACTTTTTTTCCGGAAAGATTTCCGGCGATCTTCGTTAGAGCCTGAAAGGCGTCGAGATCCACATACGGCTGCGCGCCCCATTTCCCGTGACAAAGGATTTTTTGAGTTACCGCCTCTCTGGCGGCGTGTTTTCCGCGCAGGCTGTGCACCAGGAGAGTGGGCTCTCCATCCGCCGGGAAAATAAAGAAAATGGGATGGCTGAACAGGATGGGGTTGAAGTTGGAGAAATAAAAGATATGTTCGGGGCCGTTCAAAATGAGAACATCCACTTCTTTTTCTCTCATTACGTTCTGCATCTTTTCGATTCTCGCATCGACACAAGATTTGATCAGGGCATAGCTCAACCTACACACTCCCTTCAATTTGAAGAAAGACATTCATACTTATAAAAAGTATATATCGAGAAAATTTACATAGCTTTCGGCATGAAAAATCTCGGAATACAAAGAAAAAGTTCAGGGAAAACAACCCCCAGGAAAATTATCAGCATTGCGAGGAGAAACATGGGTATAATCGATACAAAGGCCCTTAGCGGCGAAACCCCGCCGATTTGGGCCGCCAACAAGAGCGATGTGCCGTAAGGCGGCGTGATCACGGCGAGAGCAAGAACAAGATTGACGATGATCCCGAGGTGAAGGGGGTGAGCTCCCGCAACTTTTCCCAGCGCAAGAATCACCGGCATAAAAGCGATGATTATTATCGACGGGTTCAACAGCATTCCCAATATACTTAGCACCAAAATTAGCATAGTCATAACGCCGTAATAAGATGAGGTGATCGATAAGATGTAATTTGTGATCAACTCCGGCAGATTGAGGTATCCAACCAACCATGCGACGCACCCGGCGACGGCCATCATAAAGAGAGAGATGCAGCTTGTAACGGCGGAATCGGAGAAAATAGCGCCAAGATCTCGCAACCTGACCGATTTGTACACGACGACCGACAATAATAAGCTTAAACACACGGCGATGGCCGCGGATTCCGTAGCGGTAAAGACGCCGCCGATTACTCCGAACAAAATGATAATCGGGACAAGTAAGGGTGGGAGAGCAAACATCGTCGTGGTAAGCCTTTTTTTCATAGGCATTTTTTGATCTCTTGGATAATTAAACTTTACCGCTAAAAAGTAGCAGTAGAACATTTGCGAAAGACCGATCAGAATTCCGGGCAAAAATCCCGCTAAGAAGAGCGCTCCCGTCGAAATTTGGGCTAGCGAAGCGTAAATGACCATAATGATGCTTGGCGGGATAATCGCTCCTAAAGTCGCGGAAGCCGCCGTGATGGCTACGGAAAAGGGGGCATGGAATCCCGCTTTTTTCATCGCCGGAATTATCATGGTTCCGATCCCCGCCACATCCGATTGAGAGGAACCCGAAAGGCCTGCAAAAAGCATGCTGACCACGACATTCACATGTCCCAATCCGCCGCGAATATGCCCTACCCATGCGCTGGACACATTCATCAATCGGTCGGTTATCCCTCCTCCGTTCATCAGAGAACCGACCAGCATGAAAAGCGGCACGGCAAGAAATGGATAGGAGTCGAGGCTCGCATACATTATGTTTATGATATTTGCCAATGGAATTCCAAGATACAGCATCGTCGAGACGGAAGCGAGACCAAGAGCGAAGCAAATAGGCAACTTAAGGAAAATCGTTATAAAAAAGATACCCAAAAGAAGCATCAACGCCGTATCGTTCACGATACCTCACCTCCGTCTTCGAGCAATGAGCGGGCAGTCAATGCCCGCAGGTCAACGATCAGATTTTCCGTATTCATGAAGAACATGATAAAACCGCTCAGCGGTATCGCTACGACGACATAGGACTGTCGTATATACAGATAGCTATAATACATACTGTGAGCAATTTTCAAAAAATCCACGCCATAAACAATCATCACATAGAGGAATAAATACACCAAAACATCGCAGACGACATTCAGAACATAGCCTAGCCGGGGAACCTTATCCCCGAATAAATCGATGGCGAAGTGCATTCGATACCGCAGCGCGACGGGAGCTCCAAGAAAAACCATCCATATGAATAACATGACCGCTCCATCTTGAGCCCAAGAAAGCGGATAAGAAAAAACGGACCGCAAAAAAACATGAGCTACGATCGACATGGTGAACAGGGCGAGGAGAGAACCTACTAAAAATCTACATATATACTCAAAAAATTTATTTATTATTTTTAAATAAGACATTATGGTTACTCCTATCAAAAAGAGCTTATAAAAAGGGGAAGCTCTCGATTTTGAAAATTTTGATCTCCCAATCGAAAGAGCTTCCCATAGAAGTGTGTCGATTATGCAAGAATTACTCGGAATCCACGGCGCGTATCGCGTTTAGTAGCTCCAGACCCTTATCCGTGCCGGGGAGAGTTTGCGCGAGTTCATCCTGAAGAGGGGTAAAAAGCTTCACAAAAGATTCTCTGTCGATCTCGTTTACCTTTACGCCGTCCCTTTCGACTATGAGGTCGATAGTTTTAATATCCGTATCGATTCCAAGTCGAGTAACAAGATCTCCCGCTTCTTTCGCAGCAACCAGTACCGCATCGTAATACTCTTTCGAAAGCTTGTTCTTGGTGATATCGCTGACTGAAATATTGGTCACGACAAATTCATGATATGAAAGAGCAAGATACGGAGCAAGCTCGGTCAGACGCGAAGAATTAAACAGTGAAAGAGAAGCCTCTATGGAATCGCAGATCCCTATCTGCAATGCGGAATAGGCTTCGTTCGCCGGAACCGCCATCGGAACCGCGCCCACCAGCCCCCAAACTTTTCTGCTCATCGCGTTCACGACTGTTCGCAATTTCAAACCTTCCATATCGGATGGCACAACTATAGGGGCTCTCTTATTAAGTATATTGCGAGCCCCGCCTCCTCCAGTGGCCAAAAGAGAAAAGCCGAGGTTCCTATCGGAAATATATTTCGACAAGAGCGGGAAAATCTCTCCATTCGTGTCCATTGCCTTCGCATTATGCTCGTAACCGGAAAAGATATATGGAATACTGAACACTGCGCCCTCCGGAATGACGCTGGCAAGAGGCGTAAAGCTAAGGATCATCAGGTCGACCGAGCCGAGACGCATTCCATTGACTATCGCATTTTCATTCCCCAACGCTCCGCCGCCATGAATGGAAACTTGAACAGCTCCCCCCGTCAGATCGCTTATCCGTTCCGCCATGTGTTCGGCGGCTAAGTACCAAGGATGCGGGGACGTTACCGTTGTCGCCAGTCGAAGCTGATGCTTCGGGCCGGCAAAAGCCGCGGATACGCACAGTAACGAAAAAATCAACACTAGGACAACCGACGTTTTCTTCATGCTACCACCCTCCGATTTTTCTTTCATATGATAAATTAAAACCAATTAAACTCTATCACAGCGAAAAGTAAAAAGTAAAACACTTTTATCGCTGTTAAGACTACAACCGAATGGTTGTTTTGTTTTTACGTACATAAGAAGAAGATGGACGATTGCTGTTTTCGAGCGGGGCAAGCCTTCGGCGATCACGAACATCCGCCTCGAATACGAGCGAAGAGCGTCGCCGCGTATCCAAGGCGGATGTTTTTGGTCTTTAATAAGTACTCGGGGAGCGGAGTTGTTATCCAACGGGACGTCCCGCATCACCCTCCGAGAATCGCGTCGATGAACTCCGCTTTTTTCTTCAGGCCCTTGCCGGGGATTCCCTTCTTCTTCATGATCTCTTTGAGTACGGGAAGAGTGAGCTTTTCAAGAACTTCACGGCTGAAGGGCTCTTCAGGCAGAGGCTGCGCGCTTTTTCCCGGCTTCTTTTCCGGCGTTTGACGCAGGATTTCTTCAAAAGCCTCCATCCTCTTCAACAAACGCTCCTCCATCCGTTCCAGTGCCGAAGGGAGCGAAGACAGTCCGTTCACTACGTCGGCGAAGGAGTCGATACGGTGCGCAAGGCTCTCGAAGTCCCCTTTGACGGTGGTGCGGACGGCTTCCGTTCTCTGCGTCCCGGTGCGGAGCGCGGCGAGCGTGGCGGCAATATCCGCCTCTTTCGGTGGCGTACCTGCAGCGGCGGGATCTTCTCCCGCCTCGGTTCTTTTCAGAACGGCGAGCTGACGTCGGACAGCCTCCGTCGATTTCGGAAGGGCGACATAGGCGTTCACCATCTCCCCCTTCCGGGGGTCTTTTTCGCGCGCCCGCACCGCGGCCCAGTACTCGAGATGACGGTCCACCACCTCGAAGCTCTCGGGTCCCGTGGCTCTGAGCACGAGCGGCTTCAGCAGTCCGTCGCTCTCCAAAATCGAGTCGGCCAAACTTTCGACGGCTTCGGGGTCGAAACGGTCGCGGGGCTGCCTTGAAACGATGCTTGCAACATCCACAAGAAAGTGCCTCATTCTCTTATTCTCTCCATCCTGTCTTTGAAAGTATTTCATCCGCAAGGAGTTCGAAATCCTCCGCCGCCTGTCCTGCGGATGCGGCGGACTCCATTGCGCAGAACTCGAAGATCGACTTCGGGTCCGGAATATCCAAATCGTTTTCCTTGCGCGTCCTGCTCAACGAGGCCGCAAGCGGCATCCTCTCGTAGATCACGCTGTCCATCAAGGGGAAGCCGTACCGCTCCGGTATCACCGTTTTCTGGCGCGGGAACGAGTGCTTCAGGTACTGCGCGTTCGTCGGAATCTTCGACGGCAGCACGCCCAGCACGACAAGCGGCTCGCGGGCTATGGATTCGCGGTACTCGTTCACCTCGCGCACGAAGTGCTTCACGTTGTTCAGTCCCTGGTTGGCGAAGGGGCGTAAATCGGAGGGAATAATAAGATAATCGGCGGTGGCCAGCGGGATTTCGGCATACAGATCCCTCGAAGGAGGCGTGTCGATGATCGCATAGTCGTAGTCGTTCCGCACCCGTCTGAGCTTCATGATCATGCGCGACCGGCTCGCCGTGATCTGCGTCAGCTTGTGCTGATGGTTCGTCAGGTCGATGTGCGAGGGGACGATGTCTATCTCGGGCGTATTGAAGGATTTCGACTTCCGGACAACGTCGGGGATAAAATCGAAATCGCCCGATCCAAGAAGATGGTAGACGTATTTCTGGATGATATCGTCCTCTTCCTCGAACTGGAATTTCACGAGTCCGGCGGCGAACGTCGCGTTCGCCTGGGCGTCCATGTCGATCAGCAACACGCGGCAACCTTTCTTTCGCAGCGCCGCGGCAAGATTGACCGAGATAGTGGTTTTTCCTACGCCGCCCTTGTTGTGATAGATCGCGATGATCTTCATGCACCCTTTTTGTTCCGCGCAGACCGGGGGTTCGTCCCGTGCCGCCGGTTCCGAAAGAGGCGCTTCGCTCTCGATCGGCTGGAATGGAGCGTCTTGAGCCGGAGCGTCGTCGTCTCCTTCTTCCGCTGTTTCCGCTGCATTCAGTTCTTCGGAAAAAACAGCGGCGAGCGTCTCGGGCGCCGTGGTTTCGCGTTCCTCTTCCTCGGGCTCGGCATCGAGTTCCCGCGAGGCCGGCTCGGGTGTATTCAAAGGCTCCTCGGCGTTTTCGGGAAGAGCGCCGCTCTCCTGATGCGAAGCGGCTTCCCCCGACTCAGTGGAAGGAACAACACTCTCCGGGGCTTCGTCTTCCGGGAGAGTCTCTGTTCCTCCGGGAGGCGTTTCCTCGGCGCATGAAGCGACGTTCAAGACAGTCCGCAGCTCGTTTGTCCGCGCCGGAATCTCTTCTTCGGTACATTGGATGAGCAGCTCGCTTTCTCCGCAGGCGAGCTTTTCGTACACCCGCAACTCCCGGCCGTTCGTCAGAATGCCGCGGCGGGCGCGGAGATAGTCCATATACCGCATCAGCCCGGGTACGGAGCGATCCGGCTTCTCGTACGTGGCGACCGCCATGACGACGATCTCGGTTTCTTCATCCGGTCGTCGGGAGAGAAGGAAAAGGCGTTGCAGAAACATGGAGAAAGCGAGCCGGAGATCGGCGATTTTCACCTTTTCAAGAGTCCCGTCCGGAGGAATATCCAGAAGTGCGGGCAGTATGCGTCTCACGAAGCGTGTGCGTACCTCTTTTTTATTTCGATGGATTCCGATCCGACCGTCCAAACAGCTCTCCTCCCGTACTAGAAAAATTTCCGGTGTTTTTGGAGCATACTGTATAATACCATTTTTCTCAAGGAGAGCGCGGAGGCTCGGAGTTCCGCGCTCCGGAAAATCCGGAGGGGCCGAGTCATTTCGGTCACGTTCAGAAAAACACTTTATTTTATCATTGGATACATCGGAACATCAGTTATCCTGTGGGTGTTTTGCCGGAGTGCGACGTGTGATGAAAGCGAGCCGATGAATATGCCGAGAGAAGAAAGCCTGATGTTCATCCGTGCGTTGTCAGAGGAGTACGGGGCAGCCCGCGTTTTTTTGTTCGGCTCCTGCCTTTTGCTGCCTCAGGAGGACGCACGCGATATTGATCTGGCGGTGGAAGGAATCTCCGAAGAGCAGCTGGATGCGTTTTGGGACGGACTGATGTGGGCGGACGCAAGCCGGTCGATGTGCTCCGTCTGGAGGACGGGCATTGGCTGAACCCTATAATCCTGGACGAAGGAGTCCTCATCTATGAAAAGATCCGCCACAACGCACCCGAGGCAGTAAAGGCATATCGAATTTTCGAAAAAAATGTGCTTAAAAACACTTTGAAATTTCGAAGCTGCGCCATGCATACCCGAATAACCGTTTTCCGTTCATCTCCGCCGTGTCACTGTCCCGTTTTCCCTTCCGCGGCGTTCTGCTCATAAGAAGTTTGAA
>Ga0334883_1003171_pt1 | contig 18244 bp, 19 predicted proteins | sample GraSluR1_MG_6_FD_207230 | JGI IMG/M metagenome (GOLD analysis project Ga0334883, IMG submission 207230) | Sludge microbial communities from methane-producing bioreactor in Wageningen University, Netherlands - Granular Sludge_09_05-R1 | ecosystem: Engineered > Bioreactor > Anaerobic >... | reverse complement strand
AGATGAGACTAACTCATTTATAAAATCATATTTAAAATAATTCTGTCATCCAAAGCCTATTCAAAACCCAATCTTTGCAATAAAAACTCTTTTAGCACTTTTTAAAAAAGAATCTTGAGTTCATATTAAAACAACTATTAGGAATAAATTGTACATCCTCACAATCTCTAAATGTTCTCAAATCAATCTCATAGCCCATATAATACCAAAAATAGTACTTGCCCTTAAGAGTCCTAATAGACAATCTATCATACCCAATATTCTTAAGATTAGAATCATGAATGCCTAACAATAGTTGCTCATCAAAGTAAACCCAGCCCCCAACAAATATATCTTTTGCAGGATATATTTCTGTTAAGTCACCAACACAATCTTTAGGAGTACTTTCTTTCACAAAATCATATGAATAATCTCCAATAAATAATCCAAATGCTAAAACCAAAATAAATAAAAAAAAGAGTTTAGTGAAATTGTTCTTATGAAAAATCAAAAAAGGGACAATAAACGAAATCATTATTACAAATATATACCCCATTGAGAACGTATGAAAAGCAGAAAAAGAAAAATAAAAAAGCATAGTGAAAATATAACCATAATAATAAAACATCTTAACAATACTCTTCTTAAGAAAAAAAACAGAGCCCAAAACAAATGTAAGCAATATAGAATTTATTTGAAGTGCGCTAAAATCTCCTAAAAACATATAGCCAAAATTCCTCTCAACCTCTTTTAATCCAAAAGGATCCCTTGGAACCGCATCTTTATTCTGGCTTCGTGTTAGCACATGCAAATTCATAACCAAAACAAAAATACTAAGCACAATGAAAAATCTCAAAAAATCCCTCTCTTTCTTATCAACTAGTCTCTTTTGTCCAATAATTACCCTAAATATTTTTTTTAACCCCATCCTTTTTAACATAAATATTAAAATAATAAGCCAACCCGAAAAAGCGCTAAACACATACTCAAATTTAACATTAAGCATACAAGATACAACTAAAAACAAAATAATCAGCAAGTCCACATCTAACTTATTATCTATATCATACTTTCTTAAGAATACATAAAACAATACATAAAACATCAAAACAAAAATAGCACCAAAATACTGAACAGAAGAATACAAGGATTCAAAAAATAACAATGGTATAAAAAGAAATCCCAACGAACAAACAAACCCAAATGCTTTTTTAAAATTACCATTATGAGCACTAACCAAAAAGATATAGATAATTACAGAATTAATAACACTTAAAACCAGGTTTAATACGATCCCATTAAGAGAAGAAAAGCTTCCTGTAATAAAATACAAAAGTCCAAGATTAAGCCCAAACAAAAGAGCGTGGGCAGAATGGCACTTAACAATTTGTTCAGATTTATCAAAAAAAGATACATTTGAAACAAATATACGGCCCTGACACTTATAAGACCAATTCTGAGCATTTGAACCACTCATAGGGTCTTCAAAAACCCCCAAATAAAAAAAAGAAAACAACCTCAATATTACCAAAATTATAATTAACACATAATCCCATCGATTTAATTTCTTGATAATCATAAAAATATCTTTTCTATTCTTAAAAGCATAATAACTCAAAAATATTAAAAGCAAAATAAAAGAAATGAAAACCGAGAGCATCTCAAATCTTGAAAATATCTTTAACATCTTAAATAATCCTCGAAAATTTTAATACTCACTAATCCATTAAATCTCGCCAAAAACCTTTTGTTAGCAATCATATAAAATCGCCAATCATAACAATATTCCCAACTTTTTCTTATAAACCCCTTGCTTTGGTAAAAATCTTTAAACGCACATGCTCAAAGGTTTCTCTCTAAATCCCTCGATTTTATAAAATTAAGTCTTACCCTTAAACTCACATGCCCTAAGCTATTCCTCTAAATCCCTAGATTTTGTAAGGTTACATGCTACCTTTAAACTCACATGCCCTGTGGTATCTTGATAATTAAAAGGTTATTGGTTTGTAAATATATCTTTGTTAATTCATCATAAAAAGCCCTTCTCTTTAATAGCCCTTCAAGATGAAAAATCTTTCGAAGCATAAATACCAAGGTATCTTTGGGATAGTTGAGGTTAATCATTTTGTAAATCCATATCTTTAAACTTTAGGCAAAAAGACCAAAATGAGTAAAATGAGCTTGACAAAATGAACTGGACTCCACAAAATCAAAGTAAGCGAAACAATCAAGTATTTCACAAAGTCAAAAATATGCAAAATGATTCAACGATTTTAAAAAATCACGCTTTTAAAAACACAATTTTTAAAACCTTAGAAAAATACTTAGTTAAAATGACTTCACTAATCGCAATCGCATCCTTTGGAAAGGGAACGTGGGTAGCCTTAATAGATTTAATAAAATCTGCAGAATGGGAGAATATATTTATAATCACCGATAAATTCGGCATTAATCACTTTCAAAAGCAGGAAAGAATTGAATTTGTTGAAGTAGATTTCTCACAATCCCCTGAAGAAATAAGAGATAAAGTTCTATTAGGACTAAAAGATAAAATCCAAGACTTTGAGGTTGCCTTTAACATGATATCAGGTGATGGAAAAACCCATATGGCTGTTCTATCAGGCATACTTTCATTGGGCCTAGGCATAAGATTAGTTTACTCTAAAGATAACAAACCCTGTGAACTTTAACATTAAAACATTTGGTCATTAATATTTGGCTAATAATTTCATCTTTACTTTAAAGATAACAAATCACTTCAGATTTATCTCTTTAATTCTTTAAACAAAGTCCCTTAAATCTTTATCCAACAAACTATAGAATTTTATTCAAATGAAAAACCTCGGCATAAATACCAATGTATCTAATGGATAGTTCAAGGTTAATCGTTATGTAAATCCATCTATTCAAAATTTAGGCCTCAAGTTAAGAGTATGCAAAATGACCTGAATTTCAAAAAAATGAAAAACCTCGGCATAAATACCAATGTACCTCGTAAATATTCGAGGTTAATCCATGCATTAATTCGTCTATTCTTACTTTGGCTTAAAAGGCCAAAGTATGCGAAGTGATGCTGGATTTCATGAAATCAAATCCAGAACTTAAATCCAGAACTTGAATCCAGAACTCGAATTAAGAAAGTGAATCCTATTAGATTTAATACTGTTCGATTTAACACAATTCAAAATAACATTATATTACTATATATCCTTTACTTACTATCTTTTCTAAAAACGAAAACTATTAATACCTTACATTTAAAAATTACAACTTGTAGTGTAGTAATTAAAAAAACACCACAACCTGTAGTATTTTTGTCTTTGAATGGTGGCGACAAATAAGGACAACAATAATTTATTTTTAATGATAAAGTCTATTTTTTTTAATATTTTAAAAAATTTTAAACACTCAATTTTTGGGTAATTTACTTAATAACTTAGAGGTGTATCAAACATGAAATGTCCATATTGTGGTAATGATTCCATAAAAGTTATAGACAAAAGAGATGTGGATGAAGGTAAATCGACTCGTCGAAGGCGCGAATGCCTTTCATGCAAAAAAAGATTCACAACCTATGAACATGTTGAACCATTAAATGTATTAGTTGTAAAAAAAGATGGTTTAAGACAGTATTACAATCGGGATAAGATTCTTAATGGAATCCTAACCGCTTGCCAAAAAAGAAAAATAGAATTCTCAATAATACAGCGTGCATTAAAAGAGATTGAAGAGCAAATACAAGACTTTGGAAAAGAAGAAGTACAATCGTCTCAAATAGGTGATATCGTAGCAAAAAAACTATTTGAAATTGATGATGTAGCATATGTTAGATTCGTATCAGTATATAAGAGATTTAACACTTTAGAAGAGTTTAAAAAAGAACTACAAGAAATCGAAAAAACAAGAAAAAACAAACAGCAATAAAAAAAAATTCAAATAAAAAAACTACAACAAACAAAATGAAAACAAAAGAAGGTGAGCTAATGAAAACAGTTAAAGAATTGCCCGAAAAAATAATCAAAAGGGATGGAAGTATAGTAGAATTTAACATTGAAAAAATAAGAAAAATTGTAAAAAAATCTCTTGAATCAAACAACCAATATTCAAAAAAACTTGAAGATAATGTAATTGAGATTGTTTTAGAAAACGTAGTCAAACTATTCACAAAAGAAACTTATCCAAATGTAGAACAAATACAAGATGTTGTAGAAATTGCATTTATGAAATTAAACCTTTTTGATGTGGCAAAATCCTTCATACTTTACCGTGAAAAAAAAACAGCGATAAGAGCAGAAAAAAAGAAACTTCTAAACAAGGAGAAGCTAGATTCAATAGATAAGCAATTCTCTTTAAATTCACTCAGGGTTGTATGCTCAAGATACCTTGAAAAAAACAGAGATGGAAAAATAGCAGAAACTGTAAAACATCTCTTTGAACGGGTTTCACTACTTGGGGGAATCGGCGATCTATTATTCTCAGAAGATGTCTATTCAAAAGATCCCATCTGTGAAAAAACCCTTGAAAAATACGATCAGCTAATAAAAAATTCAGAAGAATACGAAAACATACTATCCATCGGAAAATATAAATTCACAAAATATCACTTTGAACAACTCTGCTATGCCTATAAAAGACTTAGACTTTCAGGGCACATGAAGCTATCCTTGCCAAAACTAATCCAAAAAATAGAGGAACACCAATTCTCACAATGTGAAATATTAATTGACGAATATTACTCACTAATGACCTCTCAGACAATGCTTCCAAACACTCCTGCACTAGTAAATGCTGGAAGAAAACTCGGCCTTTTATCAGGGTGCTTTACACTAAATGTAGAAGACGATTTAAACTCAATAATGAAACTTGCCTGCGATATTGCAGTAATCCAAAAAATGGGCGGAGGAACAGGAATCAATTTTTCAAAACTAAGACAAAAAGGAGACTATGTCGGATCAACAAGCGGTGTCTCAAGTGGTCCAATATCTTTTATTAAAATGATTGATTCAATATCTGAAGTAATAAAACAAGGAGGAGTAAGAAGGGGAGCAAATATGGGAATCCTTGATATAACCCATCCTGACATTGAAGATTTTATCAAAATGAAAGAAAAGGATGGCACATACACAACATTTAACATCTCAGTAGGATTCACAAAAGAATTCTGGGATAGCTTAAAAAACAAAATTCCACTAAAACTAATCAGTCCAAGAACAAAAGAAACAGTAAAAGAGGCTGATGCTGGAGCACTTCTGGGAATAATAAGCTATTTTGCATGGTCAATTGCTGATCCGGGCGTATTATTCTTTGATAACTTTAACAAAAGAAACATCTTAATAGAGGCAAAAGGAGGGCCTATAACAGTAACAAATCCTTGTGGTGAAGAACCCTTATACCCTTACGAATCATGCAATCTTGCAAGTATAAACATCGCAAAATTCGTGGAATTTGAAAACAATAAACCTACATTAAACTATGAAAAATTTGAAAACGCTGTTAGAATAACCACAAGACTTGTGGATAATTTTGTTGAAGTAAACAAATATCCCATAACCGAAGTTGAAGAAAACACCCTTCTAACAAGAAGACTTGGTGTAGGTTTAATGGGAGTCGCAGATACACTTTATCTACTCAAAATAAAATATAACAGTAAAGAAGGTTTTGATTCAATAGAAGAATTTGCAGAAAGACTAACATACTCAGCCTATCTTGAATCCGTTGAGCTATCAAAAAAGAGAGGAGCCTTTCCTTTATTTGAAAAATCAGCGCTTGCAAAAGGAGACCTGCCCATAGAAGGTTTTTACCAAAAAGACAGATGGCATAAAAATTGGCAAGACTTATCAGATAAGATAAAGTGTTTTGGTGCAAGAAACGCCATGGTTACAACCATGCCACCAACAGGCTCAGTAAGCATGATTGCAGACACTTCCAGCGGAATGGAACCAAATTTCTCATTGGTATTTACAAAAAATGTTGTAGTTGGAGATTTTTATTATGTCAACTCAATATTTGAAATGTCACTCAAAAATGCAGGAATATACTCAGAAGAACTACTAAAAGCTATCTCAAATAACTATGGTTCTGTTCAAGGGTTACAGGAGATACCAAAAGAATTAAGAGATGTTTTTGTAACTGCAATGGACATCCACTGGCTAGACCATATAGTCGCTCAAGCAAGTATGCAAAAATGGACAACAGATAGTATAAGCAAGACAATCAACATGACAAACGAAGCAACCGTTGAAGAAATAAAACAGGCATACATATTCTCGCATGAACTAGGGTGCAAAGGAGTAACTGTATACAGGGATGGATCAAAATACGGCCAAGTTTTAAACGTAGACTCTGATGCAAAAAAGAAATCCTTCACCCTTACCCCTTGTAAATATTCTGTTGAACTCATTAAAAATATAATGGAAACAAAGCCTTGGATTGCAAACTATATAAACATATCAAAGCTTTACGAAGACTCAAATCAATTAAATCTTAAAGAAATAAGCCTTGGTACAACATCAACTAAAAACTCTCAATTAAAGAGCGCTGTTCCAAGAACTACAATGGTTAACACTTTGGGAATTAATGATAAAGAAGAAAGGTGCCCTTCATGCAATGGTAAACTTATAATGGAATCTGGTTGCGTAAAATGCATAGACTGTGGCTGGAGTAAATGCTCAATAAGTTAGACTTAATTTTTCATTAATAGAAAAGCATACCTCGTGTTTCAACAAGATGACTTGGTACGCTTTTTTGTAATCAACAACCTCGCTTGAACGTAGCGCATGCTTTTATATTACCAACATACCTCGCCTGTTAGGGCGAGGTTGTTGATTTCATGAAATCCAGCATCACTTCGCATACTTTGGCCTTTTAAGCCAAATTAATAATAGACGAATTCATGCAAGGATTAACCTCGACTATTCACGAGATACCTCGACATTTATGCCAAGGTTTTTCATTTAAAATAATATTTTTTAAACAGACCTAAAAGGTCAAAATGGAGATGTTGGTCTTTTGATAGTAACCTATACTGGAGAAGGAAAGGGAAAGACATCTGCTGCAATAGGTGCTGCAATAAGAGCCTTAGGAGCAAACCAAAAGGTTCTATTTGTAAATTTCTTAAAAGGCAGAGAAAGCCATGAATTTAATATATTTGAGGAATTAAAAAGCAAAGGGCTCATGCATAAATCATTTGGAATATATGATTTCGTTTCAAGTATTAACTTTGACGAACATAAAAAAAAAGTACTAGAAGGTCTTACATTCATAATCGAAAATCAAAACAACTATGATATGATTGTATTAGATGAAATAAATGTGGCCTGTTCACTAGGTCTTATAGGTATAGATGAAACAATCACACTCATTAAAAACCTAGATTGCTCATCAAAAGTAATAATCGCAACAGGAAGGAACGCTTCAAAAGAGCTTGAATCAATATCTGATTTAGTAAGTAAAATAGAAGAAATAAAGCATCCTTACCAAAAAGGCCAGAGTGCAAGAGTCGGACTTGATTTCTAAAAAATCGTTATAGATAAAAAAATGTATACACTGTTTAAAACAGTATCTCCTCAATGTTTAACACAGCATCTCTTTATAATCATAGCAATAATAGTAAAGATAATAATGATTAATAAAAATAAAAAGAATAATGATTAAAAATAATCCCTTTTAAAAAAATAAATAATTCAAAAAACTAATTGAAAAATTTTAAAAAAGATTAATAATCTGTTTAACGAATTAAATAAAATAGTCAATATTCCTAACATAAATAATTCTTAGTATCTAACATAATCTCCAAACACAATCGATTAAAATCTAAGTTCATATATTTAATTATAATATCCTTACAACAGAATAATAACAATAGTATTTATGAGATAAAAGTAACATAAAAAAAGTAAAGAAATGAGAAACTATTTAATAGTCTCAAGCATAGAAACAATGTTCCATATTTGAGTCCTTGTATACGCAGGAATATTTGTTTCTTCTGAAAGCTCATCAAGCTTGCTTAACGCCTTATTTGCCCTAATCGTAGGAGCTTGGTTCTCTTCTAACAAAAATTTCTTACTCTCATCCATCTTCTTCTTAATATTTTTTGGAACCGTATTATCATTAATCAACTCTTCAATTGCTGATAAAATTTCTTCAAAAGGATTTTCCATAAAAATCACCTCATATTTTTTTGCGTAAATCTAACAAAATCCTAATTTTCACATTATTTGATCTTTTAACCTATGTGAAAAAAACGGATTCACATAAACGATAAACATTTAACTATTGGCAAGATGTCCTAGTGTATTTAAACTAGAGGGTTATTCATTCCAAAATAAATCCTAAAAACACAAAGATCAAAGCATTTGCATTAAAACCATTAAAAATTCTCAAACATTATCTTTTCTAATCTTCTCTATCTTCTCTTTTAGCGCCTCTTCATTTTTCTTAATAGCCGTTATTCTTGAATTAAGGACATTAAGTTGTTTATCTAACTCCTCAATCTGTGTTTCCTTATTGCTTTTAATAATCAAATTTCCCACAATCTTATAGCTTTCTTCGCAATCTTTAAGCTCATTAAGAGCATTCTCTATCTCTGCCTTATTTTCCTGAAATGTTACCCTTTGCGAAATATTATTCTGAAGACTTTGTTCAAGTATCTGTAACTTTTCAATATCCTGATTTGATTTCTCCATATCCATTTTTCAATCTGCATTAACAAAAATCCTGAATATCTTCACCATTAATCTATTTACGGTTTTTCCCTAGCTTTCTCACATATAATGAGATTTTTTGAAATTGAATTAAGTAATGCTCTAAGTGCACTGGAATCTTTTGCTTCTATACAAAAAACTACCTTGTCTTCTTCCTTTCTAATGACATAAGAACCCCTATTATTAGTAAGCACCTTGTCTTCAGGTTCAAAAATCTTAACAATCTCATCAACATCATCAAAAACTGTGATAGTTGCTTTTGTTATCATTTTTAGTATTATTACATTATATAGCCTTAACTGTTGTATTTCTAGTTCTTGGCTTAAATAAAATCTTTCCACCACAATATGGACATCTTACTCTCTTTCGAATAAGATTTGAATCGATATCTTTCCCACAAGAAAAGCACTTATATGCTACCATTTTTGCTACCTCTTAGACCAACTGAAGGTTTTATATCCATAGTATACGCCTTAGATGTAAAAACTTTACCACATTTCTCGCATTTCCAGATTCCTGCGCACTCCCTTTTAACCTTTTCATAATGGCAAAAAGGGCACTTATAACTCTTTTTGACAAGCCTTTCAATCTCATCAACTTTCTTTCTTACGGTCTTGCCGTATCTCACTCCAAATCTTTTAGATGGACCGTTAGTTTTTTTCATACATTAATCACCTTAAATTGAGGCTGCCCGGATTCGAACCGGGGTCTCAAGCTCCCAAAGCTCAAAGGCTAGACCAGGCTACCCCACAGCCCCATTAATATGAGTTTATATTACTGGTGTTTTGGGTGCGTATTTAAATATTTTGTTTGAAAATGCTAAAATTCACTTAAAAAACCTTAATAAATCCATTCAAACCAAACTTAATTACAAACAAAATGCCTAAAAATCTCTATACTCCTCATTTCAATACCATTTCAAATCAAACTTACTAAAATTCTTTTTATCAAACTAAATACGAACCATTAAACTACATTCAAATACATCTAGAATTCCTCCATTTAAAAAACTAACCAATTAAAAAAAAATAGTTTATTAATAGAAAAGGATACCTTGCGTTTCAACACGAGGACTCCGTACTCTTTTTTTAATCAACAACCTCGCTTTAATGTAGTGTATGCTTTTATATTACCAACATACCTCGCCCTTTAGGGCGAGGTTGTTGATTTAAAAGCACACAATATGAGATTTGTAAGGGTTTAATACCCCGCATGTTAGTGTGAGATTTTGAATTAATTCTTCTAAAGATTGGACTACTTAATAACTTTGGAACCTTTCATTCAAAAAAAAGGTTGTTTTTTATTAATTTTACAAAAAATTAGACTATTTCTTATTTTTAAATATAAATGCCCTTATAAAATTTTAAAAAATTCCCTAAATTAACTGATTTACCTCTCTTATGGCACTTAAATTAATTAAAACCTTGTAATAAAGAGATCTTTACAAAATTAGATAGGCTAAAATTGATATTCTTATAAATTTTAGCGCTTTTCTCAAAAGATATAACATTCACTTGATTATTTAAACTTACTCCTCTATAAAATCCTCAAATTTCAGCGAATTAAATAGAAACATTTATAAAAGAATAATTCTAGATAAATAAGAGTCTGAAAATGTTTCAATGTTTTTTGAAGCGAAACATTTCTGTTGGTGATTTATGAAATTAACTCAAAGCTTTATAGAGAGGGTAGTAGCCGAGTCTTGTGGCAATGACGTGATTGCATTAGTTAGATTTTTAAAAGGAAAAGAAAAGGTTTCAGAATTCATAATCGCCGAGGCTATAAAAGAGCCAATTAATTCTTTAAGAAATATGCTTTACAGGCTTCAAAAAGTAAATCTGGTTGATTTCAGCAGGAAAAAAGACAAAAAGAAAGGGTGGTATATTTACTACTGGACTTTTAGACCCGATAATATTAAATGGCTTTTCAAGAAAGTAAAAGAAGAACAACTCGAAAGACTTAATTCTAGGCTTGAAAGAGAAAAGAACAATCAATTTTATTCTTGCCAAACAAAGTGTATGAGGCTTGATTTTGACCAAGTTGCAAATTTTAACTTTAAATGCCCTGAATGTGGGGAGATTATGTATGAATCAGATAATAGTAAAAGCATAAAAGAAATTGAAAGTAAAATTAAAGAACTAAAAGCAGAAATCAAAAAAGTTGAAGACTAATTCCCAAATAACAATCTTACACAGTTTTAAAATCAATATAAAAACTATATTCTACCTAAAAATCAGTATTTGATTATAAAACAATTCATTTTCTTGGAACAAAAAGCCACTTATAAGACCTTCTCATCTCTTCAGCAAAAATACCCGGTGGATAAATTCCCATCTCTGAAATAATCCCGCTTATCAAATCTGGATCCACTTTCTCAAAAATCTCGTTATGTATAATTACCCCTTTAGGAGCAGAAGGCCAATATTCCTCTTTTGGTCTTTTCTCAATATTTATTTCATAACCAAAAATGCTCTTAGGATCAAATTTCCAAGAATCCGTACATACATAAACTGGAACATCATAAAGTTTAGCAACCTCTGCAAACATCTCGCTTCCTATCTTATTTATAACCTTTCCAGTTGAAGAGATAGCATCAGCTCCAATTAGCATCATATCTGCAGCTTTAATAGCTTGTCTAGCTGCAGAATCTACAAAATATTTTATAGCAATCCCTTGCTTTGAAAGCTCTCTAGCAGTAATTCTACCTTGTAAAAATGGTCTTGTCTCTGTGATATATACAGAAAATCGTTTATTATTTTTTTTAGCAAGCTTTAAAATCTGGGTTACAGTGGAAGAATGACAATGGGTATAGATGACTTGACCATTCTTTATCTTTCTTTCCCCAATACTTGAAATAATCTCATCTGACCTTTCAAAATGTTTTATCACTTCATCTTTTCTTTTCTCAAAAATAGCCACTATTTCCGCAATATCATAATTTGTTATATGAATATTATGAAGCATATAATTTAAAGAATTATCCATCGCTGGTTCAGTAGGTCTTGTAGCAAGAAGTGCCTTTCTGGCAGATAAAAGCATCTTCCAAAAATTCTTTTTATCCTTAGTCTTTGAATTTTTTTTAGCATAATAACAAAACGCAATAGTGGCATTGATAGCAACTGCAGTAGCCCCTTGAATTTTGATGCTTTTTATATCTTTAATAGTTTTATCAAAAAGATCTTGCATTTTACAAAAAACCCCCTTTAAGCAACAATAAAAAATCTAAAAGAAAAAAAACAAAGAAAAACTTATTTCTTCTTCTTTGACTTAAGCATCTTAGTTTGTGTCTCTTCGGCCTTTGCAATGTTTCTCATCCAGCGTAACTGGTTTTGTTCCATTTTCTCAAGCCTTCTATCCACAACTACAAGCATCCTTAAGGCAAATACTATTGCAAGCAATATTCCTACAACAACAGCTAAAGTAATCTTGACCATAAGGAGGTCCCCTGCCAAACTCTCTAAAGTTACCATTAATACCACCTCTTAATTATAAGTAACATTATCTTGAATTATTTAAATACTTTTTGTTTTTATTCTTGTTATCAATGCAAAGTATAACCAAAAAGAGTCAAAAACGAAAAATCTCATCATAAATGTTTAGTTATCTTGCTAGATAATTAAAGGTTAATCTTTTAGTGAAAATGTGAATGTTTTTTAAGTTATCTTTACTAAGTCATCTCTTATTAATTAGGGTCAAAATATCAAATTATGTAAAATTTGCTGGATTTCACAAAAAAAAGAATTGATACACACCTTAAAAACAATCAATCTTAAGAAAGATTTAAGAAAAATAACAAACATAAAAAAGAGATAATCTATTTATTAGTCCTTCTCCTTCTTTTCAAGGCCTTCATTTTCTTTCTTTGCCATTTCCATCTCATCTGACCTTTCTTTTTCCATCTTCTTGAACTTCTCTTCATATTAACCTTGACCTTTGTATTGTGATTATTTTGTGGATTAATCTTTAGTTTAAAAACCTTTTGCAAAATTACTGTTCGTATAATGCCAAATAAACTCATTTAACCCAAAAGTGTATTTTAGCAAGTTTTAAAAATAAAACCTATCTCCAAGCAACTTCTGATCAAAAATGGAACAAACACATGATATTTCAAAACACATATCCGAACATATATCCAAATATGCAAATAATCTCTTCTCTGATGAAATTCATCATCAGACAAATTCACCAACACTAGACCCTAACGACATTTCAGCAAATCTAATTTATCAGGATTATATCTCCTTTCTAAAAAACAGCATAAAAAATTACATCGTAATAACCCTACTAGGAAGATTAAACGAAATATTTGGAAAAACACAAATAGCCGATGATTATTTAGAATCTAAAAAGGAAATTCAGTTCCCTTATTTTTACACAAAAGGACATAACTTCATGCCTGATTTAGAAAAAATATCATTTGCCCCAAGCACTTTAATTCCTATAAATCCAAACGATTCAAACCCCGAAAACTACTCCCAAATTCTAAATACTTTAAAAGAATGCTTAGATTATAAAAATAATCCCACAAGTGCAGATCAAATTTTTCAACTGCTTAATAGCTTCTACATCCTAATCGACAATCAAAAAAAAGAAATAAACTCTGATTCAAAAGAAACAATTGATAAAACTCTACATTTATTTGAAACCCATTATGCTAAGCTGAATGGGCAGAATCTTGATAATGGACGCGTATAAAAGTTATTAAAAAAGATATTTATGTGTCCTTAAAAATAGCTAAGTATTATGAACAGCTACTCATTATGTTTAGGAATTGAGTTCAAAATAGAATAAGTATATATGCCAAAAAAAAGCATCCCAAAAAACCTCACATCCTGAATTTATGCGGGTCATCTAGTGCCAACATACTAGGTTCTGTAGTACAGCAAGCAACGTTTACAAAACTTTTATAAACGATCTTAAATTTCAAACCTTAAATATATGACCATCATCAATAGTTACTATCTATTTGTGGGGGTTGCCAAGCTAGGTCAAAGGCGCAGGACTTAAGATCCTGTCTCTAAGTGAGTTCGTGGGTTCAAATCCCATCCCCCACATTTTTTTTAAAAACTTTCCTCTTCATACTTCTCTTTTTATAATCACCATTTATTGCTCTTTCTTAGATAATCCTTTTTTTACAAATTCTCTCAAATAAATTATCTTTCAAAATTCACCTTTTACAACTCTTCGTTTAGAGATCATCGTTCACAATTCACAGTTTATAAATCATCCTTTACAAATATTCTTCCATACTTCTTCTTTAAAAAAACCTAAAAATCGCAATTTGTAGAATAACACTCTAAATGACATTTAATGACATTTACAATGACATACATAACAACACTTAGAACAACATCCAAAATAAACCACAAAAAAACTCCAAAATCGCACCTTGTATGATACTCATAACAAAACTTAGAAACAATTAGCAAAACAATCCTTATAAAAAAATTCATAATAATATTTAGAACAACATCCAAAATAAACCGCAAAAAAACCCCAAAATCGCACCTTGTATGATACTCATAACAAAACTTAGAAACAATTAGCAAAACAATCCTTATAAAAAAATTCATAATAATATTTAGAACAACATCCAAAATAAACCGCAAAAAAAACTCCAAAATCGCACCTTGTATGATACTCATAACAAAACTTAGAAACAATTAGCAAAACAATACTTTTTTAAACCCCCAAAAAAATAATATAATAATAGAGTGGTCTTAAATGGTATACAAATCTGAACCCGATGCATTAAAGGAGTGTGTAGCTTACTTTTCAATGGAGATTGGTATAAGCCATAAAATCCCTACTTACTCAGGAGGTTTAGGAATACTCGCAGGAGACCTTTTAAAATCTTTTGCGGACATGAAAATTGCAATGATTGCAGTCACCTTACTAAACAACAAAGGCTATTTCAATCAAAAAATAGACCATTATGGAAATCAAATTGAAGAGCCTGTGAACTGGAACCCAAAAGATCATTTAGTCTTGTTGCCAAATGAAGTATATCTAACAATTGAAGGTAGAAATGTCAAGATAAAAATATGGAAAGGAGCAATATATGGAATCTCAGGTTATGCTATTCCAGTGTATTTTCTAGACACTAATTGCAAAGAAAATAATGAATATGACAAAACACTAACTTCATACCTTTACGGAGGAGATAAAACATATAGGCTTTGTCAGGAGATGATTTTGGGCATAGGTGGCATAAAAGCACTCGAATCACTAGGATATAAAAAAATAAAAAAATATCATCTAAACGAAGGTCATGCAGCACTTCTTACAATAGAACTATTAAAAAAAACCTACAAAGAAGCACTAACCCATGAGGAATCATATTCAGTTGAATCCGTAAAAGAAAAATGTATATTCACGACCCATACCCCTGTCGCTGCAGGTCATGATGTATTTGATATTTCACTTTTTAAAAAACTCTTAGGTAACTATGTTCCTGAATTCATAATTAACAAAATCAGTCCTAATTCTCAAGTAAGCATGACACTCTTAGGTCTTTATATGAGTAAATATGTTAATGGAGTAGCAAAAAGACACAAAGACATAACAAAAGAAATGTTTCCAGAATACAATATAGACTCAATAACAAACGGAATCCATCCAATGACTTGGATTTCTCCAAGCTTCAAAAACCTATACGAAGAATATATACCCTGTTGGGCTCAAGACCCATTCTCACTTAGATATGCACTCTCAATTCCAAAAGAACGCATTTCAAATGCACATACTGAGTCAAAAATGCATCTTTTAAACGAAATAAAACAATCAACAGGGGCATCATTTCATCACAAGCGCTTCACAATAGGGTTTGCCAGAAGATTTACTCAATACAAAAGACCTGACCTTTTATTTACTGATATTAACAAACTAAAACAAATCGCTCAAAAGCTAGGAGACATACAAATAGTTTTAGCTGGAAAAGCCCATCCAAATGACACTAAAGGAAAAGAGCTAATAAAACACATAATCTCAATATCAAACCAAATTAATCAGGAAAACTCAAAACTGAAGATTGTGTTTATCCAAAACTACGATATGCGAATAGCAAGACTTATGATTTCTGGAAGCGACCTTTGGTTAAACACTCCTAAAAGCCCAAACGAGGCATCAGGCACTTCTGGAATGAAAGCAGCACTAAATGGTGTGCCCCAAATATCTACCCTTGACGGATGGTGGCTTGAAGGTCACATTGAAAATGTTACTGGTTGGAGTATAGGTCCCGTTGATTTAGCTTCAGAAAATAATAACAGTGATTATCTTGAAGCAAAAAGTCTTTATGACAAACTTGAAAACACAATAATTCCCACGTTTTACTCAAACACTGACAAATGGATAGAAATTATGCGTCATTCAATAGCAATCAATGCAAGTTTTTTTAATACCTATCGGATGGCTCAACAATACATAGCAAACGCATATCATCAATGATTCAGATCCATTTCTAAGAGAGAAAACAATTATTGTCCTTAAGACATTCTAATAAACTTATGCATATTCAGATGATCCTTAATCTCCCTAGCTATGCTATCAAAATCATCTTTAAACTTAGAATCCTGTTTTGATTCCTCATCTTTCAAAATAAACTTTCTAAACACTGTTCTCATAAAAAAATAAAAAGGTTTGGACTCCCAATAATTCTCATAATCACTAATCTTATCCCCCTGCAAAGTCACTTCAACATCTCCCTTATTAAAAATCTTATTTTTACCCTTGTCCGTAATCTCAACTGAAACAAGATTTTGTACCCTTATTTGAATCTCTAAAATATATTTACTGTAATCCGTAATTTTTTTGAAAGGCTCATATTTTATCTCAATTGTCTTTCCTTTCTCAGAAACCTTTTCATAAGCTTTCTTTTCTTCCTTATCATATCCATTCTCCTTAAGCCAAGAGTCAACAGTATGATAAAGCTCTTTCATAATAAAAAGTCCTGAATATGAAATAACCTTTGGTTTGACCATTACAATTTTTTCAGCCATCTAAAGCACCCTTTTAAAATGCGCTTGTCGCACTTTCCATTCCTAACGTTTCTTTAATAAAACTATCCAATGCAACAATCTCATAGTATAAATCATCCTCATAAAAATCTAAATCCTTTCTTAAAACCCACTTATCTATAAATTCCCTTAGCTTTAGAACAAAATAAGAGCTCTGCCAATAACCTGTTCTAAAAATATCTTCGTATCCTGTAACTACCTCTCCACTTAAAGTAATCTTTATTCTTGCATGTTTCATTCTTTTCTTTTCATTCCCAACCATCATCTCAATCTCTTTTAATCCCCAGAAATGAAACTCAGTACTTATTACATATCTGATGTATGTAGTAACATTTCTCTTAGAATCCAATGCAATCTCAAGTTCAGGTGGCTTGTTTTTATAATTCTTCTCCTCAGTTTTATAAAGACGCGCATTCAAAAAAGAATAAATCCCCCTATAAAGCTTTTCCATATCATAAGGTCCTTCATAGAAAATTATACTTGGAGGAATTTGTCCCATATAAGCACTAAAACTTCAAATTTATATAAACATTTCGAAAAAAATGCTTCTTTTAATCGAAGAAGATTAGGTATTTAACAGTATTAACTTAAGTTACGTAAAGCCTTTCTTGGTGCTATAAAGAGATTTTATTTGCTTTCTTTTGATCACAGATTCTATAAAAAAAGGAATTATACACCCACATTTGGAACAATCTGCCTTCTCTCCAATTACGCAAGGAAGTTTCCTTTTTCCCAATGGGTCTAAACAAACAACAGCTTTTGGCAATGGACAATTCATAGTAATATCCTTTGAATTTTTAGATAACATCAAATCCAAAACTGGTTTGGGATTTAACAAGAAGTTTTTATATTTCTTCTTAAGATGAAACATTTTTTTAATTATATTGTCTCTTTCTTCCCAGTTTAACCATAAATCTTCTTTAATACCTCTTATGGGGGTATAAAAATCAAAGGCAACCCCCCCACTTTAGTTTCCCTCCATTCCTTTAGCATGTCCTCTATAGAAAGATAATTTTTCTTATTTAAAACACAAGAAATATTGACTTTAACATTACTTCTATTTATATTTTTTTTAACGATATCATATAATCCTTTTCCCCTAATTTGTTCATAATATTTCTTTGTCCCATCTATGGAAACGTTAAAAACACAATTTTTCCAATTAGGCAATTCAATTGTGCCATTTGTCACAACCATATTGAATGGAAATAGCTTCATTCCTTGCTCTAAAAGATTTTTTCTTAGTAATGGCTCGCCACCTACCCACGAAGCATGAATTATTGAAGGATATCTTTTTTTAATTTCTTCTAGATTTTTTAACATATCTTCAGTTTGCAACTCATGTGTATACCTTTGCTTTAAAAAATAGCAATGTTTACATTTAAGGTTGCACTTGTAGGTAGCATCAACAGAGATACCAATTGGGAATTTAACACCAAACAAAATACTCTTTAACATGTAGAAACCCACGCCCAAGTAGCTTACCATATCTAACTCACATTTTCATTGTTATAAAAATCTTTTGTAAGTTTTCGGTTACATAAACTC
>Ga0334883_1003168_pt1 | contig 18270 bp, 8 predicted proteins | sample GraSluR1_MG_6_FD_207230 | JGI IMG/M metagenome (GOLD analysis project Ga0334883, IMG submission 207230) | Sludge microbial communities from methane-producing bioreactor in Wageningen University, Netherlands - Granular Sludge_09_05-R1 | ecosystem: Engineered > Bioreactor > Anaerobic > Unclassified... | reverse complement strand
ACGGCCAAAGACAACGGCGTGCAGGCAGGATGTCCCGCCGGGCGGGACCCCAGAAACGACACACACCAACACCATGCGCTATCTCCGCTGCACCAGAATCGGCCTCATCCTTCCCTGGCCCCCAATCGGGGGCCCGATCCCGCACGCGTACGGCTAAGCACCACCATCTCCCGCGCAATCGCGGAATCGAGGGAATACCAATGGCTCGCAAGATCACCGTTTTCGATACCACCCTGAGAGACGGAGAGCAGTCCCCCGGCGCCAGCCTGGGCATCTCCGAGAAGATCGCCATCGCCCACCAACTGGCCAAGATGAAGATCGATGTCATCGAAGCCGGCTTCCCTATCTCCTCGCCCGAGGATTTCGAGTCGGTCAAGCGGGTGGCCTCGGAAGTCAGGGGGCCGGAGGTCGCCGGGCTCTGCCGGGCCGTGGAGAAGGACATCGACGCCTGCTGGGAAGCCGTCAAGCACTCGGACAAGCCCCGCATCCATACCTTCATCGGGACCAGCAACCTGCACATCGAGTTCAAGTTCAAGAGCACCAAGGACGAGGTGCTCAAGCGGGCCGTCAATGGCGTGCGCTTCGCCAAGGAGCGCTGCGCCAATGTGGAGTTCTCGGCCGAAGATGCCTTCCGCACCGATCTGGACTACCTGCGCGATGTGGTGGAAGCCGTCATCGAGGCCGGGGCGACGACCGTCAACATCCCCGACACCGTGGGCTATGCCACGCCCTGGGAAGTGCACGAGACCATCAAGTACCTGTTTGACAATGTGCCCAACATCCGGCAGGCCACCATCAGCGTGCACTGCCACGATGACCTGGGCATGTCGGTGGCCAATTCACTGGCCGCCGTCACCGCCGGGGCCGGGCAGGTGGAGTGCACGATCAACGGTCTGGGCGAGCGCGCCGGAAATGCCTCTTTGGAGGAGATCGTCATGGCCATCAAGACCCGGGCCGACATGTTCGACTGCGAGACGGGCGTCGTCACTCAGGAGATCGCCAAGACCAGCCGCATGGTCAGCAACCTGACGGGCTTCGTCGTCCAGCCGAACAAGGCCATCGTCGGGGCCAATGCGTTCGCCCATGAGGCCGGCATCCACCAGCACGGTATCATCATGAACCGCCAGACGTACGAGATCATGAAGCCAGAGGATGTGGGAGTCTCCGAAAGCGCCCTGACGCTGGGCCGCCGGTCGGGCAAGCACGGCCTGCGCAGCCGCCTGGAGGGTCTGGGCTACGAGGTCTCCGAGGAGCAACTGGAGGACATCTACCAGCGGTTCCTGAAGGTCGCGGACAAGAAGAAGCAGGTGTACGACGAGGACCTGGAGATCATCATGCGCGAGGCCACCGACACCATGCCGCAGGTGTGGACTCTCGTGAGCCTGCAGACCACCTCGGGCCCGCAGACGATGCCCACGGCCACCGTACGCCTGGCCAAAGAGGGCCAGGAGATCCAGGACGCCGCCTGCGGCAATGGGCCGGTTGACGCCGCAGCCAAGGCCATCGAGCGCATCACGGGGATGGAACTCACTTTGGAGGACTACTCGCTGCGCAGCATCACCGTGGGCAAGGACGCCATGGGTGAAGCCACTGTGAAGGTCAAGGCCAACTCCCACGAGGCCATCGGCAAGGCGGCCAGCACGGATGTGGTTGAGGCCAGCGCGAAGGCCTTTCTCAATGCGGTGAACCGCATCCTGGTGGTGCAGAGCAGCGAGGAGGAGTAGGGGGCGGGAGGGTGCGGCGCCGTTCACCTCTCGGAGGCCCTCCGGGCCTCTTGCGGGAGAGGTCGCGCCAGCCGTACCGGCGCGGGTGAGGGGAGAGTCCCCCCAGCCTCCATCAGGGGGCTCCATCGGCCGTCGCGCCCGCCGAATGGCATCCCTCTGACCAACGCAGGGTGGCTCTCCCCCTCACCCGGCATGCCGACCTCTCCCGGGGGGAGGGTGAACGGCGCCCCCCATCGCCGGAGCCCGGAAGGGTTCCGGCGCTTTGCTGTTCAATAGGGTAGGGTGACGACTTACAGATCACGCGAAGGAGACCGTGCCATGCGCCTCCAACTCTCGAGCCTCCTGCTGCTGTGCCTGCTGCTGCCTGCGGCCGTCATCGCCCAGCAAACCATCGCCGCGGGGCCGTGGAGTGCCGTACTGGGCGACAGGGGCCCGTCGCAGATACTCTACAACGGTGAGCCCCTGGCCCGCTCAGGGGCTCTCAGCGCCTATCTCCCCGACTGGAAGGGCACGCGCTTCACCATGGACGGGGCGACGCTGCAGGTCGAGGGCAGCACCGCGACGTGGACCAGGGAAGACCCGGGCAACCAGAGCGCCACCCTGACCCTGGAGCTCGGCGAGAAGGGTTGCATGTTCTCGCTGCATACCACCATCGAGGTCGATGGGCCTTCGGAGTTCTCGCTACAGCTTCTGCCCGAGGCCGTGCGCACCGACGAGACCACCCTGTTCACGTGGCTCGAGGGCAGACCCAGCATCATCGGGCTCGACGTCCCCTTCGAGCGTATCTCGTCCATCACGGACCTGCGCTTCGAGCCACCTGACCGCAGCGTTCAGCTCATCTGCGACGGCATGGAGATGCAGGACCGCCGCGCCGCGAACGGGGAGCTGTTCCTGGTCTCTGTGCTCGGCGGAACCACCGGTGAGCCCAGAGAGGTGGACAAGTCCATCACACTGCAGGTCACGCCGGTGCCGGCCGAGGACATCGAGGCCCGCGGCGTGCTTCTGAGCCAGCGACCGGAGGAGTACCTGCCCATCGAGCCGAAGAACCCGGGCTTCGAGCACGGAGAAGCCCTGGAGGGCTGGAGCCTGAACCCACTGGCAGCGGTGGACCGCGAGGTCAAGCATTACGGCGAGCAGTCGGCTCGGCTGACGATCGAGCACGAGCTGGAGCCGGAGAGCCGCAGTCAGGTGTACCTCACCCAGATGGTGCCCGTCACCGAGGGGCGACTGTACCGCACCTCGGTCTCGATCCGGACCGAAGACGTGAAGAGCGGCAGCCCCGCCGGCACCTCCTCCACCGGCGCCACGGTGATCGTGGAGTTCGCCGACAAGCAGGGCAAGTGGTTCGCCGGCGGCAGCTACGCCAAGGGGCTCTACGGCACCGTGGACTGGCGCGCCCTGCGCACCGATCCGGTTCAGGCGCCCAGCGGCGCCGGCTTCGCCATCATCTACCTGGCGCTCCGCGCCTACGGCACCGCCTGGTTCGATGACGTGCGGTTCGAGGAGGTCCGCAGACACGCCGTCCTGCTCAGCCCCCTGTCGGGGACGCGGGTGGACGACAACACCCCGCGCTTCGACTGGTACTACCACCCGGGCGTTCCCACTGCGCTGGAGCTATCGAGCACGGAGGACTTCTCGGCCGACGTCAGGCGTCTGACCGATGTTCGGCAGCCCCCCTACTCCCTGGACGAGCCCCTGGCGCCGGGGCAGTGGTACTGGCGCCTGCTGGCGCCGGAGTTCGACTACGCCTCTCCCGCCTGGCGCTTCACCCAGACGGCGCCCCTCGACCAAGATTGCACCGAGCCGCGCATCCTCGCCGAGCACGGCCACCTCTCCCGCCCCGACGAGCCCGTCACGATACGCTTCGCTGACAATGTAGGCGTCACCAAAGCAACGCTCATGGTAGACGGCGAAGAGGTCGTCGCGGAACTGGATCTGCAGGCACAGGAGCTGTCCTTCGCCCCCGCCGAGGGCTGGACGCCGGGCCTGCACAGCCTGGGTGTCGAGGCCGCCGACGCGGCGGGCAACAGGGCCGGACGGGCGCTTTTCTACACCCATACTCCCGACATGCCCCGCACCGTGTGGCTACAGGAGAAGGGCGTGCAGACCAATGGGGAGCGCAAGTTCCTGTTCGGCATGTACGGCATCCGCGAGGAAGACATGCCAGAGATGGCCGCCGGCGGCTTTGACTTCGTGCACAACTACCGCTGGGACGGGGCAGGCACCACCAAGGAGGCCATCGAGTACCTGGATGAGGCCGAAAAGCACGGCCTGCAGGCCTTCATGGGCCTGAGCCGGGCGCGGCTGATGGCCGAGGACGAGCAGTTCGTGGCCCAACGCGTCGCCGCCCTCATGACCCACCCGGGCCTGCTTTGCTGGTACCTGTACGACGAGCCCGACCTTCCCTTCCAGTACGTCTCCCCTCTCTGGATGGAGCGGTACTACAAGCTCATCCAGGCCCTGGACCCCTTCCACCCCATCGTCGTAACCTGCGCCTACGACAGCGCCGTCCCGCTTTACAAGGACGCCCTGGATGTGCACTGGACTCAGGTCTACGGAAACACGACCTTCGTCAGCAGCCGCCTGGAGAAGCACCGTGCGGTTCTGAACCCGGAGACACCTCTGGCGGCGATCCTTCACTGCTACGACCGCGCTCAGAAGACCAAGGTGGAGGACGGTGTCGTCTCCAACCCCGAGGACTTCGAGCCCAGCCCGGCGGTGCTGCGGGCCAATGCGTTCATGGCCGTGGCACACCGGGCGAGCTGTCTGATCTGGTGGTGGTGGGGCCAGGGCGGCACGACCTACGGTACCGTGGCCCACATCCCCGACGCCTGGGCGGCCCTGCAGCAGGCCGTCGCCGACATCAGCTCTCTCGAGCCGGTCCTCACCGCCGATGGAGACGTCCAGACCTGGATCGAGGAGCCGCAGGAGGGCATTCAGGTCCACGTGTGGGAGAAGCGCCTCCCCGGCAAGACCGTCATCATCGCCGTCAACCGCGACGAGCAGCCCTGCGAGGCGACACTGAACCTGAAGCTGACCGGGGGAAACAGGACCGCCAAGAGGCTGTTCGAGGACGGAACGATAGGCATTGCGGGAGGCAAGCTGGCAGATACCTTCCAGGCGCTGGGAGTGCACGTGTACGAGGTGGAGTGAGGCGGGGAACGGCGGGGAGACGTCTCACCACGGAGACACAGAGATCGCGGAGTTGCACGGAGAACGGCGGGGGGGGGCGGACGGACAGACACAGAGACGCCGGGATACGGAGAGCACCCGCCATGAGGGGCCTTCTCACGCAACAAAGGGCGCTGGCCGGTCTTTGGCCCTTTGCAGTGGCGATCTGCCTGTGCCCGGGCCCCGCGGCCCTGAGTGCCGAGGGGGTCTCGGTTGTGGCCCACTGGCCCCTGGATGACAAAGACAGCACGGTGGCGCGGGACCTCGGCCCCCACGGCTTCGATGCACGAATGGTGGGGGAGGTCGCATGGGTGGAGGACCCCGGCGGGATCGCGCTGCGCCTCGCCGGCGAAGGACAGCATCTGGTCGCGCCTGCGGAGATGCCGCTGTTCGGTGGCCCCGGCGGGGCAACGGTCATGCTGTGGTTCCGGCCTGAAGGGGAGCCACAGGGTGGCCTGCTGGGGTGCACCACGGGCAATACCTATCCCCACGGACGTCTGACACTGGCCTACAAGAAGGATGCCGGCGACCGCTTCATCCAGAACCTGGCGAACGGCGAGGCGTACGACCACGTCAAGCTGTACCCCATCCCCCGCAGCGGCTACTGGAACCACTGTGCAGTCACCTGTGACGGGAGCGCGGTGTGCACGTACATCAACGGGGCTCTCGTGCGCCGACAGGACCTGAGCTTCGCACCCGACACCGGGGGAGCGCCACTTCACATCGGGCGGACCGGGCAATGGCTGGGAGGGCCGGCCACCTTCCGCGGGCTGTTGCGAGACGTGAGGGTGTTTGCCGGGGCGCTGAGCCCCGAGCAGGTGCGCGCCTACCTGCTAGATACCGCGGCGCCCCTGGGCTACAGCCTGACGGCACCCACGGTGCAGGTTGAGCCCGATCCGGCCTCGGGCCGCGCCGTGGTGAGTGTGGAGGTGGGACTTCTCCCCGACGCGGAGCCGGAAACGTCCTTCGCGGTGGAGGTACTGCGGCCCGGTGAGACGGCGGCCGTGGCTACAGGCCTGACGACCCCGTTGCGCAACCCGCGAACCACGGAGGCGGTCATCGACCTACAGGCCGTGGAGCCCGGGCCGCTGCGGTTCACCGCCCGCGCCCTGGGCCCCGATGGCGAACCGGAGGGCGAGACCGGGGCCACGGACCTGGCGTGGCCGGAGCGCCGCGGGCGCTTCTCCCCCGCAGATGGCGTGCGCATCCTCAACAACATGGTCTTCGAGCTGCTCAATGAGGAGACGGTTGCCGGCCGCGAGCACAGCTTCCGCAACCCCCGGGACGGCTGGGTCTACCTGGCGGCACCACGGGCCGACGGGCAGTCAGAACAGACGGGCCTGGAACTGGATGGGCGCGGCCTCGCGCTGGACCCCGTGGGCGGCCATCTGGAGACCATGCGCCACTTGCCCCGGGGCGAACACCGCCTCCGCCTCGTCGGCGCCCACGGCCCACAGCGGGTGATCGCCCGATCCATCGGCGGCCTGTACTACATGCTCTACGGCGCCGAGGGGCATGTGGAGCGCGCCGCCGGCATTACCGGCGCCCACGACTGGGACTTCCTGCAACGCCACGTCCTGGACCACACCAACACCGTGGTGGCGCTGTCCAGGGTGTTTGGCGACCCGAGTGAGGAGGAGCGCCTGCGACGCTGGCATGACCGAGGGCGGCGCTGGCAGGAGTACTTCCATGTGCCGGGGGAAAGCGTGCTGGAGACCCTCAGAGGGAAGGCGGCGCTCCGCCACCCGCTGTGCTCGGGCGGATGGGTGGATGAACTGGGCATGCGGCACAGGCCTGTCTTCGGCGAATGGGCCCAGGCCCTGGAGGCCATCGCCCGCGATCCGCAGACCGCGGACCGCACCCTGTGCCTGTACTTCATGGGGCTGAACTCGGCCATGGGACCCCTGGTGAGCGCGACGTGCAAGAGCTCCCATCGCATCGGCATCGAATGGTACCTGCGGCCCTATCCCACCGAGGCGGACATGGAGGCGGGCTTTCGCCCTCACGAGCAACGCGCCTGGCAGCGGCAGTGGTTCGAGCGCGTGGGGGGTGGCGAGGACGACTGCCGGGAGATCGCCCTGGGCCTCGCCTCTCAGGGCATCTTCAGTCTGGACATGTACCCCCACGTGGACTTCCGGGTGTTCTACGACCGCCAGTTTCAGTTCGTCGCCACGGAGCCGGCCTTCTTCGGGATCCGGGGGATACATGGATGGTGGTCGACCCATGCCTCGGAGGAGATGATTCGCCTGCAGGCGCGGCTCATGCGCCACTACTTCATCGAGGGACGCACCGACCGTTTCCTCCCGGACCCCTACATCCTCACCCACCTGCGGAACCCGGACTTCGCCGAAGGCACCGCGGGCTGGGACCTGGACCCGGCGGACCCGCCCACGGCGGAGGACCCCGGCAGCATCCAGGCCACGACGGCGCCGCTCTTCGGGCAGTTGCAGGGGCGGGCTGTCACCTACTACGTCGGCCACCAGCTCCAGGCCTCCCGGGCACCCCTGGACCTAGGCGATACCGTGCTGTGGACGCGGCGCAGCGAACGGGCGCCCAACCGGTTCGCACAGACCATCCGCGACCTGGTGCCGGGACGGCTGTACTCGCTGCGCTGGTTCACCGCCGACTACCAGGACCTGGTCCGGGAGCGCTCCGACGGTAGGCCTCCGCAGATCGGCCTGCGCCTGGACGACGCACAGATGGTGGATGATCCGGAGCTGTGCTATGACTACGTGGAGCCCGCGATCCCCGGTTGGTCGAAGGCGCGGATCGGGGCCTTCGACAGGGACAAGCCCTACTACGTGAGCGGGCACCATCGGGTGTTCCGGGCGCAGGCAGCGACGGCGCGGCTGACGCTTTCGGACTGGGAGGGCCCAGAGGCCCCCGGCGGCCCCATCGGCCAGGAGCTGATCTGGAACTTCATCTGCGTGCGGCCCTACCTGCCACCGGACTGATCGTGCTCCCCCCTGTGCCCGGCCGTGCCACATCGGTCGCCGTTCTCCGCCGCTCTCCGTGTCTCCGCGCTCGGCCGTTCCCCTTCCTCGCCGCTCTCCGTGGAACTCCGTGCTCTCCGTGTCTCCGTGGTGAGACGTCTTCCGTGCCGCTCTTACCTGACCCGGATAAGTCTCAGGCTCCACGGCGCGAACTGGCCCACAATGGCGCCGCCCTCGACCTCCATTGCCTCATCCTGCAGCGTGTCGCGCGCTTCGGCTACCGGCGTACTGAGTCTGATGGCGCCCGCCACCGGCTCCTCGGTGACGTTCACCGCCACCAGGAGCTTCTCGCCATTGGGCTCTAGGTAGGCGCTGACCTCCACGCCGGCCGGGGCCTGTTGCAGCCAGGTACCGTTCCTCCAGTAGCCGCTGAACTCCGCGCCGTCGACACCGAACTCGTCCCAGACCCGCCGGACGGGCGCCATGGCCTCGAAGGACCAGGGGAGCTCGGTATCGTGCAGCAAAGACAGCGCCAGGCCCTCCGGAGTGGTCATGCCGCCGTGCCAGTCGTAGACCAGGAAGTAGGCGGGGATGCCGAAGTTGTGGCCCATGAACTCGGCCCGGAAGGCGTCCAGAGGCACGCGCAGGGGCCTGGGCAGCCCGCACATGTGCTCGCCATCCAGATAGGCGTCGCAGAAGGCCAGAGTCGGCAGTGTGATGGCCCCCGAGGTGTGGCAGACAAAGAGGGTGTCCTTGTTCTGCTGCTGCAGGATATGGCGGAAACGCTTCATGGCCTCACGCGTGGCGAAGAGCGACAGGGTCGGGTGGCGCCGTCCGGCCTCGTCCACCCAGCCGCAGCCGTGGAGTGCATTGCTGCACTCCGCCGGGTAGGAGAGCCCATCGGAGTAGATGCCGTCCGGGCCGAAGTCGGAGAACAGCTTCTGCAGCCCGTCGGCCATGAAGTCCGCCCAGGCGCTGCGCGGGCAGATCGGATAGTCCTTCTGGGGCGGCTGCCGTGTGTAGATGAACCGCTCCGGGTGGATGATCTCGCACTCGGACAGGTACAACGGGTACTCCGGGGCGATGTCCGCCAGTTGCCAGGAGTGATAGAGAATCAGCTTGAGGTCTTTCTCGTGGCAGGCGGCGAGAAGCGACTTGAGCTCCTCGGTGTGAGAGGTGCGCGGGAAGCCCTGCCAGTCACTCCAGTGCTCGTGGAAGCCCAGGTACTTGAGGTTCAGGGACTTGTAGTAGTCCAGCACCGTGCCCCTGAACGGTGACCTCGAGACGTCCAGTCCGCCGGCGACCTGCCGCGCCGCCACTGTCACCTGCCCGGCGCCATCACCGGCGACTCTCTGCGGGTGTGAAACGCGCTCCGGGCCGGTGCCTGTGAGGCTATCGAAGCGGTCCAGCAGGAGGGTGTGCTCGTCGGCGGGCAGGGGCTCGACGCCGCTGCCCAGCTCCCCGGGCGCGCGGATGACGTCGGAGATGCGCACCTGGTGGAGGATGAAGTCCGACTCCATCCCGCCGATCCGCAGCACGGCCTGCTGCAGGTCAACCGGATCCAGAAACAGCGGGGTGGACGGCAGCGGGATCTGCCTTTGGCCGTCCACATACACCGCCGCGTCCTGGCCCCAGGTGAAAGCCACCGTGTGGGGCTCCCCGGGCTTCCAGGCATAGGGGCTACCGGCGATGCAGCGGTAGGCGTCGTGCTCGCGATAGACCACTCGCATGCCGCGGTCGTCCTGGTTCCAGTAGAAGGCCACCAGGCGCTCGGGCTCCACGCGGGTGTCGGCGGGCCACAGCAGGTCGAACAGCCCGCGGTTGAGCTCGCCCACGGCGGTGGAGTCGAAGGTCGGGGTGAGGCTGATCTCCAGCGTACCTTGCTGAGGGTCGATGTTGCCCTCCGCCGGATAGGTTACCGAGCGGTCGGGCCCCTTGGGGGTGTACGGCGCGCTTTGGATGCCGTAGCTGCCCACCTGGGCATAGCGCCAGTGCCGGTAGTCCCCGGGGGTAGGCTTGACCGGGCCGGCCTGGAAGGCGAAGACGTAGTCCAGCGGGCGGTCGAGCTTCGTGCTTTGCCCGATCAAGTTGAGCTTCAGGACGGTGCGCTCGCCCTCGGGGACCAGCTCGATGGCCCGATTGGGGTCTGCGGGGCGCCAGTTCTCCTCGGTCTCGCAGAGCCACTGGAGGCCCTTCTCCTCGTCGCCCACCCAGACGTGGTACACGAAGGGCGAGGCCCAGCCCTCCTCCGGTACCGCCCGGGCATTGAGCTTGTTGGGGTCCACCTTCACCCACACCGAGGGGCGCGGGAAGTGGTGCATGAGCCTGGCTATGTCGGCGCGGAAGGGGATGCTCAGCGTCAGGGCCTGCAGGTCGGTACCAGGCCGGGCCTCCACGCGCAGGCGTAGTTTGACGAAGCCGTCGAACTCCATGCGGCCGCGGCAGGCGATGCGCAGGCCCTCGGCGGCCTGGGCGCCGGTGAACTCCACGGCACCCGAGGCGACCTTGGTGAGGTGACCTGCCTGCGCCGAGAGCCTTGCGGCGCCGCCGGCGGTCTCGGCCTCCCAGGTCATCGGGCCGGCCAGAAGCGGCTCTTGCAGGGCCTGGACGGAGTCGATCAGCCCGCCGGAGAAGCCGTACTCCCGACCCCAGCACGCGATACGCAGCGGCGAGCGCGACAACACCTGCAGCGGCGTCCAGGGCTGCAGGACCACATCGTCGCCGAGCTTGCCGGCATCCGAGCCCAGCCATTCCGGGGCCTCCGGAAGCGTCCGGTCGACGAAGCAACGCGACTGTGGCCTCTCGGGCTCGAAGACGACCACGCGGTAACGAGCCGGCGGCAGGTCCGCGAACGACCACCTGAGGGGCTCACTGCTCACCCCCCCCCGCATCTCCAGGTGGCCCTCGCGCACGGTCTTGCCGGCTCCGTCAAGGAGGCGTGCGGCGAGGATGCTTTCCACAGGAGGTTGGGGGGCCTCCAGCCGTGCGTCCACGACCAACTCGCGGGCCAGAGCCAACGTGGACAGTCGCCCATCCACGGTGCCCACAGCCCGGAAGCGGGCGGGGACGAGAGCGATGTGCTCTGCTTCGCCGCGGGCCGTGATGGCCAGGACGTACTGGCCCTCCGGCATCTCCGACGGGTACATTGCGTAGCGACCGGCCGGCGCTTCGGCCTTCCATGCCGGGTCGCCGTCCGGACCGCGCAGTTCGACCGCCACCGGCGACGTGGAGCTGCCCGTCACTCTCAGCTCTCGCCGCCACGGCTCGCCCAGGGACGTGAGCTGCACTCTGTCTCGGGCGCGGAAGAGCAGATGGCCGAGGTTGGCCGGCTCGTGGAAGGTGGTGCCGGGCCCCAGCCGGCTCCACGTGAGGTTGGGGCCTTCGTGCTCCCAGCCGTCGGTCGGGCGCTGCTCCGGGCTGCGGTCGACGCCGAAGTTCGCGGCCCAGACGGTTCCCTCCGTCGGTGGGACCGCCTGTAGCGTGGAGAAGGGAATCCGTGCCAGACCGGCCCAGGCGTCGGGCCCCTCGGCGACCCGGGCCTCCCATTTGCCGTTCCAGGCCAGGTCCTTGGCCCGGGCATCGGTCTGCGTCCCCATGGCGTTGACCATGAACTGATAGTAATCGCTGTGCGTGTGTCCGGGGTCGAGGAAGATCTCCACCGAGTCATCATCCCACAGCGGCCCATCGCGCTCGGCGGTCTGCTTCACCAGAGGCCTGCCCTGCAGCTTCGGCACCCGCCAGCCCACGAGCAGCTCGGCTTCGTCCTGAGCCACCCAGAACACCGGCTGACTGCGGCTGAGCAGCCCACTTTGGAGGTCGCCGAAGGCGGTGAACGCCGAGGCCTGGGGCCAGGCGTCGGTACTCAGCAGATCGGCCGGCTCCGGGACCGTTTCCACGGTCGGGACACACCAGAAAGCGCGGCCGGAGGACCCATGGTCGTCGGCAAGCGCGGCGCAGGCGACGCCGAGTGCAATCACCGGCACCAACAGGAGACGAGACACAATGGGTGGCTCCTTGTCATCGGGAGTGCGGGGCTGTCGGAGGGCAATGAGGGGTTCGTCAGGGTGGCGGCGGGGACCTCGGAGAGGGGCGGGGGAGGCGTCTCAGTAGCGGCCGAGGGCTCCGCCGCGGGTCTTCCATCGCGCGCGGCGCGGGGCACTACTCCACCACATGCACGTACACGGGCACGCGGACGGTCTCTTCCAGGGGCACGTCGGTGGTGAGGGTCAATTCGCCTTCGAGGACCCCGAGCTTGTCGGTGGGGACGGAGATGTCGAGGCGGTAGCCGCCGTCGGTCCGGCTCTGAGAGACCTGAATCGCGGGGTCGCCGGCGGTCACCTTGAGTAGCTTGAAGGGAGCCCCGGAGCGCGAGCGGACCTCCATGGCGGCGGTCGCCTGCGCCCCCTTCCTGGCGAACCCGAAGAAGGCCGAGGGCGGCGTGAGGGTGAGGTCGGGGCGAACGGTGCCCCTAATGGGGATCGTGATCAGTGGGCGATCCTTGTGCGTTGTCCGGATGGAGAGTTCGTCGGCGAACTCACCCACCACAGTGCCGGGCTTGAGGGAGACCGTAAGGCGCCAGGTCTTCCTCTCATCCTCGCCGATCTGTGGGGCGCCGACCTGAACGTCGAGCAGGCTCCCCTTGCAGCGGATCTCCCCGAGGTCCATCTCGGCGGGGCCGCTCACCGTAACGGCCGAAGAGGTCGTGTCCGCCTTGCCGCCGATGAGGTCGAGGCGGTCTGGGTGAGCCCGCAGGTCGTGGGGGACCTTGCCATGGATGGTGACGAAGACGACGGGCTGCGCCAGGTCGTTGGTGACGAGCTTGGCCGATCTCATCAGGTTGCCCGAGTAGCCGACGGCGAACTTGGCCTTCAGCTCCGTGGACTCCCCCGGGGCGAGGGCGGTCTTCCCCATGGAGACGGGGAGTGTGCCACAGCCTTGGCCCGGCAGACCAATGACCAAATCCTCGTCACCTACGTTCCTGATCGCGAAGGCGTGCTCCACCGTCTGGCCGACCCCGACGATGCCGAAGGGGTAGTGGAACTCCTCGAGCTGGAGCTTCGGCCCACCGGCGTCCGCCTCGGTCTGCTGCAGGACGAGGGCGTGGCCGGAGTAGCGCTTCTCGATCTCCTCGCGCGGGACGACGATGACACGCCCGCTGTCGAGAAGCTGCACCCACTCAGCCGACGCGCGCACAAGCAGAAGGAAGTGATCGGGACCCCTCAGGTGGATGATCTTGGGACCACTCACAGAGCAGAGCGCCTCCAAGGACGCCCCGACGCCTCTGAGTTCGATGCCCAGAGATCCGGCGACGTTCCGGATGTCTGCCATAGACGCACGCCCGCCCCACGTCGCGGCGACTCTCTGGCGGTCATCTCGCGCCACGACCTGGCTCAGGACGTCGCACATGTCCAGCACGCTCGCGGCGGCGCAGTTCGACGGCGACTCCTGGCCCAGGCTGGGCGCGAGCGCCAGACTACTCACCAGTACCACGCAGAGCAGCAAAGGCGTCCGTGGCATGTTGGCCTCTCCCGCCCCGTGTTGCGGGGGCTCGCGTGTCAGCCGGGGCGGGCCCGAGGCCGGCCCGCCGTCCGCTGCAAGGTGCCGATGACAGCTCCGCGGCTGGTCCGCGAGGGCGCCTGCTCCCCCGGACAACGCCCGTCGACGGGGCGGCCCATGGCGTCGGGACGCGGACGTCGTCGTCCAGATCCGTCGCCATGTAGCCGGCCGGGGGAGGGCAGCGGCTGCGCCCGACCGAGGCGCGGGGGTGCGCGGTGCGACTGGGTGCCGCAACCGGCAGGCACCGGGCGGCACGGCCTTAGGCACCACTTCCTGTCAGGGCAGACGCTAGGGCAGTCAGCTCGCCGCCCTGCGCGGGAGCCCGCACCAGGTACTTGCAGGCGCTGACACTGCATGTGCTAGGCCACCACATGAAGTTCTCCCACAGGATGATGCTGGATGTACAGACGTTGAAGGTGTGCCATGCTCCCTGTGGCACCTGGCAGCCTACGGGGTCATACACGATGTACTGCCTGCAACACCAAGCCTGCGTCTGAGGCAGGCTTCCCCCCCCGAACTCAAGCGGCACTTCGGTGCAACCGTCCTGAACGACGTAGCCGCCGAGGAGAACGCAGTGGCTGCCGGGCTCAGGGAACTGGAAGCGGCAGATGTGCTGCTCGTCGACGGCGCAGGTGTTCTCGCAACAGCCCGCCGTCTCGCAGCACAGGTATGGGTTCGGTATCGCGCCCCCGGTGGTGCGCTGCATCTCTGCGTCGCTCAGGTCCTCCATCTCGGCGGCAGGCGCCCTACCATGTACCGCGGTGAGCAGCAACGCGATGAACCAACTGCACAACAGCAGACGGAGTGCCACGGTCATCACCTCGTGGAGAACGGCAGATTGTGAACTCCGGTGTCGGGCTCATTCGTCTGCGGCGCTGAAGTCGTCCCTGCCTCGGAGGGACTTGGCCACTCGCGCCGCGTACCCCAGTACATCATCACCAACGGTCTCGACCAACTCCCAGCCCCTGTCGGTTGTCTGCAGTACGTCGGTTCCTGCAGGCAGGAACGTGTCCAGCGTGAAGATCGTGGCCCGGTCGGGCAGTTCCGTGGTGAACTTGCGCATCTCGACCGAGTAGGTGTCTCGCCACGCCAGAGCGCCGTCACCGCCTGGCACATGGACCCGCAGCACGCCTCGGGAGGGCAGCCAGCCCCCGTCGGGCCCCACACGCTGGAAGTCGGCAAGTGTCACCCCCATTGACGGCTGTGGGGGCTCGCCTTCGCTGCCGTAGGACAACTGCACCTTGCGCAGGCGGAACCCATGGTCGTCCTCGACCCAGAACTGCCACCGCTCGTGCGGACGCTCACCGGTCAGTACCCACGTCTGGGCTGCGCTCTCCTGGCCGAGCGCGGCACTGTGCTGCGTGATCTGCGCGTTGCAGGCCCGCATAAGCTCGCCGATGGGTTCCGGGCCGAAGCACCGTCCGAGCATCGTCGGCATGAGCAAGGCGTTGTTCCCCGGCCACAGGTGCCAGATCGCGTCGAGGTAGAGCACGTGGGGCGAGGGCGCGATCAGGCACCGGGATGCCTCCGCGATGTAGAGGAACGCTCTCTGGCCGTCGTATGCGTGCACCGTGGTGTGCCAGGTCCGTCCCTCACCGGCCAGAGGGAGCACCGTCTCGGCGTCCTGCCGGAAGCGTGCCCCGTCGAAGGCCCAAGACACCACCCAGACGGACGCGGCAGGCTTGGTGAGCCAGGCTGACCCGACGCCGCCGTCCGGAGGCCCGCTGGCGATCGTCTCGGGCGGGGTCCTGAACTGCTTGGCTGTCAGCCTTCTGGCGACGTAGATGCCTCGTCCCCTAGGCACCAGGGCCTCGTTGTGCTCCAGGCCCCTGATGATCGTCTGAACCGTGTCCGGGTCTGAGCCCCCCGCGGCGATGCCGCTGTGCCCAAGCAGGCACAGCATCATAGCCCCAGCCGCGAGAGAGAGTGCGCCGCCCCCAAGACCCCACTGCGCTGTGGTGCGCCAGGGATGTGGCCGGAGCGGTCGTCTGTTGTGATGTGGCCTGTGCATACCTACCCTCCGTGTCCACCCGCGCGGCAAGCGCGCCGGCCCCGCGGCTAGCCGCCCGGCGCGAGGTTTGGCTACCCTTGGCCCGGGATGACATGCGCATACACCGGGACCCGGATCTCGCGCGCACCGGGCATATCGGTCAGGATCGTCACTGTACCGTCGACGACGCCCGGGTCAGGCGCTGTGAGCAGTACTGCAATGCGCCACCCATCGCCGGCTCGTGCTGGGCTGGCGACCGCGATGCCGCGCGCGTCGCTGCGTGCCGCCTCGACGACAAACGGGGGCGGCAGGCTGACTGTCACTCCCTGCCGCGGCTGCTCGCCGGCACTGACGAACCCGAAGAAGCACTCCTGCGGGGTCAGGCCGACGGCTGGCGCATCCTCCACTGCTACGGGCACGCGCAATGGCGCCTGTCCGGTGTCGGTGCTGACGATGATGTCGGCTGCTGGGTGCCCAGGGAGCTTCCCGCCGACGCTGACGCGGTACCGGTAGCGTGTCACGCCATCACGCCTCTCGGGCGCGCCCATTGGCTGAACTGCCAGCCACCCCACAGTCGCCGACGCTGATAGCGTCGCTGACCATGAGCGGGCCACCAGCTCAACTGATCCTCCGGATGCGCTCAGCACGAGCGCTCGAGGGCTTGCCCTGATTGGCTCGGACTCCCATCGTGCGAGTTCCTCTAGTATGCGTTCTGACGAACGCGCGACAGCGGCCAGCCCGGCGGCGGTGCTCCGGTCTGAAGGCCCGGCCGCCAGTTCCAGGACCCGTCCGAGCCACGCGCGCGCTCCCTGTCCGTCCCGAGCCTCCAGGCGACGCTGTGCCGTCGCGAGGTACGCGTGTGCCTGGACAACTGGGCCGTAGCGCCCAGTGGCGACCTCTGCCAGCAGGGCGTCTACCTCTGCCGTGTTCGCGGCCTCGCACAGAAGGCCGCTCAGGTCCAGCATCGCCACCGCCTTCCCCCAACCCGCCGTGGAGGCGATGGCCTTGCGGTATGTCGCCTCTGCCTCCTCCGTCCTCCCCACCTGGCGCAGCAGTCGCGCCGCCTCAACGAGCCCCTCGCCCCTTACGTCGTACGAGTTCTCCTTCGTCGGCGCCCCCCACTCGGCGCAGCTTAGGAACCACTCGACGGCATTCCCCGTCACGCCGCGATGCTTGTAGCACTGGGCGATCCGGTACGCCAGCAAGCCCTTGGTCACCCGGGGGCCGGGCGGCTCACCGCTCTCCAGACGAGCCAGGAGCGCGCGCAGGCACTTCTCAGCCCCTTCCGTCTCGCCCGGGTAGAGCTGCATCTCCGCCAGGACGAACAACTGCGGGGTGGCGAGCGCACCGATGTCCACCTCCGCCAGGCCCAGCGCATCTCTGGCACCGTGCCACAGCCGACGGGTGTGCTCCGGCGACTCGCCCTGCTGCGGGTAGTCTCTGCGGAACTGCTGCCAGATCGCGCACAGGTCGTCGAAGGCGAGCTTCTCCCGGAGGATGGTGTCCTTCCACTCCCCGGCATTCAGGGCGCCGGTTCCGGCCAGGGCGACGAGGGCATCGCGCCTGGCCGCGCTGAGGGCTGAAGCGGCGACGACGTCGGGCAGCAGGTCGCCGGCACCAAGCGTGACCGGCGCGTTCCCCGCCAGGTGTGGGCCCGGCACGGCGGCAGGAGCGGCGCCGGGGGCGGCGGTCTGGCCCGGGCCCGAGGCGCCGAGGTCCATCGGCCTCGTGCGGAGAGAGACGGCGCCAGGGCTCTGCTGCGCCGCGAGCGGGAGCGGCGCGAGGCCGGGGGCCACCGTTGGCGACACCGTGGACCCCGGCAGTGGCGCGGGCTGCTTTGGCCCCAAGGTCACCGGCTCCGGCGCCGTGACCGCCAGCCCCTCCCAGTCCACCTCCACCCCCTCCAGCATCATGCGCACGACCGGGGGCAGGTCGTCCACGTCGGCGGCGAGGGCCGCCCCCGCGCAGCACAGAGCCGCCAGGAGCACAGCGGCGCCCACGTTCGCGGGTCGAGTTGCCATGTCTGTGCCTCCCATTGCCGGGCTGTGGTCTCCACACATCGTGGACGGGACCGGCCAGCGGCCAACACCGCGGGGCTCTGCCCCGCCCCCCGCCGGGGCCACAGGCCCCGGACCCCGTCTACTGGCCAGCCTCGACGCGCTAGAAGTCCAGCAGCGGGTTGGCCCCTTCGCCGGTCTTGGCGTAGTCCACGAACTTGTTGGCCCGCACCAGGCTCAGGTCCTTGGCCTTGAAGCAGCGGGCGATGTCGTCGATGCAGGCCGCGATCTTCTCCGCGTCACCGGCGGAGCTGAGGCGCAAGGTGGCCACCTCCAGCCCCTGGTCGTACCTGCCGAAGTAAAGCAGCGCCACGACCCACAGGTGCTCGTCCTTGTGGCAGCTCTCCCAGAGCGCCTTCCACTGCTCCTCGGTGGGCGGCTCCGGCCAGGCCACCTCCAGCAGGGGGTTCTTGGCCGCAGCATCCTCCTGGGCGGCCAGGAACTGGTTTGCCTTGACCACGTCGGCGCTCCCCACGAAGGACTTCACTACGAGGCCGGCCACTCTCTCCACCTCGGCATCGGCGAACTTGCAGCACGCGTAAGCGCCCTTGGCCGCCGACTGCATCTGGGGCCTTTGGCCCGCCGCCTGGAGAGCGGGGATGTAGCGCTGGTGGAACTCCCAACTGTCGAGAACCTCCGGGGTGGCGAGGATGGCGTCCTGCAGCACCTTGAGCGCTGCGTCCTTGTCTCCCAGCTTCACGTGGGCATCGTACCGGTACGCGGGGATCCAGTGGGCGTCGCGGCTGGGGATCTGCGGCCCGTACTTTGGCATGGCCTCGTCCAGCCACTCCAGGGCCTCCTTGGGCTTGCCCAGGGCGTACATAAGGATGGCGAACTTG
>Ga0334883_1003145_pt1 | contig 18364 bp, 17 predicted proteins | sample GraSluR1_MG_6_FD_207230 | JGI IMG/M metagenome (GOLD analysis project Ga0334883, IMG submission 207230) | Sludge microbial communities from methane-producing bioreactor in Wageningen University, Netherlands - Granular Sludge_09_05-R1 | ecosystem: Engineered > Bioreactor > Anaerobic >... | reverse complement strand
AGATGGGGATCATCAACGTAGGCGCTCCCGGCTCGGTCGTCGTCGACGGAGAGCGCTTCGCCCTCAAGAAGATGGACGGGCTCTACCTCGGAGCGGGCGGCAAGAAGATCGTCTTCGAGAGCGACAAACACGACGAGCATGCGCACTTCTACTTCAGCAGCGCTCCCGCGCATACTTCGTACCCGAACTGCTACATCGACATGGAAAAGGCGAAAAAGGTCCAGATGGGCGAGCCGGAAAAGGCCAACGTCCGCACCATCAACCAGTATATCCACCCCGAGGTGTGCACCACCTGTCAGCTCATGATGGGGCTGACGCAGCTCGAAAGCGGCAGCGTTTGGAACACCATGCCGTGCCACACTCACGACCGCCGCATGGAGGTGTACTTCTACTTCGACATTCCCCAGGACGGCGTCACGTTCCATATCTTCGGCCAGCCGGAGGAGACCCGTCATATCGTCGTCCGCAACGAGGAGGCCGTCATCAATCCGAGCTGGTCGATCCACAGCGCGGCGGGCACGTCCAACTACAGCTTCATCTGGAGCATGGTGGGAGAAAACCAGGTATTCACCGACATGGACCACGTTCCGATGTCGGTGTTGAAATAGGAGGAAGAGCGAAAACTCCATCCGACGAAAATACCCCATATCGGCATATACGAAAAAACGCCTATGGCGCATTTGTCGAAAGAAGGTATAATATCGAAGGCTTTTTCTTCCGGAGCGCCATGTTCGGAAAAAGGGCTGACTTTACCGAGGAAGGAGGAGTCGTCATGGATTGGGGAAGAGTGCCCGCCGATACCGTAGTGGTGGAGAGCAAGGAAATTTCGCTGCGCGACGTGGTGCAGGCGGCCGCCGACGGCGCCGACACGCCCGAGGCGCTGATGGAAGTCCTCGGCCTTGAAGCGGGCGAAGAGGGAACCGAACACCTGCAGCCCATTCTGGACGTCTTTCTTCCGGCCATCGAACGCCTCCGGAGCGGCAGCTGCGGCGGCGGGTGCGCCGGTTGTTCCGGCAGCTGTCATTAACTGCCGATCAAAGACGATGAAAAAGGCCGAAGCTCTCCTTCGCGGGTGGCTTCGGCCTCTTTTAAACTGCATCGTTCGACGTGCTTCCGTCCTTTGAGCGGACGGCATTCCGTTTCTACGCCGCCATGTCCGATACAACGCCGCGCTTTCTCCGAGAAAGAATCTGCTTCAGACCTTCAGCTCCCTCGCGATCAACGAGCCGTCCTCCACGGAAAACAGTACGCTCTTTCCCTTCCAGCGCGGATCGTCGCCCAACGAGGAGCATATCTTGTCCCCCAAACGTACCTGCGCGGCCTCGAAGCTCCCCGCCGAGACGCAGTGCTCGCCTCCGTCGACTCCGGCATGCACTACTCCTTTCAGACGCCCTCTGACGAAGACATTACCCGAGGCATAGATTTCGGCCCCCTCGTTCATGTGCCCCAGAATGATCACGTCGCCGTCGTACTCGACCCTCTGGCCGCATCGCAGCGACTGCGTCAGCACTAAGGAGCCCGGGGGCTCGCGACCGCTTTCGGCATGTCCGGAGCCGGGCTCTTCGATGGAGAAGCCTGCGGCGCGGAGAAGCGCGCGCGTCTCCAGATCGTACGACAGCCACGCAAGTATGCGGATACCGTTCGGCCAGACGAATTCCGACAGTACCCGAAGCAAGAATTCCTTGGAGAGGCTGCGCCCCTGGAAATCGAAGACCGCATCCAGGCCGCCCGACAGATGCGAGGTTTCCAAGGGAAAACGACGTATCTGGTCGAAAAGATCTTCCTCGGACGCGGCCTCGGGGAATGTTACGCGAACGCCGTACCCCGTTCCTTTGAGCAGAATCGAGGACTTCCTGTCGTCTTCGACGAACCTCTTCGTTCCTTGCACCGGTTCAACAGCACGATTCATAAAAGACTCTCCCTTCGACACCGCCGGTTCTCGTCTCTTCCGAAAAAGCAAGCAGTCACAAATTCGATGATTCTTTCAGAGTGCGGTCTCTGATTCTCAAGTAGTATATCATCGGGACTTTCGGCTTGTGAAGAAGGAGATACGATTATCTTCGCGGGTTTTCTCGATCGGCCTTCGGTGTCGCGTCGGTACATTTTCTAAAATAACGCCTCCGCTACGAGTGCGGACGATCGAAGGAGGAAAAGAAATCGTGCTTTACATCCCGACGCCTCATGCTATATTATGCCGGTATCCGTAGAACGTGAGCATTCTTTACGAAGTGTTCGTATTGTGCTTGTACGTTTCGCGCGGAGCTTTTTTTGAGAAGCGGTTCCATCGCTGACGGTGTCGCGTTTCTCCCGCTCTTCGCGGGATGAAGTCTACGGATGATTGTGAACAAGAATACCGCCTGTTTCCGGAGAGGTGCTGCCGAAAGCAGGTTACCAGTGCGGGAGGGGCTTTGATACATGAGAGAGTTTGTCGTTGCCGCGTGCCAGTTTTCGATCGTGCCGATGGATGTGGAGGCGAATATCCGCAAAGCATTGATGTTTCTTGAGCGGGCCGTCGAGGAGCATGGAGCGGAACTGGTCGTTTTTCCGGAGGCCATCACTACCGGCTTTACTCCTCTGCGCCTCTCGACGCAGGAAGCGACCATCGCCAACCTGTGGGAGGCCGTGGATGTCGCGCCCGGGCGGATCACCGAGCCCGTTCAGGCCGCGGCTGCCCGTCTGGGGGTCCATGTAGCGTGGAGCAGCTATACCAGAGGGCCGGAGAAGGACATCATCTTCAACTCGCTCATGATCATCGACGATCACGGCGACATCGTCGGCGACGTCTACCATAAGACGCACCCCTTCCCGCTGGAAAGAAAGGAAGGCGGTGGATGGGCGACGGCGGGTTCACGTCCCGCGGTGGTGGAGACGCGGCTCGCCCGTATCGGCCTGACGATATGTTACGACGGGGACTTCCCCGAGCTTGCCACGGTGGAAACGCTGATGGGGGCCGAGATCATCCTGAGGCCGTCGAGCCTGCTCCGCTCGTACAATATCTGGCAATTCGTCAATCATGCCCGCGCCTACGACAATCACGTCTACTACGTTGCGGTGAACAATGTCGGACTTGACGCCGAGGGGAACAATTTCTTCGGCAGCTCCATGATCGTCGACCCTACCGGATGGATGCTGGTGCAGGCCAGCGGGAACAACGAAATCATCTCCTACAGGCTTGATCCCGATCCTATGCGCTACGCCGCCAGAGGGACGCGCATTCCGATGCTTTTCGATCATATCGAAGACCGTAACGTCGACGTATACCGCGACTGGATTCTGAAGGAGGGCAAGTGCGCTTTCGAACCATCCCGGCGCATTCCCTACAAGCGACGCTGAGTCCATGTCCGTGAGATCTTAGAAGTAGCTCTCCCAGGATTTTTGTTTTTTGTACACGTCCACGAAATAGCTCAGCGAGAAAGCCATGCGATGCAGACGGCTGGAGAGGCTCACGCCAACGAGAGTCTCTATCTCCCGAAGATAGTTTCGCAGCGTGTTGTAATGCAGATGAAGTTCCTTGGCGCACTGTTTTCCGTTGAAATCGCAACGGATCAGCGCTCCCGCGACCTCTTCGAGAGAAACCGCCCGCCGTTTGGAATCTCCCTCGGCGAGCGGCCTCCAGAAACGGTCCCACACCCCTTCCGCCTCCGGAATGCTCACGATTCTGTTCAAAAACGAGTGGAACGCGAGTTCTCCGTACCGATACACTCCGGGGCGGGGGCGGAATTTGCGCATCCAAGTGAGGGCTCTTTTCGATTCATCGTAGGATTTCGTCGTATCCAGCAGATTGCTGAACGGGCTTCCCAGGGCGAACCACAGATCCTTCTCGGAGGCGATGCGTCTGAAGGCGTCTCTCTCGGCTTCCAGTCTCGCCGACGATTCGATGCATACCCAGCAGTCCGCGAGAGGGTAGCTGAAAATAAAAGGAGGTTTCCACGAAGGCAGCGCGGAGCGGCTGATTGTGCACACCTGGAAGACTATGGCGGGCAACTGGAGCGCCAGCCCCAGGTTTTTCGCGCGTTCGAGCGCGATATCCTCGCTCGAAAAAGTGCCGAGACAGAGATTTTCCAGAAAACGCTCTTTCTTCGCGTTCATCTGACGGGAAAACAGCGTCGATTCGAGCATGGCCACTCTCAGGAGATTGACCGCCCTCAAGATGAGGCGTTCCTCGCGGATCGCCGGGTAGTGTTCGCCCTCGTCCAGAAGGACGAAGACGTCGATTTCCGCTTCCTGCCGGAGGCGGTAGGCCGCGAGCCAGACGGTTTCGTTTCCTCGGGAGCGTTCTTCAAGGGATATCCCGATGGATCCCCTTCGCGGGAAATCCACCTCTCGCAGCGGCGGAGACTGAAGCAGGTCGTCCGCGGTTTTCGAAGCGAACGGAAGGCTTTCCGGGCGAAAATGTTGGTTGATCTCCAGCGTCGGCGCCACGACGAAAATATCCTTCCCGAACTCCTTGGACATGGCCGAGAAAAGGCGGCGGACGTCCCAGTTATCGTCCCACGGAAAAATTTCGATATCGGCGGTATACCCGGTTTTGCGCATCTTCTCGCTCCAGAGGCGCGACTGAACCACTTCGATAATATCCGGCCATGAATACCTGAGCGGAATCTGGAAGAGAGGAAGGCGGGACGTTTCCGCCTCTTGGATCAAGCTCTCCGGAAACGAGGAGAGGAATCGATCGAGCTTGATTCCCACGGCGGCGATGCCTTTCGCATCGACCTTTCGGACGAATTCGGTCAGCATTTCGGGGTTCTCGCGAAAGATGTACGCGCTTCCTATCAAAAATTCTCCTCCGCGTATCCATCGGTCCATGTCGGGCGCGTCCATAACGGAGATCATCGTGATTCTTCGGGCAAGCCCATCGCTTCCGGCGATGAGTCGAAAATCGGGAAAAACGTTCTCTTTCAACAAATCGCCGACCAGCACGCGCATCACCCGCTTCGAAATTTCTTTTTCCGGTTGGTGTCTTATGGTTATTATATCCTACATTGTCGGAGCGTCGCTTCGATCATGGGAGACTCCCCTTCCGAGCAGGAGAATGCGGTATTTTGTCGTCTCGGGGGAAAAGGATTCTTCCGGAACCGAAGAGGTTGCGCTTTTTTTGAGACCCCCTATAATAAGAATGGGTAACTTTTGATAATCTTACTCAAATTCACGGAAGGGGAGAGAGCATGTTGCGTTCGCAGCGGGTGGAAGCAATCGAACAATACGTTTACGAACGGAAGAAAGTAAGCCTCGATCAGCTATGCGAAGCTTTCAAGGTTTCAAAAAACACCATTCGCAGAGATATAGAAGAAATCGTCGCCCGCGGGAACATCAGAAAAGTGTACGGAGGCGTTTCGGTACAGGGAAACAAGGAGCTGCTTCCGTTCAACGAAAGAAACATCACCAATCTCGAAGCCAAACGGCGCGTCGCCGCCAAGGCGGCGGCATATGTCGAAGACGACGATATCGTTTTCATCGATTCCGGCACGACGACTCGTCACATGATCGAATTCATCAAAGATAAAAATAATCTCACTATTTTGACTAATAATCTGGATTGCATCGTCTCGGCGGTTCCCTACCGGAATATTAAAATCATTTCGCTGTCGGGGATTTTGAGCCGAACGACGCTTTCCTTCACAGGGCACGGTGCGGCGAAGCTTCTAGAAACTTACAACATAGGAAAGTCGTTTCTGGCGTCTACGGGAATCTCCCTCGAAAGCGGGGTAACCAATTCCGATCCAGAGGAGTATGAAATAAAGAAAGTCGCCATACAGCGTAGCAAACGGACGTTTCTGCTGGTCGACAACAACAAGATCGGCGTCGTCGCTCTTCTGACGTACTGTGACCTGAAGCAGATCGACTATCTGGTGACCGACGCTCCTCCGCCAAAAGCGTACTACGACTACATGCACTCCTATCGTCGTCAAATTTTAATAGCAGATTCATGGTAGATATGATAAAAATGCTCCCAAAAGCACTTGCTTTATTGGCAGCTTTATCTTAAAATATTATCAACACATTATCAAAATCTTCTTGAAGACGGCGTTTTATTGTCGTGCCGCTTTCGGGTGCGACGGACTTCGGAAGATGTCGTTGTAATCAAATGTTTTTACATCGCCGGAAAGGTGCAGGGTGAATATATTGATTTGCAGAATGAAGGAGCTCCTTGACGACGCTCGAAAAGACAACAGGGCCGTAGGCGCTTTCAGCGTGGCGAATATGGAGATGATCATGGGCGTCGTGAAAGCGGCGGAAATGTTGAATACGCCCGTTGTCATTCAGGTTGCCGAAGCGAGGTTGAGGCATTCGCCGCTGGCGTATATCGGTCCGATGATGGTCGGTGCGGCGAAAGAGGCGGCGGTCGACATCTGTGTCCATCTGGACCACGGGATAACGATGACGACGTTGGAAGAAGCGAGGAGACTCGGTTTTACCTCGATCATGTTCGACGGCTCGGCTTTTTCTCTGAAGGAAAATGTTGCAAAAACGAAAGAGGTGGTCGCTTTTGCCAGGGCGTACGATCTGACCGCCGAGGCGGAACTCGGAGTGGTCGGAGGCAAGGAGGGGGGAAGCGTCGAACACAAAGCGAAATATACCGAACCTGCTGAGGCGGAGTTCTTTGTGGACGAGACGGGGATCGACGCTCTGGCGGTGGCGATAGGGAACGCGCATGGACATTATACGGGGGAGCCGCAGCTCGATTTCAAGGTTCTCCAGGATATTTCGCAAAGAGTCGGGACGCCGCTGGTTCTTCACGGCGGGTCGGGCATATCTCCGGCGGAGTTTCGGAAGTGCATCGATTTGGGGATCCGGAAGATCAACATCGGCACGGCCAACTTCGACGCTTTCGTCGACGCCGCCCAAAAACACCTTGAACTCGTTCCTCGGCCGGATTATTTCAGTCTGAACGAACGCCTGGTGCACGCCGTGTACGAGGAGACGAAAAAATGCATCGAAATATTCAACAACAAGGAGGCGTCGTTGTGAAGCGCGTCGTATTCGACTCTCAAAGACCTCTCGACTTTCTTATGCTGGGCAGGATCGCGATCGACTTCAATCCCGTCGATTATTTCAAGCCGCTCGACAAAAGCGAGACGTTCAGAAAGTATCTCGGGGGATCGCCCGCGAATATCGCCGTAGGCATGGCGAGGCTCGGGAAGAAGGTAGGCTTTTTCGCGCGGGTCTCCGACGATCAGTTCGGAAAGTACGTGGTGGACTTTTTCGAGAACGAAGGCATCGATACGTCCAGAATCCGGAAGTGCACGAACGGAGAGAAGCTGGGGCTCACGTTCACGGAAATACTGAGCGAAACGCAGAGCAGCATTCTGATGTACAGGGAGGGCGTCGCCGATTTGCAGCTTTCCCCGGAGGATATCGACGAAGACTACGTAAAAAGTGCGAAGGCACTGCTCATATCCGGGACCGCCCTCTCCGCAAGCCCTTCGAGAGAAGCGGCGTTCAAAGCGATCTCCTTCGCCGAAAAGCACGGTACGGTCGTCGTCTTCGACATCGATTATAGGCCGTATACCTGGAAGAACAGGGACGAGATAAGCGTCTACTACTCCATGGCCGCCTCCCGGGCGGATATCGTCCTCGGTTCCAGGGACGAGTACGATCTGACCGAACGATTGATTTCTCAAAGCAAGGACGATAAAGAGACTGCGAAATACTGGTGTGAAAGGGGGGCCGAAATCGTACTCGTCAAGCACGGAAAGAGCGGGTCCACCGCGTATACCTCCGACGGCGGGAGTTACTCCGTCAAACCCTTCCCGGTGAAAGCGCTCAAGGGATTCGGCGGCGGAGACGGCTACGCGGCGGCGTTTCTGTACGGCCTGCTTGAGGGCATGGAGCTCATCGACTGTCTGGAAATGGGGAGCGCGGAAGCCGCAATGCTGGTGGCGAGTCATGCGTGCAGCGCCGACATGCCCGATTTGGCGGCGCTTGAGGAGTTTATCGCGAGAAGCAAAAAGGAATACGGTGAAATGGTGGTCAGAGGGTAGTCCGAACACACGATAAGAGGAGGATGTCCGATATGAAACGAAACACTGCTTTCCTGAAAGTCGTTACCGTCTTCGCGCTTTTCTTTCCCTTCGTTGTCCGCGGCGAGGCCGCCGGCGTTCCGGTGGACGCGATAGAGCCGCTTTCGCTGACGCTCTCTCACCACACCTCGGAGAACGATTCGAACCACGTCTACGCCTTGGCTTTCGCCGAGGCCGTCAAGGAGATCTCCGGCGGAAAGATGACGGTCGAAGTGTATGCGAGCGGCCAGCTCTTCGGACAGTCGGACGCCCTCGCGGCGCTCTCGCAGGGGACTCTCGACATCGCCCTCTCCGACACGGCGCTGTTCGCGAACTACAACCCCGCGGGGGCCATTTTCGATATGCCCTATCTGATCGAAAACAGAGATCAGGCCGTCAGAATGGTGAAGAACAAGGAGATTATCGACATAGTCAGAGCCATCATGACGACGAGTTCCCATCTGCACGTCCTGAGCATCCAGCCGCTGTACTTCAGAAGTTCCCTGGTCAAGAAGATGGATATCAAAGGTATCGAAGGGTTCAAGGGGCTGGTCATGCGCACTCCGGAAGCTCCTCACACGATCGCCGCGTTCAGGGCGTTCGGCGCCAATCCCACCGTCATTCCGTCCGGAGAGGCCTATACCTCCGTACAGACGGGAGTGGCGGACGGTCTGGAAGGACATCCGGAATACGTCTATCTGCAGAAGTTCTATGAAGTGGCCAAGAACTATGTTCAGACGAAGCATGTGTTCACGTTCACGGCCTACTCCATGAACCATAGCGCGTACGAAAAGCTGTCCGAAGCGCAGAAGAGCGTCATCGACCAGGCCGCCGAAAAAGCGCAGGACGTCTTCCTCAAGTACACGGAGGGACTTTTCGACAGGTCTCTGGAAAACTTGAAAAAAGAAGGCGTCAGCATTACCGAAGTCGATCTCGCGCCGTTCAGAGCCGCCACCGCGGAGTATTTGAACACCTTCATCAAGAACAACAACCTTCAGGACCTCTACGATAGGATACAGCAGCTCAGGTAAGCCGATTCCCGCGACGACGGGGCGGTTCGCGCCGCCCCGCTTCCGGGAAGGTCCGCGGTTCTTCGAGGCCCTTTCGAAAAAACTCTCCACGACGACTCCGGGGCGAACGTCCGCGTCGACGTCCCGGGTATTGTTTCGAAGGGGTTTTCGCATATCCGGTCGCTTCGCGATGCAGGAAGAGCGTTCACGCGAAAGAACAACGGGCGACATCGTCTTTATATCGTTTCGCCAAAAATCGGACGGGGCTGCGGGAATATGCCCCGGAGAGGAGGAAGCGCTTGCTTAACAGAGTGTTGGGTACCATGCGCACCGTCACGAACATTGTCGTCGTGCTTCTTTTCGGCGTAGTGGTCGCCGTCGTCTTCGCCCAGGTCGTCGCGAGGTACGCGTTGGGATCGTCGATACGATGGGCGGACGAACTCGCGAGGTTCGCGTTCGTCTGGCTCGTGTATCTTGGCGGCACCATCACCATACGCGAAGGGAAAAACGTCTGTTTCGATCTTCTGCTCGAACATTCCAGAGGGAACAGGCGGGTGTGGACGGTGATGTTTTCGCTGGTCAACCTTGCTTCGGCGACTTTTTTGGTGTTGATGACCTATCTCGGCGTTCTGGTGTGCAGAACGCAGCTCGTGGAGACCTCTCCCATCATGCGATGGCCCATGGCGTTCGTGACGCTGGCAATTCCCGTCGGAGGCGCGCTGATGTTCTTCGAGCAGATAAGCTATTACATACGGCACATCGGTACGGTCGATTCCGAACCGGAAGGAGAGGTGTAGCTGCGTGCTCCCGATCGCATTCGTCCTGTTCTTCGTTTTTCTGATCATCGGAGTTCCCATCGCCTTCTCCCTCGGACTCGGGTCGGTGCTCGCCGTCTTCACGAGCGAGAAGGTCTCGGCGATGATCATCGCCCAGCGGCTTTTCTCCTCCATCAATTCGTTCAGCCTGATGGCGATTCCTTTCTTCATGCTCTCCGGGGAGCTGATGGAGGCGGGGGGCATTTCCCGCAGGCTGGTCAACATCGCCAAGGCGTTCGTCGGGCACCTCACCGGCGGAATCGGCATGGTGGATATCGGCACAAGCGTCCTCTTCGCCGGGGTCTCCGGCTCCGCGGCGGCGGATACGGCCGCCGTGGGGGCGATGTTGATTCCTTCGATGCAGAGGAACGGGTACCCCAAGGGACTGGCGGCGGTAATACAGGCCTGCGCGGGATCGTTGGGGCCGATCATCCCGCCCAGTCTCACCATGATCATCTACTGTTCGCTCACCGGGCTCTCGATAGGCGAGCTGTTTATGGCGGGTTTCACCCCCGGCATCGTCATCGCTCTGGGCATCGCCTTCGTCACCTATCTCTACGCGAAAAAATACAACATCAAAGGCGAGCGAAAAGCGACCAGCGGAGAGAAGATCCTGGCGTTGAAAGAGGGGGCGCTGGCGATCATCATGCCGGTGATCATCATCGGCGGCATCGTCTCGGGAGTATTCACCCCGACCGAGTCCGGCGCCATCGCCGTCGTGTACGCGTTGGTCGTGGGGTTGTTCATCTACAAAGAGTTCACCGTGCGCGATATCCCGAAGATCTTTCTCAAAGCCGCCGCGATGACGGGGATGGCGTTGCTCATCGTCGCGGGCGCTTCCATTTTCAGTTGGCTGGTGGCGTTCGAGCGGCTTCCGAGGACGATCGTGAGCATCCTCGTCGGGCTTACCGCGAACAAGCACCTCATCATGATCCTGTTGGTGCTCTTCCTGCTGTTCGTCGGCATGTTCATCGAGACTCTCTCGGCGACGATCATCGTGGCCCCCATCCTGATGCCCGTCGCGGCGCAGTACGGCATCGATCCCATCCAGTTCGCCCTCGTCATGGTCATTACGCTGGTGTACGCCGGGGTTACGCCTCCGGTGGGAGGGGTGCTCTTCATCACCATGGGGATAGCGAAGGCGAAGATGAGAGAGGTGCTCGGATATCTGCCGGCGTACCTCGGAATCATCGTGCTGATACTCATTCTGCTTATATTTGTTCCACAGATATCGCTTTGGCTCCCTCGGCTGGTGTTTTGATATCCCGTAATCGACGTACGGCAAGGATGTTCCCCCCGCCGGAGGGTAGAGAGGATTGAAAGGTCCGTATCGCGCGTTCAATGCTATGGAGGATGCTATGAAATTGCCCTTGAAAGTTGATTTATCGGGAAAGGTCGCCGTCGTTACAGGCGCCGGCGGGGTCATCTGCGGGTACATGTCCGAGCTTATGGCGGCCGCGGGAGCGAAAGTCGCTCTTCTGGACGTGGACGAGGACGGGGCCGAAGCGGTGGCGGCGCGAATCCGGAGCGACGGAGGGAATGCCGTCGCCGTACGATGCGACGTGCTGAACCCGGCTTCCTTGAAAGCGGCGCACGAGATCGTCCTGAATACGTTCGGAAAGTGCGGAGTGCTGATCAACGGCGCCGGAGGAAACCATCCGAGGGCGACGACGACGAGCGAAGTCTTTTCGAAAGAGCAGCTCGGCAAGGAGAAGACGTTCTTCGACATCGAAAAAGAGGGGCTCGATTTCGTCTTCGGATTGAATTTTACGGGGACGTTTCTGGCGACGCAGGAGTTCGCGGCGGATATGATCGACGGGGACGGCGGCAGTATCGTCAACATAGCCTCGGTGAACAGCTTCCTGCCGCTCACGAAGATTCCGGCGTATTCCGCGGCCAAGGAGGCGGTCGCCAACTTGACGAAGTGGCTTGCAACCTACTTTTCCGGCGTCGGCATCCGAGTGAACGCGATCGCTCCCGGTTTTCTGTCGACTCGGCAGACACGATCCCTCTTCTACCAGGCCGACGGGACGACTCCCACGCCGCGTCTTCGCAAGATCGTCGAAGGGACGCCGATGAAGCGCCTCGGAGAGCCTTCGGAGCTTGGGGGTATCCTGCTCTTCCTCCTTTCGGAGGAGGCCTCGTCGTTCGTCACCGGAGCGGTCGTTCCGGTCGACGGCGGATTCACCGCCTACAGCGGTGTGTAAGAACGACGGCAAGGAGGAATCGATATGAAAGCGATACGGATAGACGCTCCGTTGACGATCGGGGCGGTCGAGATCGACGCTCCGGTCGCCGCGGCGGGGCGGGCGGTCGTCGAAGTCAAAGCCATGGGCGTGTGCGGTTCGGATGTGCACGCGTATGCGGGAAAAAGCCCGAACGTTTCGTACCCGGTGATCATCGGCCACGAAACGGCTGGAATCGTCGTCGACGTCGAGGCGGGGAACGAATTCGGCGTCGAAAAGGGGGACAGGGTCGTTCTGGATCCCTACCTCTACTGCGGCGTCTGCTATCCATGTTCTCAAGGAAAGACGAACTGCTGCGAATCGCTGAAATGCCTCGGTGTCCAAACCGACGGGAGCATGAGCGAATACGTCGCTCACCCCGTCGCGCAGCTTGTGAAGGCGCCTCGAGGGATGTCGTGGGAGAGCCTCGCGGTCGTGGAGCCCCTCGTTATAGCGCTCCACGCCCTTCACAGGTGCGGTGCGAAAAGCGGAGAGCACATCGCGGTGATCGGCGCGGGGGCGATAGGAATGCTTGTTGGAATGGCCGCGCTCGCCTACGAAGCGATTCCGATACTGATCGACATCGTGGACGAACGTCTTGAAACGGCCCGGAAGTTTGGAATCCGACACGTCGTGAATCCGTCGAGCGCCGACGCCGTGAGCGAAGTGCGCGCCATCACCGGAGGAAGAATGGCGGAATGCGTCGTGGAGGCTTCGGGTTCGCCCGCCGGAGTCCGGAGCGCGCTGCACTGCGCGGCGTATACCGGTCGAATCGCTCTGACCGGGTGGCCGAATAAAGAGATCGAGCTGCCGACTGCGCTGATCACGAGAAAAGAGCTGTGCGTCTACGGTTCTCGTACCGGCGTTCGGTCCGAGTTCGTCGAGTCGATGGACCTGATCGCGAGCGGCGACGTGCCTGCGGAAAGCATCATTTCGCGGGTCGTCGACTTCGAAGGACTGCCCGACGCCGTCAGGAGTCTCCATGAAGCTCCGGGCGACTGCCTGAAAGCGATCGCGCTGAGGCGGTAGCGCGGCGGGGACGGCGAGGCCCGTTCTCCGGAAAGCGCCTCCGTCGAGACCGATACGACCGTATCGGTCTCGACGTTTTCGATAGTCTCCGATAGAAGAACCCGAAATCACATCGTGCGCCGAAAACCTCTGGTACTTGCTCACATTGTTCGCAATCTTTCTTCTCGATATACTTGCCGCAGTGTAAAAACACATTTCAAGGAGGCCCCATGAACTATCGCGTCACTCTCAAGGGACATCTCTTTCTCTACGAGTCCGAAAAAAAGCGTCATACCGTCCTCGAAAGCCGGGTTGCGTTGACCCCGGCCGAGTTGCTGCACGCGCTCGGTATTCCGGCGTCGGAAGTCTACATGGCGGCTGCGGGGGGGAAGCAGCTCCCCTTGGATCTCCCGCTTTCTGACGAACAGGAAGTGGAGATATTCCCCGTGATAGCGGGAGGGTGATCGCCGTATCGAAAAGGAGGAGATCGAGACCGTCGTAGGCGTACGGGTGCGTGAGTCCGGATTCAGAACGAAGAGTGTTTCCGATCAAAGGAGGGTGACTGTCACATGGATTTTTTACAGGTTGCGATTCTTCCGATCGCCTTGCTTCTTTTCGCCGTTTTCGCGTTCCAGAAGTGGAGCGCGCTGATCCTCGGTCCGCTGCTCTCGCTTCTCGTCGCCGTCGTCGCCGGGCTGCCTCTCCTGGAGACGATGCTCGGCCCCTACATGCAGACGGCGGCCGAGTATATCAAGAACTTCTTCCTCGTCTTCTTCGTCGGTTCGGTCTTCGGCTCCATCATGGAAGAGACCGGCGCCGCCCGCTCTTTGGCGCACTGCATGACCGGCATCACCAAGGGAAAGTACGTCGCGCCGCTCATCATGACCGTCACGGGTATTCTCACCTACGGCGGCATCAGCGGATTCGTCATCTTCTTCGCGATGTACCCGGTCGCGTTGCATATGTTCAAGGAAGCGGACCTTTCCCGCAGGCTTATTCCGGCTGCGATTTCCGCCGGCTGCTGGACGTGGTCCACGAGCGGACCGGGAACTCCGGCCATCCAAAACGTCATCGCGATGCGCTTCCTCGGAACGACCTCCATGGCCGATCCGATCCGATCGGAGGAGGCATCACCACCATTCTGCAGTTCGTTCTCATCTTCGCCTATCTTGAATGGCAGAGGCGCAACTATCAGTCGCGCGGTTTCGCCTTCGTCGAGGACGAACACGTGAAGAAGTACACGTCGTCTCTCAGGGAAGGGAAGAAGCTCCCCAATCCGTTCATCTCCTTCATCCCCTCGCTCCTTATTCTCGTGCTCTTCAACGTCTTCTCCGTAAAGGTCGAAGCGGCCGTCGTCGCCGGTATTATCGCCGCCATAGTCCTTCTGTCTCCCTACGGAGGCGGATACAAGGAGTGGGTTTCCATACTGAACAACGGCGCGGCGAACTCGGCTCCGGCCATCCTCAACACCGCCATCGTGGTGGGCTTCGCCGGAGTGGTGCGCCAGACCGCCGGATTCTCGCAGCTCATCGACGGATTGAAAGGGCTCAACATACCGCCGCTGGTCTTCGTCGCCGTCACGGTCGCCGTGGCCGCCGGAGCGGCGGGCTCCGCGTCGGGAGGTATGAGCGTCGCCTTCGCCGCGCTTAAGGACACCTATCTCGCCCTGGGCGTGCCGCTGCCTTGGGTGCACCGTATCTCGGTCATCGCGGCGGGCACGCTCGACACTCTCCCGCACCAGGGCGCGCAGATCACCCTTCTGAACATATGCCATCAGACGCACAGGGAAGCCTACTGGCCTATCTTCGTCACGCAGCTCGCGATTCCTGTCGTCGCTCTTTTCGTCCTCATCGGGTACCATGCGATCGTTATGTAGCGGCGGTAAGTATGTGTAGGAGTAACATCATGGATTCCACATTCAAGGAGGTCGAACGACTATGATGCGCGCTGTCGAATTTCGTATGCCCCAGGTACTTCTTCAGGGTCCGGGTTCCCTCGCTCTTATGGGGAAGGAAGTGAAGCGTCTCGGGAAGAAGAAACCGCTCCTCGTCACGGACGAGATCATGGAAAAGGCCGGGTACGCCGACCAGGTGAAGGCCATTCTCGTCGAGGCGGGGTGCGAAGTCGCCGTCTACAACGGCGTGGGGGGAGAACCCGGCGACAAGCACGTGGAGGCCGGGCTGGCCGAGTACAAGAAGAACGACTGCGATTTCCTCGTGGCTCTGGGAGGCGGAAGCCCCATCGACACGGCCAAGGCGATCGGCATTCTCGAGACCAACGGAGGCAAGATCACCGACTACATGGGCGCCGACAAGGTGACGAAGCCCATTCCTCCGCTCGTGTGCATCGCCACGACCTCCGGCACGGGATCGGAAGTCACGAAGTTCACCATCATCGCGGACACCGCGAAGGACGTGAAGATGCTCATCGCCTCTCCCTTCGTCATTCCGACGGTGGCCATCGCCGACCCGGCGCTTACGCTCTCCGTGCCTCCTTCCGTCACCGCCGCCACCGGGCTCGACGCTTTCTGTCACGCGATCGAGGCCTTCGTGACGAAGAAGGAGCAGCCGATGTGCGACGTGCTGGCTCTCAACGCCATCCGCCTCGTCTCCGAAAACCTGCGGAAGGCATGGTGCAACGGAGACGATCTGGAGGCGCGGGCGAACATGATGCTCGCCTCCACTCAGGCCGGAATGGCCTTCAACAACGCCTCCGTGACGCTGATCCACGGAATGTCCCGTCCGATCGGCGCGGTCTTCCACGTGCCCCACGGAATATCGAACGCGGTTCTTCTGCCCGTCTGGGCCGAGTACACCTATATTGCTAAGCCGGAGAAGTTCGCCCTCGTGGCCGAAGCCATGGGCGAGACGGTCGCCGGTCTTCCCGTCCTGGAAGCCGCCCACAAGGCGGTGGACGCGATCATGAAGCTGTGCCGCGACGTCGAGATCCCGCCCGTGCGCGAACTCATCAAGGACAAGGAGGAGTTCGAGAAGCACCTGGAGAAGATGGCGCACGACGCCGTGGTGAGCGGAAGTCCCGGAAACAACCCCCGCTTCGTCACCGAGCCCCGCATCGTCGAGCTGTACAAGAAGGCGTATTAGGAGAACCGGAGGGGAAGACGTCCCTGTTGTCCATCTATCTCTCCCCGATAAGGAGGAAGAACGCATGAGCAAGGAAGTATCGACCGTACTTTTAGAAATAGATCTCGCCGCGGGAACGATCGGCGAAAAGAGCCTCCCTGAAAAGTGGTGGCGCGAGCATCTCGGCGCTTCGGGAGTGGCCGCGCGTCTTCTCTACGAAGAGAAGGTCTACGAAGTCGATCCCCTGGGCGACGAGAATCCGCTGATCTTCATAAACGGGCTCTTCACCGGCACGCCGATTCCGTGCGCCTGCAAGATGTCCGTCTGCGCGAAGTCCCCCCTCACCGGTATATGGGGCGAAGCCACGGTCGGCGGCTTTTTCGGCGCCGAACTGAGAAAGACGGGGTACCAGGGGATCGTTCTCCGGGGCAAGTCGCGGAAGCCCGTCTATATTCTCGTCGAGGACAAAAATGTCAGTATTCTCGACGCTTCGTCTCTTATGGGGGCGGACACCTATGCTACGTCGGACGCTCTGAAGGAGAAGCACGGCGCGAAGCACGAAGTGGCGGCGATCGGTCCGGCCGGAGAGGAATCGGTACTGATCTCCGGAATCATGTTCGGCGGCGAGGAGACCCGAGCGGCCGGACGGACGGGCATGGGCGCGGTCATGGGATCGAAGAACGTGAAGGCCGTCGTCGTCAAGGGATCGGGGGCCGTGGAGGTCTTCGACCGGGCGGGGCTCGTCAAGTCGATCAAGGAGTCCGTCCCCGCCATCCAGGCGAACACGAAGGCGCTCTCCGACTTCGGGACCGCGGGAGGCGTCATGGCCGTCGAGGCCAACGGCGACCTCTCCATCAAGAACTGGTCTCTCGGGTCGTGGGAGGAGGGGGCGGCGAAGACCAACGGGCAGCGGATCGCGGAGAGCTGTTTTATCTCGCATTACGGATGTTTCGCCTGCCCGATACGGTGCGGCAAGAACGTCAAGGTGGAAAAAGGGCCTAATGCTGGCGCTTCTTCGCACGGTCCGGAGTACGAGACCTGCGACGGATTCGGCGGAAACCTGTTGAACGACGATCTCTCGGTGATCGTCGCCGCCAACGATCTTTGCAACCGCCTCGGCTTGGATACGATCTCGACCTCCGGCGTCATCGGCTGGGCGATGGAGTGTTGGCAGGAGGGACTTATCGGTCCCGAACGGACGGGCGGGGTCGATCTCTCCTGGGGGAATGGAGAAGCCATTCTGAAGATGACGGAACAGATCGGGAGAAACGAAGGATTCGGGGCTTTCCTCGGACAGGGCGTCAAACGAGCCGCGGAGGAACTCGGCGGGCTGGCCTTGGAATTCGCCGTCCATACCAAGGGGTTGGAGTACGCCTATCACGATCCGCGCGCCTTCACGTCGATGGCGGTGAATTACTCCACGGCGAACCGCGGCGCTTGCCATCTGGAAGGCTTGAGCTACTTCGCGGAGCAGGGGGCCTTCCCGCTTTCGCTCCTCGGCTTCGACAAGGAGTTTACGCGCCACGGATGGGAGAACAAGGCGGAGATCGCCGTGCTGATGCAGAACCTTATGGAGATGCTGAACGACCTCGGGCTCTGCAAGTTCCTGATTCGCGGAAAGGACGCCACCTGTCCCGAGACGTTCGCGAACTGGGCCGCCCTCCTCACCGGGTGGGAGTTCTCCGCCGAGGACCTGATGAAGGCCGGCGAGCGCAACTTCAATCTCAAACGCCTCTTCAGCGGAAAGCTCGGGATCAGCCGTAAGGATGACGTGCTTCCGCCGAGGCTGGGCGTTCACGACAAGGGAAGCGGAGCCGCCGACGGGAGCGTCCCCGCTCTCGGAAAGATGCTCGTCGAGTACTATCGTCTCCGAGGATGGAGCGCGGAGGGCGTGCCGACGAAGGAGAAGCTGGCGGAACTCGGGCTCGCCTGACCCGTTTCCGGGACACGAAACACAAGAGGGAGATATCCGTTATCCGGGTATCTCCCTCTTGTCGGGTACTTCATTACCTCTCGGGAAGCGACAAGAAGTCGACGCAGAAAAATGTGGGTCGCCGAAAGATTGTGTTTCGGAAATACAATCTACCGCGCTCTCTCCTGAAGCGCCGGGAGCCCCGATGTTTCCCGTTCCCGCTCTCCTTGCCCCCGGCAGATCTCCACCACGCGGAGCAGCGATGCCGAGAGACGTTCGCTGAGCGCGACCGTCTCTTTCAGAACCTCCCGCGC